>Ga0163144_10000261_pt1 | contig 120837 bp, 109 predicted proteins | sample OliLak19BULKMAT1_FD_123175 | JGI IMG/M metagenome (GOLD analysis project Ga0163144, IMG submission 123175) | Freshwater microbial mat bacterial communities from Lake Vanda, McMurdo Dry Valleys, Antarctica - Oligotrophic Lake LV.19.BULKMAT1 | ecosystem: Environmental > Aquatic > Freshwater >...
GCCGATCTGCCCGATGCCGAACGGGATCTTCAGGCGCGACGCGTTCAGGACGTTCTGGAAGTTGACGAAGATGCCCTGCGCGGTCTCGGGGCGCATGTAGACCACGCTCGCCGTGTCCTCGACCGGACCCATGAAGGTCTTGAACATGAGGTTGAAGTTGCGCGACTCAGTGAGCTCGCCGCCACAATCTGGGCAGCGGTCGCCCGCCAATTGATCGGCGCGGAACCGGTGCTTGCACTTCTTGCAGTCGACGAGCGGGTCGGTGAACCCTGCCAGGTGGCCGGAGGCCTCCCAGACGCGCGGGTGCATCAGGATCGCGGCGTCGAGACCCACCATGTCCTCGCGCGACGTGATCATGTCGCGCCACCAGGCCTCGGTGATGTTCCGCTTGAGCGCGATTCCGAGCGGACCGTAATCCCAGCAACTGCCCAGACCACCGTAGATTTCGCTCGACTGGAAGACGAAGCCACGGCGCTTACAGAGGCTCGTGATCTTCTCCATCGTGACGGCGCGGGAGGGGCTATCGGTGGGGGTTTCCAAGAGGCGGGGGGATATCACCCCATCTATAGAGGGTCAATTTCGCGACGTTGGCTGGTCGGCGTCAGGCGGGCGGTGCAACCCGGTGACGACGCGGACCGTTACCTGGACTCCCGAGCGATGGTCGTCGAATGGCTGGAATGGCCATTTCGTTCGTAATAGGCTCAGAAACTGGAGGAAGGACTGCATGGCAAGCGAGGCGATGATCGACGAGCGCGGGCGGGCGATTGCCACCGTCACCGCGACGGAGGCGAAGAACGCGTTTGGACGGGTGCTCGACACGGCCCTGGCACGCGGGGTCGTCGCCATTACCAAGCGCGAGAAGGTGCACGCCGTCGTGCTCTCGATGGAGACGTACGAGGCGCTCGTCAACCGATCGTCCCGGGTCCTTGCGGGCCTCGATGCGGAGTTCGACGCACTGGTGGGGGCGATGCAGAGTCCGTCGGCGCGCGCGGCAGGCGATGCGCTCTTTGCGGCGAAGCCTGCCGCGCTCGGCCGCGCAGCGGTGCGGGCCGCCCGGAAGCGTGCCTGACGCGCCACCGCGCATCCTGGTCCTGGCCGGCACGAACGGCGCCGGCAAGAGCAGCATCGGCGGTGCCTTTCTTCGCCAGTCCGGCGGGCAGTACTTCAACCCCGATGAGATTGCGCGGGCGATCCGCAGCGCAGATCCGAGCCTCGATGCGATGGCCGCCAATGGCCGTGCCTGGGTCGTGGGTCGGGGCCTCCTCGAGAAGGCCATGCGCGACCGATCCGACTTCGCGTTCGAGACGACACTCGGCGGGAACACCATGACCGGACTCCTGCTCGAGGCCGCGCAGCAGGCTTTCGAGATTCGGGTCTGGTACGCCGGGCTGTCTTCTCCCGACCTGCACCTCGCCCGAGTAGCGGCGCGGGTGCGTCGCGGTGGACACGACATCTCCGAGCACGACGTGCGTCGGCGCTACGACCTGAGCCGACACAACCTCGTCGTCCTGCTGCCGCATCTGCAGGCGCTTCAGCTCTGGGACAACAGCGCCGAGTCGGACCCCGCAACCGGCGCGGCGCCACGCCCGGTGCTGGTGTTGCATCTGCGAGCGGGAGTGATCGTTGCTCCGCCGGCGTTGGGACGTACACCCGCGTGGGCCCGACCGATCGTCGCGGCGGCTCGCACAGTCGCGCCACCGAAGAGCGAGGGGCGTCTCAGGTCGACGGTGTCTCTCGGGGCATCGATGGCTGCCCCGCCGGCCACCACTGTGTCCGCGTGAGCATGACGATCACGACGCCGATCACGACCGGGGCCACGTGCCACGCCAGTACGTGCCAACGCTCCTCGGCCGGGCAGCGCAGCCGCGCGACCATGCTGGCGGCGGAGAGCGCGGCCGTCGCCGCGAAGAGGGCCGCCGCGCCCGCCCGGAACGGGGTTCCCCGCCGCACGGCGAGCGCGAGCGCCGCGAAGAGCACGACCCCAGCGGCCAGCGTGACGACGGCACATCCCGCGCCGGCGGCGGTGAATTGGGCGACGTCGACCGGTTGCGCCGGCGGTAGCAACAGGGGCGTGACGACGGCGGGCGCGCACGCAAGACCCGCCGCGAGGAGTCGCCACCCGTTCGGCTCCTCGCCGGGAACGACCGCGTGCAACGCCACGGCCGACGCGACGACGGTGGCGACGAGGAGCGCTCCCAGTTGCGCCACGAACAGCGGATCGGCCGCGGACGTCGTCAGCCGATCAAGCCCGCCGGACGCGAGCCCGAGGGCGCAGAGGCCGAGCACGAGCCCACCCCAGCGCGTCATCGTGGCGAGGGCCGGCGCCAGGCGCCGGACGGGCACGGCGTCCTCGACGAGGCGTTCGATGGTGTCCCGATGGTCGGAGCGCGCCACGATCCTCAACTTTCGAGCCGCTGCTTCAGGGCGAGATACGCCCGGTGGATGCGAAGCTTCAGGGCTCCGGGGGTCGTACCGGTCTGGCGGGCGGCTTCTGCGACCGAGTAGCCGTTGATCTTGACCATCATCAGCGCTTCGCGTTGCGCGGGCGAGAGCGCGGCAATCCCCTCGTGGAGCCGGCGTTCGACGCCCTCATCGAGATCGACCGTTTGCTCGGGCAGGAACTCGGGGTGCCGCTCGCGATCGCGCCGCTGCCGTCGCTTCTGCAGGTGGTCGCGCGCGACGTTCCGGGCGATCGCGAAGAGCCACGGCTCGAAGGGGCGCCCTGGGCTGTACGTGTGGCGATAGCGATGCAGCGCGAGGAGCGTGTCCTGGAGCGCATCCTCGCCATCGTCACCGTCGCTCATCGTGCGGCGCAGATAGGCGCGAAGGTCGCCCACGATGTCGTCGAGGAGCTCGCGATAGGCCGTCCGATCGCCGCCCTGCGCGGCGAGCATCAAGCGACTGCGGCGAGAACCGCGCTCCGCGCGTCGAGTGGTCGTTGTGGGTGGCACCGGCCGCAGCGTCGTCGAGCGCGCGCCCTCCGTGATCAGGCAGCGACTCACACGACTCGTCGCAACAGACCGACGCGACACGATGGTGTCAACCCGACGCCGCGTCAGACCCCCGCGAACCATTCGTAACCCTGATCTTCCCAGTAGCCGCCGGTCGGTGCGGGCAGGAAGCTGACCTCGGTGAGGTACTTCACCATCTTGTAGCCGAGCTTCGTCGCCGAATAGAGACGGAGCGGGGCGCCGTGCCCCGGTCCGAGCGCGTCGCCGTTCATGCCGTACGCCAGGATGGTTTTGCGGATGGAACGCGCTGGCGCGATCCCACGACGACCAATAGCCCGCGTCGAACGAACGGAACTCGACGAATCCCGCGTCGGGATCCGCCCCGACGAGCGCGGCGACGTCGCTCAGCCGAACCCCGTGCCAGGCGGCCACCGCCGACCAGCCCTCGACGCAATGGTGACGGACGCGCATCGCGGTGCGCGGGAGGCGTTGCAGATCGGCCAGCGACAACGACGCGGGTCGCGCCACCATCCCGCCGACGGCGAGACGCCACGATGCGGGAGCCAGCGGCACCTCCGGCGAGATGAAGTACGACGGAAAATCCGCGCGCGCCGTCTCGCTCTCGGGAGGCAGCTCCGGCGCGGAGCGCTCGAGACTGAAGAGCCCACTTTCGACGCGTTGATTCCACCGGCCCATGGTGCGGAGGAACGGGCCGCTCGAGGCAACGGCACCAGTCGCGACGAGCGAGCCGAGGGCGAGCCGCGACAGCACGGCACGGCGGGTGACGGGCGCGTCGTCAGTCATGAGAAGGCGCCTTCCCGGTAATCATCGCCGGAATCGTGCGCGGGTGCAGTGCGACGAGAACGAGGTGCGTGATCGTGAAGCCGGCGAACAGCAGCAGCCCGCTCATATGGACGACGCGGGCCACGTCGTAGCCGCCGAGCAGCGCGACCAACCACCAGAGCTGGACCGGCTTGTAGAGCGCGAGCCCCGACGCGACCTCGAGCACGCCAAAGCCGATCACGCTCGTGTACGCGAGCCGTTGCAGCCCGTTGTAGAAGCCGATCGGCGGCGGTGTGCGGTTGAGGCGCAGGTAATAGGCCAGCATGCGAAGCGCGCCGCCGACGTCGCGCGCGGGGAGGAAGAGCCGGCGCCGCCACTCGCCGCTGCTGAGGAGATAGAGGACGTAGATTGCGCCGGTTACGACGAACAGCCACGCGAGCGCGAAATGCCAATGCCGCGCGCCGGCGAGCCACCCGCCGAACCGCAGCCACGTCGGGGGCGCCGTTCCGGCGAAGGGATACCACCAGTATTCTGCACCGCGCGCCCCGAACGTGGGATACGCCGCGAAGATCTGCAGCCCGCTCCCGGCCATCAGCACGAGCAGCGGGCCGCCGATCCAATGGGCGAGCCGGATCACCAGTGGATGCGGGCGCGCTCCCGTGTCGTGGATCGCGTTGTCGCTCGCGCGCGGTGCGAATGGGGGCAGGGAGCCCCCATTCGCGTGCACGCGGCTCTGAGTGTCGGAGCTCATCGCATGCGCCGCGGCTTACTTGCCGTCCATCATCTTGCCGTGGTCCATCATGCCGTCGCCCATCTTGCCGCCGTCCATCTTGTCGCCACCCATTTTATCGCCGCCCATCATCTTGCCGCTCATGTTCATCATCTGGCCGTCTTTCATCTGCATCTTGTCGCCGTTCTTCATCATCATCGAGCCGTCCGTCATGACCTTGGTGCCGTCCGCATCGTCATGTCCTTGGTCATGGCTCCCGCGGCTTTGCCTTCCTTCATCATCGTCATCTTGCCGTCCTTCATCATCACGCCGTCCATGTCGTTGGCGACGGCGTGGGAGGCGAACAGGCAGAGTCCGAGGGCGACGGCGGTGAACGTCAGCGTCAGTGTCTTGATCATCGATTGCTCCTTTTCAGTGGAACGGTTGGGTTGGGGTTGCTCGGGTTGATCGCATCGGGGGTCGAAGGGGCTGCGGGCGCGTTCACTCGTCGAGCGCGCGCGTGAGAAGCGTCGCCAATCTGGTCGTGTCGCCACGCTGGCTCGCGGTTTCGCCGGCCTCGGCGTAACGCACGTCGCCTTTGGCATCGAAGATGGCGAGCGTCGGGATCGAGCCGCCGTAGTGCGCGCGCATCAACGTTCGCTGCGCTTCCGAGGGATGGCCGACATCGACGACGACGAAGCGCATCCGGTCGCGAAAGCGCGGATAGAGCGCCACCAGCCGTTCCGCCTCGCGATTGGTGTTCCAGCAGCTCTTGGCACCGAAGAAGACGACGGTGGCGCGTCCCGCGCCGATCGCCCCGTCGTCGAGATGCTCACCGATGATCGGGAATCGGTCGCTCGAGTCGTCGGTGAAGCTGAGATCGGGCGCGAGCCGCAGGTGGTCGGCGGCGAGGGCCATGCGACCCGTCGTGCAGGCGAGCACGACGGCGAGGAGCAACGACGTCTTCGTCATGCGGGTTCCTAGAGCCCGACGTCGGAAAGGTTTCGCGGCGCGCGATCGCTCGGTGTGCTGCGGCTTTCGCCAAATCGCGAAGGGCACACGACTGCTGCACCGCGCTCCGCATCCAAGGTCGCATCGAGCACGTAGGCCCCGATGAGACCGTTCAGAATGTCGTCAGTGCGCGCGTGCAACTCCTACACGTCGATCGTACCGGCCTCATCTGCTCGGAGCGCGGATTGACTAGCGTGAAAGGCGGCACGTGTCGTGCTGTCGCAGCAACAGAGCCCCCCGTTGCATCTCGAGCAGCTCAACCAAAAAGAAGGAGTACTGATGTCCAAAGCGATTTCCATGCAGCGTGCTGCCCGCACCTGCCTGTCCGCCGCGTTGCTGCTGACGCTCGCGGCGCCGTCGGCCCAAGCGTCGAGCCACCGCGAGGCCCCGTTCATCACCGAGCAGCCGAAAGTCGATGGCACCGACCTCTACATGTTCCGCAGTTACGAGCCGGGCCGCGACGGCTTCGTCACCATCATCGCCGACTATCTCCCGCTGCAAGACCCGTACGGCGGGCCCAACTATTTCTTCCTGGACCCGGAAGCGACCTACGACATTCACGTCGACAACGACGGTGACGCCAAGGACGACTTGGTCTTCAGCTTCCAGTTTCAGAACTCGCTCCGTGGGGGAACGGGCCAGGAATTGATGGTCGGCGGCAAGAGCGTGGCGATTCCGCTCGTGAACTTCGGTCCGCTCGCGCCGCAGACGATCGACAACCTGAATCTCATCGAAACCTACTCGGCAACGATCGCGCGTCCGAGCGCGAAGCGGAAAGACTCCAAGCCGCGCGACATCAGCGTCGGCGGTAGCACCGTCTTCATGAAGCCGAAGGACAACATCGGCACGAACTCGATTCCCGACTACGCTGCGTACGCTGCGCAATACGTCTACAGCGACGTCACGATTCCGGGCTGCGGCGCGGGGGCGAAGATGTTCGTCGGACAGCGCAAGGACCCCTTCGTCGTGAATCTCGGCGAGGTGTTCGACCTCATCAATCTGAATCCGCTCGGCGCGCCCGATGCCGAGAAGGACGATCTCGCCGACAAGAACATCACGTCGTTGATCCTGGAAGTGCCGATCAGCTGCCTCACCAACGGCACCGAGCCGGTCATCGGGGCGTGGACGACGGCGAGCATTCCGAAGCGCGCCGAGTTCGGAGCGAAGACGTCCTTCGAGAAACCGGTGCAGCGCGAGAGCCGGGCGTTGTCCCAGGTGTCGCGTCTCGGCAGCCCGCTCGTGAACGAGGTGGTGATCGGCTTGCGTGACAAGGACAAGTTCAACTCATCCGAGCCGCGCGACGATGGGCAGTTCGCGTTGTACGTCACCAACCCGACGCTCCCGGCGCTCATTCAGACGCTCTTCCCGGCGGCGCTCGCCCCGACGTTATTCCCGCGCACCGATTTGGTGGCAGCCTTCCTGACCGGCATCAACACCACCGCCACCGGCAACCTGAACCAACCCGCGAACGTCGTGCCGGCCGAGATGCTGCGCCTCAACACCACCATTCCGCCGACGGCGCAGGCGATGCAGAACAATCTGGGTGTGATCGGCGGAGACAACGCCGGCTTTCCGAACGGCCGACGGCCGGGCGACGACGTGGTCGACATCGCGCTCCGCGTGGTGATGGGGAAGCTGATCACGCTCGGTCTCTACGGGACGCCCGATCAGGCTCCGGCTGGCGGTTTGGCCTTCACGGACGGCGCGACGTTGAGCGCGACCGACTACACGGCCACGTTCCCCTACATCAACACGCCGCTGCCCGGCGCCCCCAACTGATCACGCGAGCGTGACGCGGCTCACCTTCCTCGTCGCGTGTCTGGTCGGCGCGGCTATCCTGCCTGCTCGGGGGATAGCTGCGCCGTTCATTCCGGACTCCGACGGCCAGATTCTGGAGCAGTTGCCGGTGTCGCTCGTCGCGGACGGCGGGCGGACGATGCGCGAGCGCCGCGCGCAATTGGCCGCGAACCCGACGGACCTTCCGGTGGCGCTCGCGACGGCCCGCGCGCACGTCGACGAGGCGCGGCGGACCGGTGATCCGCGTTTGTTGGGGTATGCCGAGGCCGCGCTCGCGCCGTGGTGGGACGTACCCGATCCGCCCGGACCGGTGGTGGTGCTGCGCGCCACCATTCGACAGAGCCTGCACGACTTCGATGGCGCGCTCGCTGACCTGGCGCGTGCGCTCGAGCGCGATCCGAACGACGCGCAGGCGTGGCTCACGCAGGCGCTGATTCAGCAGACGCGGGGCGACTACGCGGCGGCGAAGGCGAGCTGCGACCACGTGCGATCTGTCGCGGGTCGCGACGGCGGCACGCGCATGGCCGGCGTCATCTGCGCCGCGAGCGTCGCAAGCTTCGTGGGCGATGCGGGGCAAAGTCGGGACATCCTGCGGCAGGTCGTCGCGGGCGGCACCCTGCCATCGGATCTGCAGCTCTGGGCGCTGACGGTGCTCGCGGACGTCGAAACCCGACTCGGCAACACCGACGGCGCGATCGCCCACTATCGCGCCGCGCTGGTCATCGCGCCACGCGACATCGCCGTCCGCAGCGCGTTCGCCGACGTGCTGCTCGAGCGCGGCGAGCCGTCGGCCGTGCTGACGCTCATCGGCGACGACCTCCGCATCGATGCGCTGCTGTTGCGGGTGGTGCTGGCCGAGCAGGCGCTCGACGTGCCAACCTCGGCCACGCATCGCGACGATCTGGAGACGCGCTTCGCCGCCGCCCATCTGCGCAACGACACGCGCCAACTCCGCGAAGAATCCCGCTTCGCGCTGCTGGTCCAGCGCGATGCTGCCGCGGCGCTCACCCTCGCCGAACGCAATTGGCAGGCGCAACGCGAGCCCGAGGACGCGCGCATCTTGTTGAGCGCCGCGACGGCGGCCGGCAAGCCAGCGGCGGCGGCGGACGTGCGGCAGTGGATTCGGGATCACCGCCTCGAAGATCGGCGGCTCGCGCCGCTCACGCCCGCCGCCGCAACGGCAACGCGGCGCCCGGATGCAACAGCGGGTGAGGCTCGGTGAGGCCGCGCGCGCAGAGTGACCGCCTGCGGCGGTTGGCGCTGCTCGTGGCGCTCGTCTTCGCGACGATCGCGGCGCCGGCCTCCGCGCACAAGCCGAGCGATAGCTACCTCACGCTCCGCGTCGTCGACGAGCAGGTCTTCGGGCAATGGGATGTCGCGCTCCGCGATCTCGATTACGCGATCGGCCTCGACGACGACGGCGATGGCGCCATCACCTGGGGCGAGGTCCGCGGGCATAGCGCCGCCGTCAGCGCCTACGCGTTCGCCCATCTCACGCTGCGACGAGCCGGTGGTGTCTGCGTCTCCGCGCTCGACCGGCTCATGATCGATCAGCACGGTGACGGGGCATACGCCGTGCTCCGCTTCACGGCGCCGGCCTGCGCTGGCGGAGCGTCGGAGGAGGACGCTGCGGCCGAGCTCGACGTCGAGTACCGCCTGTTCTTCGACCTCGACCCGCTGCATCGCGGGCTCGTGCAGGTGAGCTTCGAGCGCGCCACCGAGCTCCGCACGGCCACCGGCTACGACGCCGAGCGCGGAACGCTCGCATCGCTCTTGGCGCAGCCCGCGGGTGTGACGATCGTTGGTCCCGAGCATCCCGAGGCGCATTTCGCGCGTCGCGCGCCCGGTCGTGCCGCGACAGTCGCGGCCTTCGTGCAGAATGGCGTCTGGCACATCTGGACGGGGTTCGATCACCTGCTCTTTCTCGCGTCGCTGCTCTTGCCGGCGGTCGCGCGCCGCGAGCGTGGGGTCTGGCGCTCGGCCGTCGGATTCCGCGCGGCCCTGACCCACACCGTGAAGGTGGTGACCGCGTTCACCGTGGCCCATTCGCTGACGCTCAGCATCGCCGCGCTCGGGATCGTCCACGTGTCGTCGCGGCTCGTCGAAACGCTGATCGCGGTGTCGGTGGCGATCGCGGCGCTCAACAACCTCGTGCCGCTCTTCCCGCCGCGTCGCACGTGGCAGGTGGCGTTGGCGTTCGGCCTGGTCCACGGTTTCGGGTTCGCGAGCGTCCTCGGCGACCTCGCGCTCCCGCGCGCCGGCCTCTTGTGGGCGCTCGTGAGCTTCAACGTCGGCGTCGAGCTCGGGCAGCTGGCTGTCGTGATTGCGCTCCTCCCGGTCGTGTTCGCCGTGCGCGAGACCCCAGTGTTCCGCTGGGGCGTGATGACGGCGGGCTCGGCCGCGATCGTGCTGCTCGCGCTGGCGTGGGCGGGCGAGCGCGCATTCAATCTGCGCCTCTTCTGACGGTCACCGTGCCACCCGTCTGGGCGGGTGCCTGATCGCTGGGCAGGCGAGCGCGCGATGACCGCCAGTTCCGGGCGATTCCTCAGCGCGGCGGGCGGCGAAACCCTCGGAAATCCTGGCACGAGCCGTGCTGTTGCGGACGGACGACTACGTCCGCCCCCAGGCAAAAGGAGCCCCGCGCCATGTTCCCCCACTTCTTCCCTCGCTCCCGAGGATCTGTGTGCCTCGTGGTGCTCGCCGGTGTGCTGGCCGGCGGACCGCGCATGGCCGATGCCGCCTGCAACCTGATCCCCGGTACCGCCAAGACCTTCAACGGCGTCCTCGGCGCGGTGAATCGGCCCTACGCCGGTCCGGGTGAACGGCTCGAGCTCCGGCTCCGCGGTTGTGACACCGGCTCGACGGGGTTCCTGCCGACCGGCGGCGAGCACGTCGTCACCCTGATCTTCGCGGCGCCCGACGGGACGCGGCGCGTGGTCGCGCTCTCCGACGATTGCGTCGGGGTCGACGCGGTGACCTGCGGCGGCATGCCCGGCGTCACGTCGGCGGTCTGCCGCAGCGAGCCCGGGCTCGTGACCCGGATCGACGTCGATCTCGGCGACACCCGGCTCGTCGTGCCGTTTCCCGACACCGACGCCGACTTCGGCGGACCGGCCGACGACCGGACGCTGACGGGCCCGCTGACGATCGCGGTGACCCCGAAAGCCGCGCCCTTGCCGTGCGAGCTCGCGACTCAGACCTGCGCATCGCAATCCGGCCTCCTGGCGTGCCTCGACGAGCTCTACGCCAACGACGGCGCCTGCGGCACGACCGCCCCCGATACCGTGTTCACGCGCTTCACCGCCTTGCCGGTCACGAACGACTATCAAGCCGACTGCTTCCAGGATGCGCCGCCGTGTACCGCCACCGCGACCGAAGTGCGCGCGGCGCTCGACGGCGACGGCAATCTCCTGATGCCGTTTCTGTGGCGTGGCGTGCTGACGAGCGACCAGGGCCTGCCGGTCCCGCGGCTCATCCGCTTTCGCACGAAGTCGCCGCTGCCGTTCACGGTGCCGGCGCAAGCGTTCCTCGGATCCTTCACGCCCGAAGGCGGCAAGCTGCCGCCGATTCTCGAGCCGCAATTCGACCCGACCGCCGTCGCCGCGCAAGTGTTCACCGCGTTCGGCTCGGTCGACGCGCCGGCGACCGTCGTCCGCATCGGCCGCTTCCATGGCACCTGCGTCGGCGGCGACCTCGCCGGGCAGCGTTGCGGACGCGCGCTCGACTGCGCCGGCGGCACGTGCGCGCGCTCGTGCGTCGACGCGCCGGCGACGCTCTGCCCGAACGGGAACGAATGCACGACCGGGGCGTGCGGCGCGCTCTTCGATCTCGCGCCGCTGGCGGCGACGGGCGGACCGCTCGTGCTCGCCCGCGCCCAGCAGGAATTCTGTCAGCTGGCGCCGCATCAGGACTGTGCGGGGAATCCCGGTCTCTGCGTCGGCGTCGGCAACGCCTGCGTGTCGTACGCGCTGGAGGCGGAGAGCCCGGTGCCGCTCGACGGTCTCATCGCCAGCACGACGCTGCGCTCGTTCGCGTTCCGCGAGTCGATCGACGGCGTCGATCGCAACGGCGACGGCGACACCAACGACACCGTCGCCACGCTGCGCGACCGTGCGACCGGCCAGGTCGGTCTGATCGGGTCGGGCGGCAGCGACGGGCGCGCCATTCAACGCGTCAGCCGCGCGCCGTTCACGTTTCCCGCCGTCGCGGTCGAGGACGACGTGCTCGCGTTCCTCGAGAGCGAGCTCGGCCAGAACGCAGGCGACGAGTCCGGCGACGGCGACATCACCGACGGCGTGCTCCGCATCTTCCGACTCGGTGTCGGCGAGCGGACGCTCGGGCGCCACAGTGCGATCGATGGCGCGTCGAAGGTGAACGGCGCGCCGCTCGCCGTCTCGGGCGGGCGTGTCTTCGTGCGGACCTCCGAGGCCGCCAACGCGGTGCGGGTTCTGGAGCGCGCGAGCGTCGCCGACGACGGCGGTGAGTCGCCGTTCGGGGGCATCGACAGCGCTCTGTCCGCGGACGGCCGCTACGTCGCCTTCATCAGCTCGTCCGGGACGCTGATCGGGCCCGGCAACGATACCAACGGCGGCCCGGACGTGTTCCGACGCGATCTCCTGACCGGAGACACGATCCGCGTCAGCATTCCGAACGGCGGTGCCGGCGAGCCCAACGCGACGTCCGAAAACCCCGAGATCTCGCGCGACGGTCGCTTCGTCGCATTCACGAGCTTCGCGAGCAACCTGCTCGGGCCGGGGCTCGACACCAACGGCGGCCGCGACGTCTTCGTCCACGACACGGTGGCCCTGGCGACCGAGCGCGTGAACGTCGTGTTTGGCGGCGGCCAACCGTCACCCGTGACGAACAGCCGTATCGCGATGTCGAGCGACGGCCGCTTCGTCGTCTTCGTGAGCGCCGCCAGCGACCTGGTGGCGCCGGGCGAGGACACGAACGGTGTCGACGACGTGTTCGTGCGCGACCGTCTGACCGGCACGACCGAGCGCGTGAGCATCGCGACGGACGGCAGCGAAGGCGACGCCGCATCTGGGGGCGGTCGGTCTGGTATCTCCGGCGACGGCACCGCCGTCGTCTTCGCGAGCGACGCCCAGAATCTCGTGCCCGACGCGCCCACCACCGCCACCTACGTGCACGATCGGACGACCCACACGACCGAACCGCTCGCGTTGGTCGACCCGGCGTTCGCGGCGCCGAGCGCGATCCTCCCCGGCGACGTCACGCCCGTCGGCATCAGCCACGACGGGCGCTGGGTCGCGTTCGAGGCCGGTGCCCTCATATTGCCGCCGGGCAAGGACAACAATGGCGTGGTCGACGTCTTCGTGCGTGACCGCGCCACCAACCTGGTCGAGCGTGTGTCGGTGAAGAGCGACGGCGGCGAAGCGACGGGCGGCTCCAACTTCTTTACCGTGACGTCGACGCACGCCATTTCGGCCGACGGTCGCTACGTCGTCTTCGTGAGCGACATGACCGACCTCGTCGACGACGAAACCCTGACCGCGCCCTATCTCCACGATCGCGTCACCGGCCTGACGCGGGTGCTCGCCCACAACGACGGCGGCTCCAGCGTCGTGAATCTCTCGATCTCGGACGACGGACGCGCGATCGCGTTCGATACCAATTCCACCGCGCCGCTCGGTGGCGCGGACACGAACGGGACGTTCGACGTATTCGTCGAGCACGCCGATGCCGGGGATCCTCTCGGCGTCGACGCGCTGCTCTTCCCCGACGGCCAGCTCGACGACGTCGTGCTCGAGTCGATCGACGCGACGACGGGCGCGATCTCCACACTCTGCCCGGCGGAGGACGTGGCCGTCGCGAACGGCAACGCCGCCTTTTTGCGGCCGGAGTCCGACCCGATGCTCGGCACCGCGAGCTGCCCAGGCGGCTCGCTGAACGGCGACGGCGACACGAGCGACCTCGTCGTGACCTACGCGCCGGCCGGCGGCGCGCCGCAGAATCTCGGCCTCGCCGCGACGGCGGTCGCGCTCTCGCCGACCCTGATCGCGGCGCTCGCCGACGAGGCGGCGCAGGGCGGTGCCATCTTGAATGGCGACGGCGACGCGACCGATAGCGTGCTGCACGTGCGCGCCGTCGGCGGCGCCGCGTGGACCAACGTCGGGCGCGCGGCGGACGCGCTCGCGATCGAGGGCAACCGCGTCGCGTTCCTCAGCCCCGAGTCGCAGCAGGGGGCCGACCTGAACGACGACGGTGACACGAGCGATCGCGTCGTCGGCCTCTATGAGATCGGCGGCTTCAAGCTCCGGAATCTCGAGACCGCCGCCGAAGAGCTCGTGCTCGGCGCGCCGACCGGCACGGCCTGCGGGCCGCGTCATCTCGTCGCGTTCCGGACGAACGAAGCAGCGCAGGGCGCCGGCCCGTTGAACGGCGACGGTGACACGAGCGACGGGGTGCTCTTCGTGTACGACATCCCGACCAAGACGCTCGTGAACGTCGGCCAGGCCGTGACGCCGTGCCGGCTCGAGATCTGCGATCCGAGCACGCCCTACAAGGTCGAGGGTGCAGCGGTGAAGTTCCTGACGCTCGAGAGCGAGCAGAGCCAGGACCTCGACGGCAACGGCGTGATCGGCGGCCTCGTGCTGCAGCGCTACGACGCCTGCGCCGACGTCGTCACGGTGATCGGCGCCGTCGATCCGACGACGCCGAGTGATCCGCTCGCGGTCGAGCAGTCGAGCGCGGTCTTCGTCGCACCCGGCGGTCGGTGCAGTACCATGATCGCGTGCGATCCGATGGCCGACGCGTGTGCCCAAGGAACGTTCTGCAGCGCGGCGACGAGCGCCTGCGCGCTGGTCAGCCCCGGCACCTGCGCCGATGACGACGATTGCCCGCCGGGCACGGTCTGCCAGGCGCAGCCGGTCGTCGCCGCGACGTCGGTCGCCGATGCCGACGACGACGGCGTGCCCGACGATCTCGACAACTGCGTCACCGCGCCGAACCCGCTGCAGGAGGACGTCGACGGCGACCGCACGGGCGACGCCTGCGACGCCGCGTCGCACGATTGTCCGTTGACACCGCTCCTCGGCTGCAAGGCGCCGACCGTCGACCTCAAGTCGTCGCTCGCGATCAAAGACAAGTCGCCCGACAAAGGCGACGCGCTCACGTGGAAGTGGAGCGCGGGCGACGCGACGACCGTCGCCGACTTCGGCACGCCGACCACGGCGTCCGATCTGCGCCTCTGCCTCTACGACGGCGCTTCGCCGGCGTTTGTGGCGGGTGCGATCGTCCCTGCCGGCGGCACGTGCTCCGGCAAGCCGTGCTGGAAGGCGACGGGCGACAAGGGCTACGCCTACAAGGACAAGCTCGGCACGCCGAACGGCGTCCAGGGCGTGAAACTCAAGGCCGGGGTCGCCGGCAAGGCCGCGCTCCAGGTGCAGGCGAAGGGCGGGCACACGCCCGTGCCAGCGCTGCCGTTCACCGGCCCCGTTCTGGTGCAGGTCGGGATCGAAGGCGGCGCGTGCTTCGAGGCCGCGTATCAGCCGGCGGCGTTCACGAAGAACGAAGCCGGCGCGTTCGCGGCCAAAGGCGGTGCCCCGGTGCCCTGAGCGGTCCGGGTCGTCGTTCTGCCTCGACCGGGAACGGAGCGCCGTACTAGGGTCGGCGCATGCCCGCACGGCACGCGCTCGTCGCCACGCCCGAGGCGCTGACGCCCGAGTGGCTGACGCAGGCGCTGCATGCCGCGGGCGTCGCGCTGGATGCGCGCGTCGTCGCCGTGGCGCGCCAGCGCGTCGGGACGGGGCAGGTCGCGATGAACGTGCGCTGCCGGCTCGGGTGGGATCGCGCGGTGGCGGACGCGCCGGCCTGGTGGTCGTGAAGCTGCCCTCCGACGATCCCATCAGCCGCGCCACCGGCGCCGCGCAGCAGTGCTATCGGAAAGAGGTCGAGTTCTATCGCCAGGTCGTGGCGACGGTCGCCATTCGCACGCCGCGCTGCTGGCTCGCCGACATCGACGACGCCGGGCAGGAATTCTTCCTCGTGATGGAGGACGTGACGCCGGCCGTGCAGGGTGACCAGCTCACCGGCTGCACGATCGATCAGGCGACCCTCGTGCTCGCCGAGCTCGCCAAGCTGCACGCGCCGCGCTGGGGCGACCCGGCACTCGGCGATCTGGCGTTCCTCGCCGATTCGATCTCCGAGCGCGCCGCCAACTTTCAAGCGCTCTATGCGGCGGTCTGGCCCGCGTTCCGCGAGCGCTACGCGGCACGGCTCTCGTCCGAGCTCCTCGCCGTCACGGAGCGCTTCGCGCCCCGCGTCGGTGCGTGGGTGCTCGGCACCGAAGGCCCGCGCACGGTCATGCACGGGGACTACCGGCTCGACAACATGCTCTTCGGCACCGGGTCCGGAGCCCCGCCGCTCGCGGTCGTCGATTGGCAGACGGTGGCGCGCGGGCTCGGGACGGCCGACGCCGCCTACTTCCTCGGCGCCGGCTTGCTGGTCGACGATCGCCGGGCGCATGAACGCGCCTTGCTGCGCGGCTATTGGGAGGCGCTCTCCGCCCAGGGCGTCAAAGATTATGCGTTCGATACCTGCTGGCGCGACTACCGGCGCACGGCCTTCAGCGGCATCGTCATCGCCGTCATCGCGTCGATGATCGTCGTGCAGACGGCGCGCGGCGACGACATGTTCATGGCGATGGCGGCGCGCCACGCGCAGCAGATCCTCGACCTCGAGTCGGAGTCGCTACTCGACTGAGGCGATCAATCGAACAATCTGGCGATCAATCGAACGATCGATCCGGCGATCGATCCGGCGCGTGCGAGCATTGCCCCGCGCCGCGATCGGCGTTAGACGGGCCATCGACGTGAGCACGCCAGAATTCACGGCCCACAACATCCGTCTCGACGACGGCAGCTGTACGCGGCCGGGAGCGTCGACTGCGGGCTCCTCTACCACATCGACCGCCCGCGGGAGTTCATCCGCATGCTCTCGCGCGTGGCCGGGCGCGTGCTCATCCTGCAAACCCACTTCGCGACCGACAAGCCGAAGAACAGTTTCGACCTTTCGCCGATGACCGAGCACGAGAATGCCGCCGGCCGTTGGTTCACCGAGTTCACCGCGCCGCCCGACCAGCAATTGAAGGAAGGCAGCAAGTGGGCGTCGTGGGACAACCTGAAGTCGTTCTGGCTGACGCGCGGTTGGCTCCTGCAGGCGCTCAACGAGAACGGGTTCGACCTGGTGTTCGAGCAATTCGACAGCCTGGCGCCGGCGATCGTCGACGCGATGAGCGTCGGCTACTACCAGACCCAGGATCGCGGCACGTTCGTCGGTATCCGTACCGGCGTCGCCTGACGTCGACCCGCGGCGCGACCACGACGCGGTTTCAGCGCGCGGGTACCGGCGGCTCGGCGTACGACGCCGTTTGCGTGATGATCGCGTCGGGCGTCGCCAGGATCTTCCGGTAGACCTTCTCCGGGTAGACCATGTGCGGCAGCGCGGGATCGTAGGCGGGCTGCGGGACGGGGCTCGGGCCCGTGTAGGCGTCCGGCGCGGCGAAGCGGGCGGCTTCGTCGGGCGTGATGCCGGCTTTGGCGCACACGCTCGGATCGATCCAGCGTGCGGCGTCGATGGCTTCGGTGGAGGTCGCGATCTCGAGCGTCAGCTGATCGGGACCGGCGAAGTAGATCGAGCGGCACATGCCGTGGTCGATCGGGCCGATGACGTTGACGCCGTGGCTGCGAATGCGATCGCGGAGCGCGAGCAGCTCGGCGGCGCTGCCGGCGCGAAACGCGAGGTGTTGCAGCGTGCCGGCGGCCGAGGGCAGGGCGCCCGAGCCGGCGTGGGTGCGGCCGATCTCGATCGGAATCGCGCCGACGGCGGGCAGCTGCACGATCGAAAAGTAGCCGAAGTCGTTCATGCGGAGGAACGCGTGCAGTCCGCCCGGCACGCCGTGCATGTCGAAGAGCGCGACCAGCGGAAAGCCGAGCACCTCGGCGAAGAACGCGATGTGCGTCTTGATGTCCGCGGCCATGATCGCGATGTGGTGAATGCCGTTGGGTTGTTGGCTCATGGGGCGCAATGTTAACCGAATCGTCGGGAGAAACGCGATGGCAATCGTGAGGGAACCGTATGGTTTCGTGCACGCGGACACGAGCCCGCTGAAGGACGTCTACGGCGGTCCGAGCGGGCAGGTGTTCGTCGAGTGCATGCGCATCCGTCCGCAGCAGACGGAGTCGAAGACCGTGATCCTCTTCAGCCATCCGATCGGCGGCGGCTCGTTCTTGCCGCTCGTCAGCGCGTTGGCCCGTGCGGGGCGGCACGTCGTGTACTGCAACCCGCGCTATCGCGGGAACGACACGGCGCTGATCCTCGAGAAGTGCCTGCTCGATCTCGGCGCTTGCGTCGCGGATCTGAAGAAGCGCTTCGGGTACGAGAAGGTGGTGCTGGGGGGCTGGTCGGGCGGCGGCTCGCTGTCGCTCTTCTACCAAGACCAGGCCGAGCATCCGACCATCACCGCGACGCCGGCCGGCGACGCGGTCGACGTCGTCGGCGCGGGGTTGCCGCCGGCCGACGCCGTGTTGCTGCTCGCCGCCCACATCGGTCGTTCGGTCACGATGACGGAATGGCTCGACCCGTCGATCGTCGACGAGGACGAGCCGTTCGTGCGCGCCGTGGCGCTCAACATCTACGATCCGGCGTGTCCCGATCGGCCGCCGTATTCCGCCGCGTTCGTCGAGCGTTTCCGGGCGGCGCAGATCGCCCGCAACCGCCGCATCACGGCGCGTGCGCAGGCGACGCTCGCCGCGCTGAAGTCGCAGGGAACGCCCGATGCCGAGCGGCCGTTCGTGGTCTACGGCACCATGTGCGACGTCCGCTGGACCGATCCGACGCAAGATCCGTCCGAGCGCCGGCCGGGCACCTGCTACATGGGCGACCCGAAGATCGCGAACGACGGCCCGATCGGTCTCGGCCGTTTCACGACCCTGCGCTCGTGGCTTTCGCAGTGGAGCTTCGACGAGAGCCGCGCCAATGGTCTCGTGAACGGCGCGCGCATCGCGTGTCCCGTGCTCGTGATCAACAACCGCGCCGATCTCGCGTGCACGCCCAGTCACGCGCAGCGCTTGTTCGACGCCGTCGCCAGCACCGACAAAGCGATCGTGCAGATCGCCGGCGCCGATCACTACTACATCGAGCGCCCCGAGCTCCTGCCGACGGCGGTCGCGACCGTCGGCGCCTGGCTCGATCAGCGCGAATTCTGAGACGGCTGACGGGCGGCCGTCAGGACCAGAGACCGGGAAACGCGCTCGGGTCGATCGTGAATCCGGGCAGGATCGACGCGAGCGCGGTCGTGCTCGCTGCCAGGTGCCGGTGCAGCGCCTCGGCGAAGACGTTCCGGAAGTCGGTGGTGACGGGGAGATCCTGACCGCGGAAGAGTGCGTCGGGCGCGAGCCCGGGCCACGCCCCGCGCAGTACCACGCGGCCGCCAGCGATGCCGCCGCCGAGCGCCAGCATCACGCCGCCGTGGCCGTGATCGGTCCCGTCGGTGCCGTTCTCGGCGACGCGGCGGCCAAATTCGGTCATGGCGAGGGTGAGCGTGCTCGCCGCATGCGCGCCGAGGTCGGCGTGAAATGCGGCGAGGCTCATGGCCAGGTCGGGGGCGACGTCCGCGGAGCGTCGGAGGGTATCGGTGTGATGATCCCAGCCGCCGAGATCGACGGCGATCGCGCGCACGCCGATGTCGGCTTTGACGAGGGCGGCGGCGTCCTTGAGCGCGAGGCCGAGCTCGCTCGTCGGGTAGAGGGCGCTGGTCGCGCGGTCGACGCCGGCGAGGACGTCCATGGCGTCGAACGCCAGCGTGCCCGCATCGCCGAGCAGCTGCCCCGCGGTGCCGACGCGGACGTCGTCGTAGCGCGCTTCGAGCACGGCGCGGCGCTCGGCGACGGCGTTGCCGGTGAGGGTGAAGCCGTCGAGGCTCGGGAACGCCAGCGACGGCGCCGATCCCAGCAGCGCCTTGGCGCGGGTGTGGCGCAGCGTGATCCCCGCGATCGCACGGCCGCCGCCGGCGCCGGCGAGCCAGCGCGCGAGCCAGCCGTCGACGTGCGAACGATTGCCCGGCGCCGCGCGCTCCATGAAGTCCTGGCAATCGAAATGCGAGCGTGACGGATCGGGACTCCCCGCGAGATGGACGAACGCGAGCGCGCCGGCCGCGTAGAGCGGGAGGAGCGGAGCGAGCATGGGGTTCAAACCGAAGAAGCCGTCGAGCACGAGCTCGCTGCCGTGCGGCACCGCGATCGTCGGCCGGCTCGCATAGTAGAAAGGGTCGCCCGCCGGCACGACGAGATTCAAGCCGTCGGCGCCGCCGCGCAGATAGAGCGCCACCAGCACCGGCGTCTGCTGCGCGGCGAACGCGTGCCGCGCGCCGAGACGCGGCAGGATGAACGCGCTCAGGCCTGCGGCGGCGCTCGTCTTCAGGAAGGTGCGGCGTGTGATCGTCATCAGTGCACCAGGAACTCGGGGCTCGAGAGCAGCACGGCGGCGGTTTCCGCGGTGCGGCCGGGCGTGCCGACGCTGCCGAAGAGATCGGCAAAGGCGACGGCCGTGTCGCGCGTGGCGGCGGAAACGGGAGCGAGGAACAGATCCCCAATGAGCGCGTCGACGAGCGCGTCGCTTGTACCCGCGAGGGTGCTCGGACCCGCGAGGGTCGTCGTCGCACCGACGTCGGCCGGTAGCGCCGGTACGATGCCGTCGGCGCCGCGCGCCGCGAGCTCGATGAAGTTGAAGCGGAACAGCATCGAGCCGGCGCCCGTCCAATAGCCCGAGACGTCGGGATAGCCGGGTGGCGCGGCGAATCCGTAGAGATCCTCGCCGAGCTCGCGCACGCGCCGACGCACGCGGTCGAGGTTGAGCGTCGCCGGCTCGGCGTGGGTGGCGCGCGCCAGGCTCGCCATCAGGTGCAGTGGGCGCTTCACTTTGCTGCGACGGTTGGCGGGGTCGGCGAGAAACTCCGGGGACAGCAGGATCGTCTCCATGACGGCGCGGAGATCACCGCCCGTCGCGAGATACGCGTCGGTCGCGGCGGTGAGGAGTCGCGGCGGCGGGTTTTCGGAAACGAAGCGGATGATCAGCTTCCGCGCTACGCGCGTGGCGGTGCTCGGATGGCTCGCGAGCAGGTCGATGAGCGCGACGCCCTCGTCGTAGCCGCCGTTCGCGGGCAGCGCGAGCCCGAGCACCTGCTTGGCGCTGCGGTCGTGCCAGGCGGCGAGGAACTCGAAGCCGTCGGCCGTGGCCTGATTTTCCTTCCACCCAGTGAAGACATGCGCGACCGCCGTCACGTCGGCCTCGGTGTAGCCGCCGTCGACGCCGATCGTGTGGAGCTCGAGCAGCTCGCGCGAAAAGTTCTCGTTGATCGCATCGGCCTGGTTGCGGCGGCCGTCGAGAAAGTCACCCATGCCGGGGCTGCGGATGACGGCGAGGAGCAGATCGCGAAAGCGGCCGAGCACATGGGGCCGGATGGCGAGGCGTTCGTACGGGCTGATGTCGTAGTCGCGGCGGTCGGTCGCGAGGATGTTGAAGTGGTTGAACCAGAAGTCGGTCAGTACGTGTTCCAGCTGGCGGTGGCTCGCGATTGCGCGCAGGACCTTGGCGCGCTGGAGCTCCTTCAGGACGTCGCCCGATTGCGGCTGGCCCGGCACGACGCGATTCGGATAGTGCACGCGGAGGTCGAGGAACGGCATCGTCAGGCTCGGAAACTGCGCGAGCTGGGCGTCGACCGCGTCGTCGGCGATCGTCTCGGGATGCAGCTGCTCGCCGACGTAGGCGCGGACGCCGAGCGCCCGCAGCCGTCCGAGCGTCCACGGATCCGGGCCGTAGCCCAGACGATTCAGCACATGCTCTTCGAGCTCGGGTGGGACGCAGCTGAGATTGGCGTCGCCGTCGTCGGTGAGGTCGCAGGGCACGGCCAGCGCATGCGCGTCGCCGTGGCCGCGCTGGAAGTGGCGGCGCGCGACGCTGACGGCGCAGGCCGCGACGTCGGTCGTGGTCGCGACGGCGGCGCACGGCAGCGCGAAGAGGGATGCCAGCGGCGTCGTGCTGCGGGCGCACGCGGCGCGGGTGTCGTCGTCGAGGCGCCGCGTCGCCGTCGCGACGCGCGTGCCGGCAATCCCGGCCGCTTCCGTCCAGAGCGCGCGCAGGAGCCGCGTCGCGCCGGTCACGACCGCCCACTGGCAGCGGGCGTCGGCGCGCGTCGGTGCGGGGACCGTCGCGAGGTCCGCACCGAGCACGTCGGCGACGACGCCGACCGCGGCGTCACGGGCGGCTGCTGCGAGGGTCGCGTCGTCGGCGTAGCCGGCGTCGGGTCGTTGGCTCCCGTCGCGGCTGCACCAACGTGCGTCGGCGAGCCGCAGACGGCGGAGCGTCGTCGCGAGCCGGCCGTCGACACCGGCGCCGAAGCAATCCGATGGGACGATCCCGCCGCGCTCCGCCGCGCGCACGCACCCGAGCGCGCCGCGACTCGCCGCCGTCACCACCTGGAGGCCGTAGCGTTCCATGGTGGCGAGGCAGCGCGCTTGCGGTGGCGTGATCGCGAGCGCGCTCGTCGGGAACGCGATCACGAGGGCGACGAGGGCGCCCCAGGGTCTCGATGACATCAGAGGGCTCAGGGATTGCTGACGATCACGGTCACGCGGCTGTGCGAGTTGGCTTCGAGGCCCGTGCTCATCCGCGCCGTGATCGTCGCGGAGCCCGGCTTGATGGCCGTGATCCGGCTCCGGTCGCCCGGCGTGTTCTCGGCTTTGGCGACCGAGGGATCGCTCGAGATGTACTGGACCTCCTGTGTCAGGTTCACGGTCGGTCCGTTGTTCTGCAAACCGGTGGTGGTGAGCTGGATCGTGTCACCGACCTGCAAGAGCGTCTCATCGGACGTGACCTGCAGGAAATAGACGAGACCGTCGGCCTTGAAGGTCGCGTCGTCGCCCGTTGCGCTCGACGAGATGCCGTCGCGCACGTCGTAGGCGGAGATGGTCGCCGTGCCGGAGCTCGCAACCGCGAGGATGCGGCTGCGGTTGCCTTCGGTGTTCGGCGCGGTGGCGATGCTCGGATCGCTCGACGACCACACCACGTCCTGCGTGACGTTGGTCGAGCGACCCGCGGCGTCGAACCCGATCGCGGTGAACGAAAACGCCCGCCCGTAGGCGCGCGCGATCTGCGGCGGCTGGATCTGCACGCGCGTGAGCGGCCCGACGACGGTGAGTGTCGCGCTGCCCCCGGAATCGTCGCTCGAGACGCCGCTCACGGGATCGACGGCGCTGATCGTCGCCGTGCCGGCGCCGACGGCATCGATGCGGCTCCTGTTGCCGAGGTAGTTGGGCGCGCCGGCGACGCTCGGGTTGCTCGAGTGATACTCGACCCGCTGTGTGCCGTTTTCGACCGCGCCCCCGGCATAGTGCACGACGGCGGCGAACGCGTGCGCCTCGCCCACGCGGCGCGTGACCGTCGGCGGCACCAGCGTGATGCGCTCGATCGCACCGCGGACGCCGATGCGCAGACTGTCACCGAAGGCGTCGGAGCTGATGCCGGTCGCGTTGTCGGTCGCGGAGATGGTGGCGACACCTGGCGCCACCGCGGTCACCGTCCAGGAGGGAAAGTAGTCCGAGGGATGGAACGCGACCACGGCGACGGCGGGATTGTCCGAGACGTACGTCACGTCGTTCGGTTCCAACGGGGCGGCACCGTCGCCGAACTCTCCGACGGTGCCGAGGGAGATGGTGTTGGTGTAGGGGTAGGGCGCGACGTCGAGGATCGTCTTCTGCCGGCCGATCGCGAAGCGCACCCGCTTCAGGCCGTCGAGCGAGCGGAACCCGATGGACTGGCTTTCGAGCCCATTGCGCGGATCGGTGGCCTTGACGAACGCGGTGCCGCTGCCGACGGCGTCGAGGCGGCCGCGGTCTCCCGGTACGTTCGGCGCGGCGACGACCGTCGGAGCGCTCGAGCTGAAGACGACGTCCTCGGTGACCCGTTCCTTGCCGACCGGCGGCTCGTACTGCTCCATGGCGATCACGTGCCACGAGCGGCCAGCCCGTTTGGGGCCCCAATCGTACCGGCCGGGCGGGGACTTCAGATAGAGCGCGGTCGCCGCTTCGACCCGCACGATCGGATGCACGCCGCAGACGATGCCGGTCACCGTGTCCGTGGCGTTGACGTGGGTTTCCCCCGGGCTGACGCCGATGACGCGGCTGCGGTCGCCCTCGGTGTTCGGGGTCGCGACGACGCTCGTGTCGGCACTCGACCACTCGACTTGTTGGGTGATGTTGCGCGTGAAGCCGCCCGGGTACTGACCGTTCGCGGTGAACTGGTAGTAAGCGTCGACGCCGAGCGGGACGTCGGCGAGGTGGACGTCGCAGCTCGCCATGGCCGGCACGACGGTCATCGTCACGTCGTCGCCGGAGGCCGTCGACGTGAGGCCCGAGAGCGGATCGGTCGCGGAGATCACCGCGCTCCCGATGCCGACGGCGAGGACCTTGCTGTGATCGATCGGCTCGGCGGCGTTGGTGGGTGCGGCAATGGCGGGTGTGCTCGACGCCCACGTGAGCCGGTCGGCGATCGAGCGGGTGAAGCCGCCCGTGAAGTGGCCGTTGGCGCGGAAGCGGACGGATTCGCCGAGCCCGCGCGTGATGGTTTCCGGCAGCACCTCGATGCGCTCGAGAGTCCAGTTGACGTCGAGGATCGCGTCGCCGCCCGTGTCGGTCGACGCGACGCCGGTCTGCTCGTCGTAGACCGAGATGACGGCCGAGCCGCCGTTCACCGCGTCGACGCGGCCGCGGTCGCCGGCTTCGTTCAGCGGCAGGGCGGTGTCGTTGCTCGAGCGCCACACCACGCGCTCGGTGAAATCGACGATGGTCCCGTTCGTGTAGAAGGCCGTCGCGGTGAAGTGCGCGCTCGTGCCGATGTCGACGGTGACCTCGCTCGGTGCGATCGCGAGCGCGAAGCCGGGCGGCGGCGTGATGGTCGGCGTCGGGGACGGCGTGACGGTGCGGAGTGGCGTCGGCGTGGCGGTGCGCAGCGGGGTCGGCGTGACGTTCACCCCGATCGCGTCGGACGGGACGCAGAGATCGAGCGCCGCCGTCAGCGCCAGCTGCTCACTGCCGAAGTGATTGGCGATCGCGGCAATACGCGGGAACGGCTTGCCTTGCGGCGGCTTCGTGCGGGTGAGCTTGGCGAGGTAGCACGCGAGCACCTTCGGGTGTGTCGGTGCTGCGGGGCCGGTGCCGCCGAGGTTGGACGGGAAGCAGAGGCGCGTCGGCGTCTTGACGTCGAATTGCCAGGTCCCGATCGCACTCGCGACGGTGACCGGTGCCGTCGCGGCGGGACGCCCGCGGAGTCCGCCTGTGCGCTCGACGCCCCAACACGAAAAATCGTCGAACGTGCTCGGGACCGACGCCGGCGCGGGCGGCGGATCGAGGACCGCCGAGGAAGCGACCATGACGTCGTGCAGCGCCTTCAGCCGGAGATCTTCACTCCCGAAGCGATTGGTCACACGCTGCAGGTCGAGGGTCGGCCGTGCCTGCGGGGGGCGGGTGACGGAGAGCCGCGACCCGTACGAGGCGAGAAACGTGGCGGCATCAGCGACCGGAGCCCCGGCGATCCCCGCCGGCAGGCAGAGACCGAGCGCCTTCCGCATGTCGATCGTGATCGGCTGGGTGACCAGGCGGTTGCGCAGGCTCACGCCCGTCTGCGGCGTGAAGCGGAGCGCGCGATCGATCCGCGGTGCGGGCTTGCTTCGCACACAGAGGAAGTCGTCGGGCGTGGGCGCCGGTTGCGCGCCCGCGCGCGCCATGGGGGCGGCGCACAGGGCGACGAAAAAGCACATGCTGCCGAGGATGCGTAGGATCGACGAGCGAAGGTGTGGGGGGCGCACGGTGCCGTCGACAGAGCAAAGTGCTTGCCATTCGACGTGCGCTCTTGCCGTGGCTGGTCGTCGAAACGGGGGAGGTCTCTTCGGCGCGGATCGCGACGTCGTGCAGTGTTGCCACGCGATCCCGCCGGTGGCGCCGGGACTCGAGGCGAGAGAACCCTACAGCGACTCGAGCAATTTCTCCGACGCCAGCGGAGCGGTGAGGTTGGCCGCGAAGAAGCAACGGACGAGGGTCCGTGCTTCGGCCGCCATTGCGGGTTCGAGGCGAAAGCGCTCGATGTTGCCGCTCGCGAAGCGCGTGCGCTGGAAGGCGATCAGCCGTTCGAGCACGGGCTGCGACGCCTGGTAGGCCCGGCCCTCACCGCGACACCGGATGCAGAGCACGCCGCCGCGCGCGGGGTGCACGTACATCGTCGTGCCCGACGCGACGGCGGTGGCGCAGCGCCGGCAGCGGTCGAGCTCGGGCTCGTAGCCGGTCAGCCGCAGCAGGTGCAGCTCGAAAGCCCGCAGCACCCCCGCCTCGGCGTCGCTCTGTTCGATGAGCGCGATGGCGTCCCGCACGAGCTCGTAGGTGTCCGGCCCGGCCTCCCGCTCGCGGACCATGCGATCGGTGAGCTCGAGCACGTAGCTCGCGTAGGCGAACTTCATCAGATCGCGGGCGATGCTGATCGGGGCGTCGACGAGCACGCACGCGTTCACGAAGGCGAGGTCGCTGCCCTGGCGCAGCCGGAGGGTGACGTCGACGTGCGTGAACGGCTCGAGGACGTTCACGAAGCGGCGCTTCGAGCGTCGGGCTCCTTTGGCGATCCCCGCAATTTTACCGAGGTCGCGTGTGAGGAAGGTGACGATCTTGTCGGACTCGCCGAAGGCCCGGGTGCGGACGACCACGGCTGGGGTGATGATTTCCTGATGCGGCATGGCCGAGGAGGGCACGCCTCCTTAGTATGTCGCGGCCATCGGACCAGCAATGTCGCTGGCTTCCCGGTTGACACGCCGCGATTCGGCGTTAGGTTCGCGCGGGTCTTCAGGAAATCCGCAGCAAAGCCAATCGCAAAGGAGCAGGCAACGGGATGACGGACGAGGACGTGATGCGCCCGAAACCCGGTCCGGCTGACGCCGCACCAGCGGGAAACGGGGTCGAGGGGCATGAGGGCGCCGACACGGGCGCGCCACGCGCGGCCGCCGATGCCGACGTCGCCCGCTTGAGCGCGGAGCTCACCGATCTCAAGGACCGCTGGATGCGCGAGCGTGCCGACCTGGAGAACTACAAGCGCCGCGCGGTCCGCGAAAAGCAGGACGCGCTGCGCTTCGGGTCCGAGGGTCTCTTGAGAGACCTGCTGCCGGTCATCGACAACCTGCACCGCGCGCTCGCCCACGCCCGTACCGGACGCGAGGGCGATCCCATCCTGACCGGCATCGATCTCGTCCTGCGGGGCTTCGACGAAGTGCTGGAACGCCACGGCGTGAAAGTCGTCCCGGCTCGCGGGACGACTTTCGATCCGAACCGCCACGAGGCGATCAGCCACGTCGAGAGCGAGGCCCCGGCCAACACCGTCATCGATGAGCACCAGCGCGGCTACGTGTTGCACGATCGGTTGCTGCGGCCCGCGTTGGTCACCGTCGGGAAGGGCCCGTCCAGGGCGCCCGGCGTTGCGAACGAATCAGAAGATGCTTAACGAACGCCACACAAAGGAGCGACGATAATGGCGAAAGTCATTGGCATAGATCTCGGCACCACGAATTCCTGCGTGGCGATCATGGAGGCGGGCGACCCCGTCGTGATCACCAACGCGGAGGGCAGTCGCATCACCCCGTCGACCGTTGCCTTCACCGAAGGGGGCGAGCGCCTGGTCGGACAGATCGCACGTCGGCAGGCCATCACGAATCCTGAGAACACCATCTTCGCGGTGAAGCGCCTGATCGGGCGCCGGTTCGACGACGCCGAAGTGCAGAAGGCGGCGAAGATCTCGCCCTACAAGATCGTGAAGGGCGACAACGGCGACGCGTGGGTGGAGATCCGCGGGAAGAAGTACAGCCCGGCGGAAGTCTCCGCGTTCATCCTGCAGAAAATGAAGCAGACCGCCGAGGACCATCTCGGTGAGCCCGTCACCGAGGCCGTCATCACGGTCCCGGCCTACTTCAACGACAGCCAGCGTCAGGCCACCAAGGACGCCGGCCGCATCGCCGGCCTGAACGTGCTCCGCATCATCAACGAGCCGACCGCGGCTTCGCTCGCGTACGGCCTCGACAAGAAGAAGGACGAGAAGATCGCCGTCTTCGACCTCGGCGGTGGTACCTTCGACGTCTCGATCCTCGAGCTCGGCGACGGCGTCTTCGAGGTGAAGGCGACCAACGGCGACACCTTCCTCGGCGGCGAGGACTTCGATCAGCGCATCATCGATTACCTGGCCGACGAGTTCAAAAAAGATCAGGGCATCGATCTCCGTGGCGACCGCATGGCGCTCCAGCGTCTGAAGGAAGCGGCGGAGAAGGCGAAGTGCGAGCTCTCGACCGCGATGGAGACGGACATCAATCTGCCGTTCGTCACCGCCGACCAGTCGGGCCCGAAGCACCTCAACATGAAGCTCAGCCGGGCGAAGCTCGAGATGCTCGTGGCCGATCTGCTCGACCGTCTCGAAGGGCCGTGCGTGACGGCGCTCCGCGACGCGGGGCTCAGCACGCAGGAAATCGACGAGGTCATCCTGGTCGGCGGCATGATCCGCATGCCGGCGGTGCAGGAGCGCGTGAAGAAGCTCTTCGGCAAAGAGCCGCACCGGGGCGTCAATCCCGACGAGGTCGTCGCGATCGGCGCCGGCATCCAGGGCGCGGTGCTGAAGGGGGAGGTGAAGGACGTCCTGCTGCTCGACGTCACGCCGCTCTCGCTCGGCATCGAGACGCTCGGGGGCGTGTTCACCAAGCTGATCGACAAGAACACCACGATCCCCACCAAGAAGAGCCAGGTCTTCTCGACGGCGCAGGACAACCAGAACGCGGTCACCATCCGGGTCTTCCAGGGTGAGCGCGAGATGGCCGTCAACAACAAGCTGCTCGGCCAATTCGATCTGGTCGGGATCCCGCCCGCGCCGCGCGGCATGCCGCAGGTCGAGGTCACGTTCGACATCGACGCGAACGGCATCGTCCACGTCCACGCCAAGGATCTCGGCACGGGCAAGGAGCAGTCGATCCAGATCACCGCTTCCAGCGGTCTCTCGGAAGAAGAGATCAAGAAGATGGTGAAGGAGGCGGAAGCGAACGCCGCCGAGGACAAGAAGAAGCGCGAAGAAGTCGAGGCGCGGATTCAGCTCGACCAGGCGGTCTATCGCGCCGAGAAGTCGATCACCGATGCGCCGGCGGAGATCGACGCTGCCGCCAAGAGCACGTTGCAGGCGTCGATCGACGAGGCGAAGAAGGCGCTCGAAGGCGGCGAACCCGCTGCGATGCAGTCCGCGCGCACGGCGCTCGAGCAGGCGTCGCACAAGTTCGCCGAGGCGATGTACGCCAAGGCCTCGGCAGCGCAGGCGTCGGCGGGCGGCGGTCCCGATGGTGCCGGTGACGGCGACGGCGCTGCGGCCGGTGCCAAGCCGGGTCGCGACGATGCGGTCGACGCGGATTTCGAAGAGGTCAAAGAGTAGAAGCCCGGTCGGCCGTCGTTCGGCCGACCACGACGACAATGCAATCGCAACGGCGGGTCGTGAGTCGCAGCCATGCGGCTCGCGACCCGCGTCTATTGGTGATCGATCATGGCAGCCTCCACACCCTTCCGGTATAACGCCGCCTGATGGCCGCGCGACGCGATTTTTACGAGGTGCTCGAAGTCACGCGCGAAGCGACCGACGACGACATCAAGCGCGCCTACCGCAAACAGGCGCTCAAATTTCACCCCGACCGCAATCCCGGGGACAAAGACGCCGAGGACCGCTTCAAGGAGTGCTCGGCCGCCTACCAGATCCTCTCCGATCCCGAGAAGCGCGCGCAGTACGATCGCTTCGGCGCCGCGGCGTTCGAGGGTCCGGGCGGTGGCTTCGATTTCGGCGCCGGCTTCGAGGACATCTTCAGCGGCATCTTCGGCGACTTCTTCGGACAGACGCGCGGCGGTGGCGGACGCGGCGGCCGGACCCGGGCGCGGCGCGGCGACGATCTCCGTTACAACCTCGACCTCAGCTTCGAGGAGGCGGCGTTCGGCTGCGAGAAGACCATCACGGTGCCGCGGATGGCCACGTGCGACACCTGCGACGGCAACGGCGCGAAGCCCGGCACGAAGGCCAAGACCTGCAGCGGCTGCCGCGGGTCGGGTCAGGTCCGGTTTCAACAGGGGTTCTTCAGCATCGCCAAGACGTGCAGTCAGTGCGGCGGGCAGGGCAGCGTGATCGGCGATCCGTGTCCGAAGTGTCAGGGGCAGGGCGCGATCCGTCGCACCCAGAACCTGAGCGTGAAGATCCCCGCCGGCGTCGACACCGGCTCGCGCCTGAAGCTCCGCGGCGAGGGTGAGTCCGGCGGTGGTGGCGGTCCGGCCGGCGATCTCTACGTCGTCGTCCGGGTGAAGGAGCACCCGCTCTTCCGCCGCGAGGACAGCGACGTCATCTGCGACATCCCGCTCAGCTTCCCGCAAGCGGCGCTCGGCGCCGACATCGAGGTCCCGACCATCGAGGGCAAACACAAGATGCGCATCCCGCCCGGGACACAATCGGGCGCGCTCTTCCGGCTGAAGGGCAAGGGCATCGCCGATCTGCGCGGCTACGGCCGCGGCGACCACGTGGTGCGCGTCGCCGTCGAAACTCCGCGCAAGCTCACGAAGCGGCAGCAAGAGCTGCTCGAAGAGTTTGCGAAGAGCTCGGGGCAGGAAGTGCATCCGATGACCCGGGGGTTTTTCGACAAGGTCAAAGAGATGTTCGGCTGAGGCCGGACGTCGAGCGACCATGAAACAGCAATTGCGCGATCGTGGTGAGATCGCGCTCCTCGAAGAGATTCGACGGCTCGTGCCGGCTGGCGCTGGGGTGATCGTCGGGCCGGGTGACGATGCGGCGGTGGTGCGGGGGTCGTCGCGGCCGTTGCTGCTGACGACGGATGCGCTGGTCGAAGGGGTGCACTTCCGGCGGACGTGGTTGTCGGCGCGCGAGCTCGGGCGGCGGGCGTTCCACGTCGCGGCGAGTGACGTCGCGGCCATGGGGGGCCGGGTGCGTGCCGTGCTGCTCGCGATCGCGGCGCCGGCGGATCTCACGGTGGCAGAGCTCCGCGGCCTCGTCGTGGGCGTGCGCGACGCGGCTGGGCGCGCGGGGGCGGCGCTCGCCGGCGGCAATCTCGCGTCCGCCCGCGAGCTCTCGCTCACGGTGAGCGTCATCGGTGACGCCCCCGCGCGACCGATTCTCCGGAGCGGCGCTCGTCCCGGTGATCGCGTCTACGTGACCGGGAGCCTCGGGGGCGCGGCGCTCGGGTTGCGCCTGCTGACCGGCGCTCGTAGTCTCGCCGGTGGTGAGCCCGCGAGACGATGGTGGCGTCGACCGGTCGCGCGCCTGGAGGCGGGGAGCGCGCTGGCGAAGGCCGGAATCGCCACGGCGATGATCGACCTGAGCGACGGGTTGCTCGTGGATGCCGCTCGCCTCTGCCGCGCGAGTGGGTGCGCCGCCGAGCTGCAGGCCGATCAGCTCCCGTTGGCCGCTCCGCTCCGCGGGCTCGATCCCAGCGCCGCCGTCGATCTCGCGCTCGGCGGTGGGGAAGACTACGAGCTGCTCTTCACGGTGCCCGCTGGGAAGGTGCAGCGGCTTGCGGCGCTGGCACTCGATTGTCGCGTGACGTGCATCGGCGAGATGGTGCGCGGTCGCGGCGTGCGCGTCGTCGACAGCGCTGCGCCGACGCGCCGCAAGCACCCTCGCGGGTACAAGCACCCTGCCGGGTACGAGCACTTCCGCCGGTGAGCAATCTCGCAGCGTACGCGCCGTCCGTCGGCGATCTCGCCGTGTTCGTGCCGCTGGCGCTGGCCCTCCTCATCTGGACGCTCTTGGCCGGCGCCGAGGCGACGCTCGCGGAAGCACGCGACGTTGCGCGGACCTCAGCCGGGCCGCGCCAGCTCGGCCAGCTCTTCTACGAGCTCCACCGGCATCCGCGGCGGCTCGTCATCTCGCTGGCGCTCGGGCGCGAGCTCGCGCTCGTCGCGGCGAGCGTGCTCGGCGCGAGCGTCGGGTACGAGCGCGCCGGTCTCCGCGGCGGCATGATGGCCATCGCGGCGACGGCGGTCGCCGTGCTCGTGCTGCGCGGCGCCGCGGCGGGTGTCGCCAAACGGCGGGTCGCGAGTGGGCACGCGACGATCGGCCCCGGACTCGGCTGGATGCTCACGCCGCTGCGCGGCCTCGCCGCGCTCGAGAAGACGGTGGGGCGCGCGCTCACCCACGGGTTCCTCGGTGAGGCGCCGGCCGGCGAGAACATCTTCGCTCCCGAAGAGATGGCCGCGCTCTCGCGCGAGAACGACGCGGAGCTCGCCGACGCCGAGCGCGTGTTGGTCCAGAAGGCCGTCAGCTTCGGCGAGCGCTCCGTGCGCCACGTGCTGACCCCGCGCCGGGACATCGTCGCCGTGCCGGTCGACATCGCGCCGGACGAGGTCCTGCGCGTGATGCGCGAGTCCGGGTGCTCGCGCCTCCCGGTCTATCGCGGCGAGAAGGACGACCTCGTCGGCTTCCTTTACGTGAAGGACGTGCTCGGCGTGACGCTCGGCGCCGACGGCATCGGGCCGCTGCTCCGCCAACCCTACGTGGTGCAGGCGGAAAAGCCGGTCGGCGAGCTCTTCCGCGAGTTCCGTTCGCGCAAGGTGCACATCGCGCTGGTGCTCGACGAGTACGGCAGCCTGGTCGGGCTCGTGACAATGGAGGATCTCCTGGAAGAGCTCTTCGGCGAGATGCGCGACGAGCTCGACGAGGACGTCGAGCCGTTGATCCGCCGCCGCGGGGCGGGCAGCTTCCTCGTCAGTGGTCGCGTGTCGGTCGGCGAGCTGAACGCGCGCTTGAAGCTCGGCATCCCGCCCTCCGAGGACGAGGCCACGATCGCCGGCGTGGTCATCGACCGTCTCGGCCGGGTCCCCGACGTCGGCGACACGCTCGAAATGGACGGATTCAACGTGACGGTGGAGAAGCTCGATGGCCCCGCCGTCGAGCTCGTACGCGTGGACGTATGGTCGCCCTCTTCCTCGCACTAGCGCTGCTCGCGCTCGGTCTGCGGGCGATCGCGGCCGGCGGCTCGGCGGCGCTCTACGCGCCGCTCGCCCCGCGAACGGCCGCGAGCCTCGAAGCCGGCGCGGCGGTGGCCGCGGTCGTCGCGGCGGGGGCGACGGGGATGGCGCTCTTGATCTCGTCGGGCGGCATGAGCGTCGTCGCCGTACCGATTCTGATTTTCGCGCCGGTCGCGGTGCTCGCAGCCGATCTCTTGCCGCGCGCGCTCGCACAGGCGCAACGTCGGGTGTTGCCGGCGTCGATCCGCACTTTTGCGCACAGCACGCTCGCCGTCGCGTGTACGCCGCTCCGCATGATCGAGTCGGGGGCCGTGCTGCTGGTCGGCGGGCGCGGCGACCATTCCGTTCCCGCCCTCGGCCAGGTGCTCTCCGATCTGCTCCGCCGCGAGCGCCCCGGCGAGGAGAGTGCGCTCTCCTCGCCGCAAGTCATCCGCCGCATCTTCCAGTTCCAGGAGACGCGCGTCCGCGAGGTGATGGTCCCGCTCATCAACATCTACGCGGTCCGTGACGACGCCCTGATCGCGGAGGCGCTGACGCTCGCAGCGGGGGAGAAGGTGTCGCGCGTCCCGGTCTTCCAGCAGCGCATGTACAACATCATCGGTATCGTGCACGCGTTCGACCTGCTCGGCGAGACCCGCCTCGGCGAGCCGGTGCGCACGATCATGCGGCCGCCGCTCTACGTCCCGGAAAATCGCCTCGCGCACCAACAGCTCCGCCTCATGCAACGGCGCGGCATCAACATGGCCGTCGTCGTCGATGAGCGCGGCGGTACCGTCGGCATCGTCACCGTCGAGGATCTGCTCGAGGAAATCGTCGGCGAGATCGAGGACGAGTACGATGAGCGCGAGGTGCTCTACGAAGCCCTCGCCGACGGCAGCGTCCGCGTCGAGGGCGGGATGGAGATCGACCGCTTGAACGAGATCTTCCAGTGGCACTTGACTGCGGGCGACTACGAGACGATCGCGGGGCTCGTCGTCACGCAGCTCGGCCGTGTGCCGCGCTCCGGGACGCGCGTGAAGCTCGCGCACGTCACGATCGAAGTGACGCGTGCCGATGCGCGCGCGGTGCGACAGGTGATTGTGCACCCGATCGTCGCGGGTTAGCGTTCGCGCGCGATGAATCGGCGCGGGCTGGAGGAGCTGCTGACGCGCGTGCAGCGTGGCGACGAGTCGGTGGCCGGAGCGCTCGCGACGTTGAGCGATCTGCCGTTCGTCGGATCGGGGTTCGCGGATCTCGGCTTCGCCAAACCGGATCTGCATCGCGAGCTCCGGACCGGCGTACCCGAAGTCATCTACGGCGAAGGCAAGACGATCGAGCAGATCGTCGCCATCGCCGAGCGTCTCGCCGCCGACGGGCAGAACGCGCTCGTGACCCGGCTCGACGCGGAGCGCGCCGCGGCGCTGCGCGTCCGTCTGCCGGGGTTGGTCGTTCATCCCGACGCGCGGCTCGCGCTGCTGATGGTGACCGCGGTGGCGCCCGCGGGGGAGGGGACGATCGTGGTCGCGTCGGCGGGCACGGCCGATCAGCCGGTGGCGGAGGAAGCCGCGTGCACGGCCGAGCTCATGGGCAACACCGTCGAGCGGCTCTACGACGTCGGCGTCGCGGGATTGCATCGGCTGTTGGCGAGTCGGGAACGGCTCGCGGTGGCCCGTGTGGTGGTGGTCGTGGCCGGCATGGAGGGCGCGCTTCCGAGCGTCGTCGGCGGGCTCGTCGCGGTTCCGGTCATCGCCGTGCCGACCAGCATCGGCTACGGCGCGAGCTTCGGCGGCCTCGCAGCGCTGCTCGCCATGCTGAACAGCTGCGCGGCGGGCGTGACGGTGGTGAACGTCGACAACGGATTCGGCGCCGGCGTGGCCGCGAGCCGCATCAACCGGCGCCACGATGGCTGAGCGCCTGCCCCCGACGTCCGAAACCCCGCGCGCGCGCAAACGCACGACCGCGGGAGCGCGGAGCGTGCCGCTCACGACCGGTCGCGCCCGGCGCGCGCTCAAGGTCGGAACGCTCACGACGTCCGTCGGCAGCAGCTACCTGTGGCAGGCACTGAAGAGCCCCTTCCAGTCGGAAGCGGAAACCAACCGCGGCCTGCTCGATACGCACGTGCGGAACGCGGCGCGCATCGTGGCAGGCTCCACCGAGCTGAAGGGCGCGTTCATGAAGCTCGTGCAGATGCTGAGCATGCGGAACGATCTCTTGCCCGCCGCCGCGCTCGAGGTGTTGTCGACCGTGCAATCGTCGGTACCGCCGATGGACGCGGCCGACATCCGGAAGCAGATCACCCGCGAGCTCGGCGCGCCGCCGGAAAAGCTCTTCGCCGCGTTCGAGAGCGAAGCCTTCGCGGCGGCGTCGCTCGGACAGGTGCACCGCGCCGAGCTCCCCGACGGCGACGCGGTCGTGGTGAAGATCCAGTATCCCGGCGTCGAAGAAACCGTCGTGCAGGATCTGAAGAACATCCGGGCGTTGATCGCGACGCTGGTCCGGATCGGCCGCGACGTGATGGGGCAGAAGATCGACGCCACCGAGGTCGCGCGCGAGCTCGAGGACCGCTTGCGCGAAGAGCTCGACTACGTGAACGAGGCCGCGAACCTCACGCGCTTCCGCGCGCTCTTCGCCGACGACCCCGAGGTCGTGATCCCCGAGCCCATGCCGGCGTTCTCGTCGCGCCGCGTGCTCACCATGCGGGCCGTCGACGGCTATCCGCTGAGCGACATCCTCGCGCCCGGCGTCGACCAGAGCCTGAAGGATTGGGTCGCGGTGAAGTACTTCGAGGTGGTGTGGCGGCAGATCTTCGAGTTCGGAATCCTCCACACCGATCCGCATCCCGGCAACTACATGGTGACGCACCACCCGCACCTCTGCATGCTCGATCTCGGCAGCGTGCGGGTGTTCGCCGAGCCGATTCGTCAGGCGTACCTCGATCTCGCGGTGAGCATGCTCGAGGACGACGAGGCGGCGATGCGCGACGCGTTCGTGCGCCTCGACTTCCTCGATCCCGGCGACGATCCGGCGCCGTTGATCCGCATCATGCGCATCGTGTTCGAGCCGGCGATCGTCGACGCCGACTACGATCCGCGCCAGTACCAGTCGGTCGACCGCGCGATGGAAGTCGCGCAGATCAGCCTCGAGCACCGCATCTTCAAGTCGCCGGGGCACCGCGTGTTCTTGTTCCGGGCGCTGGTCGGGCTCGAATCGTACGTGCAGCAACTCGGCACTGTCACGAATTGGCGACGGATCTTCACCGGCTGCGTCGAGCGCGCCCGCGCGCCGCGCACGGCGCGCCGACCCAAGCGCTGAGCCCTGATTCCGCTGTTGGCAGCATCCGTGGGGTATTCGTCATTGCAGCCAAGCCGCGAATGGCCGATTCTCCCCCCATGCCACGCTCCCAGCCACGGTCGGGGTCACGCGTTTCGACCACCCGGCGCATCGCCATGGTCGCGTTTCCGGACATCCAGATCCTCGACGTCACCGGGCCGCTCGAGGTCTTCGGCTCCGCCACCCGCCTGCTCGCGGCGCGACCCGACGTCCCCGTGCCGGCCTACGCGGTGGAGATAGTGGCGAGCCGCGCCGGGACGCTGACGTGCTCGTCTGGCCTGGGCCTCGTCGCGACCCGCGCCGTCCGTGCGGTGAAGGAGGGCATCGATACCTTGCTCGTGGCCGGCGGCCGCGGGACGGCCGCAGCGCTCCGCGATCGCCCGCTCATCGCGTGGCTGCGATCGATGGCGCCGCGGGTGCGCCGCGTCGGTTCGGTCTGCAGCGGCAGCTTTCTGCTGGCCGAGGCTGGCTTGCTCGACGGCCGGCGCGCCACCACGCATTGGGGCTGGTGCGACACGCTGGCGAAGCAATACCCGGCCGTGACGGTCGCCCCGGATCCGATCTTCGTCCGCGACGGGAACGTCTACACCTCGGCCGGTGTCACTGCGGGCATGGATCTCGCGCTCGCCCTCGTCGAGGAGGATCACGGCCGCGCGCTCGCGCTCGAGGTCGCGCGCCAGCTCGTGATGTTCCTCCGCCGTCCGGGGGGACAATCGCAGTTCAGCGCGCAGCTCGCGGTGCAATCGGCCGACCGCGAGCCGCTCCGCGAGCTGCAGGCCTGGATCACCGAGCATCCCGACGCCGATCTGTCGGTGCCGACGCTCGCGCGCCGGGTGGCGATGAGCCCCCGCAACTTCGCGCGCGTCTTCACCCGCGAGGTCGGCATGACGCCGGCGCGCTTCGTCGAGTCGGTACGCGTCGAGGCGGCGCGCCGTCGGCTGGAAGAATCGGCGCACGGGGTCGACAGCGTCGCGACGGCGTGCGGCTTCGGCACCGCCGAATCCATGCGGCGCGCCTTCTTGCGCATCGTCCGCGTCCCACCGGCCGCGTATCGGCATCGGTTCCGCGTGAGCACGCTGCACTGACGATGCGTTCCGAGCGGGGCCGACGCTCCGAGAAAGCGAGCAGATCATGAAGATCGTCATCCTGCTGTACGAGGGCTTTACCGCGCTCGACGCGATCGGCCCCTACGAGGTGCTGGCGCGTCTCCCCGGCGCCGACCTCGCGTTCGTCGCGGCCCGCGCGGGCGTCGTCACGAGCGACACCGGCTTTTTGCAGCTCATGGCGACGCAGAGCATCGCCGACGTCACGGCCGCCGATCTCGTGCTCGTCCCCGGCGGGCCCGGCGACGTCGTCGTGCGCGCCCACGCGCCGACGCTCGAGTGGCTCCGCCAGCTGCACGCACAGACCACGTGGACCACGTCGGTCTGCACGGGAGCGTTGATCCTCGGCGCCGCGGGTCTTCTCCGCGGGCTGCGCGCCACGACGCACTGGGCCTCGCTCGACGCGCTCCGCGAGTACGGCGCCGAGCCGGTGAAGGCGCGGGCCGTCGAGAGCGGCAAGATCGTGACCGCGGCCGGTGTGTCCGCCGGCATCGACATGGCGCTCCGCCTCGTCCAGCGCATCGCCGGCGACGACTACGCGCGCGGCATTCAGCTCGGCATCGAATACGATCCCGACCCGCCGTTCGACGCCGGCTCGCCCGAGAAGCTCCCGCCGGAGTTGGTCGAGATGGTGCGCGCGGTCGGCGCCGCCAGTCGAGCCGCGCGGGCCACCGCGGGGGCGGTATAACGATGGACCGCAAGCAAGTCGCCATCGTCATCTTTCCCGACGTCGAGGTGCTCGACTTCTGTGGGCCCTTCGAGGTGTTCTCGGTGGCGCGCCTCGACGATGCGCACCGGCGCGACACGCTTGCGCCGTTCGAGGTGCGTCTCGTCGCCGAGACGCGCGACGTCGTGACGGCGACCGGGGGGCTGCGCGTGCTCCCGGATTGCACGCTCGACGAGTGCCCGGAGCTCGACGTGCTGGTCGTCCCGGGCGGGTGGGGGACGCGTCGTCTGCTCGACCATCCACCCATGCTCGACTGGATCACCGCGCGCGGCGGCGTCGTGCCGACGCTGACGTCGGTCTGCACCGGTGCGCTCCTGCTCGGTCGCACCGGCCTGCTCGACGGCCGGCGCGCGACGACGCACTGGCGCTCGCTCGATCTCCTCCGCGAGGTCGCGCCGCGCGCGACCGTGGAAGACGCGCTCCACGTCGTCGAGGACGGCCACGTCGTCACGTCGGCCGGCATCTCGGCTGGCATCGACATGTCGCTCCGGGTGGTCACGCGTCTCTACGGCGAGCAGATCAGCCGCGAGACGGCGCGCCACATGGAGTATCCCTATCCCGAGGACAACCGCCGACGGATCTGACGAGACGGCGGCGGTTGCGCTCGGAGCGGCGACGGGGCCGCGTCTAGGGCGTCGTCTTCGGTGCCGGGCTCGTCCACGGCACCGGCGACGAGCCGGCGAAGCTCTCGGGCGCGAGCAGCTCGGGCGGTACGGTCGCGGCTTGCGACCATTGAATCGTGAGCGTTGCCTTCTTGTACTCGGGGAAGTTCTGGACCTCGATCGTTCCCGGGAACCACTTCTTGCCGACCAGCGCATGATTCGAATCGGTCCGGAGCTTCACCAGGTTGTTCAGGGTCTTCACGTAGAACTGGATTTTCAGCGGCACCGTCTTCGTCTTGTCGAGCGTATACGCGCGGTAGACGTAGGCCGACTCGACCACCGGGTGACCGCCGCAGAGCACGACGTCGGCGCGCTCGTCGGCGATCTGCCAGAGCTTGAAGTCGCTGACGATGAACCGGCTCAGGTCTTCGAAGCTGATGCCGGTGTCGGCGATCGGCTCACCGATGGCGGCGGTCTTGATGCTGCCGCCGCTCCGCACCATGACCTTCCGATCGGTCCCGCGTACGAGCGCCGCCAGCGCCGGCTCCTTCAATTGGAGGTACCACCGCGCGTCGGGACCCGGCGCGAAGAACGCCACCGCCTCGGTCGTGCGCGGACCCTTGTCGGTCTCTAGCGCGATCGCGATGTCGGCCCGCATCATGGTCTGCGGGGTGTTCATGTCCTGGGCGCCGAGCAGCAACAGCCGGAGCGATTCGCTATCGGTGGCCCAGGCGCTCGCTGCCGCGAGCAAAACCGTCGCAACGACGCCGAGCCGGCTGGCCGTGCCGGCCCTTCTCCCCCAATGATTCATGCCGCCTCCTGGTCGTTGGTGAGCCGCTCGACGCGAGCGCTGATGGACCTATCGAAGTGCGCTTGCGGCTTGTCAAGGCGAGCGCCAAACGCAGCCCGCTGACACGACGCGGCGAACGCAAGCGCGAAGAAAACTTGTTTACACAACATGGGCGCTGGGCTACAGAAGCCAAGCCGTTTCCGTTGTGAAGTGCCGTACGAAGGTACACCCCGTGGCCCGTCCTCATGTCGCTCTCACCGCTCGACGCTCGTCTCGCATTGGCTCACCCCACTGGCGGCCGACGAACGTCCGACGGGCTTCGCGGCGCGCGTAGATTGTGTCCCCCGTCGCAGGGATCACGAGGCTGAGCCGATTAGCTATGTCCCCCGTTTGCCACCCATCCCCAGGAGGTCATCGATGAAAGCACTGTCATCCGTTTTCGCGCTCGGCGCCGTCGCGTCGCTCGCGTTCGCAGCGACGGGTTCCGCCGCTTCGTGTCCCGACAAGGCACCTACCGCCATCACTGCACCGAGCAGCGCAGCCAGTCAGGCGTGCCAGAACGCCATCGCCAAGGCTGCCCTTGGTTTCGTGAAGTCACAACTCAAGACGGAGGCCAAGTGCATGTCGAAGCAGGAGCCCGGCGCCTGCCCCAATGACAAGGACACCGCCAAGATCCAGAAGGCGGCGATCAAGGCGCAAGATCAGGTCGTCAAGGCCTGCGGTGGCGGAGAGCTCGCCGGCCTGACGTCGTCGTACAGCGCGGTCGCGAATCCCACCGACGTCGCGAGCTGCACCATCTCGCAGAACAACGTCGAGGGTCGCCTGATCGCGTTCAAAATCAACGGCACGCCCGGCGCGCTTCGGACCGAAAAGGGCCGTGACAAGTGCGTGAAGACCCTGAACTCCGCCGGCGTGAAGTACGCGCTCAGCACCCAGCAGTCCATCAACAAGTGCTTGGCCTCGAAGATCAAGGCCGGGACAGTGGGCAATCTTGCCGTCATGTGCATCGGCCAGTACAGCGGCGGGAGCTTCACGGCGCCGACCGACGTCAAAACCGCCGAGGCGCTGGCGAAGAACGTGGCGAAGCTCGAGAGCAGCATCGCGAAGTCGTGTGAGACGGTCAACGCGTTCAACCGCGAGAGCATCTTCGCGTGTCCGGGTGCCCTCACCACCGCCGATTACCAGAACTGCATCGCTTGCAGCGGCTGGGACAGCACGCTCGACATCCTGGCTGCGCAGTACTCCGAAACCGGCACGCTCGTCACCAACGGCGCGAACGCGCTCCAGACCGCCGTCGATGCGTCCGGCCCGAACGCCAAGCTCTTGGTCCAGTCCGGGGTGTACCAGGAGGACGTGTCGCTCACCGACAACAGCCTCCACGCAGGCACGAAGTTCATTGGATGCGGCGGTGCGAGCGGTGACCGTCCGAAGATTCAGCCCCCGACCATCGGCGGACCGTTCTTGAACGGCGTCTTTGCCGCGGGCGTCAACGGGCTCGTCTTCCAGAGCCTCGAGGTTTCGGGCGGCTGGGACGAGAACGGCATCTTCGTGACCGGCGCCAACGGCGTCACGTTCCGCGATCTGGTCACGGACGGCGGCGACGGTACCCCCGCGTGCATCGGCGGTGCCAACGACGGCTCGGCGTGCACCGTCGATGCTGATTGTCCCGACGGCGTCTGCACCGACGCGGTTTCGACCTACGGCATCTTCCCGGTCGAGAGCAGCAACGTCCTCGTCGAGCTCTCGACGGCCGAGAACATCCGCGACGCCGGCATCTACGTCGGCAGCTGCGTCGACTATACCGTGCGTTACAACTCGGCCATTCGTAACGTCGCGGGCATCGAAATCGAAAACTCGACCAACGCCGACGTGTACGGGAACTACGCCACCGGCAACGTCGGTGGTCTCCTGGTCTTCAAGCTCCCTGGACCGACGGTCCAGCGCGGCAACCTGCACGACGTGTTTTTCAACGTGATCATCGACAACAACGTCGGCCCGAACTTCGGCATCCCGAACACCACGGTCGCGGGCATTCCGCCGGGAACGGGTGTCGTCGTCATGTCGATCGAAGACACCGATTTCCACCACAACATCGTGAAGGACAACCGCTCGTACGGTTTCGCCACCGTCGACCAGGAGGCCTTCGACGTCCTCGCGGGCGGAGCCTTCGGTGGCCAGTACAGCCACACCTGCGATGCGCCGGACGCGCCGTATAAGAAATGCAATCCGGCCAACGCGGCCGTCGACTGTCCCCTCTCGCTGTCGTGCTCGCAGGATCAGAAGCTGGCGGGCAACGCCTTCTACGAGAACTTGTTGTCGGACAATGCCACCGACCCCTTCCCGGGAGCGCTGTTTCCAGGCGCCGTGCTCTATGCCGTTTTCGAGGAGGATCCGGGTGGGAATAACAACTGCTTCAGCAACTACACCAACACGGCGCCGGCCATCAGCACGCCGTTGTTCAATACCTACTCCAACTGTCCCTGAGCTGGAGCGACGAGCGTAATGGAAAGGGAGCGGCTATGAGCGAAGACCTGACGATGTCCGCGCGCGCGAGACGGGGAGCACGTTCGTTCGTGCTGACCGTACTCCTTGCGACGGTTTCGGGTTCATTCGCCCAGGCCGCTCCCTATCCCACCACTCGTCACGATTTCGATCTTCCCGGAACGCAACCGCTGACGGTCGGCGCGAACTTCGCCCCGCCTTCGACCTGTACTCCCTGCCACTCCAATTACGGCCAACCCAACGTCGAGCCCTACCGCGCATGGCAGGGCTCGATGATGGCGCATTCCGGCCGCGACCCGCTGATGCTGGCAGCGCTCGCGATCGCCAATCAAGATGTCGAGCACTCCGGCGAGACCTGTCTCCGGTGCCACTTTCCCAAAGGCTGGCTCGAAGGCCGCTCGGTTCCCGAGGACGGAACCAGCATGACGGCCGACGATCGTCAGGGCGTGCAGTGCTCGATCTGCCATCGTCTGGTCGACCCGGTCGCCGCTCCCGAGAATCCGCCGGAGGACGGCCCGATCCTCGCGGCGCTGCTCCAACCGGTGCCGACGTTCGGATCCGCGATGATGGTCGTCGATCCGCAAGACCGCCTGCGCGGCCCGTTCGACATCATCGCCGATCTCGGGAACGACCCGCACCTGCCGGCGCGGAGCACGTTGATCTCGCCGTATCACAAGAGCTCCGAGCTCTGCGGGACCTGTCACAACGTCCGCAACCCCGCCTTTACCCGCAACATGCTCGGCGAGTACGAGCTGAACGCGCTCGACACTCCGGGCGATCCGACGCTCGGCTTTCCGGAGCAGTCGACGTACGACGAGTGGGCGGCCAGCACCTATGCGACCACGGGGATCTACGCCCCGCAGTTTGGCCGTAACCGCGACGTCGTCTCGACCTGCCAGGATTGCCACATGCCGGCCGTGACCGGCAAAGATGCCAACCTCGGTCTCACCCGCGACGACGTGCCGCTGCACGAGCTCGTCGGCGGCAATACGTTCGTGCCGACCATCCTGCCGCATCACCCGGCCTTTGGCGGCGAGGTCAACCCGGCGATCATGGAGGAGTCGGTCGCGAAGTCGACGGCCATCCTCCGCAAGGCTGCGACCCTCACCGTCAGCCTTTCGAGCGGCGTGCTGGGCGTCCGCGTCATCAACGAGAGCGGCCACAAGCTCCCGACCGGCTATCCTGACGGCCGCCGCATGTGGCTGCATGTGCGCGCCTTCGACGGCGGACGCAATGTCGTCTTCGAGTCGGGCCGCTACGTTTTCGAGACCGCTGAGCTCGTTGGCTACGAGGCGCTACCGAGCGATCTCGACTACGACCCCAATCTGCACGTCTGGGAAGCCATCCACGGCATGAGCCCGGCGGCCGCCGCCACGTTCGGCACGACCGCGGGACCGAGCTCGCACCTCGTGATGAACAACGTGCGCGAGAAGGACAACCGCATCCCGCCCCGCGGCTTCACCAACGCCGCGTTCATGACCTTCGACGGCCAGCCGGTCGGCGCCACCTTCGCCGACGGCGAGTACTGGGACGACGTCGAGTATCCGGTCGGTGCGCAAGCGGTCGGTGCCGAAGTGACGCTCTATTACCAGACCTCGTCGCGCGACTACGTCGAGTTTCTGCGCGACGCCAATACGACCAATGCTGCCGGCAACATTCTTTTCGATCTCTGGAACGACCACGGCAAGAGTGCGCCGGTCGCGATGGCGCGCGCCGTCGTCGAGCCCGACGCCGGCAAGATCGCCAAGTGCAAGACGGCCGTCGCGCGCGGGCAGGAAGGTTTCCGGAAGGCGTACGCCAAGGAGTGGGGCAAGTGCTATGCCGTCGAGGCCCAGGGCCTCACCTGCAATCCTACGAGCCGTGAAGCGCGCATCGCTGCTGCCGATGCCAAGTTCCGCGACAAGATCGGCGGAGCGCACGATCGTGTCTGCGCGGGAAGCAACATCACGCCGATCACGCTTGGGCACGGCAATACGTGTCCGGTGCCGTGCACGACCACCGTCCTCTTCGACATGAGTGACGTCGCGAGCTGCGGCATCTGCATGGCGAAGGTGCTCGAAACCGAAGCGCTGAATGCGGCCTACGGATTCCGCCCGCCCACCGTTCCGGGGACGATCAACGCCAGCGCGCTCAAGTGCCAAAAGACCCTCGCCAAGGCGGCGAGCGGGCTCTCGACTGGCTGGGCGCGGGCGCTCGCGAGCTGCGAGAGCGCCAACGCGCGCGGCCTCAACGTGCCGCCGCTCAACTGCAACCTCGATCCCGAAGGCGACATAGCGCGCATTCGAGCGAAGACGGCGAGCCGCGTCGCGACCTGCGACAGCTTCGCGGGCATTCCGGGATGTGCGACCACCGGCTCCGCTGCCGGGACGACGGCGTGTCTCGAGAGTGCGATTGCGGCGACCGTACAGCGCTACACGGAGGTACCGTATCCATGAGCATGCGTCGCGGATTGCAGCTGGGGCTGCCGCTGTTGGTGCTCGTGCTGGCGCTCGCCGGAGGGGCGGAAGCGCGGCCCACCTACTTCGACGTCTTCACTACTCGGTATGGGATCACCCCGTCCGATCGCACCTATGCGTGCGGCAATTGCCACATCAAATGGACCGGCACCGGCGCGCGGAACCCGTTCGGGACCGCCGTCGAGCAGCAGCTCTACGTCGGCAAGTCGATCACCCAGGCACTGACCGACATCGAGCCGATGGACGCCGACGCGGATGGCTTTACCAACCTCGAGGAGGTCGCCACGTATCGGACGCTGCCCGGGTATTCCTGCAGCAACTTCTTTCTCGCCGACGGCGCGCCGCTCGGTTACGACACGTTCATCACGCCGCTCGTGCCGTCGTGCCTCGAGCCGATCGACATCCGCGTCTCGCCCACGTCGCTCAGCTTCATCACCAAGGCCGGCACGTCCGACGTCATCCAGGTCCAGGTCATCAACAACGGTAGCGCCGATCCGATCACCGTCAGCTCGTACGGTTTCGTGGCGGGAAGCAGTGCCGCTTTGTCCGTCAGCGGGCCGGCAACGCCGTTCGTGATTCCCGTCGGCGAAGTGGTCACCCTCGACGCCACGTTCTCGCCGGCCTCCGCCATCATCGCGATGGGGACGCTGCGCATCGAGTCCGACGACCCCGACGAGTCGACGATCGACGTGCCGGTGCAGGCTTTCGGGTTCGTCCAGACGCTCGCCGCTGCCGCCGATCGGGCTCGCTGCCTGACGAGCGTCGACAAGGAGTTCCGCCGCTACGCGGACCGGCACCGCCGGGAATGGAATCGCTGCTTCCTCGACGAGGTGCGCGGCTTGGCGTGTGATGTCGGGACGCGTGACCTGAAGATCCAACAAGCCGAAACCCGATTCCGCGATGCGGTCGGCGGCGCCAAAGACAAGGTCTGCGCCGGCAAGAATCTCAATGCCTCGCTGCTCGGCGTGCCGCAGACCTGCGGTGGCGGCTGCAACATCACGGTCAACACCATCGCGTCTTTCGCGAGCTGTCTCGTATGTCGTGAGGACACCGCGCGCGACGACATGCTGCGCGAGGCCATCGGCACGGCGCCGCCCGACTCGCCGCCGAACGTCGCGGGGTCGACCGCTGCCCATCTCTGCGAGAAGCAGATCACCGGCCGCATCGCGAAGGGCATCGCGAGCATGCAGAAGGTCCTTGGCCGCTGCGAGATCGCCAACATCACGAGCACGCCGGTCGATTGCGCTGCGGCCAACGCCACTGCGATCACGAAGATCCGCTCCCAAGTGGACGAGGCCGCGAATCGCTGTACGGACTCGACGGGTCTGCTCGGCTGTCTCTACGAGGGCGGCACCGCGACCTGCCTCGGCGACGCGGCCTCGGCGATCGGCTCCACTCTGGTCGGGGCGACGTTCCCGCAGCCCTAGTGCACCGCCGTCGAGATGGCATCAATCATCTTGCCGTCCCTCGACGCCCTTCGCGGCGTCACACCTCCTCGGAATATTCCCGATATTCCTGCGTCGGCGTTCCTTGCGAGGGACGCCGATGAACGACAATCTGATTGACGCCCTCTCAACGGCGGTGCACTAGCTTCGGTTCCAGGTCGGTCAAAGGAAGCGCATGGTGGCTGCGCGGGCTGGCTTGCGAGTCTAGAGGCGTCCCGCCATACCGATGGCGGCAACGAGCCGCGACGTTCCGAGGCTCGTGCCGCCGTCAGGATACGATCGCGGCCCGGAACGACCGTGCCGCGCCGGCCGGATCGGAAGAGTCGAGGATCGCGCGGATGACGGCGACGCCGTGGGCGCCGGCGGTGCGGAGGGCGGCGACGTGCTCCGGGGTGATGCCGCCGATGGCGATCAGCGGGGCCGTCGTTGCTACTGCCGTGAGGGCGCTGATGCCGAGCGGGGGGCCGAATGGCTCCTTGGATGGGGTCGCGAAGATCGGGCCGAGTACGACGTAGTCGGCGCCGTCGGCGGCGGCCGTCGCGGCTTCGGCCGCGGCGTGGGTGGAGCGGCCGATCCACGCCTTAGGGCCAAGGAGGCGGCGCGCGGTCGCGGTCGGCACCGCCGCGGCGGGGAGGTGGACGCCGTCCGCGTCGGCGGCGATCGCGACGTCGATGCGGTCGTTCACGAGCAGCGCAGCCTCGTGATTGTACGTGAGCGCGCGCAGCACGCGCGCGGCGGCCAGGAGCGGGCCTCCGGGGGCGCGGCGATCGCGCAACTGCACCGTGTCGACGCCGCCGGCGAGCGCGGCTTCGATGGCGGCGCGCCGCTGCGTCACGTCGGCGGTGTCGACGATCAACATGAGACGCGGCGCGCGCGTCACGGCGACCCGCGGGCCTGCCGTCACTCGATCAGGCCGCCGAGCGGGCTCGAGGCGGTGGCGTAGAGCTTGCGGGGGATGCGGCCGGCTTTGAACGCTTTCCGTCCGGCTTCCACGCCGAGGCGCATGGCTTCCGCCATGAGCAACGGATCGGCGGCGCCGGCGATCGCGGTGTTCATCAAGACGGCGTCGCAGCCGAGCTCGAGCGCGAGCGCGGCATCGGACGCGGTGCCGACGCCGGCGTCGACGATGACGGGAATCTTGGCGTGCTCGAGGATGATGCGGAGGTTGTAGGGATTGCGAATGCCGAGCCCGGAGCCGATCGGCGCGGCGAGGGGCATCACGGCGGCGCAGCCCATCTCTTCCAGACGCTTGCAGGTGACGGGGTCGTCGGTGACGTAGGGCAGCACCTGGAAGCCTTCGGCGATCAATCTCCTCGCGGCTTCGAGGGTGGCGGGCACGTCGGGGAAGAGGGTGCGCTCGTCGCCGATCACCTCGAGCTTTACGAGATTCCCGACGCCGGCGTCGCGGGCGAGGCGACACGTCCGGATGGCATCCTCCGCGGTGTAGCATCCGGCGGTGTTGGGCAGGATCGTGAATCGCTTCGGATCGAGATGATCGAGCAGATTTGGCGCGTTCGGGTCGGTGATGTTCACGCGCCGGACGGCGACCGTGACGATCTCGGACCCGGCCAGTTCGACGGCCTTCCGGGTTTCCTCGAAATCACGATACTTGCCGGTGCCGACGATGAGGCGGGACGTGTAGCTCTTCCCGGCGAGAACGAACGGATCGTGCACTGATCAACCTCCCCCGACGAACTGGACGATTTCGACCCGGTCGCCGGCGGCGAGCGGGTGGGACTCGTAAGTAGCGCGCGGCACGACGTCCTCGTTGACCTCGACCGCGACGCGCGCGGCCGTGACGCCGAGGCGTGCCAGCAGCGCCGCGACGGAGAGCGGTCCAGGCAGATCGTGGGGCTCGCCGTTCACCGTGAGTTGCATCGTCCGAAAAAAAGCTACGCGCCTGGTGGAACCTTTACAACCTCGGCACCCTGGGTTACGAGGTCGGCTCTTCACTTTCCGACTCGCGACGACACTCCCGATGGAATCCGCGCCGCAGGCGAGACCGACCGTCGCCGAAATCGACGGGCGCGCGCTCGCTGACAATTTTGCCGAGCTCGGGCGCATTGCCAGTCCTGCTGGCGTGCTGCCGGTGGTGAAGTCCGACGCCTACGGGCATGGGCTCGTGCTCGTGGGACGGCTCCTGCGCGACGCGGGCGCCGAGCGTTTCGCCGTCGCGACCGCGCCGGAAGGCCGGGATCTCCGCGCCGCAAGCGTCCAAGGCACGATCGTCGTGCTCGGCGGCGTCTATCCCGCCGACGTGGCGACGGTCGTCGAGTCCCGGCTCGCGCCCGTCGTCTGGGACGTGGAAACGGCGCAGGGCCTCGCGGCCGCCGCCCGCGCCGCCGGACGCGTCGTGTCGCTCCACGTGAAGGTCGACACGGGGATGAGCCGCCTCGGGGTCGCCCCGGCCGACGCCCCGGCGCTCCTGCAGCAGCTCGCGACGATCGACGGTGTCACGGTCGAAGGCCTCCTCACGCACTTCTGCAACGCCGAGAGCGTCGAGGGGCGCGAAACCGCGCGCCAGCTCGCACGCTTTCATGATCTCGTCCGGGCCCTCGAAGCGGCCCGCCTCCGGCCGCGCTTCGTCCACGCCGCCAACAGCGCGGCCACATTGACCGCACCCGACGCGCGCTTCGACCTCGTCCGGCCCGGCCTCGCGCTCTACGGCATTCATCCCTCGCCCGAGCTCCGCGACCGGGCCCGGCTTCGACCGGTGATGCGTTTCGTCACCCGCATCATCTCCCTCCGACAAGTCCCGAGCGGGGAGACGGTCGGCTACGGGGCGACGTTCGTCGCCGAGCGGCCGAGCGTGATCGCGACCCTGCCCGTCGGGTACGCTGACGGCTATCCGCGCGCGCTCTCGAATCGTGCCCAGGTGAGCCTCCGCGGCGGGCGGGTGCCGATTGCAGGACGCGTCTGCATGGATCAGATCATGATCGACGTCACCGACGTGCCCGGCGTCGCGATCGGAGACGAAGTCGAGCTCTGGGGCCGCGACGTTCCGGTCGAGGAGGTCGCGGCGATCGCCGGCACGATTCCATACGAGTTGCTGACCCGCGTCGGCCCGCGCGTTCCGCGCGTTGCCGCGGAGTCGTAGGAGAGATCATGGCACGTATCGGCCGAGCCCTCGTGAGCGTCAGCGACAAACGTGGACTGGAGAGCTTGGCGCGCGCGCTCGCGGCGCGCGGCGTCGAGATCCTCTCGACCGGCGGCACCGCGAAGGCGCTCGGTGATTGGGGAATCCCGGTGACCGCGGTCAGCGACTACACCGGCTCGCCCGAGATTCTCGACGGCCGGGTGAAGACGCTGCACCCGAAGATCCACGGCGGCATCCTCGGCATCCGCGGCGAGGCGAGCCATCGCCAGCAGATGGAGCAGCACGGCATCGGCCGGATCGACATGGTGGTGGTGAACCTCTACCCGTTCGAGCAGGTGGTCGCGCGGCCGAAGACGACGTTCGCCGAGGCGATCGAGAACATCGACATCGGTGGGCCGTCGATGGTGCGGTCGGCGGCGAAGAACCACGCCGACGTGACCGTGCTGGTCGACCCGGACGACTACGAGCTGGTGATCGCCGAGCTCGAGCGTGACGGCGGCGTGTCGGCCGACCTCAATAGAAAGCTCGCGCAGAAGGCCTTCGCGACGACCGCGCGCTACGACGGTGCGATCGCCGACTATCTCGCCGCCGCGACCGACACCAAGCCGTTCGGTCCGACCGCACGCCTCGTCGGCGTGAAGGTGCAGGATCTGCGTTACGGCGAGAACCCGCACCAGCGGGCCGCCTTCTATCGCGACGCGACGCCGGTCGACGAGCCGTCGGTGACGACCACGCGTCAGCTGCAAGGCAAAGAGCTTTCGTTCAACAATCTCGTCGACGCCAACGCCGCCCTCGAGCTCGTGAAGGAGTTCCGGGTTCCGGCGGCGGTGGCCATCAAGCACATGAATCCCTGCGGCGTCGCGATTGCGCCCGAGCTGGTCGAGGCGTTCAAGAAGGCGCGCGCTTCCGATCCGGTGTCGATCTTCGGCGGCATCGTCGCCGTCAATCGCATCCTCGATCGCGCCACCGCGGAAGCGATGCAGGATCTCTTCCTCGAGGTCGTGATCGCGCCGCGCATTTCGACCCAGGCGCTCGAGATATTTCAATCCTCGAAGAAGCTCGCCCAGGTGCGGTTGCTGTCGCTCGACATGGACGAGGAGGTCGATCTCTTCGACGCCGCCCGCGAGGCGTGGCAGGGGCCGGCCGGCAAGAGCCGCGACGTGAAGCGCGTCGTCGGCGGGTTCCTCGTGCAGGATCGTGATCTGGCCGAGGTCGACGTCACCAAGTGCGAGATCGCGACGACGCGCGCCCCGTCGGCCGACGAGCTCGCCGCGCTCGATTTCGCGTGGCGCGTCGGCAAGCACGTGAAGTCGAACGCGATCGTCATCACCAGCCGTAACCAGGTGATCGGCGTCGGCGCCGGGCAGATGAGCCGCGTCGATTCCGCGCGCCTCGCCGTCATGCGGGCGGCGCAAGCCGAGCTCTCGACCATCGACACGGTTGCTGCGTCGGACGCCTTCTTCCCGTTCCGCGACGGCCTCGACGTGCTGGCCGCGGCCGGCGTGCGCGCCGTCATCCAACCCGGCGGCAGCGTGCGCGACCCCGAGGTGACCGCCGCCGCGAACGAGCACGGCCTCGCCATGATCTTCACCGGGCAGCGCCATTTCCGCCACTAGATCGACCGGTATGCGCATCCTGGTGATCGGTGGTGGAGGCCGCGAGCACGTGCTGCTGTGGAAGCTCGCGCAGAGCCGGCACCGGCCGACGCTCTTCTGCGCGCCGGGAAACGCCGGAACGTCCGAGCTTGCGGAGAATCACGCCGTCGCCGCGGATGACGTGCCTGGGCTGCTTGCGCTCGCGCAACGCCTGGCCATCGACGTGACGGTCGTCGGTCCCGAGCTGCCGCTGACGGCGGGGATCGTCGACGCGTTCGAAGCCGCCGGCCTCCGTATCTTCGGACCGAACCAGCGCGCCGCCGAGCTCGAAGGCAGCAAGGCCTTCATGAAGGCGCTGCTCGCGCGTCTCGCCATCCCGACCGCGCGCCATCGGACGTTTCAGGATCACGCCACGGCGCTCGCCTATCTCGACGAGATCGGCGCCCCCGTCGTGCTGAAGGCCGACGGCCTCGCGGCGGGCAAGGGCGTGCTCGTCTGCGCCGACCGCGCGACCGCGCGCGCCGGCCTCGACGAGATCATGGTGCGGCGCGCGTTCGGGGCCGCCGGCGCGCAGGTCGTGATCGAGGAGTTCCTGCCGGGCGAGGAGCTCTCGTTCATGGCGCTCACCGACGGGCGCACCGTCGTGCCGCTCGCGTCGTCGCAGGATCACAAACGCATCGGCGACGGCGACACCGGTCCGAACACGGGCGGCATGGGCGCGTACTCGCCGGCTCCGATCCTCACGCCGGCGCTCGCAGCCGAGGTGATGGCGACGATCATGCACCCGCTCGTCGCCGGTCTCGCCGCCGACGGCATCGTCTATCGCGGCGTCTTGTATGCCGGGCTCATGATCGCCGACGGACGCGCCAAGGTGCTCGAGTTCAACGTGCGCTTCGGCGATCCCGAGTGTCAGGTGCTGCTGATGCGCCTCCGCTCCGATCTCGTCGACCTGATCGACGCGGTGATCGACGGCCGCCTCGCGGATTGCCGACCGGAATGGGATCCGCGGCCGTGCGCCGGTGTGGTCCTGGCGGCGGAGGGGTATCCGGGCGACATCGCGAAGGGCGACGTCGTTGCCGGGCTCGATCCACGTGCGTCGTCGACCGACCGTGCCGTCTTTCACGCCGGCACGACCCGGCGTGGCGACGACGTCGTGACGAGCGGCGGCCGCGTGCTGACGGCGTGCGCACTCGGGAGCGATCTCCCCGCCGCGGTGGCGGGCGCCTACGAAGTGGTCGCGGGCATCCGTTTCCGCGGCATGCAGTATCGGAAAGACATCGGACATCGCGCGCTCTGACGCGCTGGGAGGACACGTGAAGGGAACCGGGAAAAAAGGCGGCGCAGCGCAACCGTTGGCCGCGAAGCCGCTGGTCGCGATCCTCATGGGCAGCGACAGCGATTGGGGCGTCATGGCGACGGCCTCGGAGCGTCTCACCAGCTTTGGCGTCGCCCACGAGGCGCACGTGCTCTCGGCGCATCGCTCGCCGGAAGGGACCGCCGTCTTCGCGCGCGATGCCAAAAAGCGCGGGCTCAAGGTCTTCATCTGCGGCGCGGGCGCGGCGGCCCATCTCGCCGGCGCCGTGTCGGCGCAGACGACGCTCCCCGTGCTCGGCGTGCCGCTCGACGCCTCGGGCCTCGGCGGCCTCGATGCGCTGCTCGCGACGGTGCAGATGCCCGCGGGCATTCCCGTCGGGACGCTCGCCATCGGCAAGGCCGGCGCCGACAACGCCGCGATCCTGGCGGTGCAGATCCTCGCCCTCGCCGACGCCGGCCTCGCGGCCAAGCTCGACGACCACAAGGCGGCGCTCGCGAAGGGCGTCGCAGAAAAGGACCGGCGGCTGCAGGAGTCGATGGGCAAGCGGTCGGGCGGGAAGTAGCCGCCGCGTGAAGCACGGCGAGATCGTCAGCTTCCTCTGGGGTGTCGCGGATCTGATCCGCGACACCTTCAAGCGGGGCAAACCAGGACGTCATCCGGCGGCGATGGGACCTGATGGCCCGTCTGGGGGCTGACCGCAGCAGAGCCGATAAGACACTTTTCTGCCCTTGGGTATGGTAGCGGTCGCGCTAGCGAACGAAAGTATCACAAGGACCGCGCGATGCTCCCAAGCGATTTCTCCAAATCCAGCCCTGGTCGGGTCATCAAGGTGTCGAGCGGCTATTGGGCGTTCGTGCCGGATCCGTTGCCTCCAGCGCTGGCGTTGGATTGGAACCTCGCTGAGCCGCTCGCCGAGGCCAGCCGACGGCTCGGCGAGCTGGCCGGCGTCACGCGTACCCTCCCGAATCCGCATCTTCTGATCACCTCGTTCGTCCGTCGCGAGGCCGTGTTGTCGAGCCGGATCGAGGGGACGGAAGCTTCGCTATCGGATTTGGCTCGCTTCGAGGTCGCCCCATCGAAAAGCGCGGCCACCGCCGATGTGAGCGAGGTGGCCAACTATGTGCAGGCCCTCGACTACGGCCTTACTCGGCTCAAGACCTTGCCAATGGGTCTGCGCCTCCTCCGTGAGATCCACGAACATCTGATGAAGGGCGTCCGTGGCGATCACGCCACCCCCGGCGAGTTTCGACGCTCGCAAAACTGGATCGGTTCGCCGGGGAGCTCGCTCGCGGACGCGACCTACGTCCCACCGCCGGTCGACGAAATGCACGGAGCGCTCGATGCATTCGAGAAATTCCTGCACGCGACCTCGCCGCTCCCCGCGCTGGTTCGGCTCGCCCTGCTGCATCAGCAGTTCGAAGCCATCCACCCATTTCTCTATGGCAACGGCCGCGTCGGGCGCTTGCTCATCACGCTCCTGCTCTGTGAGTGGGAGCTGCTGCCGGACCCCGTCTTGTACCTGAGCGCTTTCTTCGAACGGACGCGGCCCGAGTACTACGCGCACCTTCTCACGGTGAATCGCCGCGGTGCCTGGCGGGAGTGGATCCGCTACTTCCTCGAAGGAGTATCCCACGAGGCCAATGACGCCGTTCAACGATCGCGGCGTCTTTTCGATCTGCGTCAGGGCTATCGCCGCAAGCTCGAGACCACACGGGCTCCAGGTCTCGTCCTCCGCCTCGTCGACGAGTTGTTCGCGGTGCCGGCGACGAGCGTTGCCAGCGCCGCCAAGCTCTTGGGAGTGACGCAACGTTCGGCGCAACTGACGATCGGAAAGCTCGCGCAGGCTGGAATCCTTGAGGAAGCGACGGGCCGCAAGCGCGATCGCGTGTTCGTGGGGCGTGAGATTCTGCATGTACTGGAGGCAAACGCGACGGTCGAGGGGGTTCGGTGAGCATCTCCGAGCGCGCCTTCGAGGCGGCCATCGAGTGCCGCCTCCTCCAATCCGGCCCGACGCCTGTCCCGGCGACGCGGCCAGCATGCACGATGCGCTGGCGTCGTACGGGTCGGCCCCTCCCGGCGGCTGATTGGCGCACCGGGTGCTTGTACGTCCGCAGTGGTCCTGGCACCGTGCGGCTCTCGCACGAAAGCTCCGCGAAATACCTCGCGACACGCTTCCCGGCCGCGCCGCAGCCGAGCTGAGGAAAGTTGGGATCATGGGGAATGCCGACAACGTCTCGCGCCGCACCGCGCTCCGCCAGATCTTCGCGACGGCCGCGGTGCTGTTCGCGAGCCGCGGGATGTCCTTCGCCGGCATGGCGCCGTCGAACTTCAAGCGCATCTACGACACGCCCGCCGACCGGAAGGACTTCCGGCTCTTCCTGCAGAACGTCTTCCACCTCTATCCCGACGACGAGTTCCACGCGCTCATCACCACGTTGACGGACGAGTACCCGAACGACGCCGAGATCTATCGCCATCTCGCGGCGCGGCTTCCCGAGATCACGCCCAGGCTCGCGGCGCTCACCTATTCGGTGCCGGCGCTCCGCAAGCAGAAGGCGGAGATGGCGCAGCAGACGGTCCGGCTTCTCGGCGAGAAGCGGCGCGCGACGGGCTACGTCGAGATCGGCACGACCGGGCGCTATCTGAACGGCCTGAAGACCAAGGCCGACATCCGTGGCCCGGTGTACGTCGTAAACGACGCGGCCCCGATCTACTCGGCCGAGGACATCATCGAGCGCGGCCAGATCCGCAAGGTCGGCACTTACGTCGACATGACGGGCTATCCCGAGTTCGATCAGGGGCACATCCCTCCCGCGAGCGTCGGCCTCGTCACCAACTACATCGGCTTCCATCACGCGCCGGCCGACCGTCTCGACGGCTTCGTGCGCTCGATTCATCGCATCATGAAGCCGGGCGGACGGCTGATCGTGCGCGACCACGACGTCGACGGCGAGCGCATGGACGCGATGGTTGGGCTCGCCCACGACGTCTTCAATGCCGGCGTCGGCATCACTTGGGACGACAACACGGCGCAAGTCCGTAACTTCCGCTCGTTGGTGGACCTCCGAGCGTACCTCGAGGCGCGCGGCTTCCAGCGTGCCGACCGGCTGGAGTTCCAGCAAGGAGACCCGACGCGGAACGGGCTCATGCTGTTCACGAAGTCGCAGACGGCGTGACGGCGCGTAGGCTGCGGCTCGTCGCGTCATGGGTCGTCGTCCTCGCCTGGCTCGCCGGCGCGACGGGGGCTCCGGCGGCGCCGACCGTCAACGACGTCACCCAGCTGAACCCGATCGCCGTCGAGCGCATCGTCACGCCGAAGACCGTCGCCGAGATCCAGACGCTCGTCCGCGCCGCGCAGGGACCGGTTTCGATCGGCGGCGCGCGCCACAGCATGGGCGGCCAGATCGCGACCGAGCGCGCGCTCTTCCTCGATCTCCGCACCTTCGACCAGGTGCTGGCGCTCGACGTCGAGGCCCGCACCATCCGCGTACAGACCGGGATCACGTGGCGGAAGATCCAGGAGGCGATCGACCGCCACGACCTCGCGGTCAAGGTGATGCAGTCGTACGCGAACTTCACCGTCGGCGGCTCGCTCAGCGTGAACGGCCACGGCCGCTACGTCGGGCAGGGCTCGCTCGTCGGGACGGTGCGGTCGATCGTGGTGGTGCTCGCCGACGGCAGCCTCGTGCAGGCGAGCCGCACCGAGAATCCCGACCTCTTCCGCGGCTGCATCGGCGGCTACGGCGCGCTCGGCGTGATCGTCGAGGCGACGCTCGACCTGGCGCCCAATGTCGCCATGAAGCGCACCAACGAGCGGCTGCCGCTCGCCGGCTACAAGAAATTTTTCGACGAGAAGATCCGGGGCTCGAAGACGGCGGTCTTCCACAACGCCGACATCTATCCGCCCGCCTACGACACCGTGATGGCGATCACCTGGTCGGCGACCGAGCGGCCGGTGACGATTCCCGAACGCCTGGTGCCGATCACGGGGAATCACTTGACGGAGCGCTTCGCCTACCTCTGGATGTCCGAGGTGCCGTACGGCAAGGAGTCACGCGCGCGCTTCCTCGACCCGTGGCGCCTCCGCGGCTCTCCCGTCGTCTGGCGGAACTACGAGGCCAGCTACGACGTCTCCGAGCTCGAGCCGATCTCGCGCACGCGCTCGACGTACGTGCTCGAGGAGTACTTCGTCCCGGTCGACCGCTTCGAGGCGTTCGCGGCGAGGATGCGCACCGTCTTCGCGCGCCATCATCCCAACGTGATCAATGTCTCGATCCGCCACGCCGTCGCCGACCCGGACACGCTGCTGAACTGGGCGCGCGCGGAGAGCTTCGCCTTCGTCATCTATTACAAGCAGGGCGTGTCGCAGGGGGCGCGCGACGCGGTCGGCGTATGGACTCGCGAGCTCATCGACGCGGTGCTGGATGCCGGCGGCACCTACTATCTGCCGTACCAGCTCCATGCGACGGACGCGCAGTTTCGCCGCGCGTATCCCGGCGCCGAGACGCTCTTCGCGCTCAAGCAGCAGCTCGATCCCGCGTATCGCTTCCGGAACAAGCTCTGGGACCGCTACTACCGGCCGGTGGCGTCTGCGGCGACCGCATCACCGCTGCCGTCTGCATCTCCGGTGCCGGCCGCGTCCCCGGACGGCGCCGCGTCCCAGAATGGCTGCGACGCGACCGCCGCTGCCGATCCCGGCGCCGACGCGGCGGCCCAGGCGCGCCGTCTCGGCGGCGTCGCCGACGGTGACGACGTCATCCGCACTCAGCTCGCCGCGCGTCCCGAGTATCGGCGCGCCGAGTCGCAGACGTATCTGACGCTCCCGGAGTGGTACATCGTCTACAGCGCCGACGAGCTCGCGTCGCATCTCGAGCGCGAACGACCGAGCGGGTTCCCGTACTTTCGCAGCATCGGCCAGTTCTGGCGCATCTACGGCAACGTACTCGGCGCCACCTGGCGCACCGCCGACTGGGGTTACCAGCTGATGATCGCCGTCATCGGGCCGAGCTACACGCTCGAGTACCTCTTCAAAGGGCTCTACGAGAATTCGATCGGCCGGCTCACCGAGTGGACGGTCTGGAGCCCGTGGAACGGCGGCGCGACGGTGGAAGACCGCTTCGCGACGACGCTCGCCGCCGACTACGCCGCCTTCATGCACGCGACCCCGTGGTACGAGTTCGCGTTCTGGTCGCGCATGAAAGACCTCTGGGCGCTCGACGGTCCGATCGACACGACGGCGCTGCGCCGGGCCGAGCGGCGCATGGCGCTCACCGGTGAGCTCGGCTTCAAGACCGCGTGGGGCTGGACGATCGCGAAGAGCAGCGGCACGGCCTACGACGCGGAGGCCGCCGTGATCGGCGCGTGGGTCCGGACGACGCCCGTCGCCGCCGACAGCCGGATCGCCAAGCGCGAGCCGCTCGGCAGCGATTCCGAGCTGCTGGCGTTACCGCGCTACGAGCCGTTCACCGCAACGGTGCGCACGCTCGCGGAGCAGGGGGTGCGCTTCGTCGAGATCGCCGGCAACGAGCGACTGTTGCTGACGCTGTTCGCGCCCGCCGATTGGCACGACACGGCGGGCCGCGGTGACCTGCTCGTCGAGTGGCCGATCCTGACCGATCGCAGCCGGAAGCGCGTGGCGCTGACGATCGCCGTCCCGCGTCTGCACGAGGTGCTGCCGAGCCTCGCCGCCGAGCCGGGCGTCAGCATCGATCACCTCTACGACTTCTGATTCATCGGTTCAGGCCGCGTAGGTCGCGATCTCGGTGGCTTTGACGGTGACCCAGACGTCGCCGCCGCGATCGAGCTCGAGCTCGGCCGCGGAGGCGCGCGTGACCTCGGCGACCAGCGGGAACGGTAGCGCAAGCCGCACCCGCACGCGTGAGCCCTCGTCGTCCGCGGAGACGACGACGCCCGGCAGCACGTTCCGCGGACTGCCTTCGGGCTTCTGGCGATGGACGCTGACCGCACGAGGGTGGATGACCACGAACACCTCGCCGGGGACGAGATCGGGAACGATCAGCGTGCCGCCGCCCGCGAGCATCACCGCCGCGCCGCGCGCGGTGCCACGCAGCCAATTGACGCCGACGAAGTCGGCGACGTAGCGCGAGCGCGGCGTGGCCGTGACGTCGAGCGACGAGCCCGACTGTACGATGTGCCCGTGCTCGAGCACGATCAGGCGGTCGGCGAGCGCGAGCGCGTCGATCGGGTCGTGGGTGACGAGCAGGCGAATGCCGGTGAAGGCGTTCAGGTGGCGGCGCAGCTCGCGGCGGACGTCGGCACGGGTCGTGACGTCGAGTGCCGACAGCGGCTCGTCGAGCAAGAGGATCCGCGGCTGGGTGGCGAGCGCCCGCGCCAACGCGACACGCTGGGCCTGCCCGCCGGAGAGCACGCCCGGCTTCGCGTCCGCGAGCTCGCCGATGCCGATCCGCTCGAGCCACTCGCGGGCGCGCACCCGCGCGATGACGCGGGAGGTGCCGGTGAAGCGGAGACCCGCGGCGACGTTGTCGAGCACGCTCAGGTGCGGGAACAGCAGCGCGTCCTGAAAGACGACGCCCAGGTTCCGGCGCTCGGGCGGCACCCACTCGTTCGTCGCGGCGTCCTCGAACACCGTGCCGTCGAGCACGATCCGCCCCGCGGTCAGCGGCGCGAGCCCGGCGAGCGCGCGGAGGATCGTGGTCTTGCCGGCACCGCTCGGGCCGAGGAGCGCCACGACCTCGTGATTGGTAGCCGAGAACCTGGCGTCGAGCGCCAATCGATCGAACCGAATTCCGATGGCGGCGTGGAGACTCATCGTCACCACGCGAGCCAGCGGCGGCGGAGACCGATCAACACCGCGAGCGAGACCGCCAGCAGCACGAGGCTGAGCACGAACGCCGTGTCGGGATTGGTTTCGAGCGCCAGGTAGACCGCGAGCGGCAGGGTCTGCGTGCTGCCCGGGACGTTGCCCGCGAATGTGATGGTGGCGCCGAACTCGCCGAGGGCGCGCGCCCACGCGAGGACGGCGCCGGCTTGGAGCGACGGCCGCACCAGCGGCAGGGTCACGTGACGAAAGACCTTCCAGCGCGACGCCCCGAGCGTGCGGGCGGCCTCTTCGAGGCGGCGATCGACGGAACGGAGGGCGCCTTCCATCGTGAGGACGAAAAACGGCATCGCGACGAACGCCTCGGCGAGCGCGGCGCCCGCCGTCGTGAACGGCAGCCGGATGCCGAACCAGCGGTCGAGCCACATTCCGACGAGACCGCGCCGCCCGAACACGACGAGCAGCGCGACGCCCGCCACGACCGGCGGCAGCACGATTGGCAGCGTCGTGAGCGCGCGCAGGACCCGTTGGCCGGGAAACGTGACCCGCGCCTGCACCCACGCGAGCGGCAACCCGAGCACGATCGCGATGGCCGTTGCGGCAAGCGAGCACACCAGCGAGAGCCGGAGCGCCGTCAGGATCTCCGGCGCCATGAGATCCTGGCGCAGGTTCATGAGCGGCGCCCGCCAGAGCAGCCCGACGAGCGGGAGGGCGAAGAGGGCGGCGGCGACCGTCGCGATCAGGAGGACGAGGGGATGCGTCCGCTCGCGACGGCGTGATGTCAGGGGCTGAGGAATCCGAAGTCTCCCAGGATCTTCTTGCCGGGATCGGATAGCACGAAGTCGAGGAAAGCCCGCGCGCTTTCTGGATGCTGCGCGTCACGGAGCGCGGCGATCGGATAGCGGGCGAGGACGTTGTGGGCGGCAGGCAGGTCGACGCCCTCGACCGTGGCGGCCGCGGCCCGGACGTCGGTCACGTAGACGATCCCGGCGTCGGCCTCGCCGAGGGAGACCTTGGTCACGACGCCTTTGACGTCGAGCTCACGGCTCCCGGCTGGTGGTGTCAGACCCGCCTGCTCGAAGGCTGCGAGCGCATAGCGTCCCGCAGGGACCGTTGCGCCGCAGAGTACGACGATCAGCCCAGGCTTGGTGAGGTCCCTGAGCCCGGTGATGCCCTGCGGATTGCCCTTCCCGACGACGATCTGCAGGAGGTTCTGCGTGAAGATCTGCGGCGTACCGGCGACCAGGCCGGCGTCGACGAGCTTCTGCATGTTGGCCTCATCGGCGGATGCGAAGACGTCGGCGGGGGCACCCTCGCGGATCTGCTGCACGAGCGTCGGCGACCCGGCGAAATTGAGCGTGACTGTGCGGCCAGGATGGCGCGCCTCGTAGGCGGCGCTCGCGGCTTTGAAGGCGGCCGTCAACGACGCGGCGCCGAACACCGACACCGAGGCGGCGGCCGGGTCGGCGGCGCGTGCCGGTGCCCCCGCCGCGACCGCGACGAACAGGACCGCGACGAGCGCGACGCGGGAACGACGAAGCAGGGTGGTCACGTCCGGGATCAAACGCCAGGTCTCTCGCATAGGCGAGGTGGAGATCGCCAGGCGCCTGTGATCGACCAGGCGGACGCGGGCGCGTAGATTCTCGGCGCATGGCGGCGAGCACTCCGGCGGGCCCGACGCAGCTCCACGGCTCCGAGCTGATCCGCATGCGGCTCGCCGAGTGGTACCTCGAGAATGGCAGCGAGCCGCCCGCGGCGCTCGGCAAGGTTGCGGAGATCGCGTTCGAGCTCATGCGCCAGGGGCCGGTCAACGTCTGGCGCCACCTCGGCGACGGTAGCTTGCGCCCGCGTCTCGTCAGCCTGGGCAGTCGCGACCCGAACGAAGAGCGCGTGGCGACGTTCCGATCGAAGAAGCAGCGCCGACGCTCCTAGATCTCTATCTGCGCGCCGAGCTCGACGACTTCATTGGCGGGAATCCCGAAGAACTCCGTTGGCGACCGGGCGTTCCGCGCGAGGAACGCAAAGATCACGCGCCGCCAGCGCGGCAGCTTCGAGCGGCCGGTCGCGACGAACGTCTCGCGGCCGAGAAAATAGCTGGTGCGTCCGCGGTAGGTCGCGAGGCCCTGCGTCGCCGCGCGCTTCATGACTTCGGGGACGTTCGGTGTCTCCATGAAGCCGTAGCGCGCGATCACCCGCCAGAATCCGGCGTGCAGCTGCGTCACGCGGACGCGCTGATCGTTCGGCACGGTCGGCTCGTTCAGCGTCATGACCGTCAGCAGCACGACCTGCTCGTGCAGCACCTGGTTGTGCTTCAGCTGGTGGAGGAGGGCCATCGGCGTGCCGTCGGCGTCCTGGGTCATGAAGACGGCCGTGCCCTTCACGCGCGCGGGTGGCTGGAGCTTCAAGCTGGTGAAGAAGTCCTCGAAGCGGATGCGGACCTTGGAGAGCTCGCGGGAGCGCCAGCGTGCGCCCATGCGCCACGTCGTCATGATGCTGAAGACCGCGAGCGCCACGACCATCGGGATCCAACCCCCGTGGAGCAGCTTGGCGATGTTGGCGCCGAAAAAGGCGAGGTCGACGATCAGGAAGAGGCTGACCAAGCCGCCGGCGCGGAACCGGCTCCAGCCCCAGTGATGTCGAGCCACCGCATAGAAGAGCAGCGACGTCACCGTAAACGTTCCCGTGACCGCGATGCCGTAGGCGGCGGCGAGGTGGCTGGAGGTTTGCGCCACCAACACCAGCGTGATGCAGGCGATCATGAGGCTGCCGTTCACGACGGGGACGAAGATCTGACCTTCGGCGGTCGCAGATGTGTGGATGATCTGCACGCGCGGCAGGAAGCCGAGCTGCACGCCTTGCTGCGTGAGAGAGAAGGCGCCGGAAATCATCGCTTGCGAGGCGATCACCGTGGCGAGCGTCGCGAGGGCAACCATTGGATACAGCAGCAGCTCGGGGACCAGCATGAAGAACGGTCGCGAGATGACGAGCTTGCACATCTCGGCCCCGACCCCTTCGGGCCCGTCGCAGTTGGAGAGCAGCAGCGCGCCCTGACCGAGGTAGTTCAGGAGCAATGCGGGGAAGACCACGGCGTACCAGGCGAGACGGATGGGACGCGCGCCGAAGTGCCCCATGTCGGCGTAGAGCGCCTCGCCGCCGGTCACGCACAACACGACCGAGCCGAGCACGAGCACTCCGTGCAGGCCGTGCTCGTGGAAGAAGATCCAGGCGTGGGTCGGATCGAACGCCTGCAACACGGCCGGTACGCGGAAGATCCACGGTACCCCGGCCGCGGCGATGCTGACGAACCACACCAGCGTGACGGGGCCGAAGACCGCGCCCAGGCCGGCCGTCCCACGCCGCTGCACGAGAAAGATTCCCGCGAGAATCACGATCGTGATCGGGACGACCCACGGCGTGAGCACGGGGGCTGCGAGCTCGAGCCCTTCGACGGCGCTCAAGACCGAGATCGCCGGCGTGATCATGCCATCCCCATAGAGCAGGGCGGCTCCGAAGAGTCCCAGGAGCACGAGCTTCGAGCGCGGATTGTCGTGCGGCCGCATCAGGGCGAGCAGCGCGAACGTGCCGCCCTCACCGCGGTTGTCGGCGCGCATGATGAAGGTCAGGTACTTCACGACGACGACGAGGATCAGGGAGTAGAACACCAGCGACAGGATCCCGAGCACGTTCTCGTGGTTCGGGAGCAGGCCGTACTCGTGGCCGAAGCACTCCTTGATCGCGTAGAGCGGCGAGGTGCCGATGTCGCCGTACACGACGCCGAGCGCGGCCAACGCGAGCACCCGCAGGCTCGAGCCATGCCTGGCGGTGTGGGGAGTGGAACCGTCGTCTGGGGGGACGTCCGAAGCCGGCGTGCTCATGCTTTGGTCGGCCCGCTCTATCCCGATTCCCGGCGCCCCACAAAGGCGAGGCGCGCAGGGTTCGAGCCGTCTTGGGAGGCTCAAACCCTACGATAATCCGGGAGAGTTGGGCCACGAGCTCGGGGGAGGGACGTGCGCGGCGGCCCACCGGCCGTCCTCGGCGCTGGCGCGCCGTCAGACCGTGCTCGTCGTCGGGACCCGTCGCGCCGAAACTGTTGGTGAGCGGCGCGGTGTCATGCGTGGGAATCGCCGGAGTCGGCTCGACGCGGGGAAATCGTTTCTTTAGATTGCAACGACATTCACGCGTTGTTGTCAGGCGTCGCCCCATGGATCTCATCGCCCTCATGCTCACTGAGCTCCGCTCCGTCGCCGCTGCGGAGCATGCCGCCTGATGCCGTCGCCGGCCTTCCGCGTCACGCTCTTGGTCACGCTGCTCATCGTGGGCGGGCAGTGGCTGCGGGCCCACCTCGGGTTGCATCCGTCCGTCGACGCCGTTCGCGCGTGGAGCGAAACGCTCGGGTGGCAGGCGCCCGCGGCTTTTCTGGTGCTCGTGATCCTGCGGCAGCTGGTGCTGCTGCCGGCGGTCCTGTTGCTGACGGCGGGCGGCGTCATCTTCGGCGGGGGGCTCGGCGCCGTGCTCGGTGGCACCGGCATCATCGTGTCGGGTCTGGCCAACTTCGCGCTCGCACGCCGGGTCGGTGACGTGATGGTGCCGGGGGAATGGCGGGCGCGGCTCCGGCGTCTGACCGCGCGCGGCTCGGCACCGGTGATGCTCTTCGCCGGGTTGGCGACGCTCCACCCGGTCGGGCCGCTGGCCTTGGCGCATTGGACCGCCGGGACGTCGACCCTCGCGGCATCGACCTTTCTCCTGGTGATCATTCCGGCGAGCTACGTGCGCGCGGCCGCCCTCGCGACGTTCGGGTCGACGCTCGGCGATTGGGGTTCCCCGGAGTCGTTGCTCCTGGCGGTCGGGCTCCTGGCGGTCGTGGTGATCCCGCTGTGTATTCCCGCGCTCCGGCGCCGCATTCTGCCGCCCCCGCCGCCGAGCTACTGACGACCGCCAGGGTGACGACCGCGACCGCCCGTTTGCGCCCTCGCCGGGTCGCGGATAGCGAGACCCGGCCATGGCGGACCCCGGCGATCTCGACGCGGCTCTCGCGGCGCTCCGTCGCGACGAGGCGATCGTCTACCCGACCGAGACGTTCTACGGGCTCGGGGTCCGCGCGCTCTCGGCACCGGCCGTCGCGGCGCTCGCGGCACTGAAAGGACGCGACGCGCAGAAGCCGATCGCGCTGATCGTCCGCGACCCGACGATGCTCGCCGCGGTCGTGAGCCGCGTGCCGCCGCCCGCGGCGCGTCTCGTCGCCAAATGTTGGCCCGGACCGCTGACGCTCGTGTTGCCCGCGCGCCGCGACTTGCCGCCCGAGCTCACGAGCGGCAGCGGCCGGATCGGCGTGCGGGTTTCCAGTCATCCGACCGCGCAGGCGCTCGTCGCCGCGCTCGGCGAGCCGATCACCGCGACCAGTGCGAATCCCGGCGGCGACGAGCCGGCGGTCGACGTCGCGACCGCGCGCGGCTACTTCACGACGCGCGTCGCCGCCTACGTCGACGGCGGCACGCTTGCTGGCGGGCTCGGATCGACCGTGCTACTCGTCGCCGACGACGCAGTACGGGTCATCCGTCCCGGCGCGATCGCGCTCGACGTGATCGCGCAGATACTCGGGACGACGCCGCTCCACTCGTAACCCTGAAGGAAAACTCCGTGGCTACCTTTCGACCGTTCTCTGGACTTCGCTACGACGCGAGTGTCGTCGGCGACCCTGCGGCCGTGATCGCGCCGCCCTACGACGTCATCGATGCGGCGCAGCGCGATCGCCTCTATGCGCAGAGCTCGTACAACGTCGTGCGCATCGATCTGTCCCGCGAGGCCGATCCGTACGCGAGCGCGGCGAGCACGCTTGCCGAGTGGCGCGACGAGGGCGCGGTCGTTCCCGATCAGAAGCCGTCGCTCTATCTCTACGCGCAGAAGTTCCCGCTGCCGGACGGCGGCACGCGCGAGCGCGTCGGCGTCATCGGCGCGCTCCGCATCGAGAGCTTCGAGTCCGGCAAAGTTCGCCCGCACGAGCGGACACTGCAGAAAGCCAAGGACGATCGCTACGCGCTGCTCCAGGCCTGCGGCGTTGCGCTCTCGCCGATCTTTGGGTTGGTGTCGGCGCCCGAGCTCGATATCGCGACGCTGATCCCGACGACGCGCCCGCCCGACGTCGACGTCCGCGGCAAGGACGGCTCGCACGATCGCATGTGGCGCATCGACGATGCGGCGACGATCGCCGCACTGACGGAGCAGCTTGCGCCCCACGACGTCTTCATCGCCGACGGCCACCATCGCTACGAGACCGCGATGCGCTATCGCGACGAGCAACGCGCCGCGGCCGGCGCCGCCGCGCCTGCGCCCGGCGCCGCGCCGTACGACTACGTGCTCTGCTACCTCACCACGATGGAAGACGCGGGGCTCGTGATCTTCCCGACCCACCGTGTGCTGAAGACGCTGGCGCTCGTGCCGGAGGCGCTGCGCGGTGCCCTGACGGAGCATTTCACGTTGGACGAGCTGCCGTGGTCCGCGGCGGGAGCCGCCACGCTGCGCGAGCGTCTGGAACAGGCGGCGCACGATCGCAGCAGCGACCGCGCGCATCTCGGGGTCGCGGTCGCCGGTGCGAAGACCCTCTGGCTCTGCACGGCGCCGACGAGCGCGCTGCCGTTCGCGCCGACCGTGCCGCCGGAGCTCCGTGTCCTCGACGTCACCGTGCTGCACCAGATCGTTCTCGCCGGCATTTTGCAGCTGCCGATCGGTGATCGGGGCGGCGCCCCTGGCCTGACCTACAAGCAGGGCGTCGAAAACACGCTCGGCATCGTCGAGCGTGGTGAGGCCGCCGCGGCGTTCTTCCTGCCCGCGACGAGCGTCGGCGATCTCCGCGCGGTCGGGCTCGCCGGTCTCACGATGCCGGAGAAATCGACGTACTTCTTCCCGAAGCTGCTGACGGGCCTCGTCTTCTATCGGCTGACGGCGGACTGATTCGCGTGGAGTTCACGCAGGCGGCGGTGCGCGCGGGGTTGGCGGCCGCGCGCTACGTCACCACGCCGCGCGTCGAGACCGTGCTGTACCTGGCGCTCGTCCTCGAGAAGCCGCTGCTCGTCGAGGGACCGGCCGGGGCCGGCAAGACCGAGCTCGCCAAAGTCGTGGCGGCGATGCTCGCGACCGAGGTCATTCGCCTGCAATGCTACGAAGGGCTCGACGCGGCGCACGCGCTCTACGAGTGGAACTATCAGAAGCAGCTCATGCGTTTGCAGGCCGACCGCGACGGGTCGTGGGACGAGCTCAAGGATCACATCTTCTCCCGCGAGTATCTTCTCGAACGCCCGCTCTTGCGGGCCATCAGCGCGCCAAGGCGCGCGGTCCTCTTGATCGATGAGGTCGACAAGGCCGACGAGGAACTCGAGGCCTTTCTGCTCGAGGTGCTCGCCGAGTACCAGGTCACCGTGCCCGAGCTCGGGACGCTCACCGCGCGCGAGCGTCCGGTCGTCATCCTCACCTCCAATCAGCGGCGCGAGCTCTCGGAAGCGCTCAAGCGCCGCTGCCTGCACCTCTATCTGGATTTCCCGGGGGTCGAGAAAGAGCGCGAGATCATCGCCCTCAAGGTTCCGGAGCTCGACGAGCAATTGCGGGCCCGGGTCGCGGAGTTCGTGGCGCAGCTGCGACGGCTGGAGCTCAAGAAGGCGCCGAGCATCGCCGAGACGCTCGATTGGGCGCGCGCGCTCGTGGCGCTCGGCATTCGGGAGCTCGAGCCGGACGGCGTTCGTCGCACCCTCGCCGTGCTGCTGAAGCACGAGGAGGATCTGCGCAAAGCCGAGCCCAAAATTGCCGCGCTCAAAGCGCGGCGCTGACCGATCGGCGGCTCAGCCGAACAAGCGCTGCGACCACGGAACGAACGACAACGCCGTGTATGCCGTGAACGTGATGCTGAGCCCGACGGTCGCGAGCGTGCGGCGCGGGGTGGCGGCCAGCACGAAGACGAACATGATCGCGATCAGCTTGGCCACGACGAGCGTCGTGCCGGCGCCGAAGTGGAGGAAGCCGGCGGAGAGAATCGGATTCATCTCGCCGTGCTCTTGCCAGCCGATGTACGTCGCCCAGCCGTCGAAGACCTGCAGCAGCAGGTTCATGACGACCAGGAAGACGAGTGTCCCGCGGCGTTGCATGCGGTCCAAGGGAGCAACGGCGATGCCAATACATGATCTGAAATCCGAGAGATTTCAGCGGTATCGCTCGGCGGCACCGCAGCAGCGTTGCACGAGACCGGGCGCTCCCTTGCGACGTCGCACGGTATGAAGACCCGGATCGCCGATCTCGTCACTGCGCTCCGCCGCGCCGGTATGGCGGTGAGTGTGGCGGAAGCCATGGATGCCGCCCGAGCGGTGGCCGTGGCCGGGATCGAGCGCGCCGTGCTGCGGGAGGCGCTCGCCGCGGCGCTGGTGAAGGACGAGGACGACCGTCCGGCTTTCCTGGCGGCCTTCGCGCGGGTGTTTCCGGCGGAGCCGCGCGCCGTCGCCCGCGCAGCGCGCGCCAGGAAGGCGCGCGGTTCCGGAGCCCCGGAGGGCGAGGGTGGTGGCGTGTCGTCGGCCGGATCGGCGAGCGGGAGCGGGGCAGGGATGCCGACCGCGGGAGCGGCGGCCGGCCAGCCGGTGCGGCCGCGATCGTCTCCCGGCTCGGAGCCCGGGTCCGAGCCGATGCCCACCGCCCGGCGCGCCGAGGCGGGCCGTGATGCGGACGCCGACGCCGACCGCGAGTGCGAGGGCGACGACGGTGAAGCCTGCAGCCCCGGCCGCGCGCGGGCGCTCCGCGCTCGTGCGCTCGTCCGGCGCCCCCTTCGCGCGCTGACGGTCACCGAGGTCGAGGAGTGCGCCACGCTCGTCGCGGCGCTCGCGGCCCGGGTGCGAGCCCGTGTGCGTCGCCGTTTGGCGCCGAAGAAGATCGGCCGTCTCGACTTCCGCCGGACGATTCGCGCCGCCGTCCCGCGCGGCGGGGTCCCGTTCGAGCGCCTCTATCGCGGCCGTCGTCCCGGTCGTCCCGACCTGGTCGCGCTCTGTGACGTCTCGGCTTCGACCGCGGTCGCGACCGAGCTCTTTCTCGCCCTGCTGGCACCGGCGGCCGAGTATTTTCGTCGCGTCCGGCTCTACGGGTACGTCGATCGTCTCGTCGAGATCGAGTACGTGGCGGGGCAGATGCGGCCGGGGGCACCGATCGATTTGATGGCCCGGTCGGACTTCGGACGCGTGTTGCGCGATCTCGACGACGTTCCCGCGCTGCTCGGCGGCGACACCGTGCTGCTCATCCTCGGCGACGCGCGCAACAACCGGCGCCCGCCGCGCGCCGATCTCCTGGCAGCCGCCCGGGCGCGCGTGCGTCGCGTCGTCTGGCTGAACCCCGAGCCGCGCGAACGCTGGGACACCGGCGACAGCGTGATCGCAACGTACGCACGCCATGCCGACGTGGTCGTGGAATGCGGGACGCTCGCCGAGCTGGAGCGCGCCGTCGGGGAAATTGCAAAGTGAGGAACAGACTCCTAGCCCAACGGGCGCTGCACGGCGGCGAAGAACAGCTCGAGGAAGCGGTAGGTGAGGCCCCAGACGACGTGGCGGTCGGGCTCGCCGACGAGGATCCCTGGGTAGTGCGTCGTGCGTTGCTCGCGCGGCCAGTAGAACGGGACGCGCCGAGCCTGGTCGAGCAGGTGCGCGATCGGCACCCAGAGGACGGCTCGGACCTCGTAGTTCAGCGTCGGCGGAGTGCGCTCGGCGAGGTGGTAGACGAAGGCGGAGACGACGAGCGAATCGAAGCCGGGCGGGGCGCCTTCGACGTCGTCGAGCCGGCCGAGGAGCTCGGCATGACCGAGCGCGAGCCCGACTTCTTCGAGCGTTTCGCGCTCGGCCGCGTCGCGCGGCGTCGCATCGCCGGGATCGACGCGGCCGCCGGGGAACGCCATGTGGCCGGACCACGGATCGGTGGGATGCTCGGCGCGTTCGATGAACAGCATCTCGGTGTCGTCGCCGGCCGCGCGCAGCACGGCGGCGACGGCGGCGTGCTGCGCCGTCGGGGGAATGATGCGCGGCGCGTGCGCGGCGAGCGTGCGGCGCACGTCGGCGAGGGCGAGCGCGCTCATGCGGCGTCGAACGCGAGGCTCGCGTAGGTGACGGCCGAGCGCGTACCGTCGTCGCGGCTGGTCTCGTGGCAGAGCAGGCGGCCCGGTGTCCCGCGCAGCAGCTCGAGGAACACGAGCAGCGGGGCGGCGCCGCAGATGCGGGTACGGTCGCCGTCGGCGGCGAGCGCGGCGAAGAACCCGGACGGGTCGCCGGCTTCGAGCGCGGCGAGGAGCGCGCGGTCTTTCGCGTGGGTCGCGGCGAGCAAGTCCGGCGTCAGGCCGTCGCGATCGCCGAACTTCGCCCCGATGTGCGCGAAGTCGACGCTCGCGACGAGCACGGTTGGGACGTCGTCCTCGGCGAGTGTGGCGCGGAGGGCGGCGAGGAATGCGGCGACGTCCGCGTCGGCGGTTGGTGGTGTGCCGGCGGCGATCAGGTCGTGGAACGACGTCACCAACAGGGGCACGATGCTGAAAGGCCGCAGGCCTCCGAGGACGTGCTGCAGCATGACGACCTGGAACTCGACCGCGTGCTCGGTGCGGTGCAGGATCTCGTCGGCGTAGAGAGGCTGCGGCGCGCGCGCCGCGAGCCGATCGAGAAACGCGCGGTCGGTCGTCACGGTGCCGAGCGGCGTGGCAAAATCCTTGCGCGTGGCCGCGAAGCGCGTCGTACCGGCGGCGTGCGACGTCCCGAGCACGACGTAGCGGACGGCCGGTGCCGCGGCCGCGAGCGTCGCGTAGGCGTGGCCGTAGGCGCGTCCGCCGACGCGGAGATCGATGTGGGGCGCGACGAGCCCGGCGAGCGGCAACCCAGGCGCCGGCGGGCTGATCTCGTCGAAGAATGCGTCGAGGTGGAGACGCAGCGCGCCGGCCTCGTCGGGATAGCTCGCGCCGGCATGCGCCGGCATCCGCAACGTGGCCGCGCGAAACTCGTGGTCGATCGCGCTGCGATGCGCGTCGAAGCCTCCCGACTGGAGGAAGTGATGCGTGTCGAGCGTCGTGAGCAGCTCGTGGAGCTCGCCGCCGTCGAGGCTCGTGCCGTATTGCCGGGTGAAGGCGCGTTGGACGTCGGCGGCGGAGCGCCGGCCGTCGAGCAACGTCAGGATGTAATACGCCGGATAGGGCACCAGCAGCGGCGTTGTCGCGTAGTGGAGCGGATCGCGGAGGCAGACGAGCGGTGTGGATTCGCCGGTGACCGGAAAGGCCTCGACGGCGCGGAGCTTCGGCAGCGGCGTGTCCATTGGTGGCGCGGGAACGGCATGCTAGGCAAGTTGTCCGGATGGAGCAATCGCGTGGTGAGCTCGTCGTCGGCACCGTCGGCGACCTCGCTCCCGGCGAGACCCGCAAGTTCTTGTTGCCGACCGCGGGCGAGCCGACCGAGGCCTTCCTCGTGAACGTCGACGGCGCGGTGCACGCGTGGGTGAACCGCTGCCGCCACGTCGAGATCACGATGGACTGGGTGGAAGGGCGCTTCCTCGACGAGAGCAAGTGCTGGGTGGTTTGCGCGACCCACGGTGCGCTCTACAAGCCCGACACGGGCGAGTGCGTTTCCGGGCCGCCTTTCGGCAGGTTCCTGATCCGGGTCCCGCTCCGGATCGAAGGCGAGCAGCTGATCGCGTCGATTCCGGACCAGCTCTGAAGGCGTCGCGCGGCGACGGCGCCAATGGCCTGGCGCGGAGCGCCGGGCGCCGACTAGTTCGGCGCTTACTCCGGCTCGTCGCCGAAGTGGGCGCGGATGATGCGTTGCTTCAGGTACTCGAGGGTTCCGAGATCTTCGACGATGTCGCCACCGGTGTCGTAGAAGAAGATCTCGCCGCTCTTGTTGCGTCCGACGGCCACCACCCACTCGAGCTCGTCACGGTCTTCGAGGAGATAATTGATGGTCTGCGACACCCCCTTGCCGGAGATGATCGTGACCTTGGCGCGTGCGGTTTTGTCTTCGTTTGCCATCACTTGACTCAAACAGATCGTCTATCGGGACCGTATAGGGGGCCTACGGGGCAGTCAATACGGCTTCGAGCACGGTCTCGACGTGCTCGCTCTGGGGAAACAGGTCGAGTGGCTGCACGCGATCGACCGCATAACCCGCCGCGACGAGCGTGCGGACGTCGCGCGCGAGCGTCGACGGCTCGCAGGAAACGTAGACGATGCGTGCGGGTTTGAGGCGCCCGAGCTGACCGACGACGTTCGCGGCGCCGCTGCGAGGCGGATCGAGCACGACCACCCGCGCGCCGCCGAGCCCGCGGCGGCGGAGAAAGCGGTCGGCGGCGGCCGCTTCGAAGCGCACGTTCCCGAGGCCGGCGGCGGCGGCGCTCGCGGCGCCATCGGCGATGCCGCCCGGGTCGTGGTCGACGGCCACGACGGTCGTGGCGACGCGCGCGAGCGGCAGGCTGAGATTGCCGGCACCGCAGAAGAGATCGAGCACCGCCGCGCCGGCGCCGACCATGTCGACGACCGTACGTACCAGCAGGCGATTCGCGGCCGGATTCACCTGCGTGAAGCTGCCGGCGCGTTGCACGATCGGCGGCGCGGCGTCCGTCGTGGCGACGCGCAGGCTGGTGTCGCCGACGTGGCGCGCCCAGTCCCGGCCACGGAGCGCGACGCCGGCGATGCCCGGTTGGGTATCGAGCCACGCACGGATGACCCCCTCGTCGGCGCCGTGGAAGCGTCCGCGCGCCGTCGCGTCGATCACGACCCCGTCGCGACCGTTGCTCGCGATCTCGACGTCGTCGAGGTTGGTGCCGAGCTTCGCGGTCAGCGTGCGGAGCGGCGCGAGCGCGGCCGACAGGGCGGGCTCCGCGATCGCGCAGTGCCCGATCTCGACGAGCGCATGCGAACGCGGCCGGCGAAATCCGAGCGCGCCACCGCTGGTGTGCAGCCGGATGCGGTGGCGATAGTGCCACTCGTCGGGCGCGGCGATGATCGGGAGCGGGCGGGCCGCCGTCGTCCCGGCGATTCGCCGCAGCGTCTCACGGACGTTCTGGTCTTTGGCGGCGAGCTGGCTCGCGTAGTCGACGTGTTGCCACGGGCAGCCGCCGCACTCCCCGATCCACGGACACGGCGGCTCGCGATACGCCGCCCCGGCGTGGCAGCGGTGCACCAGCGCGGCCCGCGCGTAGTTGCCGTGCTGCTCGACGATGCGGACGCGGACGCGGTCGCCCGGCGCCGCGCCGGGGACGAAGAAGACGCGACCCTCGTGCCGGCCGACGGCGTCCGGGCCGTGGGCCAGCGTGGTGACGTCGAGGACGAAAGTGCCGGGCTCGTCGGGACAGTCGTGCGGCGGGTCGGAGCTCACCGGAGGTAGCTCAATGCACCGGCGCGGGCTCGGCGTCTTTGGCGGTCGCGTCGGGAGCGATCTGGGATCGGGTCACGGCCTCGAAGCGGCCGACCAGCTCCTCGAACCGCTTGGCCATCTGCTCGCTCCGACCGGCGACGTCTTCCAGGCGGCGCGCCATGAACGTGCGCTGGTCCTCGAGCTCGCGGATCTTGCCTTCGAGCTCTTGCACCCGCGGATTGGCGGCGATGATGTAGTTGCCGGCGCCCGAGGTCACCATGAAGACCGCGCCCGCGACTCCGAGAATGAATCCCAGCAGTAACCCCACCAACACTTTCAAGATCATGATGCCTCCTCCAGGCGTCCGAGCTCCCGCACCACTACCATGATCGCGGCGAGGGTGATGCTGCGGTCACTGCGAAGATCGTCCAGGAGGGCGCGAATCCGTTCGAGGGCGCTCGCGCGGCGGAGTCGGAACGTCGCGATGCGGGCCGTGATCGCGCCGCCGCCGGTTAGCAGCTGGCGGGTGAGGTCGCGACGCAGCTCGTCGAGCTCGGCCCCGAGGCTCTCGACCGCGCGTCGTTCCCAGTGGTCCGCGCCCGCGATGCGGTCGAGGGCGAGCCGGAGCCAGCCGAAATCGAAGATCTCGCCGACGCCCCAATAGGCTGCGGCGACCTCCGCGGCGGGGACGGTGGCGGTGGTGGCGACGTGCGCCACGTCGAGCGTCGCGCGGAGGCCCTCGAGGCGGACACAGGCATCGGCGAGCGCCGTCGGTACCCCGGCGTTCTGCAACGCGGTGCCGCGGGCGCGCCGTCGTTCGGTCTCGGCGGCGGGCACCGAGGCTTCGGCGCTCGTGAGGGCTTCGCGAAAGCGCTCGACCATCGGCTCGAGCGGGCCGAGGCTCGGGAACGCGGCGAGGAGCCAGTGCACCGCGCGCTCGACGGCATCGACCAGCGTGTCGAGGTAGAGCACCTCGCCTTCGGGTCCGGCCTCGCTGGCGCGCGCCGCCAACGCGCGGGCGTCGGTCAACGCTTCGATCACGACGAGCGCGCGGGCGACGTCCGGCGCCGAGGCGCCGCTCTCACGCATGGTGCGGGTGAAGAAGGTCGCGCCCATCAGGTCGACGATGCCGTTGGTGAGCGTGGTCGCGATCAGCTCGCGGCGGAGGCGATGGATGCGGATCGCGTCGCCGCAGCGCGCGACCAGGCTCGGCGGGAAATACGCGAGCAACACGCGTTCGAGATAGGGGTCCTCACAGACGGCGTCACCGCCGAGCAGGCGGGCCCCGTGCATCTTCGCGTACGCCAGCAGCACGGCGAGCTCCGGCCGCGTGAGACCGCGGAACATCGCACGCCGCGCGCGCAGCGTGTCGCGGTCAGGGAGGTTTTCGAGCGCGCGGTCGAGCAGCCCGATCGACTCGAGGTCGACCATCGTCTCGCGGAACTCCTCGAGGTGGGTCTGGCTTCTCCGCTGGTCGCGGGAAATCGCGCGGCTTTGGCTGCGGTTGTGCGCGAGCACGAGGCCGGCGACGTCGTCGGCGAGCCCATCGAGCAGCTGGTTGCGATCGGCCACGGTGAGCGCGCCGCTCGCCACCAGTGGCTGCAGCGCGATCTTGAGGTTGACCTCGTGGTCGGAGGTGTCGACGCCCGCCGAGTTGTCGATGGCGTCGGTGTTGATCCGACCGCCGGCGATGGCCAGCTCGACGCGGGCCCGTTGCGTGAAGCCGAGATTGCCGCCCTCGCCGACGACCCGAGCGCGCAGCTCGGGAGCGCTGACGCGGACCGCGGCGTTCACGCTGTCGCCGACCTCGGCGTTGGTCTCGCCCTGGGCCTTCACGTAGGTGCCGATTCCGCCATTGAAGAGCAGGTCGGTCGGCATGCGGAGGACGGCCTGGATCAGCTGGTCGCTGTCGACGGTGTCGGCCGCGATGCCGAGCATCGCCCGTGCTTCCGCGGACAGGCGGATCGTCTTCGTGCCGCGCGCGATCACCGCGCCGCCCTTGCTGAGGAGATCGGGGCGGTAGTCCGCCCAGCTCGAGCGCGGTAGCGCGAAGAGGCGCTCGCGCTCGGCGAACGACGCGTCCGGATCGGGGTCGGGATCGAGGAAGACGTGGCGGTGGTCGAAGGCGGCGCGCAGGCGGGCGGCCTTCGATCGCAGGAGGCCGTTGCCGAAGACGTCGCCGCTCATGTCGCCGATGCCGGTCACCGTGAACGGATCGCGCGCGACGTCGCGGCCGTCGAGCTCACGGAAGTGCAGCACCACGCACTCCCAAGTGCCGCGCGCCGTGATGCCCATCGCTTTGTGGTCGTAGCCTTGCGAGCCGCCCGACGCGAAGGCGTCGCCGAGCCAGAATCCGTACTCGGCGGCGACGGCATTCGCGACGTCGGAGAACGTGGCGGTGCCTTTGTCGGCGGCGACAACTAGGTAGGGATCGGCGCCGTCGTGGCAGATCACGTTCGCCGGCGGTACCACGCGGTCGCCCGCGAGGTTGTCCGTGAGATCGAGCAGGCCGCGGATGAACGTGCGGTACGCGTCGACGACGCTCGTTCCCGCCGCCGCCTTCTTCACGACGAAGCCGCCCTTGGCACCGACCGGCACGATGACGGCGTTCTTCACCGTCTGCGTCTTCATGAGGCCGAGCACCTCGGTGCGGTAGTCGTCGGCGCGATCGCTCCAGCGCAGGCCGCCGCGCGCGATGCGGCCGGCGCGCAGATGGATGCCCTCCATGCGCGGGCCGTGCACGAAGATCTCGTACAGCGGCCGCGGCTTCGGCATGTGGTCGATGCGGGCGCAGTCGATCTTGAAGGCGACGGTGTCGCTCCGTCCGACGGCGAGGCCGCCGTAGTAGTTGGTGCGGACCGTCGCGGCGATCATGTTGCCGAACGCCCGCAGCATACGGTCCTCGACGATGCTCGGCACCTCGTCGAGGCTCTTGAGGAACGTGTCCGAGGCGGTGGCAGCGCGGTTGCGGTCGACCGCAGGGTCGAAGCGCGCGGCGAACCACCGCAACAGGAGCGCGGTCTGCGTCGGGTGACGGGTGAGCGCTTCGCCCGCGGCGCGCCGGCTCTGGGCGGCGCCGATCTGGAAGGCGTACGCGGCGTAGGCGCGGAGCACCTGGACTTCCTGCCACGAGAGTTGCGCGCCGATGACGAGGCAGTTCAGCCAATCGTCCTCGACGGTACCCTGGCGGACGGCGAGCACCGTCGCGATCAGGCGTTCCGCATCGTGGTCGACGTCGAGGCGCGCGCCGTCGCCGTCCTGGACGAGGAAGGTCTCGAGATAGGCCGGCGCGTCGCCGAGCGCCGGCAGCATCACGGCATCCTCTGCGAACACGCGGAGACCGAGGTGCTCGAGCACCGGCATGATGTCGGAGAGCACGAGCGGCGCCCGGAGATAGAGCTTGACGGCCGTGTACGCGGCGCTCCGGCCGGTCGGGTTCACGATGTCGATGCGGCTCTCGGCCCCGGCGACGAGCGCTTCGAGATGGCCGACGTCGGCGGCGGCGCCGGTAGGATCGGCCGTCGCTTTGTATTCGTCCGGGAAGAGCGGTCCGTAGCGCTCGGCGAGCGCGGTCCCGGCGGCATCGCCATGGGCCGCGATCAGCCGTTCGCGCAGGCGGTCGTTCCACCCGCGCGTCAGCTCGGCGATCTCGCGCTGCAGATCGTCGCGCCGGACGGCGAGGACGCGCGCGCGGGCCGCCGCGACGAAGAAGTGCAGGCGCGCATGGTCGCCGCCGCCGAGCACGAGGTGATCGTCCACGATCTCGCCGTCGAAGCGCGCGACCAACGTGCCGCGGATGCGGCCACGGATCGCCTCCGAGAAGGCGTCGCGGGGGAGGATCACGACCACCGCGACGCCGCGCTCGAGCGTGTCCGGTCGGAGCGCCACGGTGACGTCGCCCGCCCGCTCGGCCCCGAGGATGGTCCGGACGTCGGCGCGCACGGCGTCGACCGGCATCGTGAACAGCTCGGCTTTCGGCAGGCTGTCGTAGACGGCGACGATCTCGCGATGCTCGTGCGAGTCGCGGACGACGCGCTCGGCTTGCAGGAGCTGCTGCAGCCGTCGCCGCAGGATCGGGATCTCGGAGGCCTCTTCGGCGTCGGCCTTGAACGTGAAGAGGCCGAGGAGTCGGAACTCGCCGCGCACGCGACCGGACGCATCGAGCTTCTTCACCCCGACGTATTCCATCCGGACGTCGCGGTGGACGGGCGCGTGCGCCGTCGTGCGGGCGACGACCAGGAGCGGTCCGCCGACGACGCGGCTCCGGACCGGCTCGGAAATCGTGGCGACCGGCGTGGGCTCGGCATAGTGCGAGCGCTCGGTCCGGCGCAGCAGGCCGAGGCCCGAGTCGCCGTCGAGGGCGAGCGTGGCGACGCCGTCGCGATCCTCGAGCGAGACGCTGCGGGTGCCGAGGAAGACGAAGCCCCCCGCGATCAGCCAGCGCAGGAAATCCTGCGCCTCTTGCACTTCCTCGTCCCAGGCCGCATTCCCGCCCTTGTAGCCTTCGATGTGCGCGACGACGGCCTCGGTGGCGGCGACCATCGCGGCATGGTCGTCGGTGACGAGCGCGAGATCGGCCAGCCGGGCCGTGATCCCGGCTTCGAGCGCGCGTTGGCGCTCCGGCGGCAGGGGCTCGAGGACGGCGTGGACGAAGGATTCGCGCGTGGCGCCGGCATCGGGGGCGTCGGGTGGCGCGAGGCTGCGGAGGCGGCCCGCCGTGGCGGCATCGGCGGCCGGCGCGCGCTCGGTCGCGAAGATCGGATGCAAAACGTGACGGATCTCGATGCCTTCCCGCCGGAGATGGCCGCGGATCGTGTCGACGATGAACGGCCGATCCGTCATCACGGTTTCGAGGATCGTGACGTCGCTCGGCGCGCCGTCGACGACCGTCGCCGGCGTGAAGGCACGGACGCGCGGGATCGTGCCGTCCTTGGCCACGAAGGCGAACGCGTCGGCGGCGAGCGCCGCGGCCGTCGCGTCGCCGAGCTCGCCCGCCCAGGCCTCGCCGTCCTTACGGAAGAGGGCGGTCGCGAGCGCGGCGATCAACGCGTCGTCGGGTCCGGGCTCCTGCCCGGATGCGCCCCCGGCCCGCGCTGGGTCTGCGCGGCGCTTGCTCATGCCAGCACCGCCGGCTGCTCCGACGGCAGCTCGACGCGCATACAGCCGCGCGCGGTCGCACGGTCGCGGGCACAGGTGAGCAGCAGCTGGGTCGCCTCTTCGGAGCCGCGCAGCTCGCGGACGAGCGCGGTGCTCGGGCCGAGGCCACGCACGTAGGCGATCAAGGTCAGCCCTTCGAGCGGAGCCTCGTCCCCGCGCTCGGCGACATAGAGATCCTCACGCAAGGTCGACACCAGACGCCGGAAGCGCTTGCGCTCGGCGCGATCGCCGGACTCGGGCAGGCCGAGTAGCGCCCGCACCCGGGAAAAATCGTCGCGACGAGCGCGGCGTACCTTGAGCTCGCCGTTCATGGCCGCGGTGTGTACCAACAGACGTACGGCCGAGCCAGTAGCCGTTGCTCATGTCGCACCGCTGCCGCGGGCGACCGCCCGCGGCGCGCCTACCTCAGCGTTTCTTCTGGCGGCAGACCACGCGGTCGCCGCGCCGGTTCGTTTCGCAGCCGTTGGCGCTCACGTAGAGCTCGTCGACGACGGCGATCGAGAGGACGAGCTCGCGCTCGCGGCTCCGATCGAGGTCGAGGTGCTTGGCGTTCAACGACAACGTGTAGCTCACGCCATTGCGGGAATGCAGGCGGACGCGGGTGACACCGCCGAGCGTGGCCCCAGCCCTGTCGGCGAACGACAAGTTGGTGCCGTTCCGGTTGATCTTCCAATTCTTGGCGGGAATCACGAGCTGCATGAGCTGGTCGCCGTCGACCTTGCTGAGCGTCATCGTCAGGGCATGACCGGCGACCTCGGACATTGCCGCCGCCGTCGTGGCGTCGAAGCGGCCCTTGATCGCGATCGAGTCTTCGTGCGCGACCTTGCCGATGGTGATCCGCATCGACTGGATCGTGAGGAGGTTGCAGGCGTCGCCTGGCTGCTGGTCGGGATTGGCGACTGCCGCGCAGTTGTCGCACACGTCACCGATACCGTCGCCGTCGACGTCTTCCTGCTTCACGTTGGCGACGGCGGGGCAATTGTCGACGCCGTCGGTGATGCCGTCATGGTCGCCGTCCGGCGGGGCCGGGGTCGGCGGTGTCGTGGGCGTCGGGGCCGGTGTCGGCTCGGCGGCGCTCCCCGGGTAGAGGTAGGTCACACCGGCGCGGTCGTCGTCGGTCAGACCGGCGCCGCGTCCGTCGAAGTGCGCGAACGAGTACATCGTGGCGCTCGAGTCGGTGGAATGCGCGAGGCCGATCGTGTGGCCGATCTCGTGCGTCGCGACCTCCGCCACGTTGTTCTGGTTCCAGAACGAGCAGCCCGTCCAGCCGTTGTTGAAGATGATGTCGCCCTCGACGACCTCGCGGAACTGGCTGCCCTTGAACGTCTTCGAGGTGCCACTCGCGCAGTAGCCGCCGATCGCGAGGATGCCGCCGCAGCCGGAGGGATCGGTCACCTCGTTGAAGGGGTCGTTGAATACGATCTTGCTGGTGCCGTCGCAGAAGCCGTTCGGCGTCGCGGTGGCGGTGCCCGCCGATTGCATCACGAGCGACGCGGTCGGGACGTTGGTCCAGGCGGCAATGGCTGCGTTGATCGCATTCTGGCTCGCAGTGGCGCCGAGCTTCGTGTCGCCCGCTTGGTCGATGAAGAACCGCACCGGCAGGCCATCGTCGGGGAGGAACCAGCGCACGTTGTTGAAGAGCTTGTAGCCCTCGGTGTCGCTGGGCTCGACGGCCGTGCGCGCGGCGGCGGTCGCCGAACGCAGGGGCTGCATGGCGCGCGGGACGGGTTGGCTGCGTACGATGTCGTGGAGACGTGCGAGGAAGGGATCGGCGAGGCGGGAATCGTCGGTCGCGAAGCTCGCGAAGCGCGCGTTGCCGAGCACGACGAGCCCGTCCTCGTCGAGCGTCCGGCTGGCGACGCGGGCGCCGCTCGTCGGGTCGGTCGTGATCGTGAATTTGCCGAGCACCATCTGACTGGTGCGGAGGAACCCCTCGCCGTCCTGGCCGAGGAACGCGATGATCGACTCGCCGACCTCGTACCGGGGCGTGCCGTACAGGTGCAGCTCGTCGTCGCCGGCGCGGCCGCCGAGCTCGCGCACGGTGACGCTGGCAGTCGGCACGTAGCCTTTCACGACCGAGTCGATGGCGATCGTGACCCAGGTCGCGATCGATCCCGTCACTGCACGTTCGGCGTGGACGTCCGTGACCGTACCGGTCACGATCGCGTCGGCACCGAGGGTGAGCGCCTCGTCACTCATGCGCACGATGGTGGTTGCGCGAGCCGGCGACGAGAGTAGCAACAAGACCCCCGCCAACGCGGCGATGAAACGCAGGGTGACGAGTACGGAACGACACGACATGCAGCGCCTCCAAGACCCGAACGTGGGTCATGGGGACCGGAGCAAAGCAGGTGCCACGAGCATTCCCGGAGTTTGCGTCCGCGAGCTCCGCATCAGCCCCGCTCATGCGCAGTGACGCGGTGCCGACCGTTACGACCGTGACGGCTCTTTGACTCGCGTCGTACGCGTGGGAACGCGAAGTCGCATGTCCGTTGCCTTGCGGCTTCCGATGGGGCTAAAGAGCAGCCATCTCGATGTCGACCTCTCCAGAAGGTGTGAAGCTCGACGTCACCATTTTGGGCTCCTCGGACGCCTTCTGCAGCGGCGGTCATCCGCACGCGAGCTACTTGGTGGAGACGCGGCAAGCGACGTTCCTCGTCGACTGCGGACCGACGGTCCTGCTCGCGCTGAAGCGCCAGCCGATCGACACCGCCAGCCTCGATTTCGTCGTCATCAGTCACATGCACGGCGATCACTTCGGCGGTGTGCCGTTCCTGCTGCTCGAATACATCTACGAACGCCCGCGGACGCGTCCGTTGACCATCTACGGGCCGCCGGGCATCGCGGCGCGCGTCTGGACCCTGATGCGCGCGCTCTATCCCGACGTCCTGCCCGAGAAGCTCGGTTTCGAGCTCGCGTTCGTGGAGCTGCTGCCGGAACGACGCGTGACCGTCGCCGACGTCGAGATGCACCCGGTACGCGTGCCGCATCAGGACGAGGACGTGTCGCTGGCGATCTGCTTCACCTCGGGTGGCAAGCGACTGCTCTACAGCGGGGACTCGCCCTGGGACGATCGCTTCATCGACCTCGCGCGCGGCGTCGACCTCTTTCTCTGCGAGTGCACCGCCTACGAAGATCCGATGGGTCGCCACATCCAATGGACGACGCTGAAGCCGCTCGTGCCGAAGCTCGAGTGCAAGCGGCTCGTGCTGATCCACCTCGGCCGCGACATGCGGGCGCATTGCGCCGAGATCGGTGTCGAGTGCGCGACTGAGGGTCTGAAGATCTCGACGTAGCCTAGCGCCGGACCGGCGGCGGTCCGGCCGCGCTGCCCGGTCGCACGAGCACCGAACCTTCGGCCTCGGCGCGGGCCTTGGCCTCGTCCTCGACGACGAAGGCGCCGACGCTGCGGCGGAGGAGCTCGGTGAAGAAGGGGAGCGGCGCCGTACCGTTGGCGAGGCCGACGGCGGTGGCCGCCGCGGCGCGGGCGAGGTCGCGTCGCCCACTCGCGTGCAGCACGTACGCCATCTCTTCGAGCCGTCGGCGATAGATCGCGGCCTGCGCGCCGCCGAAGAGCTCGCGCTCGGCACGTGCGAGCGCCGCCGCTACGCGTTCCTCCTGTTGCGGGCGGCTGAGCACGAGCGGGCTGTCGCGCGCCGATTGGATCTCGTCGAGATAGGGCGCGAGCGTCTCGCGATCGAGCGCCCACGTGAAGAACTCGATTTCGTCGAGGAGCGTGGCGCCCGCGCTGCTCGCACTCGGGTCGGACATCGCGTCGGGCGCGACGCGCGCGATGAGCGGCGGCTCGAGTGGCGCGGGGGGCTGGCTCGTCAGGCGCGCGCGGTGCGCGGGGTACTGCCCAACGGGCTCGGCGGTCCCGGCGGCGCGCGCCCGCTCGAAGCCTTCGGCGAGGAGCGCGTCACAATAGGCGCCGTCGACCTCGGTCATGCGGACGTGATGGCGGGTGCGGAGATCGTCGTGCATGCGACGCAGCGACTTCCGGGGCAGGTCGGCGAGGTTCACGTCGCGGAGCCCGTGCGGCTCGTTCACGATCGCCGTCATCACGAGGAGGCCGCCGCTCGGCTGCGCCTTCGCGATCCAGACCAGCCGATCGCCGCGGCCGTCGATGCCGGAGAGCCAGCCTTCGAGTGGGCTCGCCAGCCAGCGTGGCGGTGGCGCGGGCACGACGGGTGCCGGGGGCGGGACGACGCCGCGCTGCCCGAGCTTGTAGAGCGCCCGCTTCGCGTCCTTCGCCACGGCTTTCCAGCCGCGTTGCGCGGCGGCCGCGGCGAGATCGCGGAGCGCGACGGCGTGCGCTTCGTCGACGACCGTGGCGAGGCGCTCGACGATCGCCCGATCGAGCTCGGGACTCCGGCCCGCGAGCGCCGTCAGCGTCGTCGGGTTCGTGTCGTCGTCGCCGATGCCGGCATCGCGAAGGGTGCGCGGAGCGGCGGCCTCGTCACTCATCGCGGCACCCGCGCGCGGTCTTCAGCGCTGCGCCGTCGCCGTTGCTCGCGGGTACTGCTCGAGCTTGGCGGTGACGTGATCGCGAATCCACTTGCCGTCCCACCACTCCACGGGATCGACGTGCACACCGTAGAGCATGATGCTGAAGTGCAGATGGTCGCCGCCCGCGAGACCAGTCTCTCCGGTGCGTCCGACTGTGTCGCCGCGCTGAACCTCTTGGCCGATCTTCACGGTGATCGCGCTCAGGTGTCCGTACAGCGAGAAGATGCCGAGCCCATGGTCGAGGATGACCGCGTCGCCGTAGATGCCGAGGTCCTCGGCGAACACGACCGTGCCGGCGCTCGCGGCGACGACCGGAGCCTGGCGCAGCGAGGCGAGGTCGTAACCGAGGTGCGTGGCGGTATCGATGATGGCGCCGTTGTGACGGTACGAGCGGCGATCGCCGAAGCCGGCGAGCGGGGCGCTGTTGGGTTGGCGAAGAAACGCGCCATCCCAGCGCGGCGTCGGGCTCGACGTGCTCGTGACCGCCTTGATGCGCGTTTCGCTGGTCTGGCGAATGGTGCGGTTCACGTAGAGGTAGCCCTGCACCAGGTCGGGCTGCAGCGGCAGATGGCTCGCGTTCAGGATCTCGGGGACTTTGCGCTCGAGGAACGCGTCGTCGATCTCGAGCGTCTTGGCGGGGAAGTTGCGCGACTTCACGACCGTGTGGAACGTGACCTCGCGTCGATTGCCGGCCGCGTCTTCCGCGACGGCTTTGGCCGTCGCCTTCGAGTCGAGATCCTGCGGAATGGCGAAGAACGCGCCGTGGATGGCCGGATCGGCGAAGAGGCCCGCCGTGCCCGGAAAGAAATAAGTACCGACGGCGACGCCGCTCCGCACCGCGTCGGACGAGGTCTTGTAGAGCATGAAATCGAGGCCGCCGAGCGTGAGGTAATGCTGCTGCGAGAGCACCTCGACGGTCGGCGGGCTGAGGTCGATGGTGAACGGGGTCTCGAGCAACGGCAGGTCGGTGCGAATCCAGCGCAACCAGGAATAGTCACCCGCGAAGACGCGCAGGGTCGCGGGGCCTTCGGCGAGCTTGTTGTCGGCGGGCGCGAGCGGCTTGCTGACCGTGGTTTCGAGGACGCCGCTGCCGCGCCAGGACGTCGCCGGGTAGGTGTCGCTCGCGAGCACCGTCGTGGTGCCGCCGGTTTCCACCTCGACGCGGCTCCACGCGAGCCCGGTCCCGACGGCGTGCAGCGCGACGTCGATCGTGCTCGTGCGGCCGAGAGCCGTGATGGGATGCGCGAGCTCGGCGGTCGGACGCCGCCGTTCGAGCTTGGTCCACGCGACGAACGTGAGCAGCACGACGACGCTGATCACGAGTCCGAGGACCAGCCGGCGACCCACTCCACCCTCGCGCTGACCACGTTGTCGCGCTTGCCGTGCCATCAACCCGCGGCGACCTTACGAGCCGTTGGTATGGGTGTCAATCTTGGTGCGCGCGAATCGCGGTCAGGAGATCGAGCAGGCTTGCGGTGATGCGCTGGGTGGCGCCCCAGATCGTCCGACCGTCGTGACGATACGACGTGACGGGGATGCTGCGGCCGTCGATCGTCCACGTTTCGGCGACGACGTTCGCGGGATCGTCGAGGACCGCGAGTGGAATCGAGAACACGTCGTGGACCTCGCGCGGATCGGGACGGAAGACGTAGGGGTGCGGAATGCGCCCGACGAACGGCGTGATGAGAAAGTTCGAGCTGAACGTGTGGAGGGGGTCGAGCGCGCCGAGCACGTCGACGTCGGCCGAGCCGACGCCGATCTCTTCTTCGGTTTCGCGGAGCGCGGTGGCGAGCAGCGTGGCGTCGCGGTCGGTCGCGTGGCGTCCGCCGGGAAACGAGACCTGGCCGGCGTGCGTCGGAAGCGCGGCACTGCGCGTCGTGTAGAGGAGGTGCAGGGCGCCGTCCTGCTCGAAGAGCGGCACCAGCACGGCGGAGGCTATTCCCGGGCGCGGCGCGGCCGCCGGCGATCGGGGTGCGGCGAGCGCGGCGCGCAACGCCGCGAGCAGATCGGCGGGCATCGGCCCGGATAGCACGGGGATTCGCGTTGGCGGAAGCAGTCGGTGTGCGTCTCAGAAACCGGCGGTTCGCCTCATCCAAAGCCCATGGTATGGCCCCCGGATGCCCTGCGTGGTCGTGCGCTATCACGAGATCGCGCTCAAAGGCGGGAACCGGGCGCGGTTCGTGCAGCGCCTGATGAGCAACCTGCGCGATGCGACGACCGGCCTCGGCGTGGTGGCGGCGCAGAGCCTGCAGGGGCGCGTGCTGCTGCGGCTGGCGGACGGGGCGCCGATCGCGACGGTCTGCGAGCGCGTCGCCAACACGTTCGGCGTCGCGAACTATTCGGCGGGCATCGAGATGCGCGTCGACCTCGACACCATGCGGGCCGCGGTGCTCGCCGCCGCCCGGGCCGAGCCGTTCACGACGTTCGCCATACGCGCGCGCCGCGCCGACAAGACCTTTCCCCTGACGTCGCCGGTACTCGCGGGTACGCTCGGCGCCGCGGTGGTCGAGCACGTCGGAGGCCGGGTCGATCTCGAGCACCCCGATCTCGAGATCACCGTCGAGATCCTCCCCAAGGCGGCCTACGTGTCCGGCGGGAAACGTCCGGGCCCGGGCGGGTTGCCGGTCACGAGCAGTGGGCGTGTCACGTGCCTCATGTCGGGCGGCATCGATTCTCCCGTCGCGGCGTATCGCATGATGCAGCGCGGGTGCCGCGTCGACTTCGTGCACTTCAGCGGCGCGCCGTACACGAGCCGCGCGAGCGTCGACAAGGCCTACGATCTGGTCGAGCAGCTCACGCGCTATCAGCTGCGGTCCGAGCTCCGGGTCGTGCCGTTCGGCGAGATCCAGAGCGAGATCGTCGCCCGCGTACCGCGCTCGCATCGGGTCGTCCTCTATCGACGGATGATGCTGCGCATTGCCGCGGCCCTCGGCCAGCGCGGCGCGCGTGTCCTCGTGACCGGTGAGAGCCTTGGGCAGGTGTCGTCGCAGACCCTCGAGAACATGCAGACGATCGCCGCCGCGACGCCGGCGCTCGTGCTGCGACCGCTCGTCGGCATGGACAAGACCGAGATCATTCAGCAGGCCGAGCGCATCGGGACGTTCGCGACGTCGATCCTGCCGGATCAGGATTGCTGCACGCTCTTCACCCCCGCCCACCCGACGACGCGCGCGAGCATCGCCGAGGCCGAGGCCGCGGAACGGTTGCTCGACGTGCCGGCCCTGGTGGCGCAAGGCGTCGCCGGCGCCGTGCGGAAGCAGTTCATCTTCCCGCCGGCGCTGGCCGTGCGGCACCTGAAACCCGAGGACGATGAGCGAGCGCATCCACGATCTGCTTGAGATCCTCGCCGAGGAGCCGGAGGACGCCATGCTCCGGCTCATGCTCGGCAAGGAGTATCTCGCGGTCGGCGACGCGGCGGCGGCGCTCCCGCATCTCGAGCAGGCCGTCGCGCTCGACGCGCAGTATTCCGCGGCGTATCGCGAGCTCGGGCTCGTGCTGGAGAAGCTGGGACGGACGGCGCAAGCGGACGAGGTCTACGCGCGCGGGATCGCGATCGCCGACGCCGCGGGCGATCTGCAGACGGCCATGGAAATGACCGTCTTCCTGCAGCGGCTCAGGGCGCGGGACTGAGCGTCGGCCGCTCGCCCGGACGCGCGAGAAATCCCTCCGCGACGGCGTGTGGGCTCGCGCCCTGCTGATCGACCTCGGCGTTCAAGTGCCGCATGGTGTCGGCGCCGATCCTGCCGGCCAGCGGACGGAGCGCCGCGAGCACGTCCGGCGCCTCGCGCGCGAGCCGCGCGCTGGCCAAGAGGACGGCGTCGTACGGCGGGATCACGTGACGGTCGTCGGTCAGAACGGTGAGGCCGAGCGCGGCGATCCGGCCGTCGGTCGAGAAGGCGCTGATCACGTCGACCTGGGCGCTCGCGACCGCGGCGTACATCAGCGACGCGTCCATGCTGCGGCGATCGCGAAAGCGCAGGCCGTAGGTGTCGGCGAGTCGCGTCCACTCGGGACGGCTGAAGAACTCGTAGTCGCCGGCCATGACGAGATTCGGGGCGTGGGCGGCGAGGTCGCTGATGGTCGTGATGCCGAGGCGCCCCGCGGCCTCGTCGCGCATCGCGAGCGCGTAGGCGTTCTCGAAGCCGAGTGCGCCCACCATCGTGATGCCGTGGGTGTCGGTCAGGTAGCGGCTCACCTCCGCGAGGACGATCGCGGGATCGGGCGGGACGTCGCGGCGTTTCATGATCGTCGCCCAGATCGTGCCGGTGTAGTCGACGTAGAGGTCGAGCGCGCCCGAGACGAGCGCATCGAAGGCGACCGTCGAGCCGAGCGACGAGACGATGCGCGTCGGGCGCGCCGTCGTCCGCCCGATCTCCTCGGCGAGGATCTCGCTCAGGATGTATTGCTCGGTGAAGGTCTTGGCGCCGATGGTGACGGGGCGGGCGCTCGCGCCGACCCAATCACGCACGACGGTGGCGGCCGTCGCGAGGGACAACGCCGCGAGCATCCCGACCGCGCCATACACGATCGCGCGGCGGCGCGTGCGCACGCCGATCTCGAGCATGCGGACGAGCCCGTCGAGTCCGAGCGCCAGCGCCGCCGCGGCGACGCAGCCGATCAGCACGGCGGCGAGGTTGCGGGTCTGGAGCCCGCTGAAGATGTAGTTGCCGAGACTCGCGGCGCCGACCGGCGTCGAGAGCGTCGCGATGCCGACGACCCAGACGGTGGCGGTACGGATACCGGCGACGATCACGGGGAGCGCGAGCGGCAGCTCGACGATGCGGAGCTGCTCGCGCGCCGTCATGCCGACGCCGCGCGCCGCCTCGATGATCGCCGGATCCACGCCGCGGATGCCGGTCACGGTGTTCCTCAAGATGGGCAGCACGCTGTAGAGCGTGAGCCCGATGATCGCGGGCAGGTAGCCGATGCTCGGGATGTCGACGCCGAACGCGCGGACGCTGGCGGCACTGGCGAGCGCGAGCAGCGGGACCATGACGGCCAGCAACGCGAGGCTCGGAATCGTCTGGATCATGCCCGCGAGGCCGAGCACCACGGCCTCGGCGCGCGGGTGCCGCGTCACCCAGATGCCGAGCGGCAGGCTCACGGCCGTCCCGAGGAAGAGGGCGACCAGCGTCAGCTGGAGGTGGGCGGCGAGGTAGCCCGGGAGGAGCGCGAGCTGGTCGCTCACGGCGTGCCGTCGGGCGCGGTCGCGCGCCGCACCCGCTCGATCTGCTGAAACGGCGTGGCGAGGAGCGTGCGGACGTACTCGGACGCGGGGTGCGTGAGCAGCTCGGCCGGCGTGCCGATCTGCTCGAGACGGCCGTCGCGCATGACGGCGATCCGGTCGCCGATCAGGAGCGCCTCGAGCATGTCGTGCGTGACGAAGATCGCCGTCAGCGCGAGCCGCCGGGCGATCGCGAGAAACGATTGCTGCAGGCGATCGCGTGTCAGCGGATCGAGGGCGCCGAACGGCTCGTCGAGCAGCACGAGACTCGGAGCCGCCGCGAGCGCCCGGGCGACGCCGACGCGTTGCTGCTGGCCGCCCGACAGCGAGGCGGGCAGGCGGTCGCGAAACTCCGTCGGCGGCAGCTCGACGAGATCGAGCAGCTCGTCGATGCGGGCCGCGATGCGGGCGGGTTCCCATTCAAGCAAGCGCGGCGTGATGGCCACGTTCTCGCCGACGGTGAGGTGTGGAAAGAGGCCGACCTGTTGGAAGCAGTACCCGATGCGGCGGCGGAGCTCGTGCGGGGCGAGCGTGGCGGCGTCGGTGCCGTCGATCTCGACGCGGCCGCCGTCCGGCTCGATCAGCCGGTTCACCATCTTGAGCGTCGTCGTCTTCCCCGAGCCCGACCCGCCGAGCAGTACGACGCGCTCGCCACGGTCGACGGTCAGGTCGAGACCATCGACGACGACGGTAGCGCCGAAGCGCTTGCGGAGCGCGACGAGCCGGAGCACTCCGTCAGGCCGGCGCGAGGCCGGCGAGGAACGGCTCGACGGCCGCCAGGAATCCGCTGGGATTGTCGCCCATGACGGAGTGACCGGCGCCAGGCACGGTCCGCACCTCGGCCTTCACGATCCCGCCGAAGCGTGCGGCGACCTCGGGCGCGAGGATGTCGCTCTCCCCGCCGCGCACGATCAGCACGGGACAGCGGATCTTCGCGACCTCGGCCCACAGATCGCCCATGGCTTCACCGACGCGCGCGGGATTCCGCAGCTGCGGATCGTATTTCCAGGTCCAGCGTCCGGTCGGCAGCTGGCGTAGGTTGTGGCGCAGCCGTTCACGGATGTTCGCGAGCGTGCGGCGCGGGTTGAACGAGTGCGCGCGCTGCACGAAGTCCTCGAAGGTGTCGAGCTCGTCGGTCGCGGCGACGAAATTCCGGATGTTGTCGACGCCGCCGCGCTGCACCTCGGGCGCGATGTCGACGACGACGAGCGCGCGCACGAGCTCGGGCGCGCGCGCCGCGAGCGTGAGCGCGACGAGCCCGCCCATCGACAGCGCCACCAGCACGGACGGCGTGGCGTCGATCGCGTGGAGAAATTGCTCGATGTCGTGGGTCTGGGTCGCGATGCGGTAGTCGCCGTCGGGCGCCCACGTCGAATCGCCGTGCCCGCGTTGGTCGAGCGCGCGGACGTGATGCGTGCCGGCGAGCGCCGGAGCGACCTCGTCCCAGCTGTGCGCGGTCTGCGTGATGCCGTGGAGGCACACGAGCGGCGGTCGTCCGGCCGTGCCCCAATCGAGATAGTGCAGGGTGAGCGCGCCGAGCGTGGCGCGGCCGTCGCGGGGAGCGGTCATCGGGATCCTCGGGTGGATTGCTGGCGGGTCCGGCGTTGCCAGGCATGGAGGACGTCGGTGAAGCTCGCTCGGAGCTCGCTCGGGAGCGCGCTCAGGTCGACGTCGTCGGGGGCGGGAGGACAGGTGGCGGCTGCGCGGCGCCGTGGTTGAGCCACCTCGGGGACGCGGCCCTCGGTCAGCACGAGAAAGAGGTCGTCGATCAGCGGACGGGAGAGCCGGGTGTTCAGCGCGGTCACGATCGTGCGCTTCATGAGGTTCAGCTCCTGCATCCAGGGGGCGCTCGAGACCGCCACGACGAGCGATCGGCCGCGCAGCCGGACCGGGTCGGCGCGCTTGGCAATTTGGGCCCCGACGGTGTCCTCCCACACCCTCCAGATGTCGGCCGCACCGGGTGTTCCGAGGGCCCGGTCGAGGCACGTCGCCACGACGGAATCGACGGTGGCGGGCTCGGCGCGCTTCCTCCTCACGCGGGGGTCCTTAGCGTGCGCGCTGCCATGGCGAAAGCCTTGCGGTCCAGCGAATTTTTTTCTTGACACGGTGTCCATTCCTTGTGTACCTACCCGCCTCGCTCTACAACATCTTGATGGTCGGCGGGTCGAAGCCAGGTTTCTTCACGATACGCTCCGAGCAGCTCGGAGCCCAGAAAAACGAGGGTCTAGCCATGGAAAACGGGGTGGCGGTGGGTGGCATGGAAGCGGGTGGGGAGGCGGCGCAGGTGGGGGCTCTCGGCACTGAGCCCATAGCGGAGGGCGGCCGCGGGCTGTCCCTCAATCGGTACTTCTCGCAAGCCGGCCTCGACCCCTTTTCGAACGTCGAATGGGAGCGTCGGAGCGCCGTCATCTATGGTGAGAAGGGCGAGGTCGTCTTCGAGCAGCACGACGTCGAGATGCCGAAGGCGTGGACGCAGCTCGCGACCAACGTCGTCGTCTCGAAGTACTTCCGCGGCCCGCTCGGTACGCCGCAACGCGAGACGAGCGTCCGTCAGCTGATCGGCCGCGTCGTCGGCACGATCCGGTCGTGGGGTGTCGCGCAGGGCTACTTCGCGACGCCGGGCGACGCTGCCGTCTTCGCCGATGAGCTGACGCATCTGCTCCTGCACCAGAAGGCCTGCTTCAACAGCCCCGTGTGGTTCAACGTCGGCGTCGAGGCGAAGCCGCAGTGCAGCGCCTGCTTCATCCTTTCCGTCGACGACACGATGGACTCGATCCTCGACTGGTACCGGCGGGAAGGCGTCATCTTCAAAGGCGGCTCCGGCTCGGGCGTGAATCTCTCGAAGCTGCGGTCGTCGCGCGAGCGGCTCGTCGGTGGCGGTACGGCCTCGGGTCCGGTCTCCTTCATGAAGGCCGCCGATGCATCGGCCGGCGTCATCAAGTCGGGTGGCAAGACGCGTCGCGCCGCCAAGATGGTCGTGTTGAACGTCGATCACCCCGACATCATGGAGTTCATCAACTGCAAGACCGAGGAAGAGCGGAAGGCGCGGGCGCTGATCGCGGCCGGCTACGACAGCTCGCTCGACGGCGCGGCGTACGGATCGGTGGCGTTCCAGAACGCCAACAACTCGGTCCGTGTCACCGACGCGTTCATGAGCTCGGTCGTCGCCGACGGTGACTGGCAGACGCGCTTCGTCCGCACGGGCGAGGTCTCCGAGACGTTCCGCGCTCGTGACCTGATGCGCAGCATCTCCGAAGCGGCGCACGCGTGCGGCGATCCCGGGCTGCAGTTCGATACGACCATCAACGATTGGCACACCTGCCCGGCGAGCGGCCGCATCAACGCGTCGAACCCGTGCAGCGAGTACATGCACCTCGACAACTCGGCCTGTAACCTCTCGTCCCTCAATCTCATGAAGTTCCTGAGCGCGAGCGGCGACTTCGACGTCGAGGCGTTCAAGCACGCCGTCGACGTCATGATCACGGCGCAGGACATCATCGTCGACAACTCGAGCTACCCGACGCCCGAGATCGACAAGAACGCCCACGCGTTCCGCGAGCTCGGCCTCGGCTACGCCAATCTCGGCGCGCTGCTGATGTCGCTCGGCTTGCCGTACGACTCGGAAGGCGGCCGGCAGTACGCCGCAGCCGTGACGGCGCTGATGTGCGGTGAGGCCTATCTCCAGTCGGCGCGCGTCGCCGGCGAGATGGGAGCGTACTCGGGCTACGCGCCCAACCGCGAGGCCATGCAGCGGGTGATCGGCAAGCACCGCGCCGCGGCGCACAAGATCGAGCCTTCGCTCGTGCCGCTCGATCTCCTGAGCGAGGCGCGTCGGGTGTGGGACGATGCGCTGGCACTCGGCGAGAAGCAGGGCTTCCGCAACTCGCAGGCGACCGTCCTCGCGCCCACCGGGACCATCGCGTTCATGATGGATTGCGACACGACGGGCATCGAGCCCGACATCGCGCTGGTGAAGTACAAGAAACTCGTCGGTGGCGGCATGCTGAAGCTCGTCAACATGACGATCCAGCGGGCACTCCGCCGCCTCGGCTACGAGAGCAAGCAGATCCAGGACATCATCGAGTACGTCGAGGAGCAGGAGACGATCGAGGGTGCGCCGCATCTCCGCGACGACGATCTCGCCGTGTTCGACTGCGCCTTCCGGCCGCAGCGAGGCACGCGCACCATCCACTATCTGGGCCACATCCGAATGATGGGCGCGGCGCAGCCGTTCATCTCGGGCGCCATCTCGAAGACCGTCAATATGCCCGCCGACGCGACCGTCGAGGACATCACCGAGGCGTACATTGAAGCGTGGCGTGACGGGTTGAAGGCGATCGCGATCTACCGCGACGGGTGCAAGCAGACGCAGCCGCTCAACACCGGGAAGAGCGTCGAGGTCGCCAAGCTCGTCGAGGCGAAGCCGACGCGCCGTCGCCTGCAGAACGATTGCAAGTCGGAACGACACAAGTTCGAGATCGCCGGTCACGAGGGCTACATCCACGTCGGGTTCTACGAGGACGGCTCGCCGGGCGAGATCTTCATCAAGATGGCCAAGGAGGGCAGCACGATCTCCGGCCTGATGGACACGATCGCCACGTTGACCTCGATGTCCTTGCAGTACGGCGTGCCGCTCGAGGTGCTGGTCAACAAGTTCGCGCACGTCCGTTTCGAGCCGTCGGGGTTCACCAAGAATCCCGAGATCCCGATGGCGAAGTCGTTGACCGATTACATCTTTCGTTTCCTCGGCGCGCGTCACCTTTCGCCGGAGCAGCGTCAGGAAGTCGGGTATGCCGAGGTCGTCGTCCCCGAGCGGACGTCGGCGCGGGCCGAGGTCGAAGCGGCGCCGCGTTCGAACGTCGTCAGCTTCAGCCCACAAGCCGATGCACCGAGCTGCTCGGACTGCGGCGCGATCATGGTGCGCAACGGCAGTTGCTACAAATGTCTCAACTGCGGCTCGACCAGCGGATGTTCTTGAGGCCTTCACGAGTGTCCAGCGTCACGATCGCTCCGGAGCGTCGTGACGTGGAGGGGGAACGGGAATAGGTGGGGAACTGAGGTGGTGAATGGATTCCCGGAGCCCCGTTGTTGTGGTGGCCGGGGGAGAGAGAGCCGGCACGTGCGCGACACGTACCGGCTCTCTTCGTTTCGCGACGTGAGCGCGAGAGCGTTCGCTCACTTGACAGCCAAAAGCGGGCCCCTATAAGGGCGGCATGCAAACGAGGGTCTCTGCATGGCCGATGCACTGAAGTTTACCAACGATCATCTCTGGCTTCGCATCGACGGGACGCGCGCGCATCTCGGAATCTCCGAGCATGCGCAGGGCGAGCTCGGCGAAATCATCGCTGTCGAGCTTCCCGACGTCGGTGATGAAGTCGAGAAGGGCGAATCGTTCGGGGAGCTCGAGTCCGTCAAGACCGTCAACGAGCTGATCGCCCCGATCTCGGGTCAAGTGGTGGCGATCAACACCGAGCTCGACGATCATCCGACCATCGTCAACGAAGATCCGTACCACGAGGGTTGGCTGATCGAGGTCGAGCTGAACGACAGCGCCGAGCTCGAAACGCTGCTCGACGCGGACGAATACGACGAGCTGATCTCCGGCGAGGAAGAGGCGTGACGCTCGGGCTTCGGCCCGGGCTGGTCATTTTCGCGCTTTCTCTCCTCGCTGCCACGGCAGCCGCCGCCGATACGGCGCGGCCCCCTCTCGACGAATGGCTCGGGAGCCGGGGCATCCGCGATACGCGTGTTCTCGCCGCGTTCGCTGCGGTTCCGCGCGACGTGTTTCTCGTCTCGGACGGCCCGGAGCGTGCCTTCGACGACAAGCCGCCACCGGCCGGCTCCGCGCAGGTGATCTCACAGCCCTATCTGCTGGCTCGGATGCTCGAGCAGCTGTCGCTGAAGCCAGAATCGCGCGTGCTCGAGGTCGGAACGGGGACGGGCTACACGGCCGGTATCCTGGGGCAGCTCGCCAGCGAGGTTTTCTCGGTCGGCGTGATTCCGGAGCTTGCGACGACCGCCCGGCTTCGATTGACGCGTGAGGGTTACCAGAACGTCCATGTGAAGCTCGGGGACGCCGCTCTCGGATGGAAAGAGTACGGCCCCTACGACGCGATCCTGGTCAGCACGATCGCGTCGCGGGTACCACCTGCGATCCTCGAGCAATTGCTCGAAGGTGGAGTCTTGGTGATGGCGGTTGGCCCGCCCCGGGGGCGCCAAGTGCTGATCCGCGGCGTGAAGAAGGGCTTCAAGCTGCACGCGAAGGAAGTCGCCGAGCTGCGGCCGGCTTCGACCAACGAACGCAGCGCGGGCGATCAGCGCAAGCGGTCGGACGGTGCGGCCTCACGAGGCAGCGACCGTGCGGAGGACGTCAGGGACGAGCGTCCGTCGCGGAACCCGAACGAGACCCAAAACGGTAGATGACCTCGCCTGGGCGCGTAAACCCCAATTGCTCGCGCGCGAGTCTCTCGAGGGTGCGATCATCGGTTCGTAACCGATGGATGCGGTCACGGAGCTGCTCGTTCTCGTGCAGCAAGAGTGCGATCCGATGACTGAGCTCGTCTTGTTCGGCGTCGAGCGCACGCAAATGCAGCAAGCCACGACTGCCGAACACCACGGCTGCGAAGAGGACCGCGGTAGCAGTCGCGGCGACGGCGAGCGCGACCCGTTGGCGTCGGAGCCCAATCGCCGGAGGTCGCCACCACATGCGGCGCGAATCTATACGAGCGATGCGCCCGGTCACAAGCTGAACCACCGAGGAGACCGTCATGAAGATCGTGAGGATCCACGCCCGTGAAATCCTGGATTCGCGCGGCCATCCGACCATCGAGGTCGATGTCGTGCTCGACGACGGTACGCTCGGGCGCGCCGCCGTGCCCTCTGGGGCATCGACGGGGGAGCACGAGGCCGTCGAGCTGCGCGACGGCGTCAAGAAGCGTTACGGGGGCAAGGGCGTTACGCGCGCCGTCGAGAACGTCAATCGGACACTCGCGCGCAAGGTCGTTGGCCGCGATCCGCGGCGCCAGGCGGAGATCGACCGGCTGATGATCGACCTCGACGGGACCCCCAACAAGGGTCGCCTCGGGGCGAATGCCATTCTCGGGGTCTCGTTGGCGGTCGCTCAGGCGGCGGCGGCGCGTGCCAAGAAGCCCCTGTATGCCTACCTCGGCGGTCCCTCGGCCCGCGTGCTCCCGGTGCCGATGTTCAACATCCTGAACGGCGGCGCGCATGCCGACAACACCGTCGACCTGCAGGAGTTCATGGTCATGCCGGTCGGTGCCAAGCGCTTCACGGACGCGGTCCGCATGGGCTCCGAGATCTTCCACGCGCTCCGGGCCGTGTTGCGCGGGCGGCAATTGTCGACTGGCGTCGGCGACGAGGGCGGGTTCGCCCCGAACCTCGGGTCGGACGAGGAAGCCCTCGCCGCCATCATGGAAGCGATCAAGATCGCCGGCTATCGCGCCGGCACGCAGGTGAAGATCGCCATCGATGCGGCTTCGAGCGAGCTCTGGAAGGACGGCCGCTACGTATTCCGCAAGTCGGGGGCCCCGTCCCGGAGCCAAGCCCAGATGGTCGACCTCTACGCGGACTGGGTCGCTCGCTATCCGATCGTATCGATCGAAGACGGCATGGCCGAAAACGACTGGGAAGGGTGGGGACTCCTGACCGCTCGGCTCGGTCGCAAGGTGCAGCTCGTCGGCGACGACCTGTTCGTCACCAATCCGGAGCGGCTGAAGCGTGGCATCGAAGCCGGGGCCGCCAACTCGATCCTCGTGAAGGTCAACCAGATCGGCACCCTCACCGAGACGCTCGAGGCGATCGCCGTCGCACGGGCGGCTGGGTACACGACCGTGATCTCGCATCGGTCCGGTGAGACCGAAGATGCGATCATCGCCGACCTGGCCGTCGCCGTGAACGCCGGCCAGATCAAGACGGGAAGCCCCTGTCGGGGCGAGCGCACGGCCAAATACAACCAGCTCCTTCGCATCGAAGAATCGCTCGGGAAGCGAGCGACCTATCCCGGAGCGAAGGCCTTCACTTTTCGCGCGACTACTCGTCCCAAATCTCGACGGTAGTCGTTTCGCCTGATGTTCGCCCGCATTTTTGTGGGGCGATCGTGGGGGCGAAGACGTCACAAAACCGCGCTGGGCGCGGTTTAAAACGCTCTGTTACTCTTTGGCTCGAAGCAAGATGAACGGCATTCTATGCACGTGACTACCCTGGGTCATGGTACTGATTCTTCTCTGAAAACTCTTTCCATAATGCAATTTTTCTCTTGACATCCCCTATAGCACTTTCCTATGATGCGAGGCGTTGAGTGGTGGGGTGGCTGTGGGTTGGGGGAGCGCTCGCCTGAGCGAACCAGGGTCAAACGCAGCTAACGTTTTTGAGGAGGTGTCATATGGCAGCCAAGAAGAAAGCGTCCAAGGCCAAGAAGAAAGCGCCGGCCAAAAAGGGCGCAGCCAAAAAGAAGAAGTAGTTTCAACTTAGCTTCAGCCGAGTTTCTGTTCGCAGCGAGAAGTTTTCGTAGCGTGTAGTTTTCCGGACTCAGGCGAGGTTGTAGAGCCCCCAGGGCTCTATGGAAAAAAGCCCTTCGGCGAACGTCGAAGGGCTTTTTTCATGGAAGATGTCGAGCGCGGCCCAAGAGTGTGCAGTCGACGTCGTCCGTGCCGAGTCGGCGCGTTTCCGTCATCCGTTGTTGATGATCCACGGTCTCTGGACCGGTGGTTGGATCTGGAAGGGTTTCGCCGGCTACCTCGCGCATCGCGGTTGGGATTCCTGGCTGCCGTCGGTGTGTGGCGCCACATTGGAGCAACGCGCCGAAAGCTTGTGGCAGTTGGCGCGCACGCTTCCGGCGCCCCCGATCATCATGGCGCACGATGCCGGCTTCGCCACTGCCGTCGAGCTCGCCGCGAGGGTCGGCGCGCCCACCGTCGTCGCGATCGCACCGCTGCTTTCGCGGCGTGATGGCGGTACGCTCGCGATCTTCAGCGGCATCGGCTTTTGGCCTGCGAGGTTCGGTGCGCGTGACGCCGCGCCGCCTCGGGGCGACGCCGCGCGCGTGCTGCTGCGGGGCCTCGACCCCAACGCGGCTGCGCGCCTGGCGCCAGATTCGGGATCGTTCTTCCGCGCCGCGCTCGCCGGTGGGGTGACAGGGCTCGATCCGAGGGATCGACCGGGCTTGGTGATCGCCAGTCACGGTGACCCCATGACGCCGGTAGAGGCGGCTCAGCGCTTCGCGGTCGAGCGCCAGTGGGCGTTCGATCTCCACGGAAGCACAGGGCATTTTCCGATGATGGAGACGGGGTTCGAGTCGCTCGCGGATCGCCTGCATCGCTGGCTCGTGCGAGCGCTCGGCGAGGATCTCCTGGTGCTGCTCGACGACGAGGAAGGGGGGGAATGAACGCCGATTGGGGTGGCGGAGAGAATGCGGGAAACGCCTCCAACCCCGCTTTACTCTATGAAACAGATTAGATATCTGCCGTGCGTTCAACCACTCCACTCTGGCTGCGTGAAGGAGATTTCGATGCCAAGACCGTTTACGAACATCAAGGACGTGATGACGGACATGCCCAGCGTTTTCAACGCGGGCGCAGCGAAGGGCCTGAAGGCCGTGTACCAGTTCGATCTGACTGGCGACAACGGCGGGAAGTACAATCTCGCGATCGACGACGGCAAGCTCACCGCTGGTGAGGGAACGCATGCGTCGCCGAACATCACCATCACCATGGCGGCCAGTGACTATCTCGATATGGTCAATGGCAAGCTGAATCCGCAGATGGCGTTCATGAGCGGCAAGCTGAAGATCGCGGGCGACATGGGCCTTGCGATGAAGATGCAGCAGCTTTTCCCGATGGGCTGAGCTTCACCGACGACTACGTCGACGAAAGGGGAGTCCCGGCCACTTGGACGGGCTCCCCTTTCGTGTTTCCGGAGCTGTCCGCCGAGCGCGACAGTGGCTTCTGGGAGCCGGAAACGGACTAGATGTCGCGGCCGGGATCGTTGAACGCGGTGTGGATGCCGCACTCGATCTTGCCGCGGCCCGCCCACCGACCTGCACGCTCGTCTTCTCCGGCAAGGACCGGCCGCGTGCAGGGCGCGCAGCCGATACTGGTGTAACCCTGCTCGAAGAGCGGATTCAGCGGGATCGCATGGCGGGTCATGTACTCGTACGTGTCTTTGGCGGCCCAGCGCAGCAATGGGTTGATCTTCACCATCCCGTTCGGGAGCTCTTCGAGGATCGGGAGCGCTTGGCGCGTCGACGCCTGGTCGCGGCGGCGCCCGTTGATCCAAGCCCGCACGCCGCGGAGCGCCCGTCGCAGCGGCTCGACCTTGTTGATCTCGCAGCACCGATCGGGATCGTGTCGGAAGAGTTCGGGCCCGTACGTCTGCTCGACCTCGGGCTTCGCGATCGCAGGTCCGACTTCGACGAGATTGAAGCCGAGGCGCTCGACCAACAGGTCACGATACGCGAGCGTTTCCGGGAAATGGTACCCGGTGTTGATGAAGACGATCGGCGTTTCGGGGGCGATCGTCTGCAACATGTGGGCGAGTACGACCCCTTCATGTTGAAACGAGCACGTGAGCGCCGCATCGGGAGCGTAGCGCTCGACCGCCCAGCGGAGGATCTCTTCCGGCTCCGCATTCTCGAAGCGGAGCGCGAGGTTGGCGATGTCCTCGTCGTGCGGAGCGTACTTCAGCATCGACGGGTTCTATACCCTCGACCCCCAGTCGGAGCAATGTAGAACGGCAGGGACACGCTCGGTCTCATGCCGAGCCCGGTCGCCGCGGATGGCGTCGCTACCGCGCTCGTGCAAGTCGGGCACTGGCGCGACAATCGCGTCGTCCGCGTCGAGGCATTTCGACACGTTGCCGCTCTTGCGGTACGGCCGAGGTCAGGCTTTTGCGACCGAGATCGCGCGCGTCGGGACGTCGCGGGTGAGGAAATCGCTCGCTTCCTCGGGTGTTTCCGCCGTTCGCATCCGTTGCATCCCCTCGCTCACCGTCTTCCGGGTCATGAGGATGCCGTAGCTCTCCATGATCCGCCGGATCATGTCGTAGTGGACCTCGATCGACTGCGTCACTGACTCGTAGCCGTGCTGGGCGGCGCGCCGGCGTTCCCAGAACGCGAGCGGCGTCATCTGGAAGAAGTCGAGGTCCTTCTCGGTCGGCTCGATCAGGATGATGTCGCCCTTGAAGTTGGCATCGTCCTGGTACTGCCGGAGGCCGAGCTGCAGCCGCGAATGCAGCAAGGTGCGGAGCACCTGGTTCAGGATGGTCAGCATGCCGCGGTCGGCGAGCTGGACGCCCTCCGCCACGTAGTCGTCCTTTTCGGGATCGTACTTGCGAACGACGCGGTTCGAGAACGGGCGGAACGGGTTGTAGCAAATGACGAGGTCGGCGCCGTGATCGATCGCCACGTCGATGTTGGCCGTGCGGCGCACGCCGCCGTCGACGTAGTCGATGCCGCGGATCCGTGCCGGCCGATAGAACCCGGGCAGCGCCGTCGATGCCTGCACCGACTCGGAGATCGAGAGCGAGCTGTCCTCGTCGTGCCCGAACACGACACGCTCGGCCGAATCGAGGTTCATCGCGACGATGTAGAGCTCGCGCTTCCGCGCTTGGAACAGCGCCTTGAAGTTGTTCGGCATGTGCCGGCGCTCGAGGTTGTCGCGCAGGTAGTGCTCGATGCTGGCGTTGTCGAAGATGCCCGACGGCAGATAGTCGAGCGGAAAGGGAAACGGGCGCCCCGAGATCAGCGCTTGGCCGATCGGGCGCGCCACCTCGGTCGCCGTCGCGATCGAGGGTGCCCGCACGAAGTCGCGCACGGGATTGGCGATGCTTTCCGCGAGCGCCGGGCTCTTGGCGATGAGGTCCAGGATCGATCCAGGGATGAACGCGGCCAAATCGAGCAGATAGCGAATCGGGCGCTCGACGAACTCCGGATAGTTCGGCTGATAGAAGTCGAACGCGCCGAACTGCGTGAACTCTTCGGAGCTGCCTTCCAGGCTGCGGAGCATCTCCGGTGGCGTCACGCCGCTTGCGAGTGGGGCTGCCAAGAAGGCGCCCGCGGAGAGACCGACGTAGATGTCGAAGTCGGTCGTCTTCCGGTTCACCAGGAAGTCGTCGAAGGCCTTCAGCCCGCCGAGCTTGAAACCGCCGCCGCTGATGGCGCCGCCGGCCAGCACGAGCGCGATGCGCGGATTGCGCTTCCGAACGGTGAGGTCGCTCTTCTGGACGATCGTGATGCCCATGTCACCCTTCCATACGGTGCGCAGCTGGTCGCGTTTCGGAGCAGCAAGCGTGCCACGACTCGGCCATCGCTCATCGTCCCGTCGACCCGTTGGTAGTTCCAACGAGGAACTTCAAGAACCTGTAAAGCAGAACGAGAAACTGGGTCAAGCAACGATGCGACTTCGCCGTGCACGCGTGCGCGAGCCGACAGAGATCCGGCAGTTCTGCGACGGGAGATTCATGCCCCCGGAGTGCCGATCGGCAGATGCTGGAAGCGCGTCGTCACGAGATCGCCGGCCGCGCGTTCGCGGTCGGCGGGCGTATCGATGACACGCCAGAAGCCGTCGAAGGGAAACCCGCAGAGGGTCGCGCCGGCTGCCAGCATCGCGGGATACGTATCGTGCGTCATGCTGAATGCGCCGCCGACGGGCATGAACTGGAACACTGCGGGCGACATCACGTGCGCCCCGGCGAACATGAACGCGCTGAGCGGCTCGGGGACGGCGGCGGGAGTGCCGAGAAAACGCCGGATGCGCTCGTCGCCGTCGATCTCGATCTCACCGTAGCGCGCTTGTTCCGGGTCGTGTCGCAACACGAGGGTCGCGGCGGCGTTCCGCGCACGGTGACTCGCGATCAGCCGATCGAGCGGGAGATCGACGATCGTGTCGCTGTTCATCACCAGGAAGTCGTCCCCTGAGAGCAGCCGTTCGGCGTGCTTGATGCCACCGCCCGTGTCGAGCAGGGGGTCTTCGGGCGAGTAGGAAATCCGCAGTCCAAAGGCCGACCCGTCGCCGAGCGCGGCGCGCAGCGCGGCGCCGTGATGGTGCAGATTGATCACGACGTCGTGGATGCCGAACCGGTGGAGCAGGGCGAGGTTGTAGCTGATGACCGGACGACCCCCGACGTCCACCAAGGCCTTCGGACGATCGTTGGTGAGGGGCCGCAACCGAGTGCCGAGCCCGGCCGCGAGCAGCATCGCGCGCATGGCTCAGCTCCCGGCCGGGTCGCCGCTCGCCGCGGTGACCCACGACGCGGCGGCAAACTCGCTCGCGAGCGGACCGGGGATCTCGAGCTCGGCGAAGAATCGCGTCGCGGTGGCTACTTCGTCAGGCAGGAAAACCAGCGGTCCCGGCTTGCCCTTGGCGAGCGCAATATAATGAAGGCGACCAACCACCTTGAGCGCGCGGTGCAACGCGACGAGCGCGTAGCGCCGTCGATCGTAGTCCGCCGCCCGTCCGCGCGCCGTCCAGTAGTAGTCGACGAGCCGCGTCTCCATGGCCGGATCGATCAGGTGCGGCGTGATGCGATCCGTCAGGAGCGACGCGACGTCGTACTCGGCTGGAGCCAGAAACGCGTCCTGGAAGTCGATAATGACGGGACGATCGTCGCGCCAGAGAATGTTCCAGCTGTGGTAGTCGCGATGGCTGAGCACCGTCTCGGCGGCGGCGATCTCGCGGGCGATGAAATCGAAGCTCTCGTCGTAGCCCCGCCGCGCGGCGGGAGAGAGCGTGATCCCGAGCCGGCGCTCGACCCCCCACTCGAGGTAGTGCTCGAGCTCCCAGCGAAGCAGGCGCTCGTCGAGTCGCTGCTGGAACGCAATGCTCGTCGCCGGCCGATGCGTCGTGCCGCGCTCGTGGAGGACGAGCAGGGCGTCGAGGGCCCGCCGATAGAGCGCTTCCGCGTCGCGGGGCGCGGCGGTCGCCGCATCCCACAGCACCGTGTCGCCCGCGTCCTCGATCAGCAGCAGCCCGTGGTCGACGGCCGCGACGTAGATCTCGGGAACCGGTGCACCGATCGCGTTCAGCAGGCGATGGACGTCGAGGAAGGGCAGCTCGGCCGGTGGCTCGGGAAACAGCCCGAGCTCCTCGGAGCTGAAGGGCAGGCCGCTGCCCGCCAGCACCATCACGACGACGGTGGCAGGGGCGCTGCCGCCATCGAGGCGCGCACGGAGATAGCGTCGTGCCGAGAAATCACCCGCGAGGTGGACGAGCTCGGCGAGATCCGCACCCTGCCATCGTCGTCCCACGAGCGCGCTGATGACCGGTGTGAGATCGTCGTGCATCGTTCCGTCGGCGGGCTACCAGCGGCCCGTGTACTTGTCCAGGCACAACCTTGACATGCGAGAGACCATCGGCATAACGGGGTGCGCCGCGCGAACCATAGCTGCGCGGGTCACGGTCATCGCGGGGGCACGCAGTGTTGAGCCAATACATCGGCGTCGTCATCACGTTCGCGCTCGGCGCCGTGATCGTTCTCGGAATGGTTTCCGGGAGCATGATCTTCGGCGCTCGCAGCACGTCCCGTCGTGCCGACAAAGACGAGGTCTTCGAGTGCGGTAACCCGTCGTCGGGTCCCGCCCGCGGCCGCTTCTCGGTTCATTTCTATCTCGTCGCCATTCTCTTCATCGTGTTCGACGTCGAGGTCGTGTTCATGTACCCGTGGGCGATCGTGTTCCGGCAGCTCGGCGTTCCTGGTCTCGTCGAGATGCTGACGTTCGTCGCCATCCTCGGATTCGGTCTCGCATACGTCTGGAAGCGCGGGGCGCTGGCGTGGGATTGATCGAGGTTGGGATCGCCGGGGTGAAAGCCTTCGCCGTCCTCATGATGGTGTTGAACCTGAGCGCGATCCTGCTCTGGGTGGAGCGCAAGGGGAGCGCCCTCATTCAGGATCGCATCGGTGCCAACCGTGCCAACATCTTCGGAATCATGCCGTTCAACCTCGGCTTCATTAATACCCTCATCGCCGACCCGCTGAAGCTCCTCACCAAGGAGGACGTCGTCCCCAAGGGGGCCGACAAGTTCCTGCATTTCCTGGCACCGTTCCTGGCCGTCTTTCCCGTGCTCGTCACCTTCGCCGCGGTCCCGTTCGGTGACCAGCTGGTGATCGGCGACACCGTCATCAACCTGCAGGTCGCCGACCTCGACATCGGCATCCTCTACGTCCTCGCGATGTCCTCGCTCGCGGTCTACGGTGTCGTGCTCGGCGGCTGGGCCTCGAACAGCCGGTGGGCCCTGCTTGGCGGCATCCGCGGCTCGGCCCAGATGATCTCGTACGAGATCGCGATGGGCCTCGCGCTGATCGGCGTCATCATGACGTTCGGCACGCTCGATCTGCAGGCGATCGCGCGCGCGCAGGGCCACCATTTCTTCGACGTGATCCCGGCCTGGGGCATCATCTATCAGCCGCTCGGATTCCTGATCTTCCTGATCGCGGGAATCGCCGAGTCCAAGCGCGTCCCCTTCGACCTGCCCGAAGGCGAGTCCGAGCTCATCAGCGGCTACTTCACCGAGTATTCCGGCATGAAGCAGGCGGCATTCATGCTCAGCGACTTTGCCGAGAGCGTGGTCGTCGCCGGACTCGCGACGACGCTGTTCTTCGGCGCGTGGCAGGTGCCGTTCCTGTTTCGCGACGGCTTCCACTTCCCGGGCGGCGCCATCGTGGCCCTGCCGCACCTCGTGGTCGTGGTGATGCAGATCCTGAGCTTCACCATCAAGGTGTTTGTGCTCTGCATCTTCCAGATCCTCGTGCGCTGGACGCTGCCTCGCTATCGCTACGACCAGGTGATGGATCTCGGCTGGAAGTACCTCCTGCCGCTGGCGCTCGCCAACATGTTGGTGACGGGCGTCGCGATTGTGTTGCTCGGCTGATCACCATGGGCGCGATCCTGTTTCTCGTTCTGGCCGTCCTGACCATCGCCGCGGCACTCGGCGTTATCCTGCATCCCAACCCGGTGAAGAGCGCGCTGTTCCTCATCGTGACGCTCTTCCTGCTGGCGGTCGTGTTCGTGCTGCTCGAAGCCCACATGATCGCCGCGCTCCAGATCATCGTCTACGCGGGCGCGATCATGGTGCTCTTCGTCTTCGTCATCATGCTGCTCAATCTCGGGATCGACGATCCCGACCGCGGTCGCCGCCAAGTCGTGCTGCGCGGCCTCGCGTGGCTCGGGGGCATCGTACTCGCCGTCGAGCTCGCGCTCCTGGTGCGGGGTGGGCCCGCCGGCAATACGGCCGCGGCCCCAGCCGGCTATGGCGGTGCTCTCGCCGTCGCGCAGAGCCTCTACACCGACTTTCTGCTGCCCTTCGAGCTCACGTCGATTCTCCTGCTGGTCGCGGTGGTGGGTGCCGTCGTGCTGGCCCAAAAGCAAAGGCGGCCGACCATTTCATGATCGTTCCGACGGAATGGGTGTTGATGTTGTCCGCGGTGTTGTTCGCCATCGGCGTCGTCGGCGTGCTCGTGCGGCGCAACATCATCGTCATCTTCATGGCGATCGAGCTGATGCTGAACGCCGTCAACCTGACGTTCGTCGCCCTGGCGCGGAGCCGCGGCGCGGTCGACGGTCAGGTGGTGGTTTTTTTCGTGATGACGGTCGCGGCCGCCGAGGCCGCAGTCGGTCTCGCGATCATCATCGCCTCGTTCCGGAACCGGACGACGGTCAACGCCGACGAGCTGGCGTTGCTACGCGGGTGACCGATGCATGAAGCCCACGAAGCGTTGATTCTGCATTCGCAGGTGCTCTGGCTGATCCCGGTCTTCCCGCTCCTGGGATTCCTGATCGCCGTCGCCGCCAACAACTCCCACGGCCTCGTGAAGATCACGTCGCCGCTCGCGGTCCTGGCCTCGTTCGCGGTCGCGCTCGCGTCGGTGCTGAGCCTGACCGGCGCGGACGAAGGCGCGCGACTCTACCAGCACGTCTACACCTGGATCGTCGCGGGCCCGTTCCGCGCCGACATCGCCTTCCGCATTGACGCGCTCTCGGCCGTCATGGTGCTGATCGTGACGGGCGTCGGGTTTCTCATCCACGTCTACTCGGTCGGCTACATGGGCCACGACCACGACTGTGCCCGCTTTTTCGCTTACCTGAACCTCTTCATGTTCTCGATGCTGCTGCTCGTGCTCGGGGACAATCTGCTGGTGCTCTTCGTCGGCTGGGAGGGCGTCGGGCTCTGCTCCTATCTCTTGATCGGCTTCTGGTACGAGAAGGACGAGAACGCCGCCGCCGGCAAGAAGGCGTTCATCGTGAACCGGGTCGGCGACATGGGTTTCGTGCTCGGGCTCTTTTTGCTGACGTGGAGCCTGGCGCCGGCAGCCGGGGGCGCGCTCAGCCTCGACTTCGCGCACGTCGAAGCGCACGCCCACACGCTCGCACCCGCGACGGCCACCGTCATCGCCTTGCTGTTGCTCGTCGGTGCCGCCGGCAAGTCGGCGCAGCTGCCGCTCTACGTCTGGCTGCCCGACGCCATGGCTGGTCCGACGCCGGTTTCCGCGCTCATTCACGCCGCCACGATGGTGACCGCCGGCATCTACATGATCGCGCGACTCCACGTCGTCTTCGAGATGAGCCCGACGGCGCTGCAGGTCGTGGCGACCCTCGGCGCTCTGACGGCGCTTTTCGCGGCGACCATCGCGCTCGTCCAGACCGACATCAAGAAGGTGCTCGCCTACTCGACGGTGAGCCAGCTCGGTTTCATGGTGTTGGCGCTCGGCGTCGGCGCCTTCGCGACGGCCATCTTCCACGTGATGACGCACGCGTTCTTCAAGGCGCTGCTCTTCCTCGGCGCCGGCAGCGTGATCCACGGCATGAGCGGCGAGCAGGATGTCCAGAAGATGGGCGGTCTGCGTACCAAGATGCCGGTCACCTTCTGGACGTTCCTCGTCGGTACGCTCGCGATCGCGGGCGCGCCCGGGCTCGCCGGCTTCTTCAGCAAGGACGAGATTCTCTGGCACACCTGGTCGAGCGGCCACACGGTGCTCTGGCTGATCGCGACCATCACCGCGACGCTCACCGCGTTCTACATGTTCCGGCTCTTGTTCCTGACCTTCTTCGGCGATCTGCGCGCCGATCACGACGTCGCCCATCATGTGCACGAGTCCCCCGCCGTCATGACGATCCCGCTCGTGATTCTCGCGGCGCTCTCGATCGTCGGTGGTTGGGTCGGGCTGCCGGAGCACTGGCTCTGGGGCAACAAGCTCGGCGAGTTCCTGGCTCCCGTGACGGGTCATCCGCATGCCGCCGAGCACGCCGGCATGCTCGGTGAAGGCGCGTTGATGGCCATTGCGACCACCCTCGCCATCGCCGGCGCGACGCTCGCGTACGTCTTCTACATCCGGCTTCCCGGCCTGCCGATGGTCCTGAGCTGGCGTCTGCGCGGCATCTACGAGCTGCTGCGCGACAAATACCGCGTCGACGAGCTCTACGACGCGATCATCGTCACGCCGTACGTGTGGCTCTCGACGATGCTCTGGAAGGTCGTCGACGTGCAGCTGATCGACGGATTCGTGAACGGTCTCGCGGGTGCGGTCGCCGCCAACGGGACGCTCTGGCGGCGCGCCCAGACCGGCAACGTCCAGCACTACGCGCTGGCCTTCCTCGGGGGCGTCGTGCTGATCCTCGCGTACTACGTGATCCGATGAGCGGCATGGAGCAGGTGCCCACGGGCAACGTGCTGCTGAGCCTCATCGTTTGGATGCCGATGATCGGCGCGTTCCTCTTGCTGTTGCTGCCGCGCGAGCAGGTCGACGGCGCCCGCCGCGCCGCGCTCGTCTTTTCGTTGTTGACGTTTCTCCTGTCGCTCGTGCTCTGGATCGGCTTCCGTCCCGACACCGCCGAGTTCCAGTTCCTCGAGCAGCATCCGTGGGTCCCCGAGTGGGGCATCCAGTACGTGATCGGCATCGACGGCGTCAGCCTCTTCCTCGTGCTGCTCACGACGTTCCTCACGCCGGTCGTCATCCTGTTCTCGTTCGGTGACGTGCAGAAGCGCGTGAAGGAATACTTCTTCTTCATGCTCATGCTCGAGACGGGCATGCTCGGCGCGTTCGTCGCGCTCGATCTCTTCCTCTTTTACGTCTTCTGGGAGCTGATGCTGGTGCCGATGTACTTCATCATCGGCATCTGGGGCGGGCCGCGCCGGATCTACGCCTCGCTCAAGTTCCTCATCTACACCCTCACCGCGAGCCTGCTGATGCTGCTCGCGATCCTCTACTTGGTCTCCGCCCACGTGAAGAACGGCGGGGCCACGACCTTCGACGTCCGCCTGCTCTACGACGTGACGCTGAGCCCGATCGAGCAAGGGTGGCTCTTCGCGGCCTTTGCGCTCGCGTTCGCGGTGAAGGTGCCGATGTTCCCGCTCCACACCTGGTTGCCCGACGCGCACGTCGAGGCGCCGACCGGCGGCTCGGTGATCCTGGCCGGCGTGATGCTGAAGCTCGGCACCTACGGGTTCCTTCGCTTCGCGATGCCGCTCTTCCCGAACGCCATGGCCGCGGCGACGCCCTTCATGCTCGGGCTCGCCGTCGTCGGCATCATCTACGGGGCGCTGGTCGCGATGGTGCAGCCCGATCTCAAGAAGCTCGTCGCGTACTCCTCGGTCTCGCACCTCGGATTCGTCATGCTCGGCCTCTTCGCCGTGAACGTCACGGGCGTGCAGGGCGCCATCTATCAAATGATCAACCACGGCCTCTCGACCGGCGCGCTCTTCCTCCTGGTCGGCATGATCTACGAACGCCGCCACACTCGGCAGATCGCCGACTTCGGCGGGCTCTGGAAGCCGATCCCGAAGTTCGCGGCCGTCTTCCTGTTGGTGACGTTCTCGTCGGTCGGGCTTCCGGGCCTGAACGGGTTCATCGGCGAGTTCCTGATCCTGCTCGGTGCGTTCGGTCAGAGCCGAATCGCAACCGTGTTCGCCTCGAGCGGTCTCGTCCTCGGCGCGGTCTACATGCTTTGGATGTTCCAGCGCGTCGTGTTCGGTCCCGTGCGCCACGAGGAGAACGCCACGCTCGAGGATCTCCGTCCGCGTGAGATCGCCGTGCTCGTCCCGGTCGTGGCGATGATCGTCATCATGGGCGTTTACCCGACGCCGTTCCTCCGGACTATGGAGCCCTCGGTGAAGGCCTTGGTCGAGCGCATGACCAAGCATCAGCAACGGGCGGTGGCCGTCGTCGACCATGCGCCACCGGTGCCGAAGCACGCGGGAGGGGTGTGATGGAGGCGCTCGCACTCCCCGCCATCAATTGGTTGGCGGTCATTCCCGTCGGCCTGACCTCGCTCTTGGGCCTGCTGCTGCTCGCGCTCGGGCTCTTCGTCGACGACGACGAGACGCTCGGCTGGTTGGCGCTCATCGGGCTCAGTCTGACCGCCGTCGCGACGGTGCTGCTCGCCGGTCAGAAGATCAGCACCTTCAACGGCACGTACGCGCTCGATGGCTACGCGGTCTTCTTCGACATGCTGTTCCTCTTCGCCGGCATCATCGTCGTCCTCATGTCGATGACCTACCTCGAAGGCACCGGCATTCCCGCGGGCGACTATTACGGGCTCGTCAGCTTCGCCATCGCGGGCATGATCGTCATGGCGTCCGCGACGGATCTCATCGTCCTTTTTCTCGGCCTCGAGGTCATGTCGATCAGCGTCTACGTGCTCGCCGGCGCCTGGCGCACACAGCGCCGCTCGAACGAAGCGGCGATGAAATATTTCCTCCTCGGCGCGTTCGCGACGGGCTTTCTGCTGTACGGCATCGCGTTGATCTATGGGGCGACCGGCTCGTTCCGCCTCGATCAGATCGCGGCGGCCATTCCGGGGAATCCGGCGCCGAAGATGTTGATCGCCGGTGTCGCGATGCTGATCGTCGCGTTCGGCTTCAAGGTGGCGGCGGTTCCGTTCCACATGTGGACGCCCGACGTCTACGAGGGTGCCCCGACGACGGTGACCGCGCTCATGGCCGTCGCGGTCAAGGCCGCCGGCTTCGCCGCATTCGTGCGCGTCTTCCTCCACGGGCTGGCGGGCCTGCACGCCGACTGGTCGATGCTGCTCTGGGTCGTCGCCGCGCTGACCATGACAGTCGGCAACGTGCTGGCGCTTGCGCAGCAGAACGTGAAGCGCATGCTCGCGTACTCGAGCATCGCCCACGCCGGCTACATCCTGGTGGCGTTGGTCGCCGGCGACACCACGGCCGGCGCCGCCGCGCTCTTCTACCTGTTGGTCTACTCGTTCATGACGCTCGGCGCGCTCGGCGTCGTCGCCGCGCTCGGCGAAGCGGGTGAGCCGAACGAGACACTCGACGACTATGCCGGCCTCGGGTTCCGCCGTCCGCTCCTCGGCGTCACCATGACCATCTTCATGCTGTCGCTGACGGGCATTCCGCCGCTCGCGGGTTTCGCCGGCAAGCTCTACATCTTCACCGCCGCCATCCGCGACGGCTACTACGTGCTGGCCGTCATCGGCGTCCTCAACAGCGCAATCTCGGCCGGGTACTACATCCGGGTGTTGATCGCGATGTACCTGACGCCGGGACCGGAAGCCGAAGCCCGCGTCCCGCGCCAGCCGTATCTCCTTGCCTCGATCGTGATCTCCGCCGTCCTGACGGTGCTGGTGGGTGTGTTCCCCGCGCTCTGGATGCAGTTTGCGCGGATGGGCTTTCTCTCGCTCTAGGCGGTCTCGGCTCGAGCGACCGTCGCCGTCTCCCCGTCGTCCGCGCGCCGCGTGCGGAACGAGATCGTGAGCAGGGCGGTTGGCAGCAGCAGGAGCAAGATCCAGCTCCGGAAGCTGAGCTCGGCTACGCGGGCGCCGTCGGCGGTGACGAAACCCCCGGCCAACGTTTCAAAGGCCAGGCCAATGGCGGCCCGCGGTACGACGAGGGTCCAACACAGCCCCTGGATCGTCCGCCGGAGCAGCACGGGCAGGCCGCTCGTCCGGCTCCAGACGAAGAGCGGGATGAGCGCGACGAGATCGTAGCCGTTACAGCGAAAGCAGAGCGGCGCGACGTACAGCAGGACGGGCAGGGCGTTCGCCGTCGCGATCCGACGACCATCGTTGCGGTGGACGAAGACGACGATCGCCACCAGCAGGACGCCGACGGTCAAGCCGATCAGCGTCGCGGCCCCGGCGCCGAGAGGCGTCAGATGCGCGAGCAGACTCGCTAGGCCGACCGCAATGTGCGACGTCGGCGCGTTGGATGCGGCGTACGTGCCGATGCTCGCGACGTAGGTCGCCAGGTCCGAGTGCGACAGCCCGAGGCCGACCCACGTGAGAGACCCGAGGCACGCGATCATTACGCCCACCGTCGGAAGCTCGCGGCGCAGGAAGAGGAACGCCACGAATGGGATCGCGAGCTGAGGCTTGATCATGCCGACTGCGAGCGGCAGGCCGGCGAGGGCCGCGCGGCCCTGCCGGAGCGCGTGGCCTGCTAGCAAAAGCATGAAGACGACGACCAGCGACGTCTGTCCGGTCGTCATGACGGAGAGTGTGGGCGAGAGGACCAGCGCGAAGCACCACGCGGCGTAGCGATCGTGGGTGTCGAGCCCGTAGTCCCGGAGCAGTTGGAAGACCAGCAGCACCGATCCGATCAGGCAGGCGACGTTCAGCAGCTTCCAGAGCGCGAGCGCGGCGCCCCAGGGGAGGAGGCTCAATCCGACGCAAATCGGAATCCACGACGGGGGATAGGCGAAGGGGAGATCGACCGTGCTGGCGAGCGAGGGTGGTGTATCCAGGCTCTGCCACGTCTGGACGTATGCCGCGCGTTCGTAGGGCGAGAGGCCTTCCGTGCTGCATCTCCCGGCGACGTAGGAGACGTAGAGGTCGAGCCCGTCGGCGGGAAACCAGAGTGCGAGGACACCGCCCGCCACGAAGTAGGCGACCGCGAGCGCGAGCCCGGCTCGGTAGAGTGCCAGCCGTCGTCTGTCGGGGGGTGGATGCATCCGTGCCGTTGTCTTGCCTCGCGCGGCGCTGCCTGCAGCGGACTGCCGCGACTACGCGCGCGCGATCGTCAATGCGCCGATCACGATGAACCCCGCGCCCGCCAGCCACGACAGCACCCGCGGGCTCACGTATTGCGCGACGAGGCCGCCCATCGCGACGCCGATCGCCGACGTCACCACCAAGGCGGTCGCGGCGGCGAGGAACACGGTCACTTTCGAGTGCTCGGCGTCGGCGGCGTAGAGAAAGGTGGCGAGCTGGGTCTTGTCACCGAGCTCGGCCAGGAACACCGTCGCGAACACGGTCAGGAAGAATCGCAGGTCCATGGGGCGCTACCTCGGAGCAGCGTTGGCGCGCGCCGGGTCGAGCGCGGCGAGCAGGCCGTAGAGCGTGGAGCTCACCGGCGCCGGGACGCCGACCGTCGCGCCGAAGCGCACGACGGCGCCGGTGATGGCGTCGTACTCGAGCCGACGCCCGCGCTCGAGATCCTGCAGCATCGACGTGCGGAGCTCGTGGAGGTGCTCGCGCGAGAACGCGAGCACGCTCTCGACGCGCGCCGGATCGAGCAGGATGCCTTGGGCGCGCGCGACCGCGACGACCTCGTGCATGGCGGCGCGGAGCACATCGGCCGTCGCCGGCAGCGACGCGGCGGCGCCGGCGCTGGTGTGGGTGATCGCCGTGACCGAATTGTGGGCGGCGTTCCACATGAGCTTGCCCCACACTAGGACGGGCATCTCGTTGGAGAGGCGATGGCGGACGCCGGCCTCGGTGAAGAGCCCAGCCAGGTTGCGGCCGCGCGGGCTCTCGCGGCCGGTCATCTCGCCGAAGAAGATCGTGCCCTCGGCGACGTGGCGGACGACCCCCGGCGCCGTGAGCTCGGCGCCGATCTCGGTCATCGCGCCCATGAGCGGCGGGAGGTCCAGGACGGCGGCGAGCCGGCTCTCGTTCTCGATGCCGTTCTGCAGCGAGAGGACGGTCGTGTCCGCGCCGACGACCGGCGCGATCAGGCGCGCCGTTGCTTCCGTGTCGTAGGACTTGACCGTGACGAGGACGAGCCCGACCGGCTCGAGGTCGGCCACCGTGTCGGTCGCGGTGATGCGCGACAGGTGGAAGTCGCCATCGACGCTTTCGACGGTGAGGCCGGATGATCGGAGCGCGGCGAGGTTCGCACCGCGGGCGAGGAAGACGACGTCGTGACCGGCGCGGGCGAGGTGGGCGCCGAAGAAGCCGCCCACCCCGCCCGAACCCGCAATCAGGATGCGCACGGCGTCAGAACTTCACCTGCGGCACTTGCTTCGCCGACTCCGGTACCTCGAAGTATTTCTGCTCCGTGAATCCCATCACCTTCGCCGTGATGACAGTCGGAAAGCTCTTGGCGAGCGTGTTGTACTCCTGGACGACCTCGTTGTAGCGCCGCCGTTCGGTGGCAATGCGGTTCTCGGTGCCGGCGAGCTCGTCCGAGAGCCGGGCGAATTGCGCGTCGGCTTTCAGGTTGGGATAGTTCTCGGCGATCGCCAGCAGGCGTGAGAGCGCCGACGACACTTCGCCCGAGGCGGCGATCTGCGCTTCGCGCGAGGTGCCGGCCGCGAGCATGTGCGCGCGCGCGTTGGCGACGGCTTCGAAGATCTCCTTCTCGTGGGCGGCGTACCCCTTGGTGACCTCGATCAGGTTTGGGATCAGGTCGTTCCGCCGCTGCAGCTGGTTCTCGACCTGCGCCCAGGCGCCGTCGATGGCCTCGCGCAGGCTTACGAGGCGATTGTAGCTGCAGCCGGAGACCGACAACGTGACGAACACGAGCATCAGCGTCGTGAGCAACGTGCGTGACCTCTTCATGATTTCTCCTCCTTGTGTGCCGCTACCATTTGCCACCGGCGCCGCCGCCGCCGAAGCTGCCGCCGCCGAAACCGCCGAATCCACCACCACCGCTGCCGCCGAAGCCGCCGCCCCCGAACGTGCCGCCCCACATCGGCGGGCCGACGTCCCACGATCGCCGCCGCCGACCGCCTTGCGCGCCCGGCGGCCCGTTCGAGCCGAAGAGATACGGACCGAAGATGACCAGGAGAATGATCGCGAGAATGATCAAATCGCCGGTGCTGAACCGGCGCGCGGCCGGAGCCTCGGGCGACGGCGAGCCCGTGAGCTCGACGTGATACTCGCGCGCTACGATCGCCGCCATGCGGTCGACGCCGGCCTCGATACCGCCGGCGACGTCGCCGGTGCGGAACTTCGGCACGATGGTGCGGTCGCGAATCTCGCCGACGAGGCCGTCGGGGAGGGCACCCTCGATGCCGTAGCCGGTTGCGATGAAGAGCTCGCGGTCGCCGACCGAGACCAGGAACACGACGCCGTTGTCTTTGCCGGCGTCGCCCGGTTTCCAGGCTTCCGCGAGACGCAGCGCGCGCTCGGGAACCGGATCGGGATCGGTGGTCTGCAGCGTCACGACCGCGATTTCAGCGCCGGTCTTCTGCTTCAGCTCGCGGATCCGGTTGGTGAGGCGGGCCTCGGTCCCGGCATCGATGACGCCCGCGAAGTCGGAGACGAAGCCGATCGGGGTCGGCAACGGTGCGGGCGCCGCCTCGACGCGAAGCGCGAGCAGCGTCAGGAGGCACGCGAGCGCCATGCTGCGCCAGCTGCGACGCCGCGGCGTCATCGCGCCGATCCGGCGCCGTCGGCGAGGGCCGCCAGGGTCTCGATCTCGGCGAGGTACTCGGCGAAGCGCGTCTCGATGGCGCCGGGGTCGCGTCCGCTCGTGAGCGCGGTGAAGATCGGCATCGGCGTTCCGAAGAGCTGGGTGAACGCCGGGACGACGGCGCTCTCGCGCGGCTCCCACGCGACGCCGCGCAAGAAGGCAAGCCCGCGCATCACGTGCAGGAACGTCTTCCGCGAATCGAGCATGAGCTCGCGAATCTCGACCGGCAGTCCGGCGAGCTCGAGATAGAGCGCGCGCAGGCGGACGAGCTTCCCCTTGGCCTCGCGCTCGCACTCGAGTCGCACGTTGGCCGGCGCGACGACGAGCCCGGTGAACAGCTCGTCGCCGGCGAGCGTCCGGTGGCGGGCTTGGATGTCGAGCATCTCGAGCGGAAACACGTCGAGCGAGCGCGTGAGGTCGGAGGGCGCCAGCAGCAGCGGCGCCGCCACGCGCTGCGACCGCCAGCGCGCGTACCATTGGGCGACGCGCTGCAGATGCGGGAACGTGACGGGCTCGGCGACGACGGCGAAGTTCAGGTCGGAGCGCTCGGGCCGGAAGTCGGCGGTCTCCGCGCTGCCGTAGACGACGACCGAGCGCAACTCCGATCCGAATGCGGCACCGAGCTCAGCTCCAGCCTCGGTGACGATCCGCTCGGGCGTGATCCGCCGCGGCATCGCGTGGATGATAGGGACGGCGACCCGGCGGTGCAAGGTCCATCGTCGCTGGCCATGCGAGCCCGCGAGCTGGTATGCGCGCGTGGATTCAGTTCAATTGACGGCTTCGTGGGAGGGTTCGGGGATGGCGACCAAGCCGACGCACGTGATGGCGATCGATCAAGGGACGACGGGCTCGACCGTGCTCGTCTTCGACCGGCGCGGGCGGATCGCCGGCCGCGCGTATTCCGAGTTCCGGCAGTACTACCCGAAGCCCGGTTGGGTCGAGCACGACGCCGAGGAGATCTGGCGTGTCACGCTCGCGGTCGCGCGGCAGGCGATTCGAAAAACCAAGATCAAGGCCACCGCGCTCGCCGGCATCGGCATCACCAACCAGCGCGAAACCACGATCGTGTGGGATCGCCGAACGGGTCAGCCGATCCACCGCGCGATCGTCTGGCAGGACCGGCGCACCGCCGACGTCTGCGCGCGCCTCAAGCACGAAGGCGCCGAGGCAACCGTCCGCGCCAAGACGGGTCTCGTCCTCGATCCGTATTTCTCGGGCACCAAAGTCGCGTGGATCCTCGATCACGTGCGTGGGGCGCGCGAACGGGCAGCGGCAGGCGACCTCGTCTTCGGCACGATCGACAGCTGGCTCATCTGGAAGCTGACGGCCGGCAGGGTGCACGTCACCGATCCGACCAACGCGTCGCGGACGCTGCTCTTCAACATTCACGCCCGGGGCTGGGATCCCGAGCTGCTCCGCATGTTCGACGTGCCGGCGGCCATGGTGCCCGAGGTGCGGCCGTCGAGCGGTGTCATCGCGGAGACCGAGCCGCGCCTGCTCGGAGCGCCGGTCCTGATCGCGGGCATCGCCGGCGATCAGCAGGCCGCGCTCTTCGGCCAGGGCTGTTTCGCGCCGGGGATGGTGAAGAACACCTACGGAACCGGTTGCTTCGTGCTGATGCAGACGGGCAGCGAGGCCGTCACGTCGGAGCGCGGCCTGGTGACGACGATCGCCTGCGGAGCCGGCGGGGCCCCGACCTATGCGCTCGAGGGATCGGTCTTCATCGCCGGCGCCCTCATCCAATGGCTGCGCGACGGGCTACAGATTCTAAAGAAGGCCTCCGACAGCGAGGCACTGGCGCGTAAGGCCTCGTCGACGCTCGGAGTTTACGTCGTTCCTGCCTTCGTCGGACTCGGCGCGCCGTACTGGGATCCCGAGGCCCGCGGCGCCATCCTCGGCCTGACGCGGGGGGTCGGGCGCGAGCACCTGGTCCGGGCGGCGCTCGAGTCCCTGGCCTTCCAGACCCGCGACGTCGTCGAGACCATGGCGGCTGACGCGAGCAAGCCGATCGCCGCGCTCCGGGTCGACGGCGGAGCGGCCGCCAACGATTTTCTCATGCAATTTCAAGCCGACATCCTCGGCACCACTGTCGACCGCCCCAAGGTGGTCGAGACCACAGCGACCGGGGCGGCCTTCCTGGCCGGGCTCGGGGTCAGCTTCTGGACCCAGGCCGAGCTCGAACGGGTACGCGTCGTCGACAAGGTCTTCAAACCCAAGATGAAATCCGATGACCGCGAGGACGCCTATGCCGGCTGGAAGGACGCTGTCGCCCGGGTCCGGAGCGGCCGTGCCTGACCGCCCGAGTTGAAGGCCATGGGGGCCGATGATAGGGTCCGCCGACCATGAAAGAAGGCATTCATCCGAACTACCAGGCGGCCAAGATCATCTGTGTCTGCGGGAGCATCATCGAAACCCGCTCCACTCGGCCCGAGATTCACGTCGAGCTCTGCTCGGCCTGCCATCCGTTCTACACGGGTAAGCAGAAGCTGGTGGACACGGCCGGTCGTATCGAGCGCTTCCGGAAGAAGTTCGGCAGCATCACCAAAGCGCCCGCTGCGCCGCAAGAGTAGCCTCGGCGCGACGCCCGTCACGATGCGGTATCACCGTGACGTCAGGGCAGGGGGTATTTCCCCCGGCCCTTTTTTTTCGCCCGCGCCCCCGCGCCTCTCAGGTTTCGAGACCGAGCCATGTTCGACAAGCTAGCGGCAGTGGAAACGCGGTACGTCGAGCTCGAGACCTTGCTGGTCTCGCCCGAGATCATCGGCAACCGGAAAGAGTTCACGAAGCTCAGCAAAGAGCGCTCCGGTATCGAGCAGATCGTTCACTCCTATCGGGCGTGGAAAGAGCTGCAGGAGCAGATCAACGGCAACAAGTCGCTGGTGCACGATGCCGACGAGGACGTCCGCGCGATGGCGCTGGACGAGCTTCCGGGCCTGAGGGCCGAGAACGACGTGCTCGAGGCGCAGCTCAAAATTTTGCTGCTGCCGCGCGATCCCAACGACGACCGCAACGTCCTGCTCGAAATCCGCGCCGGCACCGGCGGTGAAGAGGCGAGCCTCTTCGCGGCCGAGCTCTTTCGCATGTACACGCGCTACGCCGAAACTCGCCGTTGGCGCGTCGAGATCTTGAGCTCCAGCGAGACCGGCCTCGGCGGCGTGAAGGAAATCATCGCGCTCATCGAAGGGCAGGGGGCCTACAGCCGCTTGAAGTTCGAGGGCGGCGTCCATCGCGTGCAGCGGGTCCCGGAGACGGAAGGGTCGGGCCGGATCCACACCTCGGCCGTCACCGTCGCGGTGCTGCCGGAGGCCGACGAGGTCGACGTGCATATCGACGACAAGGACCTCAAGATCGACGTGTTCCGCTCGTCCGGTCCGGGTGGTCAGAGCGTCAACACGACCGACTCCGCCGTGCGCGTCACCCACCTCCCGACCGGTTCCGTGGTGTCCTGCCAGGACGAGAAATCGCAGATCAAGAACAAGGCGAAGGCGCTCAAGATCCTGCGCTCCCGCCTGCTCGAGCGCGCGCAAGCCGAGCAGCATGCCTCGATCGCCGCGTCGCGGAAGAGCATGGTCGGCACGGGCGACCGTTCCGAGCGCATCCGGACCTACAACTTCCCGCAGAGCCGCGTCTCCGACCACCGCATCAATTTGACCCTGCATTCCCTCGACAAGATCCTCGAAGGCGAGATCGATGCCTTGATCGACGGGCTGATCACGCATTACCAAGCCGAGCTGCTGCAGACCGCTCACTGATGGCGGAGCAGCGCGCAAAGGCCGCGCCCGAGACCACCCTCGCGTATCTCGAGCTCGCGGCGAAGTTCTTGGCTGGTCGCGGCGTGGCGAGCCCTCGCCTCGACGCCGAGCTGTTGCTCGCCCAGGTGATCGCGACCGACCGGGTCGGCGTCTATCTGCGCTTCGATCGTCCGCTCGGGAGCGTCGAGGTCGACGCCTATCGCGCGCTGATCAAGCGCCGCGGCGAAGGCGAGCCAGTCGCCCATCTCACGGGTCGCCGCGAGTTCTGGTCGCGAGCGTTCACGGTGACGCCGGACGTGCTGGTGCCGCGCCCCGAGACCGAGCTCGTCGTCGAGCGCGCGTTGGCCATGGTCGTGTCGCGTGACCGGGCGCTCCGTGTGCTCGATCTCGGCACCGGCAGCGGAGCGATCGCGGTCGCGCTCGCGACGGAGCTGCCGCAGGCCCAGGTGACCGCCGTCGACCGCTCGGAAGCCGCCGTCGCGGTCGCGACCGGCAACGCCGCGTCGGCCGGGGTCGACGGCCGCGTGCGTGTGTTGGTGAGCGACTGGACGACCGCGCTCGATCCCGGGGCGCGCTTCGATCTCGTCGTGAGCAATCCGCCGTACATTCCCTCCGACGACATCGCGGCGCTCGCGCCGGAGGTCCGCCGCGAGCCGCGCCTCGCGCTCGACGGCGGCGCCGACGGCCTCGACGCCTATCGCCGGATCGTGCCCGACGCCGCGCGCGTGCTGGCACCCGGTGGCGCGTTGGTGTTGGAAGTGGGTGCGGGCCAGGCGGAACGGGTCGCCGCGCTGCTGACGGCGGCAGGCTTCGATGCCGTCGGCCGGCATTCTGATCTCGCCGGTATCGAACGCGTGGTCGACGGTCTCGCGGTTGCCGGCAGCGCCCGTCGCGTGGCGTCGTCATGACGAAGATCGTCATTCATGGCGGCCGTCGCCTGAGCGGGACGGTTGGGGTCAGCGGCTCGAAGAACGCCGGCTTGCCCCTGCTGTTCGCGTCGCTCCTCACCCGCGAGCGTTGCACCATTCGCGGCTTGCCGCGCGTCGCCGACATCACGACGACGCTGCGCCTGCTCGAGAAGGTCGGGGCGCTCGTCGGCGACGACGCGTTCGAGGCCATCCTGGTCGAAGCGCGCGAGCTCGAGTCGATCGAGGCGCCCTACGAGCTAGTGAAGACGATGCGAGCGTCGTTTCTGACGCTCGGGCCGCTCGTCGCTCGCGGTGGGCACGCGCGCGTGTCGACGCCGGGCGGGTGCGCGATCGGCAGTCGTCCGGTCGACATCCACCTCGCCGGCCTCGAGCGCCTGGGGGCGACGATCCGCCAGTCGCACGGCTACGTCGAAGCCGAGGCCTCGCGTCTCCGCGGCGCCCGCGTGCCGCTCGCCTTTCCGTCCGTCGGGGCCACCGAGAATCTCATGATGGCGGCGACGCTCGCCGACGGCGTGACCGAGATCGAGAACGCCGCCGCCGAGCCCGAAATCGAGGATCTCGCCGCCGCGCTCGTACGCATGGGCGCCAAGATCCACGGCGCGGGGACGCCGACGATCACGATCGAAGGCGTGCGTGAGCTCGGTGGGTTCGATCATCGGGTGATCCCGGACCGCATCGAGGCGGGGACGCTGTTGATCGCCGGCGCCATCACCGGTGGCGACGTCTTCGTGCGCGGGGCGCGCGCCGAGCACCTCGAGGCCTTCCTGGTGAAGCTCGAGGAGGCCGGCGTCACGGTCGATCGCCGGCCCGACGGCGTCGGTGTTCGGCCGCGCGACTGTTGCGTCGCAACCGACGTACGGACCTCGCCGCACCCCGGCTTCCCGACCGACTTGCAAGCACAGTTCATGGCGCTCATGACGATGGCCGAGGGCCGCAGTGCGATCACGGAGACGATCTTCGAGAATCGCTTCATGCACGTGCCGGAGCTGGTGCGCATGGGAGCCGACATCAAAGTCGACGGCAAGACGGCGCTCGTGCGCGGGGTCCCGCGGCTGTCCGGGGCCCCGGTGATGGCGACCGACCTTCGCGCCAGCGTGTGCCTCGTGCTCGCCGCGCTCGCGGCCACCAACACGAGCGAGGTGTCGCGCGTCTACCACCTCGATCGTGGGTACGAGCGTCTCGAAGAGAAGCTGTCCAGCCTCGGCGCCGAGATCGAGCGGGTGCGCGGATGAGCAGGGCGAGCAAGCCGAGCGACGTCCTGTTCATCGCCCCGACGCGCGGGCGCGCTTTCGAGCGTCGTTTCGCGCTGCTCGAAGCGCGCGGCGAGCAGGCTTCGGGCAAGGTCGAGAAAGCCGTGCGCGCGATCGTCGACGGCGTACGCCGGCGCGGCGATGCGGCGCTCTTCGCCTATACGAAACGCTTCGACGGGGTCGCGCTCACCGCGCGCACCGTCGAGGTGCCCGCCGCCGAGATGGCGGCGGCGTTGGAAGCGATTCCTGCTGACGTGCGCAGCGCGCTCCGCCTCGCGGCCCGGCGCATTGCGGCGTTCCACAAGCGTCAGAAGCAGGGGTCGTGGTCGTTCCGCGATTCGACTGGCGCTCGCCTCGGCCAACAGGTGCGGGCGCTCGACCGGGTCGGCGTGTACGTCCCGGGTGGAACGGCCGCGTATCCTTCGTCGATCCTCATGAACGTCGTGCCCGCCAAGGTCGCGGGTGTCGGCGAGGTGATCGGTGTCACGCCGCCCGGTCACGCCGAGCCCGCGGTGCTCGCGGCCGCGCACATCGCCGGCATCGACCGGCTCTTCCGAGTCGGCGGGGCACAGGCCGTCGCGGCGCTCGCGTACGGCACGCGGACGATTCCGCGCGTCGACAAGATTTGCGGCCCGGGCAACATCTGGGTTGCGACCGCGAAGCGTCTCGTCTTCGGCGCCGTCGACATCGACATGATCGCCGGGCCGAGCGAGGTACTGATCGTCGCCGACGCGCGTGCGCGCGCGGATTGGATCGCTGCCGATCTCTTGTCGCAGGCCGAGCACGATCCGCTCGCGGCCGCGATCCTCGTGACGCCGTCGGCCGCGCTCGCCGAGCGCGTCGCCCGCGCGCTGGAGACGCAGCTCGGGGCGCTGTCGCGGCAGTCGATCGCCCGCCGCGCGCTCGCCCGCTACGGCACGGCCTTCGTGACCCCGACGCTCGCGGACGCGATGGAGCTCGCGAACCGGCTCGCGCCCGAGCACCTCGAGCTCGCCGTCCGGAATCCCGAGCGCTGGCTGCCGTCGATCCGCCACGCGGGCGCGATCTTCCTCGGCGACCATGCCCCCGAGCCGTTTGGCGACTATCTCGCGGGGCCGAATCACGTGCTGCCGACCGGCGGCAGCGCGCGCTTCTCCTCGCCGCTCGGCGTCTACGACTTCGTGAAGCGCTCGAGCATCATTGGGGCCACTCCGCGGACGCTCGCGAAGCTCGGGCCGGCGGTGGCGCGGCTGGCGCGCGTCGAGGGCCTCGACGCCCACGCCCGCGCGATCGAGCGGCGTCTGGAAGACCAGAAACCTAGTCGTCGGCGAGCACGGTGACGCTCACGCGCCGATCGCGGCGCGGCCCGTCGAACTCGCAGAAGAAAATGCCCTGCCACGTCGACAGGCCGAGCGCACCGTCGACGACCGGGATGGTCTCGGAAGGCCCGATCAGGTCGGCTTTCAAGTGCGAGTCGCCGTTGTCGTCCTGCTGGTCGTGCAGCCAGATGCCGGGCGGGATCAAGGCGCGCAGGAACCGCACCACGTCGGTCGGCACGCTCGCGTCCCAGTTCTCCTGGATCATGATCGCGGCCGTGGCGCCGTGCGCGTAGACGCGGCAGAGCCCGTTTTCGATGCCGGCGCGAGCTCGATCGACCGGCGCACGGCTACGCGCCCCGGATGTTCTGCGCGACCTGTCTCAGGCCTGTGCGTAGCGCCTCGCGCTCCTTGGCGGGAAGGCCGCGGACGGCGCGCGCGACGACATCTTCGATGAGCCCCCCGAGCACGGCGTGGAGACGGCGGCCGGTGGCCGTGAGCCGGACGCGATAGCTGCGCCGATCGTCGGGGTCGTCGGCACGCGTGACGAGCTTCTTCTTCTCGAGCGTATCGACGAGGCGGGTGACGCCGGGGCGGTCGCGTCCCGACGCGCGCGCCAATGCCGATTGCGAGCAGTCGCCGCGCTGCCAGAGCGCGGTGAGGATCGCGTACTGCTCGGTGGTGAGATCGTGACCCTTCTCCTGGAACATCCGCAGGATGTCGGTGCGGAGCGCGTGATGCGCTTGGTGAAGCCAGAAGACGATCGCGGCTTCCTTGCTGTAACTGGGTTTGGTCACAACTGTTGTTGCGACAACAGTGCGCCGATGTTACGCGCGGTGCAACCGCAGCGAGAAAGAGAGCCCGTCATGAGCACGCTCGTCACGTACAGCACCGAAGCCGGCATCGCGACCATCACCATGGACGACGGCAAGCGCAATGCGGTGTCGTCGGAGATGCTCGCCGAGCTGAACGGAGCTTTCGACCGGGCCCTGGCCGAAAAAGTACCGGTGATCCTGACGGGTCGCCCGGAGACGTTCTCCGCCGGCTTCGATCTGAAGGTCATGATGGCGGGTGGCGCTCCGGCCGCGAGCATGGTGCTCACCGGTTTCGAGCTCGGTGAGCGGCTCATGCAGTTCCCGACGCCCGTCGTCGTCGCGTGCAACGGCAACGCGATCGCGATGGGCGCGTTCCTGCTGCTGTCGTCGGACTACCGGATCGGGACGGCTGGCGCGTATCGCGTCGTTGCCAACGAGGTCGCGCTCGGGATCACGATGCCGCACTTCGCGATCGAGATCTGTCGCCAGCGTCTGACGCCCCAGCATTTCAACCGCGCCGTGAACAATTCGGAGCCCTACGGTCCCGAGGACGCGGTGGTGGCGGGGTGGCTGGATCGGGTCATGCCGGCGGCCGACCTCATGAGCACGGCGCGGAGCACCGTCGCCGAGCTGATGAAGCTGAACCCGGCGGCGCACGCCGCGACCAAGCTGCGCTCGCGCGCGGTCACGCTGAAGGCGATCCGCACGGCGATCGAGGCCGACCGCGACTCATTCCGAACGCTGTTCGGCGTCTAGGGAAGCTCTGCACAAGTCGATCGAATGCGGTAAGAGAAATTCTGATCGACGCGTGAGGGGGTGGGGTGATGGGCGAGCAACGGACCTTCGCATCGGTGGCCTGGGCGCAGAAGGGCAA
>Ga0163144_10000263_pt1 | contig 120780 bp, 123 predicted proteins | sample OliLak19BULKMAT1_FD_123175 | JGI IMG/M metagenome (GOLD analysis project Ga0163144, IMG submission 123175) | Freshwater microbial mat bacterial communities from Lake Vanda, McMurdo Dry Valleys, Antarctica - Oligotrophic Lake LV.19.BULKMAT1 | ecosystem: Environmental > Aquatic > Freshwater >...
ATTCCAACCTCCTGGCGATAATGTCCAATTTAGAAAAGGCTGTGTGGGAAATAATCCGGCAGTTAGCGTTCGAACCTCCCACAAAATCTCCGGAGCTGATTGGCTTTGGGCAGGGGTAGAAAATGTTACGGAAAATAAGAGAGCAAGAAATAAATACTTTTTAAGTATTGAGCATGAATCAGATCTTGGAAACCAAAAGAACCTCATAGATTATCTTTTAACAACTGAAAACTACTAAAAAAGCCAATCTCTAAGGACTTTTGCAAAGGTAACTGCGCTATATTTCTAAGTTAAATGATTTTTACCAATCTTGGCAATATCACCTAAAGGTATGAACAGAAGGCTTTATTTTGTGATTTAGCAAAGAGAAACAACGGATCCAGAGCTTGTTGCAAAACTCTCTCGTAACGAGAAAAGTGAGATTTGAGCCGATACAAGGAAGTCGAGACAGAACACTGCAAGCATATCCTCTGGATATGTTGAGGCTTTTCTCTCGAAGAATGACGATGTTGCAGGACAAAGATCGCTTTTAGCAGTAGGAGAGAGTTTTGCAACAGGCCGATTAAAGCTAACATAAATTTTAATAACCTCAGTAAAATCATAACGAAAACATGTTAGGAATTATGAACTAGAATTCTTAAAATACTCAAGTTCTATCTTACTAACTATCCCAACCATCCCGGTATCCAAGGTCGGTCCTTTTAAAGTCTGCAGTTTCTCTAACAGCAATCTAAAATCAATTTCATGATTATTTAAAAAAGCTCCAAGAATATCTCTAAATAATCTTAAGGCTATTTCCCTTAACTCATTCAGTGAGTGCTTTCGGGGCTCCCCAGTCACAGGACATTTATAATTCCAAACCTGATCAAAGCTTTTTGGTGGCTTCGATCTTAAAAAGGAAAATAAAGCATCGAACTCTGCAAAATAAGATCTGTTAGCAAAATTTAAGATTCTTAAAAGTGCACCTAAAAAAGGATTTAAAAATCTTTTCTGGGTAAGGCTAATTTCCTTAGTACTCTGGGACCAAAGCTCCCTACTCCCTCCTAAGGATTCGGAAAGTAAACTAGTTAAATCTTGATCGATTTCATCAGATATTAAACTTGAAATAAACCTAACCCTACTTCCTTCTGGCTTTTCTTTTCTCTGCCAAGAATCAAGATAAACTTCAAAAAGTCTATGTGCCGTCTGTGCAACCTTTCTTTCTTTTGGATCTTGGTGATACCAATTTCCCGTTTCAAAATAAATCAAAGGATGAAAAATACTATCAACGATAACATGAGAGAGCATTCCTATAGCTAACCATCCAATCTTTTCTTGCTTATCTTTGGTATCGCTACAAACAGCTGCATTAAGTAAATTCAGAATCGGTTGATATGTATTTTCTCCTTGTGTGCCATGAAGAGAATCCCCCAATTGAGATCCTTCTTTTGAGGTGCCACTTTGTAAATAATATGGAGCATCGTGAAGAATTGCCCCTAGATAGGCACAGTTCCAATTTACTTCGTATGAAGATCTAGTTTTTTCAGAGAGATCTAAAGCTAAGATACTTTCTTCTAATACTGACCAGTGCAGAAATTCTCTTGGCATAAAGCAATTAAATTGAAGTGCTTAGAATCGAAAATACTCTGCTATATATTTATAAGAACCATACATAAAAGGAATATAAAATGTAGCCACAATAGTACTTGCTAATACTGCAACAGAAGCTCGCTCGGGCTCGACCCGCAATTCCGAAGCAAAGGTAACAGTATTTGCAGCTAGGGGTAAGGTAGAAAAAAATAAAAGTAATGGGAAAAGCTCTGGTGAGATAATCTTAAGTGTTGAGACATCCAGCACTATTAATAAAACTATTAAAATCGGCCAAAGGATGAACTTAGTAACTGATACAAAAGCAATCATTTTCCAATCAATTTTCCAATGAGGCAAAGAAGCGATACCTAAACCAATTATCATCATGCCCAACACGGAATATGCACCGCGCAAACTTAGCCCAATATCTGCCCAGGGACCGCTGACTTTAATATTTAAAATATTTAAAATAATTGCAGTAAAGAATGCATAAAGGGAGGGTAATCTTTGTATTCTTCTAATTGCTTCACGATGATCAAAGTTCCCGCGTGCGGTAACATAATACCCGACAGTGTTCTCATAAATGATTAAGCCAAAAACAATCATTATATAAGCAGGAAGAAGCTCGCTTCCAAAAAGAGCTAACGCCACAGGAATTCCAAAATATCCACCATTAGCATCGCCACTAGCAAATCCAATTAGATTTGGAACAGCGCCACTAAAGAAAAATTTTGAAAGCCAAAATGAGATTGCACACACCATAGTGCCGATCGAAAAAGATATTATTGGCAAATAAAGAATTCTTGAATCGAGTGTGGTTTGCAAAACTGCAAAAAAAACTACAGCGGGACTTAAAATATAAATTAGAATGGGAGCAAGCGACTCCTTTGTAACTTTTAGTTTTCTTCCGGCGAGGTAGCCCAGAAATGCAACTACATAAAGAGGAATAAGGCGAGCGATGATTGTTTCCATCAAAGAGACTTGTACTTCTCTCGCTTTCTTAAATTTTCCATAATAAATATTAATATCATGGAGCGGGCGAAGAGATTCGAACTCTCGACCTCTTCCTTGGCAAGGAAGCGCTCTAGCCAGCTGAGCTACGCCCGCAAAAAACAGACTCAAAAATTGAGCCTAAGAAGACGGCGATTGTAGAGAAGTTAGGGGGTTAATGTCAATTGTCCAAGTAAAAAGTCTTAGAATCTCATCTTAGAGCAGTTGCAGACATTAAAAAGCTCTATTATAAATATAAAGCATAGAGCCATTTTTAAAGAATTATTGGAATTACTATGAACGACAGTTGGAACGATATGCGTAAAGCTAAGGAAGAAATGTACTTCCAAAAGCAAAATGAGGATGCTCTTAAGAAGATCAAACTTGAAAGATCTGGCTCAACAAGAAAAAGTCCAATTAATGGAGAGCCTATGGAAGAGATCGTTTTTAAAGGAGTTGTTGTTGATCGCTGTATAAAAACTGGGGGAATCTGGTTGGATCCTGGGGAATTAGAAAAAATTATCCAAGAATCAAAAAACGAAGTGACGTCAAAAGACCCTTCTAATAGTGTCTTATCGGATTTACTAAGCTTTATTTCTAAAAAATAATCCTTTGCAAGTTTTAACTACTATCCAGCGTCAGTAGTTAAGGCTACGGCTGGACTATCTTCTCAATACTTGTGTTTAAACCAAGTGCTACATTATTAATATTTGCAGGAGTGGCCTTTGCTGCTGAAAGTCCATTGGATGTTGAGGCAGCAGCTTTTTGTTGCTTCATCTCTTCAAGCTTAGTTCTGGCAACTGCCACAAAATCTTTACTTATTGTCGAATGAGACTGAGTCATAACCTCTCGACTATTTCTTAGTGTAAGTCTTATTCCAGGCAAAATATTTACCAATTGAGCCTCCCTGCCGGGTGTCATCAATTCTTCAACCATCTTTGTTAATTCGATAGCATCAGATAGACTGTTTAGTGCATTACGAGTCTCGAGTAGCATAAAAACCTCGTTATAGAGTTGGATATTGAATTAAGATGCTTGCTAAGCCTCCTTAGTTCCAAATAAAATTACCTAACTATTTAAGCTTCTTAAGTTCTTTAAATGCAGTTGAGTCTATTTAAATTAACCTCTCTAATCTCTCGTAAGACAAAAATACTTATCAATTCGGTAAGGCCCTCTTTTACAAATTCTAAATCAACAAAAAAGCAAAAATCAAAAATCAAATCTTTAAAAAAAATAAATTTAAAAATAACTCTCGAAAACTCAGTTGAATTGCGACATTTATGGTTAACTCTAAGAGCAAGTTTTTTTCCTGAGAGATTAGATCTCGATAATTATCAAATTAGCTGGAGTAAACGTCGCCAAAAAAGAACACTAGCGTCCTGTCACGTAAGAAAACGAATTGTTCATGTCGCCAAAGAAATGAATTCGGATGAAGCTCGCAAATTTCTAAGTCCCCTTATATTTCATGAAATGTGCCATGCAGTCTTAGGAGAAAATATAACTAAAAAAGGTTCGAAACGGTTATGGCATGGTCCTCAGTTTAAAGCCTTGGAAATACTCCATCCAGAAACTCCTCTCTTAGATCAATGGATCCGCTCTGGAGGTTGGTTAAAAGCAGTCCGATCTACTCGTACTAAAGATTATCATCAAAAACGAAAACTAGAAGTCACCCTTCAATCAGGAGAAGACTTCTAATGCCAATCTCTCGACGTAAGTTTTTAAGCGGAGTCTTAATAGGTGGTGGAATGGCACTTTCCGCTAAATACATATCCAACTATGAATTGCCACAACCGACTATTTCCAGAATTCAGCTAAAAGTGGAGGCATTGCCTGCAAACTTTGTGGATTACAGAATTGCCTTTTTAACTGATATTCACCATGGCCATTACTTATCAAAAGATTATCTAGACACCATGGTTAATTCATTAAATAAGGAACACCTAGATCTTGTGATTCTAGGAGGTGACTATATTTGGATTGAGAATTCATCTTTTGCTAAGGCCTTGGTACGCCTAAAACAACAAGATATATATAAAAATAGAAGAGAGGCCGCTGACTTAATATTTAGAAGTTGTGCAGATTGCTTAGGGCAAATTTCAAATAAAGATGGAATTATTGCAGTTTTAGGAAACCATGACAGGTGGGAGGCTGGAGATGCTGCAAAAGATATTTTTCAACAATACAATTTAATACTTGGAATAAATACTAGTTATACGGTAACTCGCAAAAATCAGAATCTTGAATTTATATTAGTTGATGATTACTGGACTGGGTTTTCTAGTGTACGCAAATTTTCACTAAACAAAAATAAAGACTCCTCTCGAATTATAATCTCTCATAATCCTGATTTTATTTCGAAGACACTTACTGAAGATAAATTTAGATTTGACTTAGCACTCTGTGGACATACTCACGGTGGCCAGGTCAAAATTCCAGGAGTTGGTCCTCTTATTAAAAACATCAGAGATACAAGATTTATGGAAGGATTAGTTACTCCTGAGGGCAAAGCTTGTCAGGTCTATACTTCACGAGGAATTGGCATGGTAGAAATTCCTCTAAGAATAGACTGTCCTCCAGAAATTACTATTTTCACCCTAACTATTTAAAAATACTGAACTTATATCTGACTTCTTTGTATATTAATAAAAAAGTTAATAAATACTTCGAAAAATACAATCGTTTACAACTTGAACTCTTTACTTTCCTAGTAAAATCAGGATAATAGGCCGCTCTTAGATAGCTTCTTGGGAAATTATTGAGCTTTTTTTGATTGTCTCACCCTTTTTCCCGAGAAAATTTGGTAGAATATTAATTTATTATATTTCGGCACAATTGGAGAGTAAAAAGTCTGTGAATACTGAGAGCATGGGTTCAACAAATTTCGGATCAGAAGATTCAAGTTCAGAGTCAAAACCAAAGGGTGCTGTGAGAAGCAAATCCATCAATGGTGCTGCACACACTTCATCAAGTTCAAGTGATACACTGTTTAAAAATAATCCTGATGCTGTTACTGAGAAAATGAGAGCATTTAACGACATTACTGTTGATCATAATGTTGAAAAGGCAATGCGCGTCCTTAAAAGAAAGTTAATCCGCGAAGGTTTATTTAAAGAATTAAAGCTTAGAAAAAATTACGAAAAACCTAGTGAAAAGAAACTAAGAAAATCTAAAGAGTCTCTAAAGAGAGCACGTAAAGAAGAAGCTCGTGAAAAGAAGTTCATGAACGGCTTAGTTTAGAAGACAAAGAAACAAATTCAAACTAATCAATCTATCAAATCGCTTAAAGCGTTGTGATTGTCTATTGTTTCACTTTCGGTTTTAATATCTCTAGCCTATAGTTTTGATAACTATCGTACAATTTAGCAATCAAATTGAAGACCTTATATCGTTACATATTTACTGAGATTTTTCGCTTCACAACACTCTGCTTGTCTGTTTTTCTTGCTGTCTTAGTAACTGCAAGGATCCTTAAATTGACATCCTTAGTAGTAAATAAGGGGGTAGATCCTCTGGATATTCTTATAGTCTTCACTTCCATCATTCCATCTTTTTTAGAAATTGCCATACCAATGTCTGTTTTACTGGGAACGATGCTGGCATTCGCTAGAATGTCTCTGGACTCAGAGATTGTGGTACTTCGTGCAAGCGGAGTTAGCTTAGGAACACTGGTTAGACCCGTTTTTATTTTTGGGCTTATTGCCACCTTAGTATCATTGATAACAAGTATATATCTACGACCCTTAGGTAACTATTCATTATCAAATCAACTTTTTAAGCTTGCTAGCTTAAGCACAACCTCTAGCTTGACCGAAGGGGTTTTTAATAAACTGGGAACTCTGACTATTTATGCTGAGAAAATTTCAAAAACTGACTCTTCATTAGAACATGTATTAATAGACGATCGAAGAGACCCAAAACAAAGATTAATTATTACTTCTCATCAGGGAGCATTAACCTCTGATGGTCAAACTAAAATGATCAATCTTAAACTCTCTAATGGAACTATACATTCCGCTAAAATTGATGGCACCTACAACGTGACTCAATTTGTTGATAATGACATAAAAATTGACCCTCAAGAGTTGGCCAACAAAAATGAAGCCTCTGGCAAAAAAGCTAGGGAAATGTTTCTACCGGAATTAAAGATAGCTATACTGGATTTACAACTATCACATGCAAACGACACTAAAATTCCTGAAATTTACAAAGAGTCTTTGGCTACCTATCAAATTGAACTTGCAAGAAAATTCTCCATGCCATTTGCATGTCTAATTTTAGGATTACTTGCCATGCCATTAGGCATTCACCCTCCAAGATCGCATAACTCTTTGGGTCAAGCTCTCAGCCTAATGGTCGGCCTAATTGTTTTTATTTGTTATTATGCGTTGCTGTCAGTCGGAATGAGTCTTAGTAAGCAAGGATCTGTTCATGCCTTCTTAGGAGTCTGGATTCCAAATTTAACATTCTTCTTAATAACCCTCATGGCTTTAAATCAAATGGGATCTGAGAAATGGAATTCTCTACTACATGCAGTTAACGATGGAGTTAACTCTGTAACAAAAAAAGTATCTTCCCTATGGAGTTAATAGGATGGAATTAAACGGAGATAAGACATGAAAATTCTCAACAAATATATATTAAATCAATTTATTAAAAACTTAATTCTGACTCTTACAATCGGAGTATTGCTTTTTACAGTTATTGATTTTTTTGATCGCATTGACAATATCGTCGAAGAAGATGCCCCCTGGCTTTCTGTTTTGGTTTATTTTGCATATAAAATCCCAATAACAACTCATTTCATGCTGCCAATCTCAATTTTAATCTCAACCCTATTTACAATAGGCATCCTTTCAAAAAACTCTGAAATAACCGCTATGAGAGCTTCGGGACTACCACTATTCAGATTAGCAAGACCTCTCTTATTTACAGGTCTGGCACTTAGTTTTGTTTCATTTGGATTTAGTGAACTAGTTGTTCCCTTTTGTAATCGCAAATCACATGAAATATACAATATAGATATCAAGAAAAAAAATGAACGGGGCTCCTACAGTCAAGAAAATTTTTGGTGGAGAAATGGTGAAAAGTTTTTTTCAATTGATATGTTTGACTCTCGATCTCAAACACTCTTGGGACTAACATCTCTTGAATTCGGAGAAACGTTTGATATCAACAGACGTACTGACGCAAAAAATGTTAATTGGATCGATGCTAATCTAGGCTGGAGTATGCATGGAGTCTCAGATATTCACTTCCAATCTAATGGAAACATAATTAGAGAGCAGTTTAAAACATTCCCCTTACCAATTGCTCAAGAGCCAAGATTCTTTTACGATTTAGAGCTAGATCCAGAATCTATGGGATATTTTGCATTTAGAAAGTACATAAATAAAATTAAACGTGATGGCATTCCTATTCATTCCTATCTAGCCGACCTAAGATCAAAACTATCCTTTCCCTTTGTAAACTTTATTTGTGTTTTGGTAGCCCTACCCTTCGCTCTAAAGACTGCGAGATCTAGTGGAATTGCCATGAATTTCATTGCAGGTGCCGTGATTGGATTTAGCTACTATTTCGTACATTCTCTTAGCGTGGCTCTGGGCAGAGCAGAACTTTTAGATCCCACCACCTCGGCCTGGGCTGCCACACTACTCTTAGGATTTGTTGGCTTGATACTAAACTGGGGTGCTGAAGCTCCGTAATAAAAATAGGGACGGAGCCCAATTAATTATCAAATTAATTGGGCTCCGTCCCTATTTTATAAGAGTACTATCGTTTAGAGAACTGTGTACTTCTGCGAGCTTTATGTCGGCCGTATTTCTTTCTTTCAACTTCACGAGCATCGCGAGTAATGTAGCCAGCTTTTTTAAGTGCTGGTCTTAATGTGGCATCAAATTTTTCAAGTGCTCTAGTTATTCCATGTCTAATAGCACCAGCTTGTCCAGACTCTCCACCACCTTTTACGTTTACGGAGATATCGAATTTTTCAACAGCAGTTATCAACTCAAGAGGTTGTCTTACTATCATCTTAAGGATGCTTCGTCCAAAATAATCATCCAATGGACGATTATTAACTACGATGGCTCCTGCACCTTCTTTGAGAAATATTCTAGCTATGGAGGATTTTCTCTTTCCTATAGCAACTATTGACGATGAATTCTTAACCATGATCTCTCCAAATAAACTTAGTATTTTACTTTAATTTGCTCAGGCATTTGGGCCTTATGCGGATGCTCGGTACCTTTGTAGATCTTTAATTTAAGAGAAACGCTATTTCCAAGAGCACCGGCAGGAATCATTCCCTCTACAGCTTTTTTAATAAGTCTTTCTGGATGAGCACTAAGCATATCTTCTGCTGATTTCTTCTTTAATCCACCCATGAAAGTTGTATGCCAAATATATTGCTTGCCTGACATTTTTTCGCCTGTCAGTTTTACCTTCTCAGCATTTGTAATAATTACAAAATCACCACAATCAACATGAGGACTGAAAGTAGGTTTGTTTTTTCCGCGTATGATCGAGGCAACTTGAGAAGCAAGTCTACCAAGTGGAATATCCGCAGCATCTATATGAATCCAAGCACGAGATTTATTAGCCTCTTCCTTGGTTTGAAAACGAGTAGTCACATTTCCTCTTCTATCAGAATAAAAAATAAAGCCCATTGAATATAAAGGCTTATAGCTTGTAAATCAAAGGCCGTGAAATTTAACATAATTACTAAAAAGGTCAATAGCTTAGCCAGAATTTCAATATCTAAAGAACTGCCTAATTAGGAAAACCGATGCTGGGCCTGTTAAAACAGTGGACTACTAAGGATATCATCAAGTTATCGGACTAATCCAGGAAAGGAATCTAGTTCAACATTAATAATTATACTTAAACTCTACCTAAATAAGTACTAGCTAGGCATTAGGCTAATATGATGAGTAATTACTTCTGAATCTGAAAGAGCTGTTATCTTTACAATAACAAAAGACTGAAACTCACCACACTTTGCTAAATCAGCTGAAAGTGAACTCAATTTACTTAAATCGAGAATGACCTCTTTAAGATTCAATAAGAAAGCTTCTTTGCGAGCCAACAACATCGAACTAGGCATCTCGGAATAAAATTTCAAAAACTGATCTAGGGAAGATGTGCAGGCAATCTGCTTTGATACTAAATCCATCAACTCGTAAGCGCCTCCATCAACTAATTTTGCAGATTTCCTTAAATTAACATCTTTTTCAATAAGAGCGGAGATTCCAGCTAAAGATAAAATCGCTAGGGAGAAAAAACTTTGATGTTCACTGGGGAGAGAAGATTTTATATTGCAATCGATTTTAAGATAAAATTTTTCTAATCCAAATAAAATAGATGGCTGAGACCAAATAGTCACAAAATCATCTTTATTTTGGGTGTTCATCAATTCGTTGATATGTAACCCAGTCATAGGTATCTCAATCATTTATTCAAATTATATTCTTATAATACTTTGCAAATTGGCTTAATTCAAGATTAGACATTTAAATAGATCAAAAATGATTTTACTGAAGGAAATATTGAGCATTGTCTCCATCTTCAAGACCACTATGCACCTTTAATGACTCAGAATCCTGAGTTCCCAGAATCTTCTCATATGAACTCTTAGCAAGATCTGAAGCCTCGGAGTGAGTTCGAATTCTTTGCTCTGATTTCTCATTTCTTGAGGACTTTATTGACAGATAGGTTGCCTCAAGGTTCCTAGAAAATCCTTGAATTTCCTTACCTGTATTCGAGTTAAGCTCTGTCATACTCATCTTAGATGAGCCAGTTGTACCAACAGTCGTCTACACGAATCCTTTTATGATTGTAAGGCCCATAAGGTGCATGCCATCTCTTTATGGAGAATCCTATTAGACAAAATCGGAATAGTATCAAAAAATCTTTAAAGAGAATTTTACAATCTAGGAATTTTTCTGACGGGCTCGTTTAGCTGATAAGAACTTCATCGCTAATTCGGTAGATTCGGCAGCTGGATTAGGATCGAAGGCAGTCAAAGTAGTAGAAACACTTCCAATAAACACGCTGCTTACTATCTTTAAAATCTCTCGAGATTTATCAGTAGATAAGAAAATAGATGCGGATTTGAGCTTTTTATTAGCTGTAGGACTAGTTAAATTCTCAACAACAGGGTTGATTTCCCAGGCTTCTCTTTCTTGATCGTTAATTTTCAGTGTGACCTTACGAGCAGCGGTTAAAGTTATCAGATATCTACTTTTACCGTTAAAAGTATCAAATTTCTTAGAATCCCCAACTTGCCACTCGATCCCTCTAGCCAAAAAAGCTGCGGAAATTGGATCTAGAGTAAAATTATTTGATTTAAAAGATAGTTCCTCTGTTTGAGAACCAGATCTATATCTTGTGGCATGTATTCCACCATCTTTTTCAAAGGATATCTTGGTGATCTTATGCCTAGAATTTTCTCGATGATCGATGGTAGTTTGAATAGGAGTTAGATCTACCGCAGAAATTATTCCTTCAGCAGAGTACCTAAGCTTATAAAATAAATCTATGCCACTAAAAGTTTTAGCATTGGTTGTGATTCTGTACTTGTTATCATATTTCTCAACAACAACTTTCACAGTGGCGGCTGAAATTCCCTGCCACGATACTTTGTAAGTGTAGGTTCCAAGCGGGGGCTGAAATTCGGAGAAAGCTGGCTGATAAACTGGGGTATATATTTTAACATCTTGGGCTTTTATATCGGCTACATCTTCTGCATAGGAAATCGTAACTATCGAAAGGAAAGAAACCATTAGCGATAATTTGCTTAAATTTGAAACAAAATTACCTAATAACATTTAGAGTCCTTTAATCTACTTTTAAAACTAGTGGCAGGTGGGTATTCTACTTAGGGTTTAGTTTTAGACAACTTCACTAAAACTAGATAAAAAAAAGGTAATAAAAACCTTAACTTAATAACTTTTTTACCGTAAGTTAGTGTTAATTAAGTTTTCAATACTCGCAAGTAACAAAAAAGATCAATGGAACTAGGCAGTTCAGATAAAATATCGAGATTCGAAGAACACTGTCCGAAGACTTTTAGAGCAATCGCAAAAACCTTAGCTCTTGAAAATCGAGGTGAATCTACAGAGAAACTTATCTACTTCTATCAAGAACTTTGGCAATCAGATGCCTTTGATGAATTTCCAATTGTCCGCGAAAAAGGAGTTTCCTTTAATCCACGTCAAGGCAGAATCTGTGATTTATTACTGAACGAAGGGAAATATTCCTCAGTTAGGCCTTTATTATTAGCTCTTTTAAGTAGTGCCAGAATCGAGAAGATTTCAGGAAAAACTATTGAAGAATATATTTTAGATGTTCAAAAAATAATTCATATCTGTACACAATATTGCAATCTACCAATGGATCCAACTCTTAGAGATCTAGTTCTTGCTCATTGGATCGATCTAGTGCGACATTTACATATGACTGCCATAGAAAAAAATTCTCGAATAGAAATATTTGCCAAGATTCGAGCTTCATTAAATTTAGACTTCTCCTTAATTCCTAAGAATAGACTGGCTAAAATTTTAGATCATTCTCTGAATTCTTACCTTAAGAGAAACCAATCATAATGATTATAAAGATTTTTCATTGGTTGGCCTCTATTCTTTGCACACTTGCATTTGCACTTGTAATGAATTTCTCACATTTGATTTTATTTTTTGTTCTCTTTTTTGGCGATCGTCCTAGAAAAATCTGGGGAGATTGGGTCAATTTTTTAATTATTCAATCTTTACGAATTTCTGGTGCCCAGTTTACAATCTCAAATTCTCAAAATTACCCACTTAATAGGCCTCTTTTGATTATATCAAATCACCAAAGTATGTTTGATATTCCATTAATTGGCTGGGCCCTGCGCAAACATAATCCGAAATTTGTTGCAAAAAAAGAACTTGCAAAGCACGTGCCATTTGTTTCCATGAATTTAAGAAATGGTGCTGGGATCTTAATTGATCGTTCTAATCCATCTCAATCAATCCGCGCTATCGAAGAATATGGCAAAGTTATTGCTAAAAATAATTACGCCATTGCACTTTTTCCTGAAGGAACTAGAGCTAGAGATGGCGTGATCAAAAACTTTAAAACCTCAGGTTTTAAAACTTTAATCAAATCCATGCCAAACTGTCTTATTGTACCACTTGCAATCATCAATTCATGGGAACTAGTAAAGCATAAGATGTTTCCGGTACCATTCGGAATTAAAGTTTCATTAAAATTTCTACCTGCCCAGGAGCCCAGCGACGATTTAGTTACTCAATTAAAAGACATACAAACCCAAATTGTTGCAGAAATGAAAGGCTAAGTTTTAGCTAAGGTAAGGCTCTAATCCTTGCAACAATTTTAGATTTATCGAGAAAATCTTTAAACCTATTTAACATCTCGCACACTTCCTCAAGGCTCGGCTTCCTTTCTAGATACTCTTGTAAACGTCGTTCCATAGTATTTAGAATTACTCTTAAATCATTGAAGGGATCTTTGAAGCTTTTTTCAACTTCATGTTTGGGAACAATCTGACGCTCCTGGAAAAGAACTTTTAGATAAGCTGCTCTATCATGTAAATTTTTAATTATTGATTCGGGACTGGAAGGAATACTTTTAACAAGTTCAGATTCAAGCTTGGCAAGGTCTAGTTTTATTTTCTCAAAAGTATCATAGACAGTATGAAATTTTACAACAATCTGCATTCTAACCAAAGCCTCAAAGGCAGCTTCTTTATTCCCTTGATGCAATGAAGTTTTTAAAAGATCGTAATTTTTTCTGATTTTTTCTGCAATCAGATTATACGGTATTGTATCAACTTCACAAAGAATATTTGGTTCCAATGCTAATCGAAACAGTACACTTTGAGCTTGTTTTGTTCTCTGATCTGAAGATAAATCCTCCCGAAACAAAGTCAGATTAAGAGATAACAAGTCAGCTGCACTTTCAACTCTTTGGCTATAATACCGAATATTTGCTGAGGCAGCTTCAATTTGATCGAGGGAACGAGTTTTAGTCTCATGGATTTTCCCCCCTATCACATGGGTAGATTCTACTCGTTTATCAAGCGAATTTATTCCGTTTACTACTCTCACCAAAAAGGGAGTGGGATTTATATGACCTCGACTATTCCTAAATTCTCTAGCAGCAACCAAGAGATCTTTTGCACGAACTTTATTAGAATCTACTTTTCTTTCGAGATAAGTAATCGCTTTATCGATCGCCTCCTTTGATAATGATATAAGAATTTCTCTTTGCTCCAAATCAGAACTTTCCCATTCAAGATTCACTCTACTATGAATATGTTTCAATTCAGACTGAATATCCCGGATTTTAGCAACTTCACCAAAATATTGCTCGGCAATATGAAAAGCTCCTCGCATAGAATTGTGTGGATCTTGGAAGAGTTGAATTCCACGGCGTTGCCAAACTACTCCATCATGAGATTTCTTCTCTTGTGTTAAACAACGACTGATTAATAACTTTCCTAAAATTTCATTTCTTGGGAGACTTATTCCATCTGGATACTTATCTAAAAGAGCTTGATTTGGTGTGCTTATAATTCGAATTCTCCCAATATGATGACTCATCGTAATGCTTGAATCCCAGATCAATTTCACTGCTTCAAGAACTGAGAGCTTGGAACGAGACTCCAATCTAGCCCATGCATTTCCTTTATCTTGCTCAGGATCATAAATCATCAATTTTTTTGCTAAAGTAAGAGAGATCCGATCAGGGGAGACTAAAGTTCCTAGAACAGAGCTGCAATATTTTATAGATTCTGGAGAGAACTCAACAATACCTTTTGGTTTAATTTGAAATTTCGGGACGATATAATCTTGAGGATGACAAAATATCTCCTGAAAGCGCATAAATTCGCTAGTCTCATATCCGCAACTTCTAAGGGATGTCCATATATGTTGTCGAAGGTTATCACCTTCCTTCATAGAAAAGCGATCCTCGTTTATTGTGCCTAAACGAGTAAATGTCATGGCCCAAAGTCCCGAGCTTTCATAAGCTTGATCATATGCCTGCACCTGAGAAGTTGGTGAAGCTATTTCAGTAAGACGATCGCGTCTCTCTAAAACTGCGGCTATTTTGCTACGACGATCTTCTGGAAATGCACTAAGGTCACTATCGAGTGAGTATCCTAATTTTTCCAGATCTCGATCAATACGATTCGTAAATTCGCTAATGGTTACTTCTGTAAGAGTTACTTCATTTTGAGTCATGGTCTTTTAATGATATTAGGTAGGACTCTTCTAGTCAAAACGTAGGAAGTTTTTGTGAACAGAATGCCAAAAAAGCCAAGGCTTTGACATCACTGGCTAAACGCGCTAAAAAATTAACTCTAAGTGGATACATGCCGGAGTGGCGGAATGGTAGACGCGCCGGACTCAAAATCCGGTACTCGCAAGGGTGTGGGGGTTCAAGTCCCTCCTTCGGTACCACGATAGTTATAAAGTCTAGATCTTCTCTACTTTAATAATCTCATGATCATGAAACAAATATTTAGCATACTTATTCTTTTTGCATTTCTTCCTGGATGTAGTACCAATTCCTCTCTATCCAAAGACTTGGAATCGAAAAACTTTATTTTTGATATTGTGATTGCCAGATCTAGTGCTTCAAATCCTGCTGATTTTGAACAATATAAACTGATAAAAAATACTATATTTCAAGAGTGCGGTAACATTAAGAAGGGTCAATTTATAAGCAAAACACAAGAACTTGCTACAATTACAGCAGATCAAAGATCATCCTTACTATTTAATGCTAACAATCTACTCTCTGTTATTTCAGAAAATGGAAATAAATTCCAAGCTCCATCTACTAAGTTCCGATTTTTCGACCCCGGCGTAATTACTATATCATTCTCAATCGATAATTCGGAAACATCAATTAATACCTCAGTAGATAGCATTTCAGAACCTAGTACTTTGCAAGAAAAAGCAACTCTAAAATTTGTTGAAGAGATCAGAAAACTTTCTCTTACTAAATGTGGCAATCAAAACTTTTATGGAATCAAAGGTTAACAGTTCACAGCAACAACTAAAAACTTGCACTAAAAATATGATCTGAGTCTTTCAGTCTTCTTATTGGCATTAAAGGTTGACTTTCCTTCTTTGAAGACTTTTCCAAAATAAAAAAACTATCGTCTCTATAAATCTCGCTCCAATTAGAATCGAACTTATTTGAACTAATAGTTTTTGTTAAGACTAAAATAAAATGTGGATTAATTAGGGAAAGGGAATTTAGATGTTCAGGACAGCTGGGGTTCATTGCACAATTAACACTTACTAACGTATGATCCTCATAAACTTCTTCGTAACGACCATCTAAAGAGATTTTGAAATCTGGATATAGTCTCCACAGGGCAAAACTACCGTTGTTAAAATCGACTAATAAATCTCCACCTTCTCTATATTGCTTTAACCAATTTAGGGCATTTACTGGATAGGAGTCAAAAGAAAGCAGGAATTTATCATTTCTGATAAAAATAGTTTTGAAACTTAAGATCCAAAAAAATATCATGCAAAAAACAGCACTGAGAATACAGACTCTCTTTAGTTTGATTGAAGAAAATAAACTTTTTTGATTTTCCCAAAAGTAGTCTATCTGAGGAGCTATATAGATAATAAACATCATAAGAAAAACAGAGCTAAATCTAATATGACTAATTGCACCATAAGCACAAACAATCAGAAGCAAACTCCCTTCCAAAGGTAGAGATTTTCTATTTTTAATCAGTTGCCAAATAGAGATGGTTATAAAAATCCAAAATATAAGATGAGCGGGATCTAAGAAACTTGCCCCAGCCCATTCAGTTATTGTAACTCTAGGCATTGAAAGTGCCATGAACATAAATTTCCAATAAGAAAATCCGTAAGGATTAAGCAGTGTCGAAAAAATCGATGCTACGAATGAAAAGAATACTGGCACCGCTCCGGATTGCCTCAAAACAATCTTGGCAAATGAGTATGCTCCTAAAATTCCCAGACCAACTACAAATCCACCATGTAAATTACACCATAAAGCCATTATTAGAGGGCTCAAAAATAACAAAGTCTTATCTTGAAATTTCTTATGGATGGTTATTAAGTATAAAAATATTGGTATAAATAGATATGTAAAAATCTGAGATCGGACAGTACTCATCCATACAACCGAGAGCTCATTTGCAAAGATAAACAATAAAAATAAGGAAAGAGATCGTGAAGATGATTTTTTGACGGTAGCATTCAAAATACCTATTGTAAGCAGCGAAAGAATAATTTTAAAAATAAATAATCCGACATCGCCGAAAGCTGAAACAATCCGATAAAAAACTACTCCTGAAAGCCATTCATGATCAATCCAGATTGCTTTTGTTGATGTGAATGAGAATGGATCCTTAATTGGAAATGATCCGAATTTTTCTAACCATCTGCCCATGGCAATTCTAGCGAAAAGATCTGGATCTGCTTCTAAAGTTCCCAAAAAAAGATAGATTAATAAGGCAAATAAAAAGAAATAGGTGCCAGGGGAACTTTGTAGGTAACGGCCAAGCTTATCAATAGATTTCTCAACGATCGAGTTGCCTATCCAATTCGACATCCCCTCACCCTATCTATCTCGTAAACTGACATATAAATCTGAAAGCTCTGAGCCTGGTGTCAGATTCCTTAGGCCATACGTAGTTTGTGCCGATGTTGCCTCCACAAATTGATATTGGTAAATCCGAGCTATCCCAGGAATTTTTGATTGAAGATATGGCCACATTTGCTCACCGTACGCCAATTGAGTGTCAAAGCCCTGACTTCCTGATTCAGTAACCCAAATAGGTCTAGCAACTCCATTAAGAAAATCTGTTACGCCACCACTGCGAACAAAATTCTCAAATTGTTTTCCATAAACATGAACAGCATAGACATCGAGACAACTTGCAGCACCGGCAGTATAAAAATCCTTATTGTAATTTATAGATTCAGGGAAATTTTGATTAATTGCAGTTGTTGCAGCACTTACTACTAATTTAGAAGGAGCAATATCTTTAATAACTGAATATCCATAACACAAAAGTTCTAAGTAATTAGAAGGATTACTCGCAAATCCTAATGTGGAATTATTTGGATCTGATACCATATTTGGTTCATTCCAAATCTGAAAAGCTGTAACACGACCGTTGCTCGAATACCTTTCAACTACTTTCCTGAGCCAAAGTTCAGCAAATGTTTTTCTCGAATTTCCATCAATACTCCAATTTGCATTGTTACTCATCCAACTAGGAACTCCAGTTACTACTACTAGCATCTGAAGATCTCTAGCTGCTACCTTACTGGCAATATCATCGTAAAAAGAAAAATTTGGAGTTACATTAGGGGAAGGTTGCACCTGATCGTTCCATGCAAAAAGAACCCTTACATAATTTAAAGCCAATGTATTCTTAACTTCATTAGCTTGAGATCCAATAGATCCAAACCTAGTGTCATTAAAAAAAGCATTTGTGCCTAAAATTGAAGTATCGATTGGTTTTCTATCAGGTTCATTAACAACGTCATCAATTAAATCAGAAACAGACTCACCACATCCAAAAAATGAGCAAATTAATATCGTAAATACTAGATTCTTCATCTAACTAGCCTTTTCAAAAAAAACTGCATATAATAAGAAAAATTACTCTAAAGGTAATGCTTTTTTAGCAAATGTCTACCTCTAAAATTTATATTCAAAAACAAAGATTCTCTCGCGACTCTTCTATTCATAGATTTATATCACATTATCTATTCCTGACCTATCTGATCCTGATCATGGTATTTTTAAGTTCATGTTCGTTGTCATCTAAAAGTGTGAACAACTCGGTTGTAAATAGTCTCAAAAATAGAGGGGCTGTTCCGCTGAGCTCTTCAAATCCATTTTTGGCAGGAAACGTATTACTTAGCAAAGAATGTTTACGCAGTTCCGAACTAGCAGGGTTTATAAATCACCGTGGATCTCCGAAGTCAATTGAAGTTGTAAAAAATTGGACTGGTCCGACTCTTATCAGAATGTATTATTTAGATAAAAACGAATACTTCGTTGCTGAGCAATCAGGCGATACTTGGTTGATTCAAGGACCTGGCAAGATTCCAGAAAAAGGCATCAAAATGCTTCAAGGTTTAGTAGAACCAGGTGAGGCACCTGCCCTTATTGAAACCAAAAGTGAGATTACTACAAACACAAAACTGCCAAGCCCCATTGATTTACCACCTGAAATAGCTGAGCCCGCCATTTCTCAAGAAATAGAAGATTCTGAAACTAAAGATCCTCTAATGAATACGATATTAAAACTTAAAAATGAAGCAAAAGATCCTGCTGAACTTTCACCAAAAGGAGATCTCGTTCATTACGTTACATACTCAGGTGAAACTCTAATTATGATTTCAAGATGGTACACACTCGATGCCAGAAATCTAGGCAGAATTTCAAGAATTAATAATCTTAAAAATCCAAGTCAACTAGAAATCGGAGATACAATTGTTATTCCTTCATATCTAGTTAAAAATAAGAATCGTTTAAATGAGGCAACGGTCAAAACGCTTGCCCTAGAATTCTCGAATAAATAGATTTCGCTACGTATTTTCATTAGTCCTATAACACAATAAAACTTACTATTTTAAGATACAAGTTCTTATGATAATGCTGAGAATATAACGTAAATTAAATTTTCTTTATTAAGGGTTATGTTTACATAAGACGATGAAAGTATATTAAGTCTAAAAGAACTTTCCGAAAGAAAATTTTTTGGACTTACGATCCCCCGGAGGGATGATAAATAGTTATTCCAACTCAATGTTTTAAGTAAACCCAAGGTTTTCAACAGAAAAGTATTCGGAAATTACTTATTGTGATAACTATATAAGATTAAAATTACTTGCTCTGTCTTTAAAGTTTCAATATGTCAGATCCGCTTATATTTGATTACCAAGCAGCCATGGTGCGCGTGGAAAACGATACGGAACTACTCAAAGAACTTGTCGATATATTTAAATCTGAATATAAAATCAATCTCTCAAATATTAGAGATGCCATAAATCAGTTTAATAATAAAACTATCAATCAAACTGCTCACTCCATGAAGGGTGCCCTTGGAAATTTAGGGGCGATGACTTCTTATCACTTAGCTCAGAAATTAGAAAAGATTGCCGAAGACAAAACACTTAAAGATGCAAATTCATACTTGATCTTATTCGAATCTGAAATTGAAAAATTTTTAATAAAATTTAGTGCCTTTATTAGTAATTAAAAAACATAAGGAGAAATATTATGTTAAAAGTCTTAATTTGTGATGATGATCTCATTACTCGAAAATTACTTTCACGTACAGTTGAATCTTTAGGACATACGGCGATAAATGCATCGAGTGGGAAAAAAGCCTGGGATATCTTAATGGATAACTCTGATATTTCACTTTTAATAACTGATATTGCCATGCCAGATCTAGATGGCCGAGAACTTATAAAAACAATTCGAGGAAATGAATCAGTAGCAAAACTTCCTATCATAATTGTTTCCGGTGTTGTGGGTTATAATGAGATTAGAGAAATATTAGAGCTGGGAGCTTCCAGATTCATGCCAAAACCTTTAGATCTTTCAGAATTAAAAAAATATATCGAAGCATTGATTGTAGGCAAAGAATCATTAGGATTGGCTTAACCAGTAGGAATAAACTTCCTCAAGACTTTCTCTCAATGTATATTTAGGTTGCCAACCTAATTCAGATTTTGCTTTTGTTATGTCTGCATACAAAACAGGAACTTCTGCTGGTCTGGTTCTTTCAGGATCTTGTTCAATCTTTACGGTAAGTCCAGAAATATCAATTAGAGTTGACAAAATTTCCTGAATTGCTGTGGGCTGGCCTCGTCCTAAAATAAACATTCCTGAACCTTTCATAGAAGCAAGCCTGTATGCTCGAACAATGTCTCGAACATCACTAAAATCTCTTTGCGGAGAAAGATTTCCAACTTTTATTATTGCTGGAGCTTTTTTCTTCGAGATTAGTGCTAGTTGATAAGCAAAACTTGAAGCAACAAATTGCTTATCTTGACTAGCTCCGATGTGATTATATGGCCTCAAAATTACACCTTTAACCGTACCAAGATCGTTGTATCTATTAACAACCATCTCTGCCATAGCTTTTGTAAGACTATAATTATTTGCGGGTCTTATGGGATGTTTTTCTGAAACTGGAATATTAGTTGAAGCAACTTTGCCATAGACTTCTGCTGAACTTGCCAAGACAACAGTCGCATTTCTACCTGCAAGATGAGCTGCTCTCATTATATTCTGTGTTCCACCTACGTTAATAGATAAAACTTTTGCAAAATCATTTTCAGCATCAGGAACAAAGGCAATGCCAGCTAAATGATATATTACATCAACCTCAGATTTTGAAATTGCATCAATACAATCATTATAATTAGTAATATCAAATTTCAGAGAAGGAACTTTTAATTTACATTCTTGTCCTGGAGCAAAACAAGCAATTACCTCATCTCCACTTTCAATTAAGTGACTTAAGAGATGAGTTCCAACAAATCCGGCAGCACCAGTTACAAGAGCTCGCATGGGTTACCTTTTATTAATGGAATTATCTTCGATTCTCTTTCTCGGCAGCAACAATCTTTAAATCTTCATCCACCATCATTCTGATCATTTGATCAAAACTAACAGAAGGCTGCCATCCCAATTCCTTTTTGGCTCTGCTACAATCACCAATTAACAGATCTACTTCGGCAGGTCTTAAGAAAGCCTTATCAATTTTTAAATAAGACTTCCAATCAAGCTTGACCTGATCAAAAGCAATCTCAACTAATTCCTTAACCGCATGTGTTTCTCCTGTGGAGATTACATAATCATCGGGAGTTGGTTGCTGAAGCATTAACCACATTGCTTTTACGTAATCACCTGCAAAACCCCAGTCACGTTTTGCATCAAGATTACCAAGTCTTAGTTCATCTGCCAGACCATGCTTAATCTTGGCCACTGTATTTGTGACTTTTCGAGTAACAAATTCAAGTCCGCGCCGTGGGGATTCATGATTAAAAAGGATTCCTGATACAGCAAATATTCCGTAACTCTCTCTGTAATTAACAGTAATATAATGACCAAAAGCCTTAGCAACACCGTAAGGACTCCTAGGATAAAAAGGAGTTAGTTCTGTTTGAGGAGTCTCTCTTACTTTTCCAAACATTTCTGAACTTGAAGCTTGGTAAAATCTAATATTTCGATCAACAAGCTTAATGGCTTCTAAAACTCTCACTACGCCTATGGCGGTAAATTCAGCAGTTAATACTGGCTGAGCCCAACTTGTCGGAACAAAACTCTGTGCGGCAAGATTATAAACTTCATGAGGTTTAATGCTTTCTAAAATGGAGATTAAAGAAAGCTGGTCTAATAAATCTCCTTGAACGAGCTCTATGTTACCCATTAAATGGCTAATGCGTTCAAACTTCTCTACAGAAGATCTTCGCACCATTCCGTAAACTTTATAGCCCTGTTCTAATAAATACTCGGCTAAGTAAGATCCGTCTTGCCCAGTTATTCCTGTTATTAAAGCAACTTTTTTTGACATGTTTTACACCAACAATTACTAAACTAAATTTTTTCTGCCTGACCGAGTGAGTTCCGCGACCACTTCCTTAACATCTTGTACTTTAGACCTAGGACAAACCAAAAGTGCATCTTTACTATCAATCACAACTAAATCTTCACAGCCTAAAATAGCAATTAAACGCTCTGAGGAGTAAACTACACAATCTTTCGAATCGATTGCTAGTGCCTCTCCCCTTAGAAGATTATTTTGAATATCGGTTTTAAAATGATACGCCCAGGCATCCCAAGATCCAACATCATTCCAACCAATTTCACCTGACTCAACTACCACGCAATTACGGGCATGTTCAAGAAGACCAAAATCAATAGAAACGCCTTCTAGCCGATTAAAAACATCTTCCATAACTCGAAGCTCAGAAGATTTGCCAAAAGAATCCCTTATTTCAATTAGACCCTTATACAATTCAGGCATGTACGTTTCTATCCCTTTTAAAACAACTTCCGGACGCCAAATGAAAATTCCACTATTCCAATAAAAACCGCCCTCCTCAATATATTTTCGGGCTCTTTCTAAGCTTGGCTTTTCATAAAATCGGCTCACTGAGTACGCACCTGGATTTTCATGTGGTTCACCTCGCTTAATATATCCGTAAGCAGTATTTGCAGAAGAAGCAGTAATTCCTAATGCAACTAGATAATCTCCAGACTTTGCAACATTAACAGCAACTCGAATTCTCTCTAGGAGCTTTTCTACATTCTCTACGTAATGATCGGCAGGAAAAACCACCATAACAGAATTAGGCGAGTTTTTAATAAGATTAATCGCTGCTAAACCTATTGAAGCGGCAGTATTACGCCCGACTGGTTCACTGATTACATCGCAACCAGGCACGTGTTCTCTCACTAATGATTCATGCTTTTCATTTGTTACAATGACAACATCTTTCAGATTGCAAAGCGAAGTGAGTCTCTTAACCGTAGCTTGAATTAGACTTTCACCGCCCGGGGCAATTGACAAAAACTGCTTAGGTCTGGCAACTCTACTAATTGGCCAAAATCTTGTGCCTTGGCCACCGGCTAAAATAACAGGCCTAATATTTAATTCTGGAGACTTGTTCATTATAATTTGAGTAAACTATTTAAAATATCCAAGCTCTTTTAAGTGGGCAGTCAAACCATCCTGCCATAAAATAGGTTCTCGACCAAGAACCTCACTTAAGCGAGTGCAATCAAGGACGGAATGTCTTGGCCGAACTGCAGGTCGAACTGATTCTTTACTAGACTGCGGAAGGATCTGCACATCAACAAATCCAGGCAGTTCGTCTCTAATCTGATTTAATATTTCAACTGAAAAATCATACCAACTTGTAGAACCCCGGCAGGTAGTATGTATAACCCCGGAACAATCTATCCTACTTAAATCCAATATCACTTCAGCTAACCATCCTGTCCAAGTTGGTGAGCCAAATTGATCATTTACAACCTTGAGTTCTTTTTTTTCTTGAAAAAGCTTAATCATGGTTTGAACAAAATTTTTCCCCTTGCTTCCGTGCAGCCATGAAGTTCTTAGAATTAGGGACTGAACAGGAAGGATTTCCTGTACAGCAATCTCGCCGGCTAACTTCGATTCACCATAAACATTCAATGGATTAGTCTGATCTCTTTCTGTGATTGCTCGGCCTAAACTACCATCAAAAACATAATCTGTTGAAATATGAATCAATCGAGCACCAATATCTTTTGATGCTTCGGCTATATATTTTGGACCGTTACAATTTACAGCAAAAGCAAGCTCTCTATTTTTTTCTGCATCATCAACTTGTGTATAGGCAGCAGAATTAACAATAATCGAAGGTCTTACGGCCTTAATTAAATAATTTACTTGTTCTCTATCAGAAATATTAATTTCAGAACTAATTGGAGCGATTATCTCAATATTTAAAGCGTCCGATCTTCTTCGTAAATCATAGCCAAGCTGGCCACTACCACCAAAAATTAAAATCTTCATATTGCCAATCTTTGAGAATAATTTTTGTCATAGAATTTTATGTATTCTCCAGACTTGATCTGCTTCCACCAGTTTTGATTATTTACATACCAATCAACAGTCTCAGAAAGCCCCACTTCAAATCTGACTGTTGGAGACCAGCCCAGTTCCTTATTAATCTTTGTAAAATCAACAGCGTATCTTTTATCATGAGCCAATCGATCAGCTACTTGTTTAATTAAGCTTTTAGGTTTGTTAAGTTTTTTTAAAATTAGATCGGTAACTTGAACATTTGGAAGCTCGCCTTCGGGACCACTTCCAACATTATATACCTCTCCTGCTTTACCTTTCTCAGCAACACTTAGTACTGCACTACAGTGATCGTCAACATGCAGCCAACTCCGAACATTCATGCCATCCCCATATAAAGGAAGGCTTTTATCTTCTAAAGCATTAGTTACAAATAGTGGGATTAGTTTTTCTGGAAACTGATATGGGCCATAGTTATTCGTGCATCTAGTAAGAACTAAATCAAAGCCATGAGTTTTAAAAGCAGCTAAAGCAACAAGATCTGAGGCAGCTTTTGAGGCTGCATAAGGACTCGTAGGATCTAGAGGTGTATTTTCGTAAAAATATCCAGTTGGACCTAAAGAACCATAGACTTCATCTGTTGAAATTTGGATAAACCTTTTAACTTTTTTTGCCCGTGCAGCGTCTACTAAATTCTGTGTTCCAAGCACATTGGTTTTTACAAAACTAGCTGCACTATGAATAGATCTATCAACATGACTTTCGGCCGCAAAGTTAAAAACAAAATCAAATGTTGAGTCCGCCATTATTGAATCAATAAAGAAGGAATCAGAAATATCTCCCTTTATAAAAGTAATCTTATCCTCATCGATCAAAGAAGATATGTTGCTAAGGTTTCCAGCATAGGTCAAAAGATCAATTACAGAAATATTCCATGAAGGGCGAACACGCCTAAGGAAATGAACAAAGTTCGCTCCAATAAAGCCGGCACCGCCTGTAATTAAAACGTCCATAAAATTAACTCTTGAATTTTTTGACTAAATCTTATTTGCCCCTGTGGTGGCAACTAAATTACTCGCACGATGGAGCGAGTCAAAAGTTCCGGCATCTGTCCACCAGCCATCAAGAAAATCGTACTTTAGTTCATCCAAGGAGAGATACTTGTTATTAACATCTGTAATCTCTAACTCTCCTCTTGCAGATGGATTGAGTGTCTTTATAAAATCAAAAACCTTTGAATCATACATATAAAACCCGGTTACGGCATAATTGCTTGCAGGGTTTTTAGGTTTCTCGACTATTTTTGTAATTTTATCAGCTTTAATTTCAGCAACGCCGAATCTATGAGGATCTTCAACCTCCTTAAGCAAAATCATGGCACCCTTCTCTTCAGCAGCTCTATATTTATCAACTGCGGATCTCAAATTTTTCTCTATGATATTATCTCCAAGCACTACGCAAACAGACTCACCTTGGGCATAATATTCACATAAAGAAAGGGCATCAGCGATCCCACCCTCACCTTCTTGGTAAGTATAATTAATATGCTCAAGACCAAATTCTTTGCCGTTACCAAGAAGTTTTAAGAAATCTCCTGCAAACTGACCGCCAGTAACAATAATTATATCGTTAATCCCAACATTAATAAGACTTTTGATCGGATAATAGATCATAGGCTTATCATAAACAGGGAGAAGATGTTTATTCGTGACATTGGTACAGGGCCGAAGTCTTGTTCCTAAACCACCAGCTAAGATAACTCCTTTCATCTCAAATCACTCCGTACTGCTAAATTAATCACCGATATCTCCAAGTCCCTTCAAAGTCAGAAGGATCGTATATGATTTGTCATCTGGATTTATTCTTTCTCGATATCCTAGATCTAGTTTCCAACAATCACATTTGCTGAGTATTCGTAAAGCTAATCTATTTTCTAAGAAATCTCCTTCCTGATCATCATACTGACCATAATACCCAATCTTGAGATGATCTGTTAATGCAATCTCCAAATTTCCATCGATCTGGCTTACTGCATTATCAATATATGAAATCCTAGTACGGAGGTGATCTCCCCGATCATCTTCAATCTTAGTACCTAAACCCCAAGAACTAAAAGTTCCTTCTTCATAATCATAATTTGAACTAAAGCCCAAACCAAAATAACTATTTGGATAAAAAGAGGCACCGAGAGCTACATCTGAATATGGACGTTGATCTGTATTTTCGAGTTTTTTATCGTAAGTTTGATTCACCCCAAAATATGCAAGTTCTTTCTTTTCGCCACGAATTCTACGAATGGTAGAGGTTTCGTCAACAAACAAAGAATCAAAAAGTTCAGGATTATTTTCAGGATCTGGATTTGAAATAAATTCCTGTTCCGGGGTTAACTCTGCAATCGTCCCTTTTTTTCGAGAATCATCTGCAAAACGACCTATAAATCTAGTAGAGACACCATATGAAATTAAACTTTGCTCTCTTATTCTATCTGTGGAATCAAATAGTGGTGACGCCTCTTGATCTACTTCAGGCACATATCCATACTGCAAAAAAGGTTCAATTGTATGTTTAACTCTCAACAACTTATCAAATTGATTTCTAGCACCCACATTTGAAAGACTTGCCAGCCAACCATCACTGTCTACATCAAAAACTTTTTCTAATGCAGTAGATAGTTTCAGACCGAAATCATAAATGCTCCTATCTGTACTGTCTTCAATTTCTGCTGCACTATTGGGATCAGTTGTATTAGAAAGTGCATACCAAGTCTGACGGGCCCCAAAGTTAATATCACCATTAAAAATATTTTTATAATAAAATGGAATCTTGAACTTTGGATTTAAATCAAATCGATTGCCATCATACCCCTCTTTCCTAGCAAACTCTGTTGCTGTAAAATTGCCAGTTGAGACCAATTTAAATCCGTAAGGATTTTGGCCAAATATCCTCATACTTCTGTACCCATCTAGGGCAAGTTCTGGCAGACGTTGAAACTGCAAATCACCATCTGAAACAAAAGTTTGAGTATACTCAGTTCCAAGTTGCGCGTTGAAATAATCTCCAATTGGAGATCTAAGTGATGCCCTTGAAGTTATAAATCTATCTTGGGCTAGACCGATCCGATCTTCCTCTATTTCCCTTAGAAATAAATCATCACTAACATACTTTCCATCAGCTACAAAGGATAGTGGCAACTCTCCAGGTGCTGCTCTCCAGCGTTGTTTGTAATAACCTCCAACTCTTTTCTCATCAAATGTCGGATCAAAAAGATCTCCTGTCTGAGTTCCTTGCAGATCACCATCTCTAGGACTTTCATCAGAGAAAATGAGTTTTGTATCAATATTACTTCTACGCGAAAAGAGTTCTGTAAATTGTGTCTTTATTCCAGTTCTACTATTTGTTTCAGTAAATGGAGTAAATATTACATCAGTAGTTTCATTAGCATTCCAAAAGATCGGCTGAGAATACTGAAATCCGTTCTTAGAGGAATAACCAATTTGAGGAATTAAAAGCCCACTATGCCGGTTGATTTTGGCAGGGAAAATAAAATAAGGAAGATAAAATACGGGCACATCATTACATTTAAGAAAGAAAGGACGGGCTTTTGCATATCCTTCTTGAGTAATATCAATGTTATCACTGGCCAAACTCCAAGGCTTTGCTCCATCGATACAATCACAAGTAGTCATCTCAGCATCTTCTATCTGATATTCTTGGGCTGAAATTTTCTCAATTGATTTACCCTTTACATGATATCCATCAGTCTCAAGAATAAAATTAGCATCGTAAAACTCTCCGGTTTCCTTTTCAAGATTAAACCAACCGCCACTGGCAGTAAGTTGCCCTTCGGGAGAGGAAAATATTAGATCCCCCTTTAGTTGTCCTTGCTTAGTTATGGTATTAAATCTGCCATTCTCTCCCTGAATCTGAACTTCACCATAAGAGATAACGACTCCACCATCTCCAACATACTCATTTTTATCCTGAAGAAATTCTATCTTGGGAGCATTAAAAAATGTCCCTTGTGAATTTGAAGGTCTATCCTTAACTAAGATTTGGTTCTTTTGCTCCTTTAAGGCACTTTTATAATTCTTTGAATCTTCACGAAAAAGAAGCTTATAATTAGGAGGTTCTACTTGGGAAAAAACTGAAGAAAATGAAAGAAAATGAGATAGGAAAACTAACAATAAAAAGTTTTTAGTACGTAGCATTGGATGGTAATTAAAAAAGTTTTTCTTCCCGCTTTTGGCAGACATTTGGGCCCTAGGCTCCAAATCCAAAGTTCCTTAGTATTAAGGCTATCTCATCTCTAAGGTTTGCCCTAGGTACTATCCGATCAATCATTCCGTGTTCCAATAGAAATTCTGAACGCTGAAATCCTTCAGGCAACTTCTGTTTTATTGTTTGTTCAATAACTCTTGGACCAGCGAAGCAGATCAAGGCTTTTGGTTCGGCAATTATAATATCACCTAACATGGCAAAAGAGGCCGCTACACCCCCCGTAGTCGGGTCAGTAAGTACAGAGATATAAGGAAGACGGGCTTGGCCAAGCTTTGCAAGGGCGGCACTAACTTTTGCCATTTGCATTAGTGAGAATATTCCTTCTTGCATTCTGGCACCACCAGAAGCTGAGACAATAATAACTGGCAACTTTTCTCTGATTCCCACTTCGATCATCCTGGTAAGCTTTTCGCCAACCACTGAGCCCATACTTCCGCCCATGTAACCGAAATCAAAAACACCCAACATTAACGGTATGTTAAGAATACGACAACTTCCTGTCTTTACCGCTTCTATACTTCCAGAACTTTTCTCTGCTGCCTTGATTCTGTCTTTATATTTCTTAGAATCTCGAAAATTTAAAGGATCGGTAGATCTCAGATTTGCATCAAGCTCAGTAAAAGAATGTCTATCAACTAATAATGGAATTCTTTGACTGGCAATAAGCCTGAAATGATATTGGCATTTAGGACAGACACCAAAATTACGCCGTAATTCTTTAGTATAAATAATTTCAGCACAATCTGGACATTTGCTCCAGATATCTCCAGGCATTTGAGCCTTATCGGAGGATCCTACTTCAGGTTTTGGTGCTTTTTCTCTTCTAAACCATGCCATTATAATGCCATCTAGTTACTGCTGTTTAGTTACCTTTGTCATAAGAAGGCACAAGCTATAGTATAAAGGCCCATGAAAGACAAGGGATTGATATCAGTGACTTTTTTACAACTTATTGGATAAATGTATGGCTCAACTTAACTCAATATTGGTTTTTCTTGATAGCCTATTAGAACAAAATAAATATCAAGACTCCTCACTCAATGGCGTTCAAGTAGGGGGGTGGGAAATGCCCATCCATAATGTAGCCTATGCCGTCGATTCAGGTCTGAGTGTAATTCAAGAGGCCGTATCAAACGGTGCAAACCTGCTTCTTGTCCATCACGGATTATTTTGGGATAAGCCGCAGGCCATTACAGGCTGTCTAAGAGAGAAACTTGAGTTACTTATTAAACATAAGTGTACAATTTACGCCTCACATCTTCCTCTTGATGGAAATCCTGAAGTTGGAAATGGTTGCGAGCTGGCTAGGGTTTTGGGATTAACAGATCTAGAAGGTTTTTTAGAATATAAAGGTGGGTTCATCGGAGCTAAGGGAAGAATCAAGTCAACATCGATGGATTATTTTTCAAAAAAACTTTCAAGCATAGCTGGCGCGAAAGAGCCATTAGTTCTACCTTTTGGAAAAGAAAAAATAGCTAGTGTTGCCATAGTGACTGGCTCTGGGGCTTTTGCTATAAGCAGCGCAGCCAAAGAAGGGATTGATCTCTTTATAAGTGGTGAGCCTAAACAAGAGGCCTATCATCTTGCAAAGGAATTAAAAATAAATGTGATTTTTGCAGGTCACTATGCAACCGAAACTTTTGGAGTGGCTGCACTCGCAAAAAAAGTGGCTGATAAATTTGACGTTAAAACTTTGTTCATCAACGAACCAACAGGGATCTAGTAGTAATTATCGTATGAGATATCTAAACCAAGTAGAGCTAAAAGATAAAAAAGTACTTATTCGAGCGGACTTTAACGTACCTATAGATGAGACATTAAAAATAACCGACGAAAATCGAATCAAACAGTTTTTACCTACCTTAAAGCATGTAATTGAATCAGGTGGTAAGGCTATTTTAATGAGCCATCTTGGCAGTCCTGACGGAACAAAAGATCCAAAGTTTTCTTTAAAGCCAATCTCAGAAAAATTATCCCAACTTCTTGGCTCTCCCGTATTATTTGCACCTGATTGCATAGGCCCAGAAGTAGAAAAAATGGTGGCTGCTCTTGAGCCGGGACAAACGCTCCTGCTAGAAAATTTAAGATTCCACGCTGGAGAGACAGAAAATAGTTCTCAGTTTTCAGCTCTACTCGCACGACACGGAGATATCTATATTAATGATGCCTTCGCCACTGCCCACAGAGCCCATGCCTCAATGGTTGGGGTTGCCTCCTTATTCAAAGATAAAGCTGCTGGTTTTTTAATGCAGAAAGAACTTGAGTATGCAGAGAAGGCACTTAAAAATCCAAAGAAGCCCTTATGTGTGATTCTTGGTGGATCTAAAGTTTCCACAAAACTTGGTGCTCTTTTGAATATTGCCGACAAGGCTGATAAAATAATTATCGGTGGTGCAATGGCCAATACCTTCTTGGCAGCCCAAGGAGTACAAACAGGCAAATCTCTAGTTGAAAGAGAGTTATTCCCTAATGTAATAAAATTGCTAGTAGATCTTGCTCGTAGAGACTGTAAAGTTTATCTGCCTGTAGATTTTATGGTTGGACCTTCTTTGAATGCAAAAGGTGTGGCCAGAGCTGTTCCAGCTCAAGAGATTCCGGCCGATATGATGGCACTCGACATTGGTCCAGCCTCTACAATCCTCTTTAACGAAGCAGTTCAAAATGCCGAGACAATAATCTGGAATGGACCAATGGGTGCTTTTGAGCAGGAAGATTACTCAACAGGAACAAACAAGATGATCGAATCTTTGGCCCAAGCACACGGCCTTACAGTTGTTGGTGGCGGTGATACTGATGCTGCTATTCATGCCATGGGACTCGCGCATAAGTTTGGATATATTTCTACTGGTGGTGGAGCCTTTCTTTATATACTTGAAGGCAAGACCTTGCCCGCCCTAAAAGCACTTGATCGGTAATTTGATTTTCATGTCGTATTCTCAAGCGTCTGCAAAGATTACTTAGTGGGCAATCTTTGCAGACTAAATCAAATACAAACTTTGCGTACTTTCATCTGCTTATTAAGCATTTTTTTTGATCGAGAAAAGTTACCAGTTTATTTCAACTACTTAACTCAATAATTTTTTCTAAGTAAAGTAATGAATTTTATTTAAATTCATTAAGACAGGTAATTTTAAGATCGATACTTAATATAAGAGGCAAGGATTAGTGCATTTTTGGACGAAGATCCGAATGCTAAATAGTAAGCAGATACAACAATTTAGTGCTGCAACATTGCATCTTCTTAAAGCTAAAAATCAAGGCGATAACTATGCTCAATCCAAAAGAACTAACAGAAGGACTAGCCCAAGAACTTTTGACTACCAGACATAGAAAGTTGAGCAAAATTAAAAATAAAATTATTTCAGGTGCCTACAACGTAAATACTGCAAAAATTGCCAAATCTATGTTCCAATCTAAAACGGAAGTTTCCAATTCAAGTAAATAAAATCTGACTTATTTACTTCTGTTAAAAAGACTTACTGGACTAAGACTCAGGGAACATTTATCTTTCCAAAATGAGGGATCAAAAAGATAAGCTTGAAAAAAGTGGCGGTTTAGCTTTTTTCCTATCCTTTCCTGCCATATCATATCTTAATTTCTCTCTATCAATCGGAGTGATCGGACTTTATAATACTCAAGATTCCTTCTTATTTTTGTGGATTTTTGCTGGAATTGTTCTTGGATTTTGCCTTTCTCCCATTTTTACTAGAGGCAAGATTTATGTTTTTAGTCATGAAGTTAAACACGCAATTGTTGCTTCCCTAGCTGGTAATAAATGGAAAAGAATGGATATTCAACGTGATGGTGGCGGTGAGTATCAATATAGTTACACAAAAAAAACAGCTCATTTAAATGCATTTATTGCCCTAGCACCATATTGGTTTCCACTTCTTACAATTCCTGCCTCCTTACTAACTCTCTCTAAAATTGCACAACCTGAAATACTGAGAATTCTGATCGGTACTTGTCTTACTTTGGACTTAATTGCAGGCATGAAAGACTTAGGGCCTCATCAATCCGATCTCTCCACAATTCGCGGTGGTCCAAAGTTAGCTATGATTTACGTTTTATTAATGAATATGTTTGTTATAATGATCGTAGCATCGTGGAGTCTTTCCGGTCTTCAAGGGCTTAAATTTCAGGCCATAAACGTTTGGAGAGTCACTGAGAAAATTCTAAGTGTCTTTATTTAATTAGAATTAATTATAGAACGATGTCTTTAGCTATATTGCTATAGAGAACTTCAATGCTAACCGAAATTATACCTAATAAGAATCTTTAGAGATCTTCGCTCTTACAAAGCTGCTAGAGATATTAATTATTCCAAAATTGAGGACACAGTGAAAGCTGAATATATAAATCCATTTTTGATCGCCACAAAAAACGTCATTGAAACTATGTCTTCTACTACTGTGAAAACTGGAAAGCCTGAAATAAAAAAAGGCAAAACTACTTGGGGTGCAGTAAGCGGAATTATTGGTTTAGCAAGTAAAGAGATGAAGGGCTGTATGATTGTAAGTTTTGAAGAAACTACAATAGTTCATATTACAAATCAGATGCTCGGAGAAGCCTACCAAAATCTAAATAAAGACGTTATTGATGCAGTCGGCGAAATTACAAACCAAATCTGTGGTGGTGCCAAAAGTAAATTCAGTGAAATGGGTGTTGAATTTGACATGGCCAGCCCAGTTATTATCTCAGGCAGAGAAATTGAAATTCATCAGCTAACCGATGGCATGACAATAACAATTCCATTTACAACTAGTGCTGGTGCATTTGTTATTGAAGCAAACTTGGCTCAGAAGAAATAAGAAGAAATTGGTACAACCCATCTAATTTACATTATCTTATGACGAAGCATAAGAAGAAATTGGTACAGAAGAAATTGGTACAACCCATCTAATTTACATTATCTTATTACGAAGCTTTAAGATTATTAAAGATTCAAATAAACAATCAAATTTTCAGTCTTCTTAGTTGATCCCAGAAAAACTAGGAAAATCGAGATTGGGATTTCCAAAAATATTTATCGAGCTCAATAATCTATTATATCTTTAATTTATAGATATTATTTTCACTAAAGATCTTCTAAGTTCTTATAGGCAAGAGGTTAACAAGCGGAGGTAGCGGAGGACGAAATGCCCCAGGAGGCCATTCGACATTGATTTTTCCACTCATCCAATCGAGATAGCATTCCCGACACAGTATGCAAAATTCCTGAAATTCCTTAATGAGTTGAACTCTCAGTTTTCTTATCGAACTCAAGAGGAATATCTTTCGTTCTTTCTTTTTAGAGACATGAAATTTTAATATTGGCTGAGAGCAAAGTTTAGAAATCCCCATTAAAGGCTTATTTTCAACTTTTCTTTTTAACCTAGAGAGTTCCTCTCTTTCTCTGATACGCCGAACTATGTCTTTATTTATATTCTCTACGTCAGCATCAGTCTCAATACCAAAACAGCTCATCCATTGATTGGGTTTTCTAACCAAAAGATGTTTCTCTTTATTTCGCCTAGTCACAAGCCTTACAAAATTAGAATCTTGAGTCGAACTAAGGCACGGAGAAATAAGCTTTGGAATTGAAGGTAGTCTAATCCAAGGGAACACTTTTTTCGATTCCGCCTTTAGAAAATTGAAGCATTTATTAAAGTCCTCCCAACTTGAATAGCCTGGAAATTTCTCAATACTATCCACTAAATTATCCTGAGCAGGATTGGCATACAAATAAGATATCCTCTCTTTTGCAGCATCCAAATCTGCAATTTCTGCCACCATTGGAAACCCCTCCCAAATCTGTAAATGATTGAGGCCTACAAGTCTTTTTAAAGCATCTGTAATTTTCTTTTGAATCTCGGAATAGAAATTAACACATTGTTGTGAATCTTTTGCCACAATTATAATGTGCGGATGCGAACCATTCCAAATGTCATGACACAAAATAACCTTGTTATCTCTTTGGGTACGCGCAATTGCTGCACCAATAATTAACTTTATTATGAGATAGGCTACAAACGGTAAAGTGGCTCTAGCTCTAAAGCAAATCTCGTAACAAGTATTTGATATTATTCTTCGTCTTCGTCTAGGCATTCATTATTCCTTTAAAAACTCTCTCTATTGTTATAAATCAGATATTCATCTTAAAAAGTTTCGTGATTTTACAAAAAATTGAAAAAATGTTGGGTTGTACCAGTTTTTAAAAAAAGGGGATCATGAAAATTGCATTGCTACAGGGTGATATTACTTGGAATTCTGCACTAGATAATTTAGCCCGCTATGAAAAGCTATTAGATGTTGCACTTAAAGAGTCCCCTACTCTGATTCTTTTACCTGAAATGTTTACAACTGGATTTTCATTCCCCCAAGGTGACTTCGCTCAAAAAGCCTGTAAAGTTGGGTCCCACCATTTAGAGAATGCAGCCAAGGATCATAAAATTTATATTGCTGGCTCCTTACCTCTTATAGTGCCTCCAGAAACTAGACCCTTCAACGCACTCCGGATCTATGGCCCTGATGGCCACCTTGCTGATTACTCAAAACTTCACCTTTTTAGTCTTGATGGTGAGGAGCAACATTACCGCAAAGGCGAGCGCACTATCACCCTGCCAATCTTAGATTTTCGAGTTAGTTTTTCAATTTGTTATGATCTACGTTTCCCCCAATTATATTCTTCCATTGCTCCCCAAACAGATCTTTTTGTTGTTTGTGCCAACTGGCCCGAAGTACGCCAACAGCACTGGGAAACATTATTGCGGGCCCGCGCCATTGAGAATCAAGCTTTTGTGGCAGGCGTAAATAGAGTTGGCAAAGGTGGTAATGGACTCACCTATGCTGGTGGCTCAATGATTATTTCTCCGCGTGGTGAAATTCTCGCTCAGGCAGATAATACTGAACAAATTTTACAAGCTGACCTTAATCTTGAAGAGGTTAAAAAGTGGAGAGATACACTTAGTTGCTTAAAAGATCGGAGAGAAGATGTTTATTAAAATATCTGAGGATAAAATCTAGATCCTCGAAAGCCGTACAGCAGCCTGCTCCAATACCTCTTCCGTCTTAGCAAAGCAGACTCTTAAAACCTTATGCTCCGCATTATTATGATAAAGAGCCGACATTGGTACAGTGCCCACTTTGGCATTCTTTGCAAACCAAATGGCGGCATCCATATCTCCTGCATTCATGATCTTGCCATAACTAAGAGATTGAAAATATGTTCCTTTGGCAGGAGTAAATTCAAAACGGGAGTTTTTGATTCCGTTTAAGAAAAAATCCCGCTTCTTTTGATAAAAATCAGGCAGATTCAAATATTCATCTTTTTCTTTTAAAAATTCAGCGATCGCTAATTGCATGGGGTGATTAACCGTAAATGTCATCATCTGATAACATTTACGAAACTCGGCCATAAGTTCTTTGGGGGCAACTACGTAACCGATTTTCCAACCAGTTACGTGATATACTTTTCCGAATGAATATATAGAGAAGCTTCTCTCGGCAAGCTCAGGATAACGCATGACACTTTGATGTTGAAAGCCATCAAAAATAAGATGTTCATAAACTTCGTCACTTATAATTACAATATTTGTATTTTTTACAAGATCGATAAGCGAACGCATGTCTGATTCTTCAAGCACAGTGCCACTTGGGTTATGAGGAGAGTTAATAATAATAGCCTTGGTTTTATCAGATATTTTCAAAGCAACTTCTTGCCAAGGAATTTTATAAGCCGGTGGCCGAAGCTCAATGTAGACAGGCACACCACCATTTAATTCAACAATTGGTGCAAAACAATCAAAAGCTGGCTCAAAGATAATTACTTCATCCCCGGGGTGAATTACTGAAGTTACAGCAGCCATCAGTGCCGCGTGCCCTCCCGGGGTTACATTTATTTCAGTATCAGGGGAATAAGATTTTCCATAAATAAACTGAATCTTCTCTACGATAGCTTCCCGAAGTGCAAGCGCACCAGGCATAGGACAATACTGATTGAAACCTTTTCTCATGTATTGATCGACTAAAGAAATCAATTTCTCGGAACAAGGAAAATTAGGAAACCCTTGGGCTAAGTTTATAGCATTTTGCTCAGTAGCTACGGCATTCATTGCAGTGAAAATATTCATCCCCATATTGGGGAACTTGGATCGAATAGAAGGAGTGCTCATTTGAGGAATTAGATTACAGGAGGGGATGAATAGGTCAAGTTAAGTTTATCTTTTATGAAAACTGGTGCAGGTTAATAATTTTAATGAGCTACTTCAGAAATTGAGAGGAGAAAATTCTTGAAAAGAGAACCATCATCTCAAGAACTTGATGTTCTTAAATATGAGGGCTCTCTCCTTTTCCCTAACTGTATTTGACTGAACATCCATACGATTTTGTCTGCGTAGTTTCTACGGGCTTTGAGGCAATAAGCGAAGTCAAAGCTTGTTCAACATAATTTACCGGAGTCTCTAAATCGCCACCTGAGTCATTATCAATTGCGCCACTGTAAGCAATTTTTCCATCTTTATTGATTACAAACATATGAGGTGTCGTTAGCGCACCAAATTGCTTTCCAACTTTTCCATCCTGATCTACAAGTACAGGATAAGGAAGTGCTTGCGCATTGGCCCATGTGGATAATTTATCAGTATCATGAAAATGTGTACTGCTCACAGCCAACCATACAACTCCTTGAGCTGCGAATTTTTCAGCTAATCGCTTCATGGTTCCTGATTTGTAATGTCTCTTTACAAATGGACAATCTGGGTTAGTCCATTCAAGAACCACCATCTTACCAACATAATCTGCAAAACTAACTGACTTGCCATTCGTATCACTCAAAGTAAAAGTTGGGGCACTCGTCATTCCATCCATAGATGGACTTGCAATACAGGAGGAAATGCAAATTCCTAGAGTTGCTGCACAAAGTAATACAAATCTTAAGATACCGTATTTTTTGCTCATAAAGGATTCTTAGTTTATTTTAATAAAATTGGAAAATCTACTCCGCGCCGTTTTCCTGAGACTGTGGTAAAGACAATGACAGAATTAAGTTGAGTTGGGAAATCGGTAGCACTATTTAAATTACTACTTAAATTTCCAATTAGATTTAAAGTCATTCTTAATTCAGTTTTACCCTCTTTCTCACTTATATTTTCTGAACTTACAATAAGTTTATCTCCAAGCACCGGGTACCATTCTATGTTGCCTACCTTTTCTTTCCAGCTAAGATCGGCTTTTATTGTAATGCTCGAGTTCTCTTTTTTTAATGATATTTCCTGAGTAAATGGAGCATTAATTAAAGGAGTTGGTACTTGATCGATCCAAAAAGTTAAATCTGAACGTTTAGAATTCTTTGCAGATCTTAATTCCTCAATCGGTAAATTTAAAGAAGTTTTGCCGGGAACGCATAACTTTAAGTCACAGGCGAGCCATTTTACTTCGACCACTAAATCCCCTTCTCTTAAGCTGGGTGGAATCATAATCTCAGATAACAAAACAACCTCCTGATCATAACCGAAGGTAGGAGGCGATCCCTTTTGTATGAATTTTTCAGGAACAGGCCATAAAAGTGGTCCAGAAGTTGCACCAGGAGGCAACTTCCAGTTGATCCTAGTAGGTAATCCCGAATCCCCAGGAAAGTGCCAATATATGTGCCAATTAGGATCCATTAAAAACCGAACACCGACTAGATGTGTATCTTGAACACTCTGTGTTCCATCATGAATGACAAGCTCAGCTTTAACATTTTGAGAGAAGGCCTTTTCACCTACTAAAAGTATCAATAAGAAAGTTACTATTTGGAATAATTGTTTCATTTGATTGATTATCTAAGATCTTCCAGAGAAGCGACAGTGGCAGTTGTGATTAACCAACACGGAATGCCGAATATTTAAACAACTGTTGATATCAGAATTCGCGGAATAAACCATTTGCATCAATAATCTCATAGGTTTCATTCCATTGAGCATTCCATTGACACGATCAATAAAAATACATGCTACGGCTCAACCCAAGTACTTAAATAGAAGTTTTTATCTACTCTAATACTCCACATACTCCAAACAAAGCCCCCAGCCTGGAGCAGTCGGTCCAGCGAGCTGACGATTTTTTGATTCAAGAAGTTCTTTCATTGAAGATGCCTTACCTTCGTTTTTACCGAATTCGACTAATGTTCCAACAATATTACGAACCATATGTTTTAGAAATCCACTTCCAATAACTTCATAATAAATATACGGAGGATTAGAAATTATTTCACTTTTATAAATGGTTTTTATTGTACTAGTACTGCCGCAACCAGATCCTTGAAAACAAGCAAAGTCTTGCTTACCTAGTAACAGTAAAGCTTCTCTTTTCATTCTTTCAATATCTAAGTCTCTATGAACAAGCCAAACTTGGCCTTTTTCTAATACCGGCGGAACGTCAGAGTTATAAATTACGTATCTATAAAATTTAGATTTGGCTGATCTTAGAGAATGAAAAGTATCAGGGACTATCTCCACTTCAAGTACAGAAAGATCACCTTTCATAATACTACTAACGGATCTTTTTAGCCGTATTAAATCAGGGACTTTCTCAACAAAGAAATTAGCCACCTGACCTCTTGAATGAACGCCTTCATCGGTGCGTCCACTGCATTGAACATGGTGAATTTTTTCCTGGAGCACCAATTCTAAAACTTTATGCAGCTCTTCTTGAACAGTACGGACACTGGGCTGTTTTTGCCAACCATGAAACTTGGAACCATCGTACTCAAGTAAAAGACGAATATTAGCCACGAGTAAAGCTTTTCAAAATAAATTTTCACATAAAAAGGCACTATTGCTTCATTAGCTCTTCAGCTATTTGTATGGCATTTAAAGCCGCGCCTTTTCTTAGATTATCTGAGACAATCCAAAGATTTAATCCATTTTTTATAGAATCATCTCTTCGAACTCGACCAACTTGCACGGTATCACCACCAGCAGCAGTAATCTGCATTGGATAAATATCATCGGCCGGAAATACTTCTACGCCAATGGCACTTTCAGCTAATTTAATAAATTCCTCAGGAGTCAATTCTTTTTTAGTCTCGACATTGACACTCTCTGAATGTGCATGAAAAACTGGGACTCTGACAGCAGTTGCTGTTATTCTTAGATTTGGCAATCCTAAAATCTTTCTGGATTCCTCGATAATTTTATTTTCTTCCTTTGTGTAGCCACTATCCAAAAATGTATCGATATGAGGAATACAATTAAAGGCAATTTGAGAGGAAAAGTGCTCTAGCGGCATTTCTGATTGATTAAATATTGCTAAGCACTGCTCCCATAGCTCTTCGAGAGCCTTTTTCCCTGCGCCAGATACAGACTGATAAGTCGAAACCACAACCCGCTCAAGTCCCGCAGCTTTATCTATAATATTTAAAATCATGCATAACTGAATTGTTGAGCAATTTGGGTTAGCATATATTTTTTGTGTCTTTGTAATTAGTGCACCATTAATCTCGGGAACAACAAGAGGAATTTCAGGATTGAGGCGAAAATGACTAGAATTATCTATTACAAAAGCTCCAGCTTTTACTGCCAATGGAGCGAACTGAGATGAGATGGAGGCATCTGTAGCAAAGAGAGCAATATCAACTCCTTCAAAAGAATCATCTTTCAAAGAAAGGACTTCTAGATCTTCACCATCAACTTCAACGGAGGAGCCTTCAGAACCTTCCGAGGCATAACAAAGGATTTCAGAATATGGAAATTCTCTTTGGATCAAGATTTCGATCATTTCCTTTCCTACTAGTCCAGTGGCTCCAACAACAGCCACAACCGGTTCTGACTTCATAAATTCCTTTCTTACTTTGCATTAAAACTAGGCCATTTATAGACCATTTAAGAAAATCCGCAATGTTACTGAAATTTGCCTTTTTGTACCTTTCTAGATTGCATATACTTATCCTCCATGAATAATCCAGCTTTTTTTAAATCAGAGTCAGGTTTTATTTTTTCTGGTATTACTCCAGAGGTACACCTCTGCCTAGTGAATGAGCTAACCTCAACTAATCATCTAACAAAATTACAACTCTCCGAGGCTGCCTCTTTATGTATGGCAATGGTAATTAGATATGCACTAGGTTCAAAAGCAATTGATGGAAATATCGTAAGCTTCTTTGATGATTCTCTACAAGGTCTCGTTGCCTTATCAACTCTTAGACACTTAGCTAATGGAGGAGCCAAATGCCAAGCTTATCAATGCTCAAGTTCCCTGGAGGCGTCTAATGAATTCATACAAAGTATCTCAGCCGCTCAATCAAGTGGTATCGAGGTTAATACAAAGTCTTTAGATAGTACTCAGTTTTCTAATGTTCATGGCGCAATTTGTGGATTAAAAGAGGATTCTTCAATAAATAACATTAAAGATTTTTTAAACGAAAGTACGATTTCTGTTCATTCGGTTATCATGCCTCCTGTTAATTTAGATTCCGGAAAGCATGAAATATTTTCAGCATCTACCATGTCCCTGGGCCTTCCCTTAAAAGATACTGCTAAATTTAAGGAGCAAATTGGACGGCATTATCTTTGTGATATCTGCATTCCTCAAGAAACATACGAAAAATTTGGCCTTAAAAATTGCAGTCTTTTTTCAGAACAACCGGTAATTAAAATATTTAATGCAGAATAAACCTATGGATCCCCTACTCTCGGCAAGAATGAAACTCTCCCTTATTAGAGCAAAAAAAATCTCGGTCAATGACAATGTTAGTTTCTGTCTGAAAATCGCTGAGGAGGCTCAAAAAAATATCAAGCCTTTTACCTTTATAAATAAAGCCTTGGCCATTAAAAAATCTAAAGAAAGCAATCTTGATCTATCTGGTCGCCTAGCTGGACTTACCTTCTCTGCCAAGGATCACTTTCTAGTTAAAGATCTGCCTGCATCGGAAGCTTCAAAACAAACTCTTATTCAATCTGCCAAAACGAATGATAGATATGTTTCTCTTTTTGAAAACGAAGGTGCTATCTGTATCGGCAAAGGCAATCTACCTGAGTATAGGAAAAGTACCTTTACTAGAAATGAGATCTTTGGCACGACTCTTAATCCTTTCAATTCTCAATATACTTCAGGTGGATCCTCCGGTGGCGACGCAGTTGCAGTAGCTTGCGGAGCTGCCGATTTTGGACTTGCGGGTGATGGAGGTGGATCCTTAAGGATACCAGCAAACTATTGTGGAATTTTTAGCATTCTTGCCACTACCGGATTACTTGAAGGTACAGACGATCCCTTTGTCTTGACTTCTTTTCTGAGAAACATGGGCTCAGTTGGTCCATTAGCTCGAACCCTAAATGATCTCGAATTAGTTTTTGAGGTTATGTGTCAAAAAGCCAGCAGCTATCCGAACCGCGAGATCCCAAGAGATTCAAAAACTAATAATTTTTTAATACTAAAAGAAGTTGCTGGCATTCGCTGTGATAAAGAAATTGAAGAAAATTTAGATTTCACAGCAAAGTCATTAGAAAATCTTGGTCTAAAAGGCATTGAGAAAAAAATAGATCTTTTTGATCATGCAATTCCTGTTTTTTATCTATTAGCTGGCCAAGCTGGTCTTGTCCAAGAAGATGTTGTTAGAAAAAGAATAGGTTCTCCTAGAGATCTGACATTAGAAGGTAAAGAAATTCAAGGACTACGCGATCAAATTAAAAAATTAATGCCCGCTATGACTGTAGAGTCCCTCCTTGATACCATTTATATTTGGGATTCCCTAAAAAGAGAATCAGCGAAAATTTTTGAAAATTTTGATTTTATCTTAGCTCCAGTCTCAGCAACAATCCCATTATTATCAGGAGCAATCTCCGTTAATCTAAACGGTGTCGATCGATCTACTCATGAGCTTGCTCATTTCTCGCGAATAGCCAATATCCTTGGCTTACCAGCACTCTCCTTTCCAACTATCATGAGTACTGCTGGACTACCTCTAGGCCTTCAAGTTATGACCAGACGTTTTTACGATTCCTTTCTTTTTGAGATAGTTAAAAAATTAGGATTTACAAAACAGTTACGGCCAAAGCCTTAGTATCTCAATTTACAAATGGAACAGCCCTGAATCTGATTCACTTTCAACAGGCCTGGGGCCTGCTGCGCTTTCAAATAACAAATTTAGAAGTAAAATCCTCTCCCTTAACGTCCCCTAATTCTTAAGATTTCTAGGCATAGAATAAAGAGTCCATTTATAGCCTAATTCAGAATCTCCTTTGGAAACCAAGATTGTCCAGCCGGGTTTAGGAGGTGTCTGTCCACCATCACTTAAAAGCTTAAGAGTCATGTTGTCATTTGTTTTAATAACATCAATTCCAGCCCTTCTATGATCCCAGGAAAGTGGGCGCTCGTTATCAGAATATCTAGAAGAGATAATATTTTCAACAACTACTCTAACTGGAACTTCTTTGAGGGAATCAACTTGCATTTGAATGCCTTGAAAATTAATTAACTTCTCTCTTGATTAATGTTGGAGAGACAATTTCCTCAGTCTGCATACCAAAATATGGGGCAGGACCATACTTTACATCGCGCATCATCTCTGCAGCTTCTTTAGTATCAACAGTAGACCATTGAATTTGAGAATTTCCTCTTCGATCTTGTGTCTCAATTATTTTTGTAGGCACTAGAAAAAGCTCTCCAGCTAAAGTCTCTCCCTTTGGAGAAAGCTTGACTATAGTAACCGAAATCTTTTTTGCTTCGGCTACCCTACGGGCAACTGTACGGAGTTGCTCAATCGGTTTACCAATAATCCACTCCTTTTCTGCAGCACCTGGACAAGCAAGGACTATCTGACCTTTTTCAATATTTCTTTCTAGCTCTCCGAGCCAATCAATTGCTAACACTTGCTACTTCTCCAAACTGATCCAAAAAAAGGACCTCTTTAACTATACTCGAGAAGAACTTCCCTGAGAACCTGAGTCTGCTAAAGCATCAATTCTCTCTTTTAGTTCTTTTCCAACTTTGAAAAATGGAAGTTTCTTTGGTGGCACTGAAATAGTTTCTCCAGTTTTTGGATTACGACCTTGGTAGGCTTCGTATTGTTTAACTACAAATGAGCCAAACCCTCTAATTTCAATACGACCACCGGCGGCCATAGTGTCTCGCATCTTTGTAATAACGAGGGTAACTATTTCCTCTGACTGATGAAGACTTACACCGGTCTTTGCTGACAGCTGCTCAATTAATTCTGACTTGTTCACATTACCCCTTAGCAAAAGTTAAAATTCCTTGCCTCTACCCTCTCACTCGATACAGGAGGAAGAGTTATGTTAGCTACCTAGATTCTCTTATAACTAATTGAGATTGTTAAAGCGACATACTAAATAGCTGGTCCTAAACGGGTTACTAATCATTTCTAACAAAAAGATTAAATACCCGAAGGACTACTATAAAGATGCACAATCATTATAAAAGTATCCATAAAAGAGTATACGTTGCTAGAATCATTAACAAAAGAAGTTTTTAATCATCCAAAATAAATATAACTATATAAATTTATTCAATATAATTATGTTTTGCTTTCTATCCTGCTCCGAGCAGTAAAAACCATGAAAAAGAGATGGTCCTACGTGGGAAGCTCGATAAATGTTAAACTGTCTCTCTTACCTTTCTAGTTTTAATCAATGGGCCTGCCAGCCGAAAGAGCCACTCCAGTGACGTTATATATTGTGAATGTTAAGTAATTCATCTTTGCAACTCTGGCCATAGTGGAAGCAAAGGTTCGGATGATGGGTAAAAATCTTCTACTTACAACGAATACTTTCTGCATAATTTATAACTGGTGCCCACGACAAGGATCGAACTTGTGACCTCAGCTTTAGGAAAGCTGCGCTCTATCCAACTGAGCTACGAGGGCATTCAAAAGAATAGGTATCAAGTTTTCAGATAAAACTAATTAAGTCAAGATTACAAGAAATCCAAAGGCTATGTGAAATTATTTTTTGAAAAAATACTTGGGATCGACTGCGACTAAACCTTTACCAGGTCTTACAATCCTAGTCTCAAAATGAAGATGCGGACCTGTGGCATGGCCTGTTTTACCAACATATCCAATTAGTGCGCCTTGCTTAACAAACTGACCTCTTCTGACAAGGTTCTTATAGTTATGTCCATAAATTGTAGTCAAACCAAAATCACCTTTAATCGCGATCAGATTTCCATACCCACTAAAACCGCTACCACTATAAACAATCTGACCGGCATGAGCTGCATAAATACGAGTTCCAACCGGAGCCGCAAGATCAAGCCCCTCATGAAACTTGAACCACCTCCTTCCAAAACCAGAATTCAGTTTCGCGCCAGGAACTGGCCAGACAAGTTTTCCTTTATATAAGGAAGCTTGACCCAGCTCTGTGCGACCAACTTGATAATTTTTTCGACCAATACCTAAGCTTGCTTCTTTGCTTGTTTCTTTGCTTGTTGAATCTGAATCTAGATAATAGTTTTCCTTATACGGTATCTTTATTTCTTGTCCTACAATCAGGAAATCTGAACTTGCGAGGTTGTTTATTTGGGCTAATTCCTCATAACTAGATCCAAAGTTGGCACCAATTCTGGAAAGACTGTCACCAGGTTTAATAGTATAAGAAAGATATTGCTCTGTGCCCGAAAAAAATAGAGAGCACCCAAATGCGCCAACACACAATATAGATATTAATAAAAATCGACGCATGAGTTATAAGTCTCAAGTGAAATAGATTTCAGTTGGCACTAACCTTGCCAGGGTTCTAATTGATAGGACTTCAGTGTCTCAGTTGATTCAAATAGCCACAAGTTTTCTGAACTTAGATCTCCAAAAGCACCGACAAGCTTACCATTTTTCTTAGAAAGATGGCTTAAAAGATCCTCACTGGGAGATTTTGCTGGAAAGTTAAGCAAGATTGCATCATAAGGTGCGTGCTCTGGCCATCCCTTCAATCCATCCCCTGCTTTAAAAAGAATTTTTGCATAGCCAAGTGCATCTAAACGTTTTCTGGTTTGTTGGGCCATAAGACCTTGCTGTTCAATGCAAAGAACTTGAGCACCGCAATGTAACATTATAGCACTGCCGTATCCGGTGCCTGCTCCAACTTCCAAAACCCTCATTCCCTTTGTAACTCCAAGAAGCCCAATCATCCGAGCCAAAGTTGAAGGCTTAAGACTTACCTGATTATAGCCAATCGGCAGAGAAACATCTTCATCAATCCTATTATGATAACCAGTTACAACAAATTTTTTACGATCAATTTTAGTAAATGCTTCGAGAAGTTTTTGCTCCATCTCTGAATCAGCAATTCCGGCTTGAGATACCACCATCTGAGAAAATTCTGATGGCTTGAAGGATTCATTATTGGCTTGATTTGATCGCATGAACTACTACTTTATTAAATGGTCGGGCTGAGAGGATTTGAACCTCCGACCTCACCCACCCCAAGGGTGCGCGCTACCAGTCTGTGCCACAGCCCGACGTTAGACAAGAGACATTATTATATAGAGGACATCTGCAGCTTGCAATTCTAAAGAAATTCACATGCAATTCTTACAACTGTGAGAATAGTAACGCATGGTATAAAAATCCCTGCCTAAATCTATCTAAAGCTAAAGATTCATTTGGGGCATGCCAATTATCCTCAGCTTTTGAAAAGCCAACTAATAATGGTTCGGCTCCAGAGACTTGGCAAAGCTCACTAATAACGGGAATAGATCCCCCTTCCCAACGATAAGCAATTGGCATATCTGAAAGTTTAGAAAGAGAATCAATGGCGACCTTAAGCCATTTTGATTCAACATCAACTCTGAGAGCTGGACTTCCCAATTTTATATCAACAAACGAAAGACGCATCTCCTTTGCGGCCCTTTCCTCGATATGTTTTTTTACAACTTCAAAAACTCTTGCTGGATCTTGATCGGTTCCAAGTCTCATTGAGACTTTAGCAAAGGCGGAAGCAGGTATTATTGTTTTACCACCCGGCCCAGCATATCCACCATGCAATCCATTAATTTCAATTGTAGGTCGAAAGCCAACTCTTTGTGCTGATGTTAGTCCTTGCTCTCCACCAGACGGATTTGAACCTAAAAGATTAAAGTAATCAGCATCAGAGCTTGCTCCAGTTTCTGCTAGTAGAGATTCTTTCTTTGATGGCAGTCTTAAATCATCATAAAATCCTTTTACAGAAATCTTGCCATTTTGCTCATGAAACGAAGCGATTATTTTAGCAAGCTCAGTAAGAGGATTTTTTACAGCCCCACCGTATAATCCGGAATGAAGATCGTTGGGATATGCATTTAAGTTTATGGTAAAAGAGGAGACTCCGCGTAATCCCATGGTGATTGTTGGGGCACCAGATTGTAACATACTTGTATCAGAAACAACTAAAACATCCGCCGAAATCTTATCTCTCAATTTTTCAACAATTGAGGATAGTCCTGTACTTCCACTTTCCTCTTCCCCTTCTATAATCACTTTAATGTTTGCTTTAAGTGCTTTTTCTTTAATAAGAGTTTCTAAAGCACCTAAAATAAATGTGGCTTGGCCTTTATTATCAGCCGCTCCTCTTGCATAAAGTTTCCCATCGCGAATTTCAGGTTCAAAAGGTTTACTCTTCCATTCATTTAATGGATCAGCAGGCTGAACATCATAATGAGCGTATACTAAAATAGTAGGCCTATCGGATTCACCTTTTCTTTCGGCAAAAACAACTGGTTTACCAATCGTTGAAATCACTTCTGATTGAAAACCAATTTCTTTTAACCTTTTGGAAACCCATTCCGCACATTGAGTACATTGCTCATCAAAAGACTTATCAGTACTAACACTTGGAAATCGAAGAAGAGTCATCCAATTCTCAATAAGTGCCTTTTCTTCCTTCACATAAAGCTCAGCAACTCTTTCTAATGTAATCTGACTCATATAGTTATCCCAATAAGTAATTTTCGAATACTTTTCTGTTACAAACCTTCGGTTTACTTAAAACATTTAGTAGGAATAACTATTTATCATCCCTTTGGGGGATCGTAAGTCCAAAAAAAGATTTTCTTTAGGAAAGTTATTTTTGGACTTACTATATCCTCTATACCCCTTTCGGTCCTGAATGTTTCTTGTTAACTTATTTATCTATTTTGTAACACATGCTTTGGGAGCAAAAGAAATGAAAAGTTCTGTTTTAAATATTTTTAAAATCGCCTGCATTGGACTATTGGTAATTGGAGCTACTGCATGCTCGAGTAAGAAGAAACCAGGTCCACTCGATCCAGGATACCTATCTGAGCAAGATCTTAATTCCCAACTTGAGGGAAGGTTTGCTGATGGATCTATCCCAACAGCAGAAGGTGAAGGGCCTTTTAGAAATATACACTTTGCTTATAACTCCTCTTCTCTCGATGACATGGGTCGGCAGGATGTTGAATATAATGTTGAGATATTAAAAACCAATCCTGAGATCAAACTAATTCTTGAAGGCCATTGTGACGAAAGAGGAACTGCTGAATACAACATGGCTCTAGGTGAAGAGAGATCTCGTACGGTCAGTAAAGTTTTACAATCTTACGGTGTTAGTGCTGATAAAATAAAGACTATTAGTTATGGCGAAGAAGTTCCAGTTGCTCAAGGCAGCAATGAAGAAACTTGGACACAAAATAGAAGAGTTCACTTCTCTCCTCATCGTTAGTACTTTTAACGATCTTACCGCAGAGAGCACCAAGTGCCTGGAAAAGAAATTTTTATTCGCCTGCTCCGTTCTCTCCGTGGTTCAAATCTTTTCTTAGCTTTTTTTTAAGAATTATTTACCACGCAAAAGGCGGAGCATTCGGATAGATAACAAATTTCTTCTAATTTATAAGGGATTTTAGCATGATTCAAGATCGTTGATTGCGATCCATTCTAAATGTATACTCCAACCTCCCAAACCAGCTTTAATCTCTTCACATATCGATATCGAAAGGGCACGTTGGGTAATGAATAGAATTATTGATACAATTTCACTTCCCGAAGGGCTGCGTAGCCTTGACATTCAATCTCTAAAACTAGTTGCGCAAGAATTAAGAGATGAGCTGATCTCTTCGGTTTCCTCCTCCGGAGGACACTTTGCTTCAAGCTTAGGAACTGTAGAAATCTCAGTAGCACTACATCACGTTTTCTATACCCCAAAAGATAAATTAGTTTGGGATGTCGGCCACCAAGCTTATATCCATAAAATGTTAACTGGAAGAAAAGATCTACTTGGAACAATCAGACAAAAAGATGGGCTTTCAGGATTTCTACGCCGCGAAGAAAGTGAACATGACTCCTTTGGAGCTGGTCACGCTGGAACTAGTATCTCGGCAGCACTTGGAATGGCTGAAGCTTTTTCTAAAACCGATCCATCCCGCTCAGTAGTAGCAATTATCGGTGATGGTTCCATTACAGCTGGCATGGCGATTGAAGCTCTGAATCACACTGGGGCTTTAAAACGAAAATTAATTGTTATCTTAAATGATAACGATATGTCTATTTCCCCAAATGTTGGAGCACTAAGCTGGCTATTTTCAAAAGCGATTACATCTAAACTGCCTACCATGGCTCGTCAGGGCTTTAAAGAACTGCATAAAAAAGGCTACGTTCCGGATTTAGTTTACAACACCATCGATCGCGCCGAAGAAGCTGCTGTTGGTTTCTTTGCAGGTGGTGCTGCTGGCTGGTTTGAATCATTTGGCTTTAGGTATATTGGCCCACTTGATGGTCACAACTTAGAAGATCTTGTTACAGCTCTCCACCATGCAAAAGATCAAGACGGACCAGTCCTAATTCATGCAAGAACTGCAAAAGGAAAAGGCTACCAACCCGCTGAAGAAGATCCACTAAAGTGGCACGGTGTAATTCCATTTGATAAGACTTCTGCAAAGTTTATATCTACCCCGCAACCTGCTGCGAAAAAACTTCCTTCCTACAGCGAAGTATTTGCTTCTGCCTTGGCGGATCTCGCTGACAAAGATCAAAAAATTGTCGCAATTACTGCTGCCATGCCTACTGGAACCGGCCTTGATAAATTTCAAGAAAGACACCCAAATAAATTTTATGATGTGGCTATTTGTGAGCAACATGCCGTGACTTTTGCTGCGGGTCTTGCCTGTGAAGGATTCAAGCCTGTCTGCGCTATCTACTCTACTTTCTTACAACGGGCCTTCGATCAAGTTGTGCACGATGTTTGCTTGCAAAATCTTCCTGTAATTTTCGCAATGGATCGCGGCGGAGTTGTTGGCAATGATGGACACACTCATCAAGGTCTTTTTGATATTGCTTACCTTAGATGCATTCCAAACATCGTCGTCATGTCTCCTAAAGATGAAAATGAATTCCGACATATGATGTACACTGCCGTTAATCACAATGGCCCAATTGCTATTCGATACCCAAGGGGTAACGCTATCGGGATAGAAATCGATCCTGAATTTAAAAAAATCAGTATCGGCAAAGCTGAAGTAGTTAGAGAAGGAACCGATGCTCTAGTCGTTGCCCTGGGCCCATTGGTAAATGATGCGATTACCATGGCTAATAATCTAGAAACCACTCAAGGCATCAGTACATGTGTAATCAATGCTCGCTTTGCAAAACCTCTTGATAAAGATCTCTTAAAAGAATACCTCCCTCGCTTTAACACAATCTGTACCTGGGAAGATCACGCTTTAATGGGCGGATTTGGAAGTGCCATCTTAGAATTCGTCAACGAAGAAGGGATTGCACTAAAAAGCGAAATCAAACGCTTCGGTGTTGGAGATTACTTTGTAACGCATGCATCTCAAAAAGAGCAGTATCAGATGTGTGGATACGACTCAAATGCCATCTCTAGTTATATTCTTTCAAATTTCAAACCACAGCTCAAAGCTGTGAATGTTTAGATGGTTATTTCCTGAAAAGTTGCATCTATAGTTATCCCAATAAGTAATTTTCTGAATACTTTTCTATTGAAGAATTCAATAATCAAATAAACTGCAAATCAAAAACTGCCCTGACTTCAATCACAGTGATCTGGCTTTAAACACTCGTTTTTTCGCTAACTATCTGTAAACATTGAATTCAAATATTGGCATATCTTTTGTATTCACACCCCATAGTAGTTAAAAAAATTGTGGTTATATATGAGTAAAGTTAATGGTTTTTCAGAACGGTTATTAAAGATTGAGTTGGCACTTTATGAGACTAGCGAGTCCATCGGTGGTGAAACAGGCGTAAAATTAATGGATCGAATTGCTGCTTTGCCTGAGCTTGATAAACAAGTTGTTATAAAAGCTTTTTCTGAAGCTTTAGATAGAATGTTTGGCAAGTCTGAAAATCTTGAGAAAATATCTAAAGGTCTAGGTGATGCTATTTATAATGAAGTTCTTACTGATTATTTATCAACAACTAGCGAGCCTAAGTTAAGAGTGCTTAACGGGGGAAGATGCTATTCCCCGGAGGCATAATAAATAGTGTTTTTCATTTTCAAAAATCATAGCTAACTCGAAGGTTAACAAGTAACAAGATTTAACTTAGTCTCCATTACCATACCTTGTGATTCGGCTAAGACTTTTGAAAAACACTATAGTTTTTAAACATTACTTTTCTGTAAAATCGATTCTTAATAATGTTGATTGTCCTTGATCATTATCAGTAACTGCAATGGCAGTGTAATGACCTCCTTCTTTCATCGATAGTATTGAGATTGATTCTACTTTGTAGACCTTATTAAAATCCCCTTCCCGATGATTAGAAAACACTACCTCCTTACTTGAACGTGTGTTTATTTGTAAATCTGGAATTTTTAATGGAGAGGGAATTTCAAGAGTTCCAATAAAACTACCCAAAACTACTCCATCTTCATAAGCATTCAAAGAGTCCTCAACGGAGGCAGTAAATAAGATCCTATTTGAATTAGGAAAACTAGATGCTCCGGAGAAACCAGCTTCAATATTATTGAGCATTGGAAGATGGCAGGTGCAAACAACGGCCAATGGTGGGAGTTGTTTGGAATTACTTAGCCATTTTTCAAATTCAGCTCGCTCATAAATTACCAGGCAATTTGGCCCACCTTTATTACTACGGTGTAAAAACACAAAGAAATCTTTTGTTGTCGTAGCACCTTCAATATTAAGATCCTGACTTTTTGCAATCTCTGAATTTTGTCTTAAAGAATCGTATACTTCTTTTAAAGAAAATTCTGAGACAGTAAAATTCGGAAGTTGCATTTCTTGAGGGGAATTAGGCATTTTAACTAAGAATCCACGTTGACGCGACTCCCTTGAACCGGAACCAAAAATAACCAAGTGCTGAGAACTCTCAATGGTAATTAAGCTGGTCGCTTCAAAGTCAGGCTTGGTTTTCTTAGAAATGCGCGCATCAAGCTCCCCCTCAACTTTAAAAAGTTCAACCTGGAATTTTGGCTTTCCTTGAGAGGAGAGTACAAAAAGCTGCGAAGAGTCATCACTCACAATAAAGATTGAATCACCCACTACTTCTACTCCAGATGCTGAAGGAATATACGGAAGTATTTCTGATGTTATATTTAATATTTTTAAATTCGAAATGATTTGGGAATGACCTAAAAACATACTCAGCAATATTAAAATAATCTTAGATTATCAATCAACCTTATCTTATTAAGGTATCCAGCAAACAAAACTCGGCAAGATGATTCTAATTGATTAACTGAAATTAAGTCCTTTTCTCTGACGATGCTTAAATAATCAACTTCAATATCGGGAAACTTGGCAAGCTGACTACGGGCAGCTTGCCAAAGAACCGAAGAGAGTCTCTCCCCTTTTTTAACGGCGTCTTGCATTAAGCTTAAAGCTTTAAAAATTTCCGGCGCAATCTCTCTGGTTTCTTTGCTCAGTTTTACATTTCTAGAGCTCATTGCGAGGCCATCTGCCTCTCTAACAGTTGGTCCTCTTAAGATCTCAATATTCATTTTAAGATCTTTGACCATGGTTTCAATAATTCTTAACTGCTGAAAATCTTTTTCACCAAATACAGCGAAATCAGGCTCGACAAGATTAAATAAAATCGTAACGACAGTACTTACACCCTTAAAGTGTCCGGGCCTCGATCCACCTTCGTAAAGATTAGGTAATTTTATAAGTTCAACCCAAGATTCAAAGTCGGCCCCATAAATCATTGCAGGTGTGGGAACAAAAACAGCATCGACATTCAACTCTTTTAAAAGAGAAAAATCTCGGGGCAAATCAATGGGGTATTTTTTCAAATCTTCCGGATCGTTGAATTGAGTTGGATTTACAAAAATCGAAACTATTATTTTGGAAGCTTTTGTTTTGGCAAGATTGACAAGACTGCCATGGCCGTTATGAAGGTATCCCATGGTTGGTACAAATCCAATTTTCAGATTTGATCTTTTCCAAAATCCAATCATCTCCTTTAAGGATTCAATGTCGTTAATGATTTCCATCGACTAATACCTATGCAACAAATATGAAGTTATATCACCACATAATCTTATTACTCTCTTAAGTCTTGTGAAACGATACCAAGTGTCATAACAATCAAGTGTCATAACTATTTAGCGCAATTCGAGCAGTACTGGAATTTTGATAAAAAATAGTACTTTCTTGACTGAAAACTAATTTTTAAGGACACTTGGTATTTATTGTTTCCCTCCCTACTGTCGGCACTATGATTATAAAGTAAAAATTGCCAATATGAAGACCCCTTTATTAAAACTTCTTATCATTTTTTCACTACTTCTTGCCAGCTGCTCCTCCTCTGAAAAAGCACTTGAACTTCAACCAATTGAACTGGGCAAAAGCACCTCTGTTGATACCCCTGAAACCGACTTAATCCGTGATGCACAAAAGTTTTATCAAAATCGATTGTTTACAAATGCCAGAGAGAGCTTTGAAAAAATAAGAGATGGCTATCCTTTTGGGCCATATGCTGAATACTCTGAGATTAAGATTGCTGACTGTCATTTCTATACTTTTGACTATTTAACTGCGGCTCTTCTCTATACTGACTTCTCTAAACAGCATCCTGCCTCACCTAACTTACCCTATGTAATGGTGCAAATGGGCCGAAGCTATGAGCTTCAATATGGTGGTCTGGGCAGAGATATCGAACCGTTGAATAAATCTATCGAAGCATACAAAAATTTACTTATAAAATTCCCTCAATCAATCTATAGCGAAGCTGCTGAAAAATACTTAAATGCTGCACAAGCTAAATTAATTGCCTATGAAGAGTCAGTTTCCGTTTTTTATAAGAAATCTGGCCAAGAGAAAGCTTCATTGGCAAGAGAGGAGTATGGGAAAAATGTCGAAGCTAATTTTCAATCTCAGCTTACTTCACTTAGTGCCACTGGAAATTCTCAAACAGTAGAAGTGCCTGAACTATATAAGGGTCCCTTCACGAACCAAGCTGTTTTTGCATCTAGTAGCAAAAACTCTAAAATATTTAAGGATAACTTAACACAAATTCAAATTCCTTCCGGTGCTCTAAGGGTTACTCAAGTAACGTGCAAACCTTCTGAGGAACAGGTCTTTTTATTTTTTAATAAAGATTTATCAACAGATTCTATCAAAAAAATTGAAGATTCCTCATCTGCAAATAATGGAATTCTCAGATTTTCAATTCCCGAAGCATATTCAAAAGGTTTAAAAGTAAATTGCTTTAGCTCTCAGGATCTTTCTGTCTCTGAAAATGGCAACGTAAGTTTGGCAATTAATAAAACAGCTTCATTTATGGGATTAAAAAATCCTTCTCGCCTTTTAGTTATTTTTAATGATTAAAACTTCCTTTAAAGTGGTGCGAAGTTCCTAAAAATGGTACTGTTTACTTCTTAATGAATCTTCTGGCAGTCCAATGCGCCCAAGTTTAAGTGAAAAGCTAAAATCATTTGATCTAAACGCTCTCTTTGATCCAGAGTTTATCTCTAGCTGCGTAAAAATATTAAGAGGCTTGCTGATTTTGGGCACAATTTTAGCCTTGATTTTTATTATAAGAACCTTAATAGATTCTCAAGTCTCAACTTTCTTGGATACTACCTTAGCCAATAGCGCGAGTGCATCAAAAGAATTACCAGTCAGCCAGGCAGCAAATAAAAATTTTGACGAGATTGTAAGAAAAGGAATCTTTGGGGCAATTGCCCTAACACCCCCACCTAAAGTTGACATCCTTGATTTAAAGCCCATTTCAAAATTACCGATGATCCTTGCGGGAACTTATGTTATCGATGGACAACCTTCATTTGCAATAATAGAAAATTCAAAATCTAAGGAACAGGATGCTTTTACTGTTGGAGATCAAGTCTTTAGTGAAGCTAAGTTAATTAAAATTTTCCCTGATAGAGTTGAGATTGAACGACTAGGGCAAATCGAGACCTTACTTCTTGACGAAGGAATTGGAAAACCAACTTCCCCTGGGCCAGGCGGCGTGGCAACAATTGGTGAAAATGAATTTATTATTGACAATGGAGAGCTTAACAAGGCCCTAGAAAATCTTCCGCTACTGCTGCAACAAGCACGAGCAGTACCCTACTTTAAAAACGGTCAAAGCGTGGGACTTAGACTCTTTGCAATTAAGCCAGACAGCCTTTATACCAAAATTGGCTTAAAAAACGGAGATATAATGATGAGTATCAACGGCAAGAGCCTCGCTGACCTCTCTGAGGCTATAAAGCTGTTTGAAACCCTGAAAGAAGAAAGATCTTTCACACTAGCACTTGAAAGAAATCGCGAAACAAGAGAGTTTAAGTACGAAGTTCGTTAGTTTAAGGAAGTTATAGTAACCATAATGAGAAGTAAGTTAGGCCGCTACTCGGTTGTTGCTGCACTTTGTTATTCAAAAATTTGTTGCTCAACAATTTTATCTTCTGCTTTGATAGCGGCATTCGTCTCACTGACACCTAATATGATATTAGCTCAGTCAGACGAAATGGATGACGAGACTTCTGACGAAATTGACACCAAGCCTCAAATCATAAATCCCGAGAACTCTCCCAACACTCCTTCCGCTCCTACCGAGGTATCAACATCAGGATCTGGATCTTCCACTGAGATTCATGTCAAGGATGCTGACATTACTGCAATTATAAAAATATTTAGCAAAAAAACAAAACGAAACTATATTCTTGATGAAAGAGTAAAGGGGAAAGTTTCTATTTTCTTACCATCGAAAGTTTCAGACAATGAAGCTACAAGAATCCTAGATGCTATCCTTGCTCTAAAAGGTTTCACGACAGTACCCGTTGGAGGCAATATATTTAAAGTCGTGCCTTCAAAAGAAGCTAAGAAAACAACTATTCCAACAATGACTGATAGTAGCGATCCGAATCCTACTGCCACAGTTGTTACTCGACTTGTTCGACTCAACTATGTCAGTGCTCAAGATCTCCAAAGCCTTCTCTCTCAATTAGTCTCTGCCGACGGCTTAATCAGCGCCTACAGTCGCTCAAATTCCCTTGTTTTAATTGATTATGCAGACAATATAAAAAGAATCGTAGATATAGTTGAGGCTATTGATATTCCTTCGTCCGATACAGACATGACTATAGTTCCAGTTACGAATGCCGATGCAACCGAGATTGCAGATACAATCAAAGATATTCTAGGCGAGGAGAAAGGTGGTGATTCTGATGCTTCATCATCATCAAGGGCTGTTGATATAATTCGTAATCGTTTGCGAGAAGCTGCCGCAGTAAGAGCTGATGGCCAAACTGGTGTTGGTGATGGCAATAATGTTGGCCTAGCTGCCCAAGATACTCCTGCAAAGATAATTCCAGATCAAAGAACAAATTCAATTATCCTTGTTGCAAACGAAGCTGAAACAACTCGCTTAAGAGCATTGATTGCTCGCCTTGATAGTCCTGTAAATCTCTCCTCAAATCGTTTTTATGTCTACCGCTGCCAACACGCAAAAGCTGACGACTTATCAAATGTACTTTCCGGACTAACTGGTGGTGGATCTTCAAGTAGTAGTACTTCAGGAACGAATTCTTCCTCATCTGATTCAGAATTTTCCGGACTTGGTGGACTCTCGGGTGGCAGCAGGTCTTCAAGCCGTAGTCAAAATAGATTAAATCAACAACAAAGGACTCCAGGTCAGCCGAGACAAAAAACCGGCACTGCAAGTGGCGGTACGGTGAATTTTGGAGAAGACATAGCAATTACTGCCGATCCTGCTACAAACTCTTTGATAATTGCAGCCAGCAAAACTGACTATGAAAAGATTTTATCTCTCCTAAAAGACCTCGACATTAAGAGACGTCAAGTCTTGGTTGAGGCAATGCTACTTGAAGTGAGTGTTAATAATTCTCGAAATTTGGGAGCTGAGTTCTCTGTTTCTACAGGCGGAGCTGACGGAGGGGTACTTGCTTCTAATAACCTACAGAATCTCACAAGTCTTTTTAGTAGTCCTGCCTCATTGGCTAACTTTTCTTTAGCAGCAGCAAGCGCAGGCACAATTAAACTTCCAGGTGGTATTACCCTGCCATCTCAAGCCGTACTTCTTTCCGCCGCTGAATCTAATGAAAATGTAAATGTTTTAAGCGCGCCGAATATTTTAACAACAGATAATGAAGAGGCTGAAATCGTTGTTGGAAGTAACGTGCCCTTTATTTCTAGCACTTCTAGTAGCCAAGAAAATTTAAATAACACTTTTAACCAAGTTGACAGACAAGATGTTGGTATAACCTTAAGAATTACTCCTCAGATTAGCTCTGGTGATTTTGTAACTCTTAATATCTTTAACGAAGTTTCAAACGTAAACGAAGCTTCTGCCAACTCTCCATTAGGACCAACAACGACTCTACGTACAAGCCAAACTACTGTTGTAACTAAGAGTGGTCAGATGATCGCAATTGGTGGGCTAATGTCTGATACTGTAGGAGACACTAAAAGCGGGGTTCCTTTATTAAAGGACATTCCAATCTTGGGCCAACTTTTCACATTCAATGCAAATAGTAAGCGACAAACCAATCTGTTGATCTTCATAACTCCAAGAATCATCAAAGATCAATTTGACGCACGTGATGAATCTATTGATTATCGCGATCGTTTAGAGAATGAGATTCGAGCTAATAAAGCAGAGCCTGACAGAAGTGAGGTGCTACAAAGTCCTAACTTAGATAATGTTGCTGACTCAAAAAGAGTTGAGGGACCAAAGCCTACAACTATAAGACCAGCATTTCAAAAAAACAATTTAACTAATGAATCCGATCCATTGCTTGATTCAAAATCTGAAGATCGAATCACTAGAGACACTCTTAGTGGAGACAAAATTCTATTGCGTGCTCGACCTCCACTCCCAGAATTACCTAAGATTGAATCTGCCGAAGACAACTCTCCTAAAGAATCTTCTCCTCAAAATTTAGCACATCAGAATTCCCAGTTTATAATTCTAAAATGTATCTCCGATCTTTCTTCGGAGCTAACTGGCCAGTTACCTTTTTCATATCGACAAGGTGGTAATATTGGCATTGTAGTACCTAGTATTAGTTCCAATCGAGTTACCAACTTTTTTGCTCAGGGCTCTCAATATGGCTACGTATTGGACAATAAAATCATCGAGTTTGAGGTTGTGGGGGTTTTTAATTCTGCAGAAGAGGCACACAAGAAAACTTCTAATAACCAGCAAGCTTGGCGCTCACTTTCTCCTTATGAAATAATGCATTTAGGAACTGGGCCTTGGATTCGGAGGTAACTCCAAATATCATAAGTTATGGAGCAAAAATCAGATATCAAACCAAATTTTACAACAGAGCCAAAGATCCTCTCAAAACTTTTTGGCCTAAAATTTGTCGAGCGATTAGATGAGCCTAATCCACCTAGAGATTTAAAACGGGGTGATTTTGACAGAATTGCTGGATCTTGGGGTAAACAATTCTCAACTATTCCAATCGCAGGAGATGAAAATAAAGTAATCGTTGCTACTTCGGATCCACTCAATACCGAGGCCATCGATCAGCTTAGACTTTGCTACGACCGCCCCATAGAAGTCATCGTTACTTTTCCTGAAGAAATCGCTAGGGCCATTAATAGTATTCGAAGTCGCTTAATGACCGATAGATCTAATTCTCTAACTAACGATGATGAATCTGACATTACTGATTTTCAATCACAATTAAAAATTGATGTTACTGATGCCGAAGATGATGATGCTCCAATTATAAGATATGTTAATTCGATAATATTTAAGGCTAGCTCGGAAAGAGCTTCTGATATCCATATCGAACCATATGAAAATAGCGTCAATGTTCGATTTAGAATTGATGGCGTTCTAAAAGATGTTTCCTCTGAAGATAAAGGTTTTCAGGCTTCCATAGCATCTCGTATTAAAGTTATGGCCGGATTAAATATTGCCGAAAAAAGACTGCCTCAAGATGGCAGAATAGGAATTAAAATTGCAGGTAAAGATGTCGATATTCGTGTATCAACAATCCCCACTCAATTTGGTGAACGAATTGTAATGCGTCTACTTGATAAGTCTGGATCCGTTTTAGATCTTGAGCAACTTGGCATTACAGGATCCAAATTAAAAATAATAGAGAATCTAATTACTCGACCCCACGGAATTATCTTAGTCACTGGTCCAACTGGCTCTGGTAAAACAACCACTCTTTACTCTTGTTTGACACGAATCAATGAACCAACTCTAAATATTCTTACAGTTGAAGATCCAGTTGAGTATCAGCTTGAGGGTATTGGCCAAATGCAAGTGAATACCAAGATTGATTTTACTTTTGCAATTGGCCTTCGATCTATCTTACGTCAAGATCCGGACGTAGTTATGATCGGGGAAATTCGTGATGCAGAAACAGCAGAGATTGCTATTCAGGCATCTCTTACTGGACATCTAGTTCTATCAACTCTTCATACAAACGATTCTGCAAGTTCTATAACTCGACTGCTTGATATTGGAATTGAGCCATTTCTTGTCTCTTCAAGTTTGTTGGCAGTCCTTGCTCAGAGACTGCTAAGAAAACTTTGTCCCCGATGTGCTATCCCATATGAAATCACAGATGAAGAGCTTCGTGAACTTGGAGTAGAGATCTCATCAGTTACCGATCGCTGGGTCAAGAAACCTCATCCCGATGGCTGTGCAGAGTGTCGAGACACTGGATATAAAGGTCGAACAGGAATTCATGAACTTCTTGTTATAGACGAAGAAATTAGATCTCTAATCTTACAACGCACAGACGCTGGAACAATTAGAAATCAAGCCATAACTAAAGGATTTAAAACGATCAGAATGGATGGTGCTGATAAAATATTACAAGGCATAACTTCCGTGGAAGAAGTGTTGCGCGTAACACTTGAAATATCTGATTCAAATATCAATTAAAAGCGGTTACAGAAATGCCAGTCTACGAGTATAGTGCCTTAAACAAAAAAGGTAAAAATACAAAAGGCACAGTGGATGCAGAGAATGCTCGTGCTGCTAGACAAAAACTTAAAGGCCAAGGTATTTATGCAACTGAAGTTAAAGAAAGTTTAAAAGTTGCAACCGGAAGTGTTAAAGATGTCAAAAGTTACTTCAAATCTGAACGTGTATCCTCTTCCGATCTTGCTGTAGCAACAAGACAACTATCTACGCTTGCTGGAGCAGGCTTTCCAATCGTTGATGCGCTACAAGCTCTTTCTGATCAAGTTCAATCGCTTAATCTACAAAGAATAGTAATTGATCTCAGAGATAAAGTGCAGGAAGGTTCTTCGCTTGCTAAAGCCTTGGGTAATTTTCCAAAAGCAATTCCCCGATTATACGTAAATATGGTTGCATCGGGAGAAGCCTCAGGAACTTTAGATTCAGTATTTGAAAATTTAGCAGATTACCTAGAAGCTCAGGTTGAGCTTCGTCGCAAAGTTCAATCTTCCCTTTTTTACCCTGCCTTGATGCTTGTTTTCTGTACACTTGTGGTTACTGGCCTTTTGGCATTTGTAGTTCCAAGCATAGTAGATATTTTTATCAAACAAGGAGCTACCCTTCCTCTACCTACTGCTATAATGCTCAGCATTTCCAAAATAATAACTAACTATTGGCCTTTAATAATTGGGGTGATAGTTGCTTCCATATATTCATTAAAAGTTTACTATCGTACCGAAAAGGGTCGCAGCTTTTTTGATAGAAAAATACTCGGCCTACCAATTTTAGGTTCATTATATTTAAAAATTAACACTGCCCGCATGGCTCGTACCTTAGGTACACTTTTAAGTAATGGGGTAGGACTTTTAGAATCCATGACCATTGTTAAAAACATAGTCAATAATGTGCATCTAGCTAAAGCCATGGAAGATGCCAGAGAAGGAGTGCAAGAAGGCAGGAGCCTTGCTAAAGAATTATCAAAATCAAACCTTTTTCCTCCTCTACTTATTCATATGATCGCAGTGGGAGAAACTAGTGGTCGCCTAGAGACTATGCTTGTCAAAGCTGCAAAATCATATGAAAATGAGGTTAATGCAACCCTCTCAGGACTTACTTCATTAATTGAACCCGTCATGATGATAGTCTTGGGTGGGATAGTTTTTTCGATTGTTATATCCGTGCTACTTCCGATGGTGGATCTGATTAACATCGTACAAAAATAATTTTTATTGAAAAATACTTTATTAAATAAGTCTAAAATTTATGAAACTTTCCAAAGCACACCTAACAAAATTAAAACGAGATGAGCGCGGACTAACTCTAGTTGAAATTATCGTAGTATTAATTATTCTCTCGATTCTTATGGCATTCTTGGGTGGTCGCATATTTGGAAAACTTGGAGCAGCTAAGCGTGATATTAATAAACTTAAAATGCAGGAACTTAAATCTTCTGTTAGTGAATACCAATTGCGATATAATTCACTTCCTCCATCTCTCGATGCTTTAGTAAACGGAGCAGATGGAATTTCTGGTTTTCAAAAAGTAGCAAATCCAGATCAATTAAAAGACCAGTGGGGAAATCCATATCTATATCAACTCGAAAACAATGGTCGCTCTTATAAAATAGTTACCCTTGGAGCCGACGGTCTGGAGGGCGGCGCAGATGAAAATACCGATGATGCCCTTACAGGACCATAAATTCCTGCATCGATCTGACATAAAAAATGAAGTTGGCTTTACTTTAATTGAACTTGCCATTGTAATAGTAATTGTCGGTTTAATCTTTGGCCTTGTAGCCTCCCGTACTAATACTTTTAGTTATTGGAAAGAAGAAGGCTATATTCGAAATTTATCCGAGACGATTAATTTTCTTCACCATCAATCGATGGTCGATCAGGCTTTCTATAGACTAGAGATCGATCTTAAAAATAGTCAGTATATAATTGGGGTTTTAAAACCAGAAGAAGAGAGTGAAGAACTAAAAGACATAAGCTCCGATATTGGAAATCTAAGTCTGGAGCTAGCAGCTTTCTTGAACCCAAATATTAGCGGATCTTCAACTTTTATACCTCCCCCATCAATGCCATCTCTTGCTAATCCAGTTGTACCACCCGAAGGTGTTAACTTTGAAGATGTTCGTACCATGCGCGGTATGGAAACTGAAGGAAAGCCATATATTCTATTTTCTCCGAGGGGGTTTTCTGAATTTGCTGTTCTACACCTACGTCTTAGCACTGGCGATCCTATAACTATATTGGTTAACCCTTTCACTGGACTTACAAAAACAATCAGAGAATACAAAGATTTTACTTGGACATATGGTAGACAAAAACAAGGCGACTCCTAAAAGTCTGCAAAAACTTAACTCCGATGGCTTTACGTTGATAGAGATTGCAATCGCAATCTTTATTTTAGCCACCGGTTTAGTAATAATCCTCGGCCTTCAAACTGCTACTGTATCAAGATCAATAGATGACAGATTAAGATTGCAAGCTATGTTAATTGCCAGAAGAGTACTCACTGGCCTTGAAACCGGAGATGTCGAACCAAAAGATCAGGAAACTTCCCAACCAGCTCTTGAGTATTTATCGACAGAAGATATTCGCCCAGAGGATGAAGAGATGTATAAAAAATTCACTGTAAATCTCAATATCGGACCATGGGAAATTCCTGGTTATGACGATCTCAAAGTCAAAAGAATCTTTGTAAAAATTGCTTGGGGTGACAAACCTGAGCAATCAGTGCCTGTCTTTTACTTTGTCCCCGATAATGAAGAAGAATCGGCGCAGCCCGAACCATCACCGGGAACAGCACCATGAAAAATACCATTAATAAAAATCAAAAAAGTGGTTTCACTTTAATTGAAGTTGTTATTGCAATCGCAATCCTGGCAGTAATAACTACAGTAACTTATAGCGCCTTAACACAAATAATTAGATCTAAAAATGTTCTGGATGACAGACGCGAACTAAATTCGGTTGCCTACGCTCTACTCAATCGAATGGTTAGAGAACTACAACTTGCTTACAGCGGAATTGGTTTAATGCCTGATGAACCAGAGGGCAAACAACGTGCTCAAAATATTAACATGATTGGGGAGCAAAAGGTTTTACTAAATCAAAAACGAGGCGATACTTTGCAATTCTTAGCTCTAGAGGGTGGTCAATATCTTCCCGACGGAGGCGCTCACTCAGGATTAGTTCAACTTAGATACAGAGTTGAAGAAAATCCTGAACTGAAGAATAAAGAAAACCAAACTTTTCTATTAATACGAGATGAAACACCACTGACTCGTCCTTTTGAAAAAGCATTTAGTAAAAGAATGATTTTCCCAATTGTTGATAACTTAGTAACGCTTCAATACCGATATTTTGATGCAGAAGAAAGTAAATGGCTTGACAGCTGGGAGGAGGATAAAAATTTTGGATTGCCCACACAAATTGAAATTCGAATCGAGATGCTCTCCCCTAATGGTGAAATACACAGCTTTGTCACCGCTGTTCCACTTAGAAGTATAAATGCTGTGCCTAATGTGAATGGTTAAATTTACTACTCCATTTCGAACTACTGTAGTCATCCCAATAAGTAATTTCCGAATACTTTTCTCTTGAAAACCTTCGGTTTACTTAAAACATTTAGTTGGGATAACTATTTATCATCCCTGCCGGGGATCGTTAGTCCAAATAAAGATTTTCTTTAGGAAAGTTCTCATTGGACTTACTATAAACAAAGCTCTTATCGTACCTAGCAATCTACTGTATTAACATGATATCATTCGTGTTATTGATTTCCGAGTAGCATCACAACATGGTTCAAAGCGTTAATGTTCTAAGCATAGATCTCTCCTCTAATTCAGCTAGAGCTACCGTCGTTGCAGTTTCTGGTAATGTGCTTCGTGTGATCGAATCTCATACCTGTGAAATTAACGAAGCTTCGCTTTCCCAACTATATCTTGCAAAAGATAGTGCCGAGAACGTCCTTGAAAAGTCCCCTACTTCGAGCTCACTCCCTGAACCTCTCTTAACTCTTTTTAACCAAATTAGATCTCCATGGCGAAGTTCTGTATTAACACTTCCCGCTAATCATGGTTTCTCGATTAATGTTTCACTCCCATTTGCTGATCCAAAACAAATTGCCAAAGTTTTATCCCTTGAAGTCCAGGACCTAATCCCATTTGAACTTAATGAGTTTCACCTCTCATCAACCTCCTCTTCTGTTAAAGCTGCTAACGAAGATGGCCAGGGTCTCGATGTTAGAGTAGATTTAACTCAGAAAGCATTTTTAAAAGGAATTCTTTCGATCTTCCAAAAAAATGGCATTGATCCAAGGATCGTTGGATTACCAACTCATGTATTAGCTTCATTAGTGTCCCTTGCCCCAAATTACTTTGATGAAAACTGCGCACTTATTTGGGTAACCGAAGATAGTTGCACCGTTCTAGGAGTAATTAATAAAACACCCTCATCCGCTCGTACTATCCCAACCAAAAATTCTTTTAACAACCTCCCTCTCTCTAAAAAAGAGATCCTTAGAGAAGCTCGACTATTTATTGGTCATGTCGAACGAAGATACGAAACATCTCTTAGCAAAATTTATGTTATTGGCGATAACATCGACACTGTTTTAATAAAGGAAACATTAGCCAGAGACTTAGAATATATTAATCCTGAAGACTTTATTAAAGACACAGCTACATCAGATACAATGATAATTTCTGCAGCACTGGCTTATCAAGCAATGCTACCTACTGCAAAAACAATTTCGAATTTCCGCTGTGGCGAATTTCAATTCCGTCCTCAATTTAAAGAAATTATTTCTGGATTAAAATCTCTGACTCCTTACATCTTTGGATTCCTAGGAGCCGTTCTTTTTGGACTATTAGCTCAGTACTACTCAAACACTCATAAAATTGCGACATTCCAAACAGCCATGAGAGACCGTATTAAAAAAACTATCCCCTCTTTTAATGCTCCAGTTGGCCAGGAAGTATCTACTATTAGTGCCATGACTCAAAAAATCGAAGAGCAATTAAAAGAATTAGGGTCTCTGTCTACTTTATCCCCACTTGAAGCATTTTTAGCTATCTCCGAAGATCTTCCAAGTAATCTTAATATTGCGATCAATGAAGTTGGAATAAAAGAAACAAGAATAACACTCAAGGGGACTGCTCCTGATTATGGAACTTTGGATAAAATTGAGCAGACTTTTAAAGGTAAAAAAGAAACATATTGTACAATAGGAATAAAAGATAATTCTTCAGGCTCTCGTACTTCGAACAGTGGAAGTGTTGGTTTTGAATTAACATTACAGCTTTGCTAAGCTATGGATAAAAAAGAGTTACAAAAAAAAGCACTTAATATTTTTACGAACTTTTCCAAGCGAGAAAAAACCTTAGTATTTGGCGGAATTTTATTTTTAGTCATTTTCACAGCTTATATTACAATCTCATCGATATTAGAAAGTTTTGCGGCGCAAGAAACTAAAGTTCTAGCTCTTCAGAGAAACTTTACTTCTATCAACATGTCTCTTGATCGCTATGACAAACTTTTGGGACGACTAAAAGGGCTAGAGAAAAGTTTTAAAAAAGATGGCCCAAAAGATGGTGTTCGCTCATACTTAGAAAGCACAGTCATAAACAAGGCTCATGTTCCTGCGGGTCAATTCTCAATTAAACCTGGAATGCCAAGAACTTTAGGTGAAAATTATAGCCAGTCTCCTTTTAGTATCTCATTTGCAACAACAAGCTTAACGGACCTAGTTTCCTTCCTAAAAGAAGTTAGCTTAGGAGATTCCAGTTTGCTACTCACTAAACTTGAGGTTATAAAAGGAAGAAACGCGGAAAAACTTTCGGTTACGGTAGATGTTAGTAGCATCACCAATGCTAAATAATAAATTTATTAGATATATAGCCATCTTCTTGGCTATCATTGGCATTTCAATTGCTAGCTTAAATCTCGATCCGTATGCCGAAAAGATTTCACAAATAGCAACATATCAACTACGTCCATTTGGCGTTGAGCTTAATTTTCAATCTCCAACTCTCTCCTTTACATCTATATCATCTCAGAAAATTGAAATTGGTTTTCCAGAAAATTCTTTTTCATTTGATGTTAATTCACCACAATTCAATATCAGTTTACTAGATTTTATTCTGTTACATCCTTCTGCAACCCTTTCTGGCGAAGCCTATGGTGGACCTATAACAATCTATGGTCGTGGTAATTTATCTCAAAATGCACTCAAGGTACTTTTAAATGCAAATAATATCGATCTGGGTCAGCATCCTAACTTTAGGGCTTTAAGTTTAGAAGGAAAGCTTTCTGCTAATGATTCCTGGATAGATATAACCTCACCTGGGATTCGATCCGGTCAATTCCATATAGCAATTAAAGAAGGTGCAAAACCAATCGCAACCAAAGTTAGCCTCGCTCCACTTGGTGCTCCCTTTACGGTTACAGTGCCATCAATTCCCAAAATTGAATTGGGAATTGATGGAGAGTTGGAAAATAAAATAATTAAAAACCTAGAAATAGTTTTAATCTCTTCACTAGCTAACATTAACGCTACAGGTGAAATTAAGCTTAGCTATCGAGACCGAATTGAGAATGTCTCAATAATTGCGACTGTGGCCTTAACAGATTTAGGTAAAAGTGAGCTCGGAACAATGCTGAACTTAGCCAGTGCTGGCCTAGTTAAAATCGGAGCTACTGAATTTAAAGTTGATATTCAAGGCAATCCAATAAGACCCTCTGTGATTTATTCAGATGTTCAATAATCCTCCCCACTCATCAAAAGTGCTCTCTTGTCACTGAAAGGAAGTAATAATACTCTTAATAAATATGGGACTAATCGTAACAATAATTATTGGGGCGGCTTCTGTTGGAATCATTCTGGGTGGACTATCCATAATCAAAGGCCAAATAGCTGGTAGCGTAGAGAATGAAAAAGCCGCCATAAAAGCACAAATTGCGGAAATGGATCAAAAGCTGACTGCGCTTGAAAAAACATCGACAAAGTACGTTTCAAAACTTCAAATTAGATTCTCTAAAACTAAACGCCAAGCTCTAAGTACCGAAATCGAAAAGAACAACTTAAACCTAGCAGAATTTGAAAAAAAGCTTGAACATGCTCAGCGTGCAGTTGTTGCTAGAGAAGAAAGGCAACAGGAGCTAAAATCCTCAAAAGAAGGGGAACATAGCAAATTAGAAGAGCTTGCTTCCTTACATGAGACACTAGGCTCTGAATCAATGGGCCTTGAAAGGCAATTAGCTGACTCCATGAAACAACTTGATTCTTTACAAAATGAAGTTGGATTAACTGAGAAGCAAAAAGAAGGATTTCAAAAATTATCTGATGTTTTAAGTATGGCTGGTGAAAGACTTCGCGAACTAATCACTGAATATGATACCATCAACACTCGTCTCATTGAAATTAGACAGCAGTATACAGATCTTGAAGGTGAGTATACGAGACTGGTTGAACAACAATTATCTGGTCTATAAATTGCACTGCCTGGATTAACGATCCTTAATAAAACACTAAAATAAACATTGTTATATAAACATTTGCCTAAGTTCAGGTTGTGAGATACACTCCTAACTCCCTTTCCCCTCTATATAAATAGAGAACCAAATTTAATATGGAGAACAAGTATAAGCATGGCACAGACTGGCGAGTTCAATTCATCCAATATAAAATCCTACAGAACAATTACTGATTCTCATAAAAAACAGATCGAGCTTTTGCAGATTATGGCTGATCACATTACACCTGGAACGAGTAATCCTCAGCAGTTTGATATCAGTGAACTTGCACGTCGAACCTTTTCAAAAGATGAGAAAGAAGCACTTCGTTATTTATTAATCTTAGAAGGTCAAAAACTTGTTACTCCTTATCCAGAGGGTGACTTTACTTCTAATAATTGGATTATTACCAAACACGGCATGAAAGCAGTGCGAACAATTTTTAGAGCCACCGTTCAATAGCTGAGATCAAAAACCAAGCTCACTGAACAATTTTTACTCTGAGTTTGATGCTAGAAGATCACAAAGTTGACATTGCATTAAGTCGCCCCCGTAGCCTACAGCTCGGCAGGACTCCCCATGAGATCTTGTTAATAGATGCCTTAGATGAGGCTTTTGCTAAACTGCGACAACTTGCTGAATCAGGAAAAACGTTCCGAGGTACAAATCAACATGGCGAGAATCAACTTCTTGCTGATTTTGAACTTGAAGAATCTACGATTCAGATACTCAGAAAAGCAAATCTTCCAGCGAGAATTATATCTGAAGAACACGGAGAAGTATTAATATCCACAAGTCCACAATTTACAGTACACATGGATGGGCTTGATGGCTCTGGGCTTTATTTAAAAGGCGGCACTGAATCACGATTTTTCCATATGATTGGAATTCATAATGATTGCGATCCAAGCTATGCCGACTATTCAAGTGCTGGCTTTATTGATCTTGTCAGTGGAGATATTTTTATTGCCTCTGCAGGCAAAGGTGCGCTTTTAATAAAGCAAAATGGAGTTAGCTTAGGCTTAAAAATCAAGGAATCGTTTGCGCAAAAAACAAGGGTTCATGCAGACGAAAGCATCTGCGCAAATTATGGATACGACTGGAATGAATTGCAGAGAATTGGAGAGCCAATCACTATACAATGTTGTGCAGCAAAATTTGCTGATCTTCTTACTGGTAAAGTGGATCTCGTTCTTGAGGGCACTAGGAAAGGAAACTTGGAGCAGATTATTGCTTACGCTCTTATCTGTGAAGCTGGAGGTTGTGTTCTAGATCACAAAGGTCAAGATATAGGTACACAGAAGATTTTAAATTACGGTCAAAAGGAAAAACTTCCTTTGATCTTTGGTGGCGAAATAAGAAGAACTCAAATTTTCATGAATAACATCCTGCAAAGACATTACTAGTGTATCTTTCCTTAAGTCTTACCACCAAAGTAATCTACTTGCGCAACGAAATATAACGATAGGATAAAGTAAGTCCAAAAAGAACTTTCCGAAAGAAAATCATTTTTTGGACTTACGATCCCCAAAAGGGATGATAAAAAGTTATCCTAACTAATTGTTTTAAGTAAACCCAAGGTTTTCAACATAAAAAGTATTCGGAAATTACTTATTGGGATAACTATAGTGTTTTTCAAAAGTCTTTGCCGAATCACGAGATATGGCAATAGAAACTATGTTAAATCTTGTTTCTTGTTAACCCTTCGGGTTAGCTATGATTTTTGAAAATGAAAAACACTATTTATTATCCCTGCGGGGAATAGTAACTTTCTAAAGCCTTTGCTTTTCGGCAAAAACTTTTGAAAGTTACTATTCCTGATTTTTCCTCTTTCTGAGAAAGCAGCTTCAGAGCTATGATTTAAAGCATCATATAATAAGTAAAACGCGAGCAACTTTTTTCGGAGGCACAATGACTCTCAATCTACCTTTAATGGAAAACAACATAACTAGAGAAGATCTTAATGCTGTCATTGATTTTTTAAAACAAGAGCCCGCCCCAATCTTAACCAACAGTAAAAAATGTCAAGAATTTGAAAAGGCCTGGTCTGAGTGGTTGGGATGTAAATATAGTGTATTTGTAAATTCCGGATCTGCGGCCAACTCAATTTCTATGCATATAATTAAAGAATTATATGGAGAAGGAGAAGTCATAGTCCCTCCACTTACTTGGGTTTCAGATATTTTGGCAGTTATGCGAGCTGGGCTAACTCCAAAATTTGTTGATGTAAATAAACATCACTTAGCAATGGATGAAGATCAAATCTTAAATGCAATTAATTCTAAAACCAAAGCGGTTTTCTTAACTCATGTCTTAGGATTCAACGGACTTTCAGATAAACTTTTAAACGAACTTCAAAAAAGAAACATTCCGTTAGTCGAGGATGTTTGTGAATCACATGGAGCAACTTTTAAGAATAAAAAGTTAGGAAGTTTTGGTTGTATGTCTAATTTCTCCTTCTATTTTGCCCATCATATGAGCACAATTGAAGGTGGAATGGTTTGCACTGATGACGAAAAAATCTATCAAATGGCACGAATGTTTCGTTCACACGGCATGATCAGAGAAGCCACAGATGAAAACATAAAAACACAATGGTCAGCTGAGCATACAGATCTGCGTCCAGAATTTATATTTGCATATCCAGGATATAATTTTAGAAGCACGGAAATAAATGCCGTAATGGGTCTGTCTCAATTGCCAAATCTTGATGCTAACAACAAAAAAAGAACTGATAATTTCAATATATTCCTTGAAGGACTTGATCGTAAAAAATACTTTACAGATTTTATCACAGAAGGCAGTTGTAACTACGCATTTACTCTGCTTTTAAATGATCCTGACAAAGGTCTCTGCGAAAGATTGATCACTAAAATGTCGGAGAATAAGGTTGAATTTAGACGCGGCATGTCCGGTGGTGGCAACCAATTGCGTCAACCATATCTAATGAGAGCTTTAGGCAAGCAAGATTTGAGCAAATTTCCAGTTGTTGATCACATTCATTACTTTGGTTTCTATATTGGAAATTTTCCTACTCTTAAACCAGAAAGAGTTATTGAGCTTTGCAAAGTTTTAAATTCAGTAAAATAGTTCTTTATTGGAAAAACTTTTAAAGAGATCTTCATTAGGCAATAATTCAAATACTTCCGTAAATTATAGCATTAAAAACTTACTAGGCTTTTTTCCTAAACTATTCGTTTATAACCTTGTTATAATAAGTTCTTGGCTATAGTCATAAACTCATGCCTGCAACCATTTAGTTTTATTATATTTATTTAGGTTAAATTTACAAAAATATCAGATGCTTCTCTTCTAATCTGATCATCAAATTAACTAGTGTCATTTTGTAAGTAGCGACATTTCTTTTTTTTAGATTTTTCTCGATCAGGTTTTATTATGTCAGAAAGAGTTCTCATCACTGGTGGTTGCGGATATATCGGATCAATTCTTACAGATCACCTCTTACGAGCCGGACACAAAGTAACAATTTTAGATAACTTACTTTATTGCCAACAACCGCATTATCAATTTTGCGCAGATCCAAACTATGAATTTACTTTTGCTGACTGCAGAAATGAAAGCACTGTTAAAAAAATGGTATCAAAAGCAGATACCATCATTGCCTTAGCTGCAATTGTTGGTGCTCCGGCATGTGATCGAGATCCGTTAATGGCTCGCTCAGTTAATCATGAAGCACTCTCCATAATCAATAAATTTAGAAGTAAAGAACAATTTCTAGTTTATCCTATGACGAATAGTGGTTACGGTACTCAAAGTGGTGACTCCTTCTGTACTGAGGAAACACCTCTTGAGCCAATCTCTTTATACGGATCCTCGAAAGTAGAAGCAGAGAAAATTGTTCTTAATTCTGAAAATTCAATTTCATTAAGACTAGCAACTGTTTTTGGAACATCCCCAAGAATGAGACTAGATCTACTAGTCAACAATTTCACATATCAAGCATTTAGCGAAGGCTATTTAACAGTTTTCGAAAAAGAATTTAAGAGAAATTTTGTTCATGTAAGGGACGTTGCTGATTGCATGATTCATTGCATGAAAAATAGAAAAACAATGGCTGGCAGACCTTATAACTTAGGTAATGATGATGCCAACATGTCTAAAGAAGAGTTATCTCTCAAAATTAAGGAACAAGTTCCTAACTTCTATATTCACTTTGCCGAGGTCGGATCAGATCCAGACAAGAGAAATTATATAGTTTCAAATCAGCGATTGCGAGAGGCGGGCTTTGTGGCTAAGCGCAGTATCGATCAAGGCATTGCTGAACTACTTAAAGGATTTCAGTTTTTAAAACGTAATCCTATGAAAAATATTTAGTGAAATTTAAGGAGATAATCTAATGCACAACGGCGTCTCCCAAAATGACATCTCTAATTTAACTGCTGTTATACTTGCGGGTGGTTTAGGAACAAGACTTCGCCCCTTAATTAAAGATCGACAAAAAGTCATGGCTGAAGTTGCCGAAAAGCCATTTCTTGAGCACATATTATCTCGACTTAACTCTCAAGGAATTACAAAGGCAGTTTTAGCAACCGGATATATGGCCGAACAAGTCTATGATTATTTTGGAGACAAATTCGGCGATATTGATCTGAAATATTCTGAAGAGCAATTACTCCTAGGTACTGGTGGTGCCCTTAGATTTGCACTGCCATTAGTAGATTCTGATCCATTCATTGTCTTAAATGGAGATTCATTTTGCGATGCAGACTTACAAGATTTCTACATTGCACATTGTAACAAAGAAGCCCAGGCCAGCATGCTGCTTGTCGAAGTTGAAGATACGCGAAGATATGGACGTGTAGATTTTAGTGGCAATACGCAAATAGTAAAATTTGAAGAGAAAGGTGTCACGCAAGGTAAGGGCTGGATCAATGCCGGAATATATCTTTTATCAAAAACAATCATTGAAGAATTACCTAAGGGCAGAAACGTATCTTTAGAAAAAGATGTCTTTACCTCCTTAGTTGGCAAAGATTTTTATGCCCATTGTGGAAAAACAACGAAATTTATCGATATTGGAATTCCAGAATCAATTGAACCAGCAAACTCTATGATGAAAGAAGTTAATATTTAACAAGTATTTGGCAATGGAAAAACAAAGAGCACTAGAGCATTTAAAAACCAGCGCGTCTGTTCATTCCGCCGTCGCAGAAGAATGCATAGATGACATTTTAAAAGCTTCTGCTTTGATAGCTAACTCATTCCAAAATGGAGGCAAACTGCTACTTTGCGGCAATGGCGGTAGTGCAGCGGACTGTCAACATATGGCTGCTGAATTTGTGAGTAGACTAACAAAAGAATTTGAACGTCCTGGTCTTCCTGCAATTGCTCTTACAACTGACACTTCATTTTTAACAGCTTTTGCTAATGACATTAATTTTGAAGGAATCTTTGCGCGTCAGGTACAGGCACTTGGAAAACCAGGAGATATTTTATTAGGAATATCTACAAGCGGTAATTCGGCTAATGTTATTGCCGCAATCGAGGAAGCTAATAAAAATAACATTAATAGTATTGGACTATGTGGGGCCTCTGGAAAAATTAAATCGATGGCTACTGTAACAATTTCTGTTCCAGATAATAATACCCAATATATACAAGAATGCCACCTTAGCATTGAACATATAATATGTGATTTAGTTGAAAGAAAGCTTTTTGTAAAAAGTAAACAGTAGGTTTTAAGAAAATGGAGATTTTATGATTATTTCTCGCACTCCTTATCGAATTTCTCTCTTTGGTGGAGGCACGGATTTTCCTGCTTGGTATAGAAAACATGGTGGATCTGTTTTAGCAGCTTCGATTGATAAATATTGCTATATTTCAGCGAGATACTTACCTCCCTTTTTTGAACATAAATATAGAATAGTCTGGTCGAAAGTGGAGCACTGTTGTGAATTAGCTGATATTCAACATCCAGCGGTAAGAGCCGCCATTGAACATGTAGATATAACAAGAGGCTTAGAAATTAACCATGTTGGCGATTTGCCAGCCAGAAGCGGAATGGGATCTAGTTCTTCTTTTACAGTGGGACTTTTAAGAGCCCTCTATGGGCTTAAGGGAAAGATGATCAACAAACATGATCTCTCTCTTGAAAGTATTCATATTGAGCAAAATGTTTTAAAAGAAACAGTTGGATCACAAGATCAAGTTTCTGCTGCTTATGGTGGATTTAATCGTATTGATTTTTTCCCGAATGGCGAGATCTCTGTAATACCGATCACAATTCCTCCGGAAAGAGTTAGAGAACTAGAAAGTCATATCATGCTTTTTTATACAGGCATTAAGCGTACTTCTTCAGATGTTAATCAACAGTTTGTTGAAGATATGAGCACTAAAAAACGACAGTTAAGAGTCATGAAAGATCTAGTGGAAGAAGCAATTCAAGTCCTTAATAGTAAGCATGATATTCGAGAGATAGGAGAACTTTTATATGAAGCCTGGGCCGTAAAACGGGGCTTTAGCACTATGGTTTCAAACTCAGAAGTAGATCGAATTCATGATCGAGCCATGGAAGCAGGAGCAATTGGCGGTAAGATTACAGGCGCAGGAGGAGGTGGTTTTATGATGCTTTTTGTTCCTCCCAACCGTCAAGATGAAGTCAAAAGATCTTTACATGAATTTATTCATGTTCCAGCAAAATTTGAATTCTCAGGAAGCCAAGTTATCTTTGCTGACAATGAAATCGATTATAGTAGCTCTGCAATTGCCCGAGTATTTCAACCGATCCAGGCTTTTAGAGAGTTAACAGAAGTTAGACAATAGATTTTCTTACTTTGCCTCTGCATTGTTAGAAGTTATAGTAGTCGAATGAAAAGAGCTGTAATTATAACCGCAACAGGATTCCGAGACGAAGAATATATTTATCCTTATTACAGATTACTTGAAGAAGAGTTCAAGGTCGATGTAGCCACTCCTGATGGTAACACTGTACTCGGTAAATTTGGCGTTCCGGCCAAAGCCAATAAAACCACAACTTCTCTTAGTGTATTAGATTATGATTTGGTCTATATCACTGGAGGCCTAGACGCTCCTGACAAACTTCGAATGCAGCCTGAAGTTCTAAAATTTGTCCAAGAGATGGATCAGCAGAAGAAAGTCGTTGCCTCAATATGTCATGGTATTTGGGTGCTAATATCGGCCGGAATTACCAAAGGTAGAAAAATAACAGCTTACTGGAGTCTTGAAGCTGATGTAATCAATTCGGGAGCGGAGTACTTGCATAAAGTACCGGTCGTGGTTGATGGAAATATGATAACATCTCCTCACTACAATGATAATCCTGCATTTATGAAAGCAATACTACAAAAATTTCAATAAAAAGAAGAAAGGTCGTGAAAAAGGAAGAAAGGATTTACATAGCAGGTCACAAAGGTTTAGTTGGCTCGGCACTAATTCGTCAACTAACTTCTCAGGGTTATAAAAATATTATTACTCAAAGCCACTCAGAACTTGATTTAATGAATCAATCACAAGTCTCAGATTTTTTTAAAAAAGAAAAGCCAACTTATGTATTCTTAGCTGCCGGAAGAACTGGTGGTGTTTACGCTAACAATACCTATAGAGCAGAATTCTTATATGAAAATTTGATTATTGAAAGCAATGTAATTCACCATGCATTTCTTTATGAAGTTAGAAAACTAGCCTATTTCAGTTGCTCCTCTGCTTATCCCAAGCATTGTCCACAACCAATGAAAGAAGAGCATATTTTAACTGGATCTTTAGAGCCTACAAATGAACCATTTGCCTTAGCAAAAATCGCAGGTATGAAACTTTGCGAGTCATATAATCGCCAATATGGTACCGATTTTATATCTATAATCCCAACAAATATTTATGGTGTAAGTCAAAACTATACGCCTCTTAATAGTCTTATTGTACCAGCTTTAATCGCTCGATTTCACGAAGCTAAAGTGAGCAAGGAATCTGAAGTCTTAGTTTGGGGATCCGGTAGGCCAATGCGAGACTTTTTATTCTCGGATGATTTAGCCGATGCCTCAATTTTCTTAATGAATAATTATTCAGATCCCTCTCCTATAAATGTTGGAGTTGGCAAAGATATGCCTGTTCATGAGGCAGCTGAAACAATTGCGAAAGTAGTTGGATACCAAGGTAAGATTACTTACGATTCCAGCATGCCCGAAGGAGTTTTAGTAAAGTTACAAGATGTTTCAAAAATTACAGCTTTGGGATGGAAGCCAAAAGTCGGCTTTGAGGATGGTGTAAAAATAGCCTTCAAAGATTATCTAGATAATCACTGTGCGGATAGGAGTTAAGTGGTAATGGCATGAAACTGATTAGGTTATCAGATAGAGATACGAAAACCTTAAAAAAGATCCAAAAACTTGGGTCTCCCAGATCTTTTATCCAACCCCCCGATTACAAGAACCGCGTAGTGGTTAAACCTTGGGGACATGAATTCCTAGTTTTTCAAAATGAACATGTTGCCGTCTGGTGTCTCCGTCTTGAAAAAGGTCAAGCCACTTCAATGCATTGTCATCCTAAAAAGAAAACTTCTCTAATTGTGCTCTCAGGCCAAGCTCTTTGTAATACTTTTTTTAATAGAAACTATCTGAACGGAGTTGATGGCATAGTTATCGAAGCCGGAGTCTTTCATTCAACTCAGGCTCTTTCTCAAAATGGCTGCGATATTATTGAGATAGAAACACCTCCTGATAAATTAGATCTTGTGCGTCTTGATGATCAATACGGCAGATCCGGAAAAGGCTATGAGGGAATGTCTGAAATGAAATCTGGAAATCTGGAAAGATACAATCACTTCTTCTTTGATGAAATAAATCAAAATGAGGTCTTTTCTCATTTTAATAACACTTGTGAGATTTCTTTAATTAACATCCCCGAAGAGCGTCTTGCAAAAGAAGTTCTCATACTATCAAAAGGAAACTTATTTTGCGCTTGCAAGGGTGGCTTTATAGGATTAGATGGCACTGAGATAGCTGGTATTGGCGAAGTTGTAGAAGGTGCTTTTCTAACTACATTTGAAGACATCAAAATTCAGACTGGAACGGTTCTTTTAACATTTAAGGGGAACTAACGCCTTGCGCCAAGATCTGAGAAAGTTATAATTGTACCACAAGTTAAGGAGAGACCTATGAAAGCAACTCGAAAAGCTGTAATTATTACTGGAAAGCTGGTTCAAGATCATGAATTCATCTACCCATATTATAGACTTTTAGAAGAAGGATTCGCTGTTGATATTGCCGTCCGAGGTAAAGAGCCAACTCAAGGTCAAATCGGAGTAAAAATTATCCCTACAAAAGATATCCCAGAGCTTAGAGTCAGTGATTACGACGTGCTTGTCATTCCTGGTGGTGCAAAATGCATGGAATATCTTAGACAAGACAAAGAGATAATAAAATTTATTGCTGATTTTCATGCTTCTGGAAGAGTAATATCTTCAATTTGCCATGCCGCTCAAATGTTAATCTCAGCCAAACTTGTAAAGGGCAAAAGAATTTCTGGTTACTATAGCATCAAAGATGATATCGAAAACGCAGGTGCTACTTATGTTGATGAACCAGCTGTAATCGATGATAGAATTGTAACTACTGCTCATTACAAAGATCTTGGTCCTTGGATGAAAGCTACAATTAAAGAAGTAGCCCGTGTCATCGGTTAAAAATCCAAATAGTCCTTTTAAGGCCGTCCTGTTTGATTTTGATGGTGTTATTGGTGACACCATGGAGGATAATTACAGAGCCTGGCTATATGCACTTGGGTTATTTGGAGCAACATTTACAAAAGATGAATATTTTAGACTTGAGGGACATCGTGTTGTAGATATTGCAGCAAAGACTCTAATTTTGCGAGGGAAAGATCCAGTTCATGCAGCCGAAGTAGCAAAAGCTAAAGATGATTTTTATATCTCCAATAATAACTTTAAATTCTCAATTGGCGTTGAAGATCTAATCCAAACATTGCTGGAGAATAAAATTCCAATTGTCTTAGTAACTGGTGGTGCACGAAAAAGAATCTTAAACGATCTAACTGCCCCAATCTTAGATAAATTAACTTACATAGTTTCAGCAGATGACTGTAAAACTGGCAAGCCAGATCCGGAACCATATTTGATGGGAGCTAATAAAATCGGAGTTTCCCCAACTCAATGTTTAGTAATTGAAAATGCTCCTCTAGGAATTGAATCAGCAAATGCTGCTAAAATGTTTTGTATTGCTATTTGTTCAACCTTAAAGCCAAAAGACTTAAACAAAGCAGATCTAATTATAGATAATTTCTCAGGACTCAAAGAGATTTTAAATATCAAAAATGGAGCTGTTTTTATTAACCAACTCTCAACCTATCCATATATTTTAGCTGCTCAGATATGAAACTTGAAGCGATCTTATTTGATTTTGATGGCGTAATTGGAGTTACTGGCGATGATACATATTCTGCATGGCACAAAACCCTTCTACCATTTGGAGTTAATCTAGATCGAGAAGAGTATTTTTTAGCTGAAGGTCGAAGTTCTGAGGAGCAATTAGATATTTTAGCAAAAAAATACAATCTTCCTAAATCAGATTTTTCTAAAATTCTTGAATCTAAAGATAGGATATATAAAGAAAATAATTCCTTCAGAATTTACGAAGGTGTGCTTGATCTATTAAGCTGGGCCCGTAGTAATGAAATAAAAACAGCAATTGTTTCAGGCGGCTCAAAAAAAAGGTTGCAGGGTCCTGAATACCTAGCCATAACATCTAGATTTGACCTTATTATAACTGCCCAAGATACCGATGCTAGAAAACCCTCTCCAGAACCTTACTTGTTAGCAGCAAAACGGCTTAATATTAATACAACGAATTGCGTGGTTATAGAGAATGCTCCCCTGGGAATAGAATCAGCCACTGCTGCTAATATTAAATGTATTGCAGTTTCTACTACCCTAAGGCCGGCACTTTTATCCCAAGCTAACTATGTTGTTAAAGACTTAGTTGCAGCAAAGAAAATATTGGAAAATATTTACTGAACTTGGAAAAGATCTACTAAATTCTTACTGCCAATAATGATCGGACAACGCTCGTGGATCTGAGTTGGAATCAAATCCAAAATATTTTTAGTACCATCTATTGAACGGCCCCCAGCTTGCTCAATAATGTAAGACATCGGCAAACATTCATAAAGCATTCTTAGTTTCCCACGGGGATTCTTGCTATCTGCTGCATAGATATAAATCCCTCCCTTTTTAAGATTGCGATGAAAATCTGCCACAAGGGACCCTACATAACGTGCCGAATAAGGAGTTTCTAGTTTTAGATCTTTCCTCTTACAAAGCTCTATAAAGGCTTTAGTTTGATCATTCCAAGTTTCCCAATTTCCTTCATTAGTACTATAAGTTTTTCCAGTAAATGGAATTTTTATATTACTATCTGTCAGATAAAACTGAGCGTTGTTTTGATCTAAAGTAAACTCCTGAACTCCATCACCCAAAGAGATAACCAACAAAGTATTTGGTCCATATACTGCATATCCCCCAGCTACAATTTCTCTTCCTGGTCTCAAAATTTCTTCGGCTTTTAAAGGTGCATTTATATCTGATCTTTCCCAAAGGCCAAATATTGATCCAACAGGGATATTAACTCCTAGATTGCTCGATCCATCTAAGGGATCACATGAAAGTAGATATTCAGCTCTTCCATTTAGATTTTGAGAAATCAGAGCAGATTCCTCCTCTTCTGAAACTATCACTCCACAAAAACCTTTTGTTGTAAATTCATCCTTAAAAACTTGATTTGAAACCACATCAAGCCAATGAGCAGTCTCGCCCTGCACATTTTTCTCTTCTTTAAAACTAGACAAATTCTTGAATGGCATTTCAGTGATAAATGAACTGATTGCCTTGACACAACTTGCAAGACTCAAAAGAGTACATTTTAATTTATCTGGATTGCGAACTTTCAAAGATAAATTTTCAATATATTCCTCTAACTTAATCTTCACATCTCCCCCATTTCTACTTGTGATTTTAATGGCACTAGTGGCAACTCGATGACAAAACGAGCCCCAGTAGGCACATTATCATAAAGACGAATAGTTCCAACATGATCTGAAACTACTGAATTAACAATTGCCAAACCTAATCCAGAGCCATCTTTCTTTGTTGTAAAGTAGGGCTCAAATATTCTAGTTTTATTTATTGCTTTTATTCCTGGTCCATTATCAGAAATTTCTATAACTGCCCTCTCAGATTTTGGATCATGGGATGTTTTAACAACAATTTTCGCCGAGAAATTAGAACTTTCCTGACTAAACGCAGAGACTGCGTTATCAAGTAAATTTATCAACATTCTTCTGATTTGTTCTTGATCTAGACTTACAAGTGGAATGTTGTTGTCTGAAATAAATTGAAATATCACGTTACTATGGGCATCGACAAAATGGGATAAGGTATCAGACACAATAGAATTAAGATCTGAGGGAGTAAATTCAGCTGTTGGCATTCGAGCAAAATTTGAGAATTCATTGGCCAGGCGTTTTATAGATTCAACATTTTCTACGATTGTTTCGGTACTCTCTATCACATCCTGACGATCTTTCTCTCCTTGAAACATTTTCTGAAGTCGTTGCGCTGAAAGTTTAATTGGCGTTAAGGGATTTTTAATTTCATGTGCAATCCTTCTTGCAACCTCTCTCCAAGCCGCCATTTGCTGAGCTAAAGAAAGCTCTGTTACATCTTCGAAAATCAATACTCTGCCAATTTCATCTCCGTTTCGATTCTTAATTTTTTCAGCACTCAGGATAACTTGAACTTCCCTACCATTAACGATTAATTTAAGCGGTCTTCGAAGACGAATTCGATTTCCCTGGTCATCTCCACTTGACTCAAAAATAACTCTTAACTCATTGGTAATTTCTTGGCCAAAAACACTTAAAATATCGCGATCCAGAAAATCGACACTTAAATCTAAGCCAAATAATTTTTTTGCAAACTCATTAAGCAAAGTAAGTTTATTAACCGTATCTACTGCGGCAACACCAACAGCTAAACTTGACATGATTGTCTCAAGATAAATTCTTCGCTCCTCAATCTCTCCTCGCGCACCTTTAAGATCTTTTGTCATCGTATTAAAGGAACTTACCAAAAACCCAATTTCATCATCTCCAATCTGTTTAATATGAAAATCATAGTTGCCTTGTGAAACTTGCTTAGTTCCTTCAGCTAACTTTTGTATCGGGACTGAAATTTCACGAGCAGTATAAAAACCAAACCAAATTGCTGAAAATAAAATTAAACCAGTTATTAAGGCTAAGGCTAAAACATAGCTCGATTTAAGTGGAGTCTTATAAAAGCTTAATTTTTTGTACTCATCGTAGGATCCGATTATACCACCTAGGGCTTCAGATAATTCCGGATTGACTCTTTGAGTGGCTAAAAGTGCATAGTTATTACTTATTATGCGTAGGGGAAGATAAACTCTAACAAACTGGCGAACACCTTCTTCTTCTAGTGAAACAACCTGCTGTCCAGCTAAAGCTGCATTAATTGATTCAGTTTGAGCAGGCGGCTCTCTAAATTCCTCTATTTCTGAAGTTGCACTAGATGATTCTGCGATTAATTCTTGAGTTTCTCTAAAAACTTTCAGACTAAAAAACCCATAGACTTTTCTTTTCTCCTCAATTAATTTAGCAAAGTCGTTTTTTCGATCTACAATTAAAGATTGTTTTTCTATTTCATCTTTTAAAACCAAACCAAATCTTAAAGATAATGCTTCCATCGAATTATAATGATCTCGAGCTACATCAATTGAACTATTTACAATCTCTTCAACTTGACGACCAAACCAACCTTCCATTGCACTACTAATTAGACCACTTGCGAGGAAAAATAGAATTGTAGTTGGAACTAAGGTAAGGCCAACAAAGGCCAGAACCAACCTGGTCCTTAACTTGGATCCAAAGATACCCTCTCTTCGATCAAATATTAGCTTTGTCACATTTCGGCCTAAAACAAAGGCTAATACTGCAAGACAAACAATACTAAAATTGATAATTAGAAAGAAAAAAAGATTGCTATTGAATTGAAATCCATCAACATTAGGTAACTGAATATAAAAAATTGAAGCAACAAGAGCTGATAGAAGAACAAAATAAAAAAACCTCACTCCAAAAGAAGTTTTTCTCCACCAAAGAATTGCACGGACTCCTTTATTTACCACAGTTGAATGAAATTAACGTAACTTAAAGTTTAACCAACCAGTATCAAAATCTTTGCGATTAACTATACCAAAGGTAAATAAATGTGGAATCCAACTAAACACTTTTTCAACTTTACCCTTACATTCAGCACTTACTCGCGCTCTGAGATAAAATCGCTCGCTTACCTCAAAGCGTAAGCGTGGTGATCTGCCTTGTAGATCGGAAACGCTTATGGAATCAATTTTTGAAAGATAGTTAAGAGCTTCTGCCTTAGATTCAAAAGTAACGGAGCGTGGTTCTATTTCATCCTCTAATCTGTCTGCGGCAACTTTATATTTCTCAGTAACTGGATCGAATTTCAAATCTCGAATTTCATTTATTATTTTTCCGCAGTATTCGCCGTAGTTACTGCGATTCTGACAAACTCTAATCTTAAATCGATATTTAGCACCAAAGCCTTCCTTAAGACTTTCTTTTGAACATGCGTCTTTTTCAAGATTTATTTTTGCAATAAATTCTTTTTTCTCATTGCCTTTCCAGTCAAGTGAAATTAATGGAGCAATAAAAATAATATAAAGCACACCAACTATAAGAGAATTCATGGCTTAAAATAGAGATAGGTTTGCCGTCTTCTTAGGATCAATAGATCTCCCTAAATGCTCATATGCCGAAATTGTAGCCTCTCTCCCGCGACGAGTTCTGGCAATCATTCCCTGTTGTAATAGAAACGGTTCATAGACTTCCTCTATTGTTTCACTATCTTCGCTAAGAGCTGCGGCAATCGCCTCAATGCCTACAGGTCCACCGGAGAATTTATCAATGATTAATTCCAGTATGGCTCGATCCATTTTATCTAAGCCTTTTTGATCAATATCTAACATTGAAAGAGCCGGCCGAGTATTTTTCAAGTCGATCCCTTTTGCCCCACTAGTTTCTGCAAAATCACGTACCCTTTTTAAAATCCGATTTGCAATCCGAGGTGTCCCACGAGCCCGTTTTGCAATCTCCATTGCGGCATCTTCTGATATCTCAATGCCAAGAATTCCTGCAGAACGAATTAGAATTTTAAATAACTCAGCATCAGAGTAGAATTCTAATCTTGAGATAATTCCAAACCTATCTCGAAGAGGAGATGTCAAAAGTCCAGTCCTAGTTGTTGCACCTATTAGAGTAAAAGGCTTTAACGGAACTTGTACTGATCTCGCTGCCGGACCAGCACCAATCATAATATCAATACGATAATCTTCCATCGCAGGATAAAGAACCTCTTCTACACTTCGTGGCAATCGATGAATCTCATCAATGAAAAGAACATCCATTGAACTTAACGAAGAAAGGACTGCCGCTAGGTCTCCAGCTCGCTCAAGAACTGGACCAGATGTTGCTTTAAATCCCACTCCAAGTTCTTTAGCCAAAATTCTAGCCATGGAAGTCTTACCAAGACCGGGAGGACCATGAAGCAAGATATGATCTAAAGGCTCATTTCTATTTTTTGCGGCTTTGCAGGCTATCCCTAAATTCTCCTTCAACCTTTCCTGTCCGATATATGAGTCAAAAGTATCAGGTCTTAAATTAGGTACCGCTAACAACTCTGGATCATCTGCTTTGGCAATTTCAGAGATCCCTACCCAAGCTTCGATTGAGCCTGAATCAAGCGGAATAACCCTTTCTTCTGTTTTGTCAGATGCCATAGACTACTTAATGAATATTTCAAACAAACTTTAAAGCTTCTTTTACAATCTCACCAGTTGCTACTCCATTAGTCATCCCTCTAGCAGCTAATTGAGACAAGGCATTTACAGCAGTAGCCTGGTTGAAGCCAAGAGCCATCAAGGCTTCTTCAGCATCTTTCATTGGACTAACTCTTGATATATCAACATTAAAACCTGCACTTTGTTCCAATGCAAACTCTCCAACCTTCTCTCTCAATTCGAGCACAATCCTTTCGGCAGTTTTTCTTCCAATGCCTTTTAGAGACTGAAGCCTTGCAGCATCTCCCGAGCCAATGGCTCTTAACAGATCAAGTTTATCAAGCTGAGATAGCATCTCGATACCTGTTTTCGATCCTACACCCTTAACAGTTTTTAAAAGCAAAAATACCTGCCGCTCTAGTTTATCCTTAAATCCAAAAAGAGAGATATTATCCTCTCTAACATCAGTATAAATAACAATCTTACTTTTCTCTCCCGCCTTTAGGCTTTCAAGACAGTTCCTAGAACAGAGAACACTGTAGCCTACGCCATTTACATCAATTGTTATATTGTTCGAAACTATGTCAACAACAATACCGTGAAGAAGTGATATCATGAATACTTTTCCTAATGAGCAGAATTCGATATTTTAGAAAAAAACTATTAAGCTAAACCGAAGTTAAAATCTAATAAATTAATAAGTGTTATAGCATTAGAAATCGCATGCCTAAAGGATCTAAGAAAAAAAAGCGTCCCCCCCCCAAAAAGGTGACTTCATTAAAGAAATTGGCTAGCTACCTGGTTCTCTTAATTTGTGCAGGGTTTGCTGTACTGTTTCTATATATTGACCAAAAGATAAAAACTCGCCTAAACGCAGCATCTCAAGCTCTTCAACCTGGAGTCTATGGTGACTCTTATACTATTTACTCAGGTACAAAGATTTCTCTTGGCCAAATACAAGCCATGATAGAACGGCGCAAATACACACCTAGTATTTCAATTCCCAAAATGGAAGGAGAGTATTTCAAAAATGGTACTCAACTAGAATTCATAACTAGGACATGGCTTGCGGATGATTTTTCAAAAAGAATTGGAGAATACGTTCGTTTTAATTCCGAGACTAGTGAGATAAAAAACTTCTCAAATCCAAATAAAGAATCTGTAACTCTTGAACCTGAATTAATAACCTCAATTAATGAATCTGATATTCGAACAAGTCGGTATAAAAATCTCTCAGATATTCCAACTTTTCTTCCCAAAGCTGTGATTGCAATCGAAGACGAACGTTTTTATTCACATATAGGTCTCGATTTTACAGGAATCTTCAGAGCACTTTTAACTAATATTTCTGCTGGCAGAGTTGTACAAGGTGGCAGCACTGTTACTCAACAGTTAGCAAAAAATATGTTCTTTTCTGCCGATCGAACTATTTGGAGAAAAATTGCTGAAGCAACCGCCGCTATTAATTTAGAATTGCGACTTACAAAAGAACGAATCATGGAGCTCTACCTTAATGAAGTTTACTTCGGTCAGGTCGGGCCGATGGCTATTCATGGTGTGGGGGAAGCTGCTCGAAGTTTTTTCAATAAAGACATCTCTGACCTAACTCTATCGGAATGTGCTATTTTAGCTGGAATTATCAAGGCTCCTTCATTCTATTCTCCAAGGAAACATCCGCAGAGAGCTTCTTCAAGAATGAAAACTGTTCTTAAAAAAATGCACCAAGTAGGTTTTATTAGCGATACAGAGCTAAGATCCGCAGCAAGAGCAAAAATTTCAGTTTTTGAGCCATTAAGAAGAACTCACCCTGCACCTTTCTTTATTGCAGCTTTAAAAGGAGAGCTTGCAAACACGATGAACTTAGATGCAGCCCTTTTAAGCGGAGCCTCAATATACACCGGCATTAATCTAGATATGCAAGAATGTGCCGAAAGTGCCGTTTTGCAAGGTCTTGAAAAGGCCAAGAATAATTTTCGCAGAGAAAATAAGGAAAAGAATTTAGAAGTCGGCTTAGTATCAATTGATGTTAAAAGTGGAAAGGTAAAAGCCTGGGTTGGCGGATCAGAATATACAAATAATCAATTCGATCATGTAGTACAAGCTAAACGCCAAGTAGGATCAACAATCAAACCTTTTCTTTATTTAACTGCCTTAGATCCTGAATTAAACACCTACAAAGTAGCGACTCCAATTAGTCTTATTTCAGATCGTCCACTCTCAATCGATCTGCCAACTCAACCAACATGGGAACCTGAAAATTTCAATAAAGATTTTAATGGTGACGTAACATTAAGATATGCTTTCGAAAATTCACTCAATATCCCAGCTGTTTATATTGGACAAAAAGTAGGAATTGACACAGTTGTCAGAACAATCGAGAGTTTTGGAGTAAGTAAAAATATTTTAGCAGTTCCTTCCGTAGCACTTGGTGCAATAGATACAACCTTACTACAGCTTACAACAGCCTATGCAGCATTAGCCAATGGAGGCATTTACGCCAATCCTGAACTTTTTAGCACTGTGAGAAATGACAATAAAGAATTTATGCGCAGTTATAGGATGGAGGACCGAGTTGCCAGTGAAGATGCTGTGTATTTAATCACGGATCTAATGATGGGTGTAATAGAAAGAGGTACCGGAAAAGCTATAAGAACTCTTGGATTTAAAGATTCCGCAGCTGGTAAAACAGGAACTTCCAATGACGCACGAGATGCCTGGTTTGTCGGATTTACACCAGACATAGCAACTGGAATTTGGATCGGATATGACGATAACTCTCGCACTGGCCTTACTGGAGGCATTGCTTCCGCTCCAATCTGGGCCGAATACATGAAGTGTATTAAGCCGCTGCACGAAAAAAAAGAATTTATTCCACCCTCAGGTGTTATCTTTCTTGATATTGACTACAAAACTCAATCTGTTGCACTTCCCGGATGTCAGTCTGATCTCATTGCAAAGGAAGTCTTTTTGAAAGGAACGGAACCTTTAAGTACTTGTCCAGGATCAGGATACTATGGAGAGGAGTCTATCGAAAAACCAAATATTGAATCAACTCCGAAAAAGAGAAAGAGTCTTTTTGATATTTTATTTGGTTAAAACATAGCAAGCTTAAGAAACTAAATTATTTCTATAAAACCTCGTGGGGCATGAGTAAAATGGATTTTGCCATAAAAATTTCTTCTCTCAATATTGCTATCCGGGTGTAGATATTCACCCCGTACACGTACTTTACTACCGACTCTTAAGGGAATTTCACCATAATCAAGATTATGCTCTACCAATATCCGTTCTCCTCTTCTAAGATTTTTAGATGAAAGCAAAAATCTTAGATGAATATACCGACCTTTTGAATCCTCATTCCCAGAAAAATTTCGGAAAGTATCAGTAGCTTTTCTTTTAGCAACTTCAAATACAGTATTCTCAAATATATGCTCAACAACTCCATCGAGGATCACTTCTTTTCTATGAAATAGACCTGGCGAATCTCGCAATGTCATGGGGGCAGATTTCTTGATAAAACTTGCGATGAGCTTGGCAAGAAAAATAACTAAAGCGAATACAACTAGAATTTTAAGAGCCACCTGGAGATCTATCTCTCTAAGGCTACAAATTGGGGATAAGGGATCTTTTTTACAATGCCGACCAATCCATACAATTACACCAATAAATAACAAGATGCCCCAGGAGATAAGCATCCTTTGCATCCGTCTAAAATGTCGAAAATTTAAAGACATTACTTAAAGAAATTGTAAAATTTTATAACTCATTACATTTACTATGCTTTGTATATTATAGTAACTTTCAAAAGTCTTTACCGAAAAGCAAAGGCTTTAGAAAGGCACTTTATAACCTCATTTCTTAGTTCTGAAAAGATTGATAAGATTCCCCAGTCCAAAAGTTGTTCTTGTTTCTCAATCTAGTTTTTTGTTGTTACAGGCTGTGCATAGTGACTACTCCAAATGAAGTATCAATTCCTCTTTCCCGTTCTGGAATACCTCTGTTTGGCAGAACCCATGATCTTATTCCCATTGAGCCAAAAACGATTGATTGGGAAAATGAAAAAATAATAGCAAAATTAGGAAACTTAGATAATTCAGATATTCTTACTAGATTGACTCCTGCAGAAATTGGACTTTATTCAAGAAGAGCACAAGCAAACAATGGTAAAGTAGAACCTATTAGTATAGCAGTCAGGGCTCTTAGTTTAACCAGAGAAGAGTACCATGAATTTGTTAGTAGTCCTTACTCTCATCAAAATATAGATTTTGTTGAAAAAATATTGGGAAATCCTGCTGCCTTAAAAGAAGATATTTATAGAGAGTGCATTATCGGCATACTGATGGCTGAACCTCCAGGTGTATCTGATTTTAATATAGATCGAATATCGAGAGGAGTTTACAGAGAGAAAAAAAGAGAAAAAATAAGAGTGCAACAAAAAGAACGTCTTTTTACAGAGCTTATAAAATCAGCTCGAATATTAGAAGGGGTATGTAAAAGCCTTTGTGATCCAACTTTTAATTTATGGACAGAATCTAGTGAAAATATTTTCTCAAGACTTCAAAATGCAGCTTTTGGGAGCAATGATCCTTTAACTATCGAGAAGGAACACCTTCAGCTTGCTAGACGTTTTACAAAAGTAGCTATTGCAACTTTAATTTCAGACCTCTGGGCACTAAAAAATCTTCATGATCGAACAGTCTCATTTCATCCTAAAGGAGAAAGTCGTTGCTACTTTAGAAAAGAGGCCGCGGAGCATATCCTAGGTTTTCGCTTGGACAGCCAGGATGCAATTCCAGGATATTTTGATCCTTTAAGAATCGTGATGGCAATCAATGATAATGATTTTAAAAGATTTGCCCCAAAACTAGGTTTAGGTTCAAAAGCTATAAATATTACCTTCGATCCTCCCGGATTAAATCCTTATTTTTATGGAAGATTCACTTTAATTTCTCGTTCAACCTGGGAGAATAATGAGATTATAATTCAACAAAAATTTTATGAAGGGTTCTTCACGCACGTAATAAGCTCTCATGGAAGCTTCAATCCATTAAGTTACTCAAGAAAAGTCTCAGATTCCTACAAAAGAAATTCTTATGAGTTAGCACTTGAACTGCACGAAGATGTGGCATCAAAAGCCATTGCTCATTCTATTGAAGCAGCTCAGGGCCGCTTCTTTTCTGTAAATCATTCCTGTTCTTCCTCTTTTTTACTTGGTGGCAATTGGCTCTCTGCAATGTCACACTCATTAGCTAGTATTCCCAGATCAACTAAAAATGGTGAAGAAGCTAGACTAGATGAGCTAGTTCACTGGCAAGCCGCAACAAAAACCTGGCAAGTAAGTGGATCACGCTCAATTGCCAATCTCTTTCAATATCAATGGACTTATAACACTCTAAAAAAAGAGCTGGATAATGGAGCTGAGAGTAAATCTTGGAAACGAGAAAATAAATCTAATTCTATAAATCCAATTTTCCTAACTGCGCTTATACCATCAAGTAAATATCAAAGACTCACTCACTATTCTGTGCTAAATTTAGATAGCTTCGATTTGAAATATGCAGAAGAGAAAAGAAGTGCAGCTTTAGAATTCAATAAATGGGCTCTGGCAGTGAAAGAGCATTATGATTCTAACTCCCCTATTTTAGAAAAGTTTTCTTCATCAAAACTTTCCATTGCCCAAAGCACATGCCCCATGCAATGCCTCCCTGATGCTCTTCTACATCTATCTGAATATCCAATGAGTCGAATTTCAGATACCTGCTTAGAAATTACACTTGGAATAATTTTCAGAAATGGATTTGAACTCTCTAGCTCAACTAAAAGACAAGTTGTTTCTTGTATGAAAAGATTTCTTAAAGCACAAACTGATGCTGATTCTTGGGAGGTTGAAAAAGCAAAGCAAATATTGAGTCTCACAACTATGCTGCTTGGTCCAAACTAAGTCTTATGTAAACGCTTACCTACCTAAGATCTGACATGTATCTGGCCCGAGAGGTGTCACTGCTATCTTCACGATGAGTTAAACCTTGCCGAATCTCTTTCCTCTCTTCTTTCACTTCATACATATAATCTAAGGTCCACATGCCCGCATAATAAAAAACCCCTAGGCCGATCAACAAAGCGATGATGGTGCTAGGATCTGATGAGCCTTCTTGAGACTGTATTGATAAAAGTCCTCGTATTTGCATAGTATTTACACTCCTGCTGTTAGAACTGTTATGAGAGCTTCTGAGTTAAAGGTCGCAAATTTAATTCAGTAATTAAAACTCAATAATTAATGGTTTCAATAACCTAGGAAATATTAGGTTCCTGTCATTATCTACTATCTCTAAATTGCGTTATTTCAGAACTGCATTATATAAACTGATTCTAATTCATCTCAAAAAACCGCCTCCATGCTTTAAGCAGCTTAAATTAAAACCAGCTCCATCCTCAGTCATGTAAGGCACTTTTCCACAGCCTGTGGATAAATATTTCCGCTAGTCAAAAATTCAACAATGGAAATAATTTTTATCAATATTATTTCCTTGATTTTAGATTGCACAAAGGTGTAACTAAGTCCTAGAGCAAGAAAATTTGAATTGCTTCAGTAGAAGAAACTTTAAAGCCATCTTTTATGGCGATTGTCTGCAGGGATAGTCGAAAAATGGGGAACTCGAAAGAGTTTACCTTCCGTAAGAGAACAATCCAAAGGAAAACTTAAGGTTAGTACTTTGGATTCAGAGTAAACAGGGAAACCTTTTTATTTCTGGTGCTGAACTCAATATCTCGTCGAAAGGTGTGGTAGAAATGAGTTCTTAAACAAAGGGACCAAGAGGTAATGCTCCGAGTAACTTTGTGGATAACAGCACAGTCCGATATAAAAGAGGTAAAACTTTTTTATTTAATAATTTAGCCCTTGTCGGTTAAGTTTATGGCGGACTTTACTAGTGCGAAAGTATTAGTAAGAATAGTATCTTGGAGAAACTTGAACTCCTTGAATAGGTCACACTGAAGGGAGACCTTCGGATGATAGGCTAGCTTTGAGAGTCCTACTGGAACCAGATAAGTAATTTGAAGGGAAGCAATTTTATTCCGAGTAATCGGCTTGACTAATACTCTCTTTGGCTAGGTAACTGGCTAAATGAGCTGGGACAGAGACAAGGCAGCGAAAGCTGACTCTGAAATTAAAAATAAAACCCAGCCCTAAAAAAGGAGATATTAGGAGTTAGTTTCTGGCTCGGCTTATAGGAGGAAACTCCTACAAGCTAAAGTTGGAAAGTTGGGGTCCGTCACAAGAAACAACTTTTTAGCACGTACGCGGCGCGATATTGAAAAATATCCGCCGTGTTTTTTTTGTTAATTGTAAATACAAAAATGGCCTAAAGATCTTGTCATCTAAAGGCCATTATCAAATCTCTCATTTATTCAACACGTACGCGAAACTTTTTTAGTTCTTCGAACTATTTTATTGGTTTAAACACCGAGCGGTGTCTAAAGGGTGCGCCACGCCAGTAATTTAGATTGGGATTAAATTACTAACAAGACCCTATTTTCGAGGTGAGATTAATCTTAGAATTTTTCACTTTTTGTAAGAATCTCATAACCAACTTGAGTAACTAAAACTGTATGTTCCCATTGGGCAGAAAGAGAGCCATCTTTCGTAGTAACTGTCCAACCGTCCTTAGAAGAAAGATTTGTATATGCTGTCCCGATATTAAGCATCGGCTCAACAGTAAATGTCATTCCAGGTTGAAGTTCGTATCCAGTAGATTTTTTGCCAAAATGGGTAATCTGTGGAGATTCGTGAAATTCTCTGCCTAAACCATGCCCAGTGTATTCTCTGACAATTCCATAACTCAATCCTGAAGACTCAACAAATTTTTGAATGGCATAACCAATATCTCCAGTTCGAGCTCCAGGAGCAATGACTGAGATACCAATATATAAGGCCTCTTTGCAAAAATCGACTAAATCTTGAGATTCCTTTGAACATGCTTCTCTTCCACCTACAAAATACATACGACTTGAATCCCCATGATAGCCATCAAGGATTGTAGTCACATCGATATTAATAATATCACCACTTTTTAAAATTTGATCTTTATTAGGAATTCCGTGGCAAACTACTTCATTTACGGAAGTACAAACAGACTTTGGGAATCCTTTGTAATTCAAAGGCGCTGGGATGCCTCCTAACTCCAATGTTCTCTTATGAACAAACTTGTTAATATCTTCGGTAGAAATTCCAGGTTTAACTATCAATCCAACTTCATCCAAAATTTTAGCAGTAGCAGCAGAAGCTAGGCGCATTTGCTCAATTTCTTTTTTGGTCTTAATTGGAATTCTACTCACGATTATCTAGCCATCTTTGAAATGATTTTAAATTCATCCTCAGAAACAGGTTGCACACTTAAGCGATTTCCTTTTTTCAATACTGCCATATCTTTTAAGCTTTTCTCATTCTTTAAATCGTCGAGTGTAATTGGCTGAGAAAACTTTTCAATATAGGAAACTTCCGGAGCAAACCAGCGTGGGGTCTCCTTACTAGCCTTGGGATCAAAATAATCACTTTTAGAATCGAATTGTGTAGGATCAGCAACACCGATCTTTGAAACTTTGCCAATTCCAAATATTCCAGTTGGCTCAGCATTTGAATGATAGAAAAGCAAAATATCTCCGACTTTCCACTGATCTCTTAGAAGATTTCTAGCCTGATAATTCCGGACTCCATGCCATAGAGTTTTCTTATCTCGCTTAAGATCTTCGATTGAATATTTAGATGGTTCGCTTTTAATCAGCCATTTTTGAGGCATATATACATCAGAATAGTATTTTATTTTCAAAATATTATGGTTTATATTATATTTTGAAGCAACACTAGGATCTCTTCACAAATGTTTGAATCAAAACTACCTCAAAATATAAAGTTTTGTGCTATTAATTCAAGCCTTGGATATGATCAAATCTTAGATCCTATAGAGATGGAATATCTATCCACTGTTTCCTCTAAAAAAAGAAAGACAGAGTACGTGCTGGGCCGACTAGCTGCCAGGGAAGCGATCTTAGCTTTGGGAATGTGCGGTAAAGTTACGAGAGATGAAGTCGGCAAGCCCGTCTGGCCTAAGGGCGTTGTCGGCTCAATTACCCATAAGAATAGTTGGGGAATGGCAATTACAGCTTTGAAAGCAAATTATCAAAGTGTTGGCATTGATCTAGAAGAAATTAATGAGGGAATTAGGAAAATTGAAAATAAAGTTTGTACAGACTTGGAAAAGAAATGGATTTACGAAAACCCTCTTGAATTCGATCAAAGACTAACCTCTCTCTTTGCAGCCAAAGAAGCACTTTTTAAATGTCTAAATCCAATTTCTAAAAAGTTTTTTGGATTTCAAGATGCCACTTGCAAATGGAATGAAACGGGATTTACAGCAACTTTGAATATAGAATTATCTGCAAAATTTACTGAAGGCTCAAAAATTGAAATAGGAATTTCATATAAAAACAATTTTGTTTTGGCTTTTGTTTATATTTAACTTTTCAAAAACTCTGCCTCAAAAGCTTTTTCAATACTTGCATATTTGAATTTAAAGCCTGCCTCGATTAATTTCTTAGGAACTCCTTTCGTACTGACCAAGAGAAGTTCTTGAGACATCTCGCCTAAAAGTATTCCTAAAAAAACCTCTGGGAGCGATAGAAAAAAAGTTGGCCTATGAACGGCATTGGCCAATCTCCTTGTAAATTCGGCATTTGTTACTGAGTTAGGCGCGCAGGCATTAACTGGACCAGAGCATGAATCATTCTCAATACAAAATTCTATGCACTGCAAAAGATCAAATAAATGAATCCAATTCATATACTGAGTTCCAGATCCCAGCTTTGCTCCAAGTCCTAACTTAAATGGCAAAAGCATTTTAGCAAGTGCCCCACCATTTTTTGATATGACCATTGAAATTCTTAAAAGTACTACTCGAAAACTCTCTCTGCCTTTTAAAGCTTCATTTTCCCATTTAGATGCCAATTCAGCCAAGAATCCACTTCCCATAGGGGCACTCTCAGTTACCTCTTCAACACCAGTCTCACCATAATACCCCATTCCTGAAGCTGAAATAAAAACTTTAGGCTTGGTCTGTAATTTTTGTAGTGACTCAATAAGAAATCTAGTCGTGTTTATTCTGCTATCTCTTAATGTAACTTTCCTCTTCTCAGTCCACCTGTGAGAGGAAATACTCTCACCAGAAAGATTAATAACAGCAAAGGCTCCTTCTAGTTTAGAAGAATCAATCTCTCGGTTTAGTGGATTCCAAGAAATTTCGGAAGCTACCTTTGGGCTGCGCCTGACTAACGATAAAACTTCATGGCCCTTTCCTTTAAGATAAGAAGTCAGTGCTGTTCCAACAAAACCACTGGCTCCTGAAATAATTATTTTCTTTTGAATTTTCATTTCCTTTACCTTGCCGTAAGTATCAAAGTTATAACATTATCAAGGGATGCGAAACTCTCAGAACAAAGAGATAGTCGTTCTCATTCATGGCTTAGCACGCAGCAAATACTCTATGTGGTATTTGGCCAAAAAATTAAATCGGCAAGGCTTTGCAACAATCTTATTTGGCTATCCTTCTCGAAGTGAAAATATTTCAACTTTAGTTGAAATACTTCATCAGTTTATAAAACAGAAAAAACTTTCCGATAAACAGATTTATTTCGTTACTCACTCCTTAGGAAGTATAATTGCAAAAAGGTTCGTTTCTAAGTATTCCGATCATTTTAACTTCAAAAGAGCAATTCATTTGGGACCACCTCATAGAGGTTCTCAAACTGCAAATTTTTTAAAAAGATTTTGGCTTATTAGAAAACTTATGGGTCCTGCCTTTATTGAGTTGAGCGAACTCGTTAGTCTAAAAGATGATCCGAAAATAGAAACAGGAATTATAGCTGGCATTATCCCCTTTAAAAAAGGTTACTATTTTTGTCTAGACTCTTCAAACGATGGGATAGTAACTGTAGATGAAACAAAACTGCCAGGATCAAAAGATCATACTACAATTAAGGGGTCTCATTCCTTTTTGATGTACCAATCTAAAGTAATCAATCTTACTTTGGAATTCTTAAAAACGGGAAGTTTTACTCAGTGATTTGAAAATGGCAAAATGTAAAGAGATTAAAAAGCACATTGATGGACGAATAAAGATCTATGAATGTGATATTCATTCAATCATCCCAGGTCAAAGCGCACACTTAAAATATGTTTGGCAAAGAACTACAACTTATACTGATGGGCCTGTTTCTTTACCAGCTAGCGACATCCATACAGATGCTTTTTATTGGACGAATAATAATTACTTAATTTATAGACTTTATTCTCAATCCTCTGAACTTTATGGACATAGATTTGATGTCTGCGAGAATGTTCAAATCACAGATTCAGAGGTTAAGTGGGATGATCTTATTTTGGATTTCTGGGTAGATCCCAATAATAACATTTATATTCTAGATCAAGAGGAACTTGAGGCCTTTAAATTAGATAATAGTGTTAGCAATGTGCAACTGGAAATAATAAAAGGTGTAAAAAAAGATATTTTGAATAATTACAAAGAAATTATCAAGAATCTTAAGTATATCTAAGCTCCATAGTTATCCCAATAAGTAATTTCCGAATACTACTCTTTTGAAAACCTACGGTTTACTTAATACATTTAGTTGGGATAACTAGTTATCATCCCTCCGGGAGATCGTAAGTCCAAAAAAAGATTTTCTTTAGAAAAGTTCTTTTTGGACTTACGATAAAACTAGATCACTCTCTACTTTTGTAGTTGGTATAAATGTAAAAAAAATATTTATTCAGTTTCTACTTCTTTAAAAGTCCCATAGCAGTTTAAATCTCTATTTAAGGAATTTCGAAAACAAGGTAAAGTCTAACAAGAAAACTTTATCAACTAAGGTGACGCCAATGGAATGCTGCAATAGCGATGCTCGTAAATTCTTTTTATGCGGTATGCGATTATTTTTCGGTTTGTGGCTGCTCTACGCTGGTCTTGTTAAATGGTTCGGGATGGGACCAGATGCCTTTATAGGACATATCACTTCTGAGTTTGATAAAACTTGGTCACCACACATGCTAAATGTTTTTCTTGGTTGGCTTATCATCGTAGCTGAACCGATTCTAGCATTGCTTATTCTATCCGGGAAAGAACCTCGCAAGGTCTGGGGACTAACTGCACTTCTTATGTTTCTTCTCACTATGGGACAAACAATTCTTATGAGTCCTAATGTCATTGCCAACTGGCAATATCTTGTTTTGACACTAGTCTGTGCCGCTCTTAGCGCGCCGGAAAGTTGTTGCGAGAAAAAAGAGTAGGAAAATATTCAAAGTTGCCCTAAATTAATCCAATAGTTTTTAAATTTTAGTGTTATCAAACTCATATAATCTTTTTTAATCAGGATATTTCAAGCATGAGCATCGTGAAAGAATTCAAAGAATTTGCAGTAAAAGGTAACGTTGTTGATATGGCCGTTGGAATAATTATCGGTGCTGCTTTTGGAAAGATCGTTTCCTCAGTTGTTGGAGATGTTATTATGCCACCACTTGGGGTAATTCTTGGTGGAGTAAATTTTAGCGGACTTAAAATAATACTAAAAGAAGCTGAAGGAACTGCTGCTGCAGTAACTCTTAATTATGGTACCTTTCTTCAAACCGTAATTGATTTTACAATTGTTGCTTTTGCAATCTTTATGATGGTTAAGGCAATGAATTCTTTGAAACGAAAAGAAGCCGCTGCCCCCACTGTTCCAGTTACACCGACTGAAGAAGTACAACTTCTTACACAGATTAGAGATCTATTAGGTAAGAAATAGTCAAAATTAATCGCACAGCTCAACAAAGATCAAGAGGACATACGAGTCTAAAGCTCCACCTGCACTCCGATTTCGACAACTCGATCTGCTGGGATTTTAAAAAAGTTCATTGCTCGTTGAGCGTTTCTTGCCATAAAGGCAAATAATCCCTCTCTCCAAAGTGCCATACCTTCTCGATGTGTTGGTATTAAAGTTTCTCTACCTAAGAAAAATGTAGCCTCACTAGGATCAACCTTGAGGCCTTGATCCTGGCAAAGAAGCATCAGACGAGGTACATGGGGAGTTTCCATGAAACCATACCTAGCAACTGCTCGATAAATTCCAAAATCTAAATTTTCAATTTTGAGCCTGTCTTGAATAGGCACTGTAGGTTCATCTTCTGTATCAATAGTTAAAATGACTACCTTCTCATGAAGAACTTTATTGTGTGTTAGATTATGAATAAGCGCCGTTGGAGTACCTTCGGAACTGCGAGCTAAAAATATCGATATTCCAGGAACACGTAAGGGAGGTTTTGCTTTGATACTAGCAATGAATTCCAAAAGCGGAGAGGAGCGACTTCGTAATCTTTCAGCAACAATCTGTCTTCCTCGCCACCAAGTTGTCATTAAAATCATGATTCCTGAACCAACTACAAGAGGAAACCAGCCACCATAAGGTATTTTAATAACTGCTGCGCTAAAAAATCCGATCTTAATTAAAAATATTCCTATCCAACCTATCGTTGGGATAAACATTCTCCAACGCCAAACATCCCTGGCGACGAAATACATAAGAATTGTTGTAATGACCATGCTTGTGGAAACAGCAAATCCATATGCAGCTGCCAAGTTTCCAGATGATTTGAAAGTTAAGACAAGCCAAATATTTGCAAGCAATAAGAGCCAATTCACTACGGGTACGTAGATCTGACCGATTTCATCTGAAGATGTATGACGAATCTCCATGCGAGGCAAATAACCTAATTGCACTGCTTGACGAGTCAAAGAGAAAGCACCTGCAATCAAAGCTTGTGAAGCAATCACTGTTGCCATTGTTGCTAAAATTACCATTGGTAATAAGGCCCACGAAGGGCTTAAACTAAAAAAAGGATTCTCTCTTATAATTTTTGATGGATCCCCTAAAAGCAAAGCACCTTGACCAAGGTAGTTCAAAATTAAAGCTGGTAGAACAACTGAAAACCATCCGATCCTAATTGGAAGCTTTCCAAAATGTCCCATGTCGGCGTACAGAGCCTCGCCTCCAGTAACAACTAGAAATACAGAGCCTAAAATCCATATAGATTGCAACTTTGTCTCAATCAAAAATTCTAAGCCATAGATTGGATTTAAAGCTTTAAGAACTGAGGGTTCAGTAATAATTCCCTTAATCCCTAAGATGGCAAGTGCAGCAAACCATAAAAGTATTATGGGACCAAAAACAGCTCCAACTTTTGCCGTTCCCCTGCTTTGCACAGCAAATAAAGAGCTTAAAATAACGATTGCAATTAATGAGATATAATCATGCACCCCCGGAACTAAGATCTCAAATCCTTCAACGGCACTCAAAACTGAAATTGCAGGGGTAATCATCCCATCACCGTACAAAAGGGCGGCTCCAGCAATGCCAGTAAAAAGTATAAGCTTCATACTAACGGCCGAGGCTCTCCCCTTCTGCTTTGAGATTAATGCCAATAAAGCAAAAACTCCTCCTTCTCCTTTATTATCAGCACTTAAAATAAAAAGAAGATAATCGATTGAAATAAGAATTATCAAACTCCAGACAATCAAAGAAAGCACTCCTAGTACATGAGGAGGAGTTAAACTGATTGAATGAGAACCAAAAAAACACTCCCTGAGAGCATAAAGGGGACTTGTTCCAATATCACCGAAAACGACTCCAAGCGCGCCAAGAGTGAGTGCTGCTAAGTATTTTTTCGAGACACCATTTTCATGTGGAACTGATTCTTGGGAACCTAATGCTAAATTTTCACCAACCATATGCACTCATTTTTTAGACCGTAGTAGCATATATCACACTACAAAAGATGCCAGGTAAAGATACTTCCATAAAAAGCTGTGCCTTCTTTGGTCAATTGCGCGTTTCATCTATGGCATGCCCCTATTCTTTTAGCTAACTTTGAGGCTATGGCAGGCAAAGTAGTTATATTCAATGATTATCAATTCAATGAGCGCGGCACATCGGCCTCTACTTATAATTTTGCCGATTACAATGAAAAAATTCTGGGCAACAAGTCTTTAATTCTGGTTCCCGAAGGAGTTGATGGATTTTCAGTGGATCGTTTCCAAAGTAGGTTTAAAGATGTCATTAGATACAAATCCAAAGAGGAGCTTTATAAGATCGCTAAAGAAGCTGATTGCTACTACACGCAAGTCTCCGGTTTAAAAGAATCAGATGAGCTTGATAACATGCCATGCAAAACTGCCGTTCACTGTGTTTTTACTGCTCACGATCCACACGGCAGTGTCTATGCTGCAATCTCACCATGGCTTGCTAGAACATATGCACTATTTGATGTTCCGGTAGTCCCCTTGATGGTAACACTGCCAGAATCAGATCAGGATTTACGAGCAGAGCTTGGAATTCCCACAGATGCGGTAGTTTTTGGAAGACATGGTGGCTACACGGAATTTAATATTTTACCAACCATGCAAGTTGTTGCTCATGCAGCAAAGAAACGAGAAGATCTTTATTTTATCTTTCTCAATACTGTAAATTTTTTTAATCATCCTAGAATTAAATTTTTGCCAAAAACTAACGATGCCTTGCGTGTTACTAAATTTATTAATACCTGCGATGCCATGATCCATGGTCGAAGAGAAGGTGAAACTTTCGGGTTAGCCGTGGGTGAATTCTCTCTAAAATCAAAACCAATCTTTAGTTGGTTTTGGTCTCATGATCGGCACCATATAGAGACTTTGGGACAGTATGGCAACTATTATAGAACGCCTAAAGAGCTTTTAAATATGTTCATTAATTTTAAGAAAGGTACTCTTGGAAAAGACTGTTACTCAGCCCTATACAATCCTGAGCTTGTTATGGCAGAGTTTGAGAGAGTTTTTTTAAGTTAAATAAAATTTTACTGATTTGGGGCAATTTGTGAAACTAGGCTCAGTAATTAATAAAAGTGATTCCGAGTTCAAGACAAATCATGAAGCTTATCAAAAACTTCTTTCGACTTGGAGACAACATAACGACAGTGCTATCGCTCCTACTACTGATAAATCCATTGAGCGTCACAAAGAGCGTGGGAAATTATTAGCCCGAGAAAGAGTAGAAAATCTTCTTGATCGCGGATCTCCTTTCTTAGAGATGGGAACACTTGCCGGCTTGGATGTATACGAAGGTGTTCGTCCAGGATCTGGAATTATTACTGGAATTGGTAGAGTCAGCTCCAGAGAATGTATGATTGTGGCAAACGATGCTACGGTCAAAGGTGGCACATATTTTCCAATGACTGTTAAAAAGCATTTAAGGGCTCAAGAAATTGCCCTTGAAAATAACCTACCCTGTATATACTTAGTAGATTCTGGAGGTGCCTTTTTACCTCTGCAAGATCAAGTCTTTCCAGATAGAGATCATTTTGGCCGTATTTTTTATAATCAGGCCCAAATGAGCTCTCGTGGCATTCCACAACTTTCAGTTGTGATGGGATCCTGCACTGCTGGTGGTGCATACGTGCCAGCCATGAGTGATGTTTCCATTATAGTTAGAGAGCAAGGCACTATTTTTCTTGGTGGTCCTCCTCTTGTAAAAGCTGCAACGGGAGAAGAGGTTACGGCTGAAGAACTCGGCGGAGCTGCTGTGCATAGTAAAATCAGTGGCGTTGCTGACTACATGGCAGAGGATGACTACGATGCCATTCGAATTTGTAGGGCAGCCGTTGCCAATCTAGGATTTCATAAAAAAAATGGAGCTGCACAAATTCCAGTTAGAGAGCCGCTCTTTGATCCAAGGGAAATTTACGGATTAATTCCAGCAGAGAGAAAGAAAAATTTTCCGATGCGTGAAATATTAGCTCGCATTGTAGACGGAAGTGAGCTTGATGAATTCAAGCAACATTACGGAAGCTCGATAATTTGTGCTTTTGCTCATATCCAGGGCTACCTTGTTGGCATAATTGCCAATGACGGAATTTTGTTTTCTGAGAGTTCCTTAAAAGCAGTTCATTTTATTGAGCTCTGTAATCAACGTCGCATTCCACTTGTTTTCTTTCAAAATATTGCTGGTTTTATGGTCGGTAAAAAATATGAGCATGGTGGCATTGCTAAAGATGGTGCAAAAATGGTTACGGCTGTTTCTTGCTCCACTGTACCTAAATTTACTGTCGTAATGGGAGGATCCTTCGGAGCTGGTAACTACGGAATGGCTGGAAGAGCATTTCAGCCTAGGATGTTATTTATGTGGCCAAATTCTAGGATTTCAGTAATGGGTCCTGAACAAGCTGCTTCTGTCCTAACCCAAGTCAAGTTAGAATCACTGGCAGCTCAGGGCAAGAAATGGCCCGAGGCTGAGATGAAAGCCTATCGCTCTGAAATTGAAGGTAACTATAATGAGCAAGGAAGTCCTTACTACTCAACTGCCAGACTATGGGATGACGGAATCATAGATCCAGCAGAGACCAGAACAGTTTTAGGCCTCGGAATTTCTGCTAGCCTTAATGCTGAATGGCCTGAGGTTAAGTACGGTATTTTTAGAATGTAGCAATTAATATTTATTTATATGTTATCTAAGATTCTGATTGCAAATCGCGGTGAAATCGCTTGTAGAATTATTAAAACCTGTAAAAAACTCGGGATTAAATCTGTCGCTGTTTATTCTGATCCTGATTGCGAATCTCTGCATGTGAGAATGGCTGATGAACGAATTGCCCTTATTGGATCTGAAGCAAAAGATACTTATTTAAATATTGAGAAAATCATCAAAGCCTGCAAAGAAAGTAATGCTGAGGCTGTGCACCCAGGTTATGGCTTTTTATCTGAGAATGCAGAATTCGCAAAAGCTTTAAAGAAAAATAAGATAAAATTTATTGGACCCAAGCCAGAAACTATTGAGTTAATGGGAGATAAGGTTAGAGCCAAGGAGTTTGCAAAAAAATGTAAAGTTCCACTCGTTCCCGGAATCGATTCAGAAGAACAAGTTGAAAATTTTATTAAAGAGAGTGGCTTTCCTATCCTTTTAAAAGCTGCGGCTGGTGGCGGCGGAAGAGGCATGAGAAAAATCTATCACTCTTCAGAGCTTAAAGATGGGATTGCAGGAGCAAAAAGAGAAGCTGAAAGCTTTTTTAAAGATGGTCGCCTCTTCGTTGAAAAACTAATAGAGAATGGCCGACATATCGAAGTCCAAATCTTTGGCGATGAGCATGGCGAAGCAATGCATCTTTTAGATAGAGACTGCACAACCCAAAGAAAACATCAAAAAGTAATTGAAGAGGCGCCAGCCCTCTTTATTGATCCTAAGTCAAGAAAAGAGATCTTAGATTCTGCTGTTAAGCTTTGTAAAGATTCGGGGTATATCGGAGCCGGAACTGTTGAATTTATACTAGCACCTGAAGGTAAGTATTACTTTTTAGAAGTTAATAGCCGACTCCAGGTAGAGCATCCAGTCACGGAAGAGATCTTGGGATTAGATTTAGTTGAGCTCCAAATTAGGATTGCCAGCGGAGAAAAGATATCAAATATTCTTGGCGGGCTGAAAATTGAAAGTTCTGGCTTTGCCATCGAGTGTCGTGTTTGTGCTGAATCTCCCGAAGATGGATTTATTACTTCGACTGGTAAGATCCTTAATTTTAATTCCGATCTACTCAATACATTGCCAGGCGTTCGGGTCGATACAGGATTCGGTACTGGTGATATTATTACTCACTACTATGATTCTTTGATTGCAAAAGTCATTGTAAAAGGTTCAAGCAGAGAAGTAGTAATCGAAAGGGCTAGGACCGCACTGAAGAATTTTCATATCTGCGGAGTTAAGACAAACATTCCATACTTACTTACTTTATTAGAATCTAGGGAATTTCAGTCTGGGTGTTTTCATATAAATCTTGCTGAAACATTAATTCCATCAATAGAAGATCAAAAAAGAAAAAGAGCACTTGCTGCTGCTCTTTTTAGTTTAGCAAACAGATATAATGAAAATGCAGAATCTCATGATGCCTGGAGTGGTAATTATAGTTGGAGACAAAGGGAATCGTTCCAAAAATCACGGTATTTAGTCGCTGGGACAGTAACAGAGTTTTCACTTTATAACTGCGGTCGAGATACCTTTCATTTAAAATCTGGAAGTACGGATGACATTGCGGAAACTTGGTATCATATTTCACAATTAAATATTACTGCAAATTTCGGACTTAGTTTTCATCTTGATGGTAGAAGCCACAGCTGCACTATCTACTTTTTGGAAGGAAGAAAATTTATTTCTACCCACTTTGGAACATTTGAGATTGCCGAATCTTATCCTAGTTTAAAAACAACCCAAGGACATGTACACTCAAATGTACTCTTAGCTCCTTTCCCTGGTAAAATCGTTTCAATAAAAGGAAAAGTCGGTCAAAAAGTAGATGCGGGCTCAGCTATCATTGTTCTCGAATCTATGAAAATGGAGCATCTTATAAAATCTCCTTTGCCCGCGACCATCGAAGAGATTCCAGTAAAAGCAGGAGAAGTTATTGAGGCAAATAGAATTTTAGTTAAATTGGCATTTGAATAATTGATAAATATAATATGAATAATACAGCCATGATTGAGAATCCCCCATTATCCGAAAGTCTGCCTATTGAGCTAGCTGCCAACATCAACAAAAGTGCAATTCTTTTGGGTCGTGAAATTTTTTCTAAAATCAATAGACATAAACCTTCCATTCTTAATAAACAGTTCTGGTCCGCCACCATGATGGAGTGGTCTATGAAAAATCCAGATCTTAAAGTTAATCTTTTTCGTTTAGTAGATGTGCTGCCTTCATTAAAAACTACGGAAGCCCTCACTACTCATATAAAAGAATACCTAGAAAATACAGCACAATCATTTGGTCCAATAGCAACATGGGCCGTAACTTCTGCGCCTGGTTCGGCACGTGCTTCTCTTACTTCTTCAATTACAAAAATTGGAGTTGGTCAGATGGCTACTCAATTTATAGCTGGCAGCGACCCAGCTTCTGCTATCCCGGCTCTCAGAGATCTGCGAAGACAAAAGATTGCCTTTACTGCCGATCTATTGGGTGAGTATTCATTGAGTGAGAAAGAAGCCTTGGTCTATCTGGATCGATATCTTGAAGCACTCGATATTTTTGGTAAAAAAATCCCTGCCCTTCCAGAATCCAAAGAAATTGTAAAAGGACATTTAGGAGAGATCACACCTATCTGTATCTCAGTAAAACTTACGGCACTTTATAGCCAATGTGGACCTTTAAATGTAGAAAAAAGTGTTTCAGTACTATCTGAACGACTTTCGATTATCGCTCGTAAAGCCAGAGAAGTGAAAGCTTTGATATATGTTGATGCAGAAGATTCAGGCAATAATGAGATAATTTATAAAACATTTAAAAAAGTTTTTGGCTCTGAAGAATTCTACGACTTTCCACTTCCAGGAATCGTGGTGCAGGCCTATTCAATAAATGCTGAAAAAACAATTGAAGATTTACTCCTCTTTTCTGCTCGACGTGGGTCCCCAATTGCTATTCGATTAGTAAAGGGAGCTTACTGGGATCATGAAACAATTAATTGTGAGCAAAACAATTGGCCCTGCCCTCTTTTTAAACACAAAGAATCTTCGGATGCTAATTTCGAAAAATTAACAAGACTTTTGATTGATAATAATCAATTGGTTTTACCAGCTTTTGCTTCTCATAATATTAGATCCCTTTCATATGCTTGCAGTTACGCAGCTATAACTGGACTAAAAAAATCTCGTTTTGAATTGCAAATGCTTTTTGGTATGGCAGATCCTATTTGCAAAACATTTATAGCTAAAGGTTATCTAGTCAGACAATATGTTCCTCTTGGTGAAATGCTTCCTGGAATGGGATATTTGATTCGACGACTATTAGAAAATACCTCTAATGAATCTTTTTTACGTCACACTTTTTTTGAAAATGATAAAATTGAAGATCTACTGAAAGAGCCACAATTTAAAGAATAACTTTCAAGGATTTTTATAAAGGAACTATACATGTTTAAAAATGAGCCACTAACAGATTTTACTATTGAATCAAATCGAGCAATCTATAGAGCTGCTCTTGATAAAATTAACGATCAAATTCACCGCGCAGCACTCTCTGCAAAACCTATCATCGATGGCAGAGAAATTCCTACTTCAACAATAATTAACTCTACCGACCCTTCTGATCCAACAATTATTGTAGGCACTATTCATAATGCCGATTTAAAACTTACAGAAGAAGCATTAAGCACTCTGAACCGTGGTGCAGAAAAATGGCGTTTAGTTTCTTTTGAAAAAAGAGCTCTTATAATCAAACGTGCTGCCCAAATAATGCGCAATCAGAAAGCTGAACTTAATGCTCTTATTACAAGAGAGTCTGGCAAACCTTGGCAGGAAGCTGATGGAGATACCGCTGAAGCTATCGATTTCTGTGAATATTATGCTGAGGAGATGCTAAGACTTGGAGTCCCTCAAAAAATGGGAAACACTCCTGGGGAAGAAAATCTTTATTTTTATCAGCCTCGCGGCGTTGGCGTAGTTATCTCACCCTGGAATTTCCCTTTGGCAATTGCTTGCGGCATGGTGGTAGCTGGCTTAGTCACTGGCAACGCAGTTGCACTGAAACCCTCGGAACAAACTGCTATTATTGCTCATAGACTTGTTAGAATTTTTCTTGAAGCAGGAATACCTGGAGATGTAATTGCTTTAATTCCTGGCAGAGGCTCCGTTGTAGGAGCACATATGGTAAAAAGTCCAGTTGTAGATTTTATCTGTTTTACTGGATCTCAAGAAGTCGGCCTTGATATTATCAAGACCGCGGCGACTATTGAACCGGGACAAAGAAATGTAAAAAAAGTTGTTGCGGAAATGGGTGGCAAAAATGCCACCATTATTGATGAAGATGCGGATCTAGATGAGGCTATCAAAGGAGTTCTCTTTGCTGCCTTCGGATATGCAGGCCAAAAATGCTCGGCCTGCTCACGAGCCATTATAATAGGTAATATCTATGAGACTTTCATAGAAAGACTTTGCCATGCTGCTTCGGATCTAATCTGTGGTCCAGCAAAAGAAGCATCTACTTTCCTACCTCCTGTAATTGATATTGCTTCTCAAAAACGACTACTCGATCAAATTAATCGAGCATCTTCGGAATTAAAACTTGCCTTTAAAGGTGAAGTTCCAGCTGTAGGCAACTTCGTACCTGCTACAATTTTTAGAGATGTGCCAGCATCGCATTGGCTCTGGCAAGAAGAACTCTTTGGTCCTGTGCTTGCTTGCTGCAGAGCAAAAGATTTCGGCGAGGCTTTACAACTTGCCAACAACTCAGCTTATGCTCTTACTGGAGCCGTCTTTAGCAGAAGCCCAGCTAACCTCAACCGTGCACGCTTGGAATTTAGAGTTGGCAATCTATATATTAACAGAAAACAAACTGGTGCACTTGTTTATCGTCAACCTTTTGGAGGATTCAAAATGTCAGGAGTAGGCTCCAAAGCTGGTGGTCCAGATTACTTAGTTCAGTTCATGGAACCTAGAACAATTACAGAGAATACTATGAGAAAGGGTTTTGCTCCTTCTTAGGCAACCTAGTTACCCTATATTGTTACTTAACTTTACTGCGACATATTGTTAAGTTTTATGCCTATTCGCCGAGATCTTTATATAGAGATATAGAGTTTTTGGGTTTACTTAGCATCTCAGCAGTTTATCCAACAAAATCGAGTGAGTAGGAATTGCTGGCATTTTAGTATTGAGCATTTATGGTTGCCAGCCGTGGGTAGAAATGGACGAAAGTAACTTAGAACCCCATCAGGAACAAACTGATGGTAAGAAATCTAAAAAATCAGGTATTGCCGCAAATCCCACTGCGGAGAAGTTACTAGTACAATTACGAAAAGCTTTGAATTCAGATGGTTCCATACCAGCAAATGCACATGCTGTTACAAAATTTAGAGCTTTGGCTTCAAATCCAAATACTACCTCAAGTCAAATAGCAGAAATAATTTTAAAAGAACCGACATTAGCCACTAAGCTTTTGCATATTGTTAATAGTGCCTTCTATCAACGGGCAAGACCAATTATGACGGTGACACAGGCCGTTATTCAAATAGGCATGGAACCACTGGCTGAAATTTTCTCTGGAATTGCGATTCTAAAAGTCTTTGCAAATGGCACAAAAGATGCCCAGTTTAATAAATGCATCTCAAAAACAATTTGTACATCACTACTAACAAGCTCTATTGTTCCAATTCTCAATCCAAATGAAGATAAAGAAAATGAACTCGGCTACCTTTTAGGAATGTTCTCGGAACTAGGTATTCTTTCATTAGCTCACTATTTCCCAAGAATCTATGATACTGCGGTTAAGAGGGCCGAGCTTCGCAGTATGAAACTAGATTCTTGCCTGCGTGAAATCACCGGTCTGGATTGCTCGGGATTAGCTTTGGAAGTTATCAAGTCTTTAGATATCCCACCAATTTACAAGAGTGTTATTTATGCCTGCGCAAATCCCGAATTAGCTCAGAAATCAACTGAGAGTATCAAAAGAATTGTCAACTCAATTAATGTGGCACAAAATATTTCGAGCGCAATCTTGCTTCAAGGCTCGACGACTGCCCTTGATACTGCCCTTGAAGAAGCTCAGGCCTTAGGTATTGATTCACAGAAACTTAGAAAAACTCTAGGAGATCTTAAAGAACAATTTATAACATACTGCGAAGCACTTAATTTAGATGTGCCACCACTACCAGAATTTATTGATAATTATGCAATTGGTGCTCTTGCTAAAAGTCAAAAAATTGAAGCTGGTCCAGAAGATAAATTAAGTAGTTTTATTGAAGAAGTTAGAACTTCTGTCCTTGAAAAGACTCCTTCAGCTGAAGTTATTACTACTGTGATGGAAACATTAGCATGGGGTTTAAAATTTGATCGTGTCTTACTTTTGTTATTAAATAAACAAACAAAAAAACTTCTTGGAAGAACTATTATTGGCCAATCTCAACTTGATCCTAAAACAATTAACCGTGATGTAGATGAAGGCTCCGACAGATTTGCTCCAGATGCAAAAGCTGTAAGAGAATCAAGACCCGTTTTTCAAGGTGACTCGATACTTTCAAATGGCTGGCCAATCGTTGCAATACCTGTTGGCTTAGCTGAAAACTGTATTGGTGTAATTTATGCTGATAAGATATGTGTTGATTTAAACGACACGGAACTTTCCGATCGTCAAAAGGCTGCAATTACATTATTAACTGAACTAATCGACACCTCCCTTCAAAGTAAAAGTAAAAAGTAAGTTTCAACAAACCTTCAATCTCAGGTGTTCGTAATATCTTGAATCAATTAAGAATTTGGACTATCGGGCACTACAAGGTGGCGTGCACTACAAGGTGGCTGGCACCATAAATATTCAATCAGGCATTCCAAGGTGGCTGGCACCATCAAAAATAAACCAAAGCAATAGAAGCTAGAACAGGTAAATAGTTTAAACATTCGGATTAATAGAGGATTTTACTCTGTATATAGGTGGCTGGCACCAATCTAGTGCAATCAAATGAAATATTTTTGACTTATTAAAACGCTGTAACTAAAGTTCAATCTTACTCATTTCATATCGGCGGTACCTTTGATGTTTATCCTTTCTACTATTCGAGCATTCCTATTATTACTGGTTATCACCTTAATAGGTTGCTCAGGCAGTGATAGCGATCTTTCTGAAGGAAATGCTGAGGTCAACTCTTTTAACATAAAATCCTTGAGTGTCACTGCAGATGACACTGGCACAGCAACTTTTGTTGTGGGGATTTCAGCTGAAAGCTCTGCTGTTTCATTTACTGCCTTCTGCGATGATAATCTAATTATTGCTTTTCAAGACATCTCCAATCCAAATGGAGTTAAGATTAGCACCTCTGGATCCATTGCAACTTTTACCGGTCAAGAATTTTATAATCGATCTCCAATCAGTACTAATTATCCAGCCTCCCCTACAACTTTTGGTAAACTAATTGGTGGCAATTATATAGTTAAAGTCTCAGTAAAAAAGAAGAATCAAAACTTTGCTCCTTTTAGTAGTGTTCGGCTTAGTTACGTAACTAAAGAAGATTCTGGAAATTTCAACAATTCGGCAACAGTCAATATAAATGCAATATTATCAGGTGCTCTGGCAGATGATCCTAATAATAAAAACTCAATTAAATCTGCACTTGGCAAAGTCCAAGATATGTATAGCTCACAAGATATTGAGCTTGCTATTAATGTAATTGAACGACCAGACTTTCCATCTCAACTTCCTAATCCTAACGATGCAGATCATAACCAATTGTATGAACAGATAAGTAATTCTTACACCACGGCTATAAATCTTTTATTTGCTGTTGATGTTGAAAAATTACATTTTCCAAATAGCCAATATGCTCAAAGCGGATTCATTCCGACTCCAGCAATTCCTTCTCCCAGAAGTGGTATTGCTTTTAGCATTAAGAAACTAGCTGGCATTGATGGTGAATTTGATAAAGATCGTGATGACAATCCAGATCAATTTCAGGAATATGACGATGAAACATTACAAATGGCCTCGGTTATAGCCCATGAGATTGGTCATGCCTTAGGTTTAAAAAATTCTGTAGAATTGCAAAATGGAGAAGTAATCGATTCAGATACTTTCTCTGATACTGCCAGTTGCATCAGGACAAACAATTGTGAATCTGAAAGAGACACAAATCGCAACATAATGTTTCCATATACATTAATGCGATCTGGTGAAGGAAATAAATTTTATGCCAGAGATTCTCTGAGTGAACAACAAGGGATCGTAATTAAGCAAAATGTACTTGTGAAGATAAAATAAACATCTGGAATCATCATTGCCTCAGCTTAATTTTTGTCTCATTATTACTTGTCTGATTGATAATTTAACGATCAATAAAGTAATTTTGTATAATTTAATTTATTTTGCAAAGCACTAGATGGAGCAGTGGTTATTCGACTTACATAATCCAATTCTAGTTTACCTTGTTTTATTCTCTCTACTTCTGTTGGGAGCAGTCGGTTTTCCAATGCCTGAAGACATACCACTTATTGTAGGTGGAGTTCTTTCTCAAAGTGGTACTATAGATCCCTGGACAACATTTGCGGTTTGTTACACGGGTGTTCTACTTGGCGACATTATCATTTTTGCTATCGGCAGAAAACTTGGCCCATCTCTTTTTGAAAAACCTTGGTTTAAAAACAGAATGGGGCCACATCGAGTTAAGCACCTCAGGCTTAAACTTGAGAAGAGAAGTCTTTGGATGATCTTTATTGCGCGTCATTTATTTTATCTTAGAACTGCAACTTTTCTTGTCTGTGGTGCAGTAAAAATGCGCTGGTCAAGGTTTATTCTTGCTGATGCCATGGCGGCACTTATCAGCGTTCCTTTAATGATTTGGTTGGGATATACTTTTTCTGAGCAATACAATAGCCTAGTAAAATGGATGGATGAGGCTAAATTATGGCTAATTTTATTAGCATTTCCAGCAGCCGTAGTTATCTACCTCTTGTTTTTTAAGAGGAAAAAGCTATCTAATCCCACAGAATCCGAACTCTCAGATCTAGAAGACTAATGAAGCACCTTGCTTCTTTCAATTGTGATAAGTTCCTTCAAGGCAATACCAACAGAACTTCGAAGTGAGTTTCCTAAACTTTCGATTACACCAAGTTGCGCCTGAATTACAGTTTTATAATTTAAGGCACCTTTTGTCATCTCCAGACCTGCATGGAATAAAATTCCCTGCCTCGCTTCGATCTGCCATACAAGTTGCTCGACTGTTGGCAACCAAAGATAAGTCTCTCTTAATTCTTTGGTAGACATGCCATTCGGATCAACAAGAATTGAAATGTGTCCCAAGTCTTCACGACTCGACACTTCATCTCCTATCTCCGGATACCAGCATAATCCAGCATAATCCAGCTCCTCTGCTACTGCTATGAACGGGGAACCAACTGTTGACTCTTCTTCCATAGTTAATTTTCACCCTTTAGCTAGATAATCGTCATAAATGCGTAATCGCTATAGGATGAATAGAATATATCAGAGAATCCGGATAGTTAGCGATACGAATTTAGATCGATTAGCTTGGCTTAGCCAAGGCAAAGCCAAATAAAGAATTCTTGATTCCCTTTTCTAGCACCTCGTACTGGACTCTCGAAAATTCCTTTTACAGAAAATCCAATCTCAATAGAAAAATCAGAAATTGTTTTACAAACTTTTTTATGAAGCTCGGGATCTTTTACAACGCCACCATCTAAAATATCTTCTTTTGGCAATTCAAATTGAGGTTTAATTAAAGCTAAGACTTGCGAGCCTTTAGATAATAATTTTAACAATGGTGGCAACACTAAAGTAAGAGAAATAAAGCTTACATCGATTGTAGCAAATGTTGGCACGGGATTAAAAGTAATTTTCGGAAACTGATCTAGCTCTCTAGCATTCACACCATCTAGTGCCACGACTCTTTTGTCATTTCTTAGTGACCAATCAAGTTCATTCTTACCCACATCAAGAGCATATACTTTTGAAACTCCATTTTTTAAAAGACAATCTGTAAATCCGCCAGTTGAAGAACCAATATCAATTGCAACTTGTCCCAAAATATTAATGACGAAATAATCAATGGCAGCTTGAAGTTTATCGCCGCCTCTACTCACAAATTGACCTTTCTCAATAAGGCGAATACTTGATTTTTCGGAAACTAAAGTTCCAGGCTTTTGATCACGGGACTCATCGACTAACACCTCTCCGGCCATTATCATTTTACAAGCTTTATCTAAATCGAGAGCAAGTCCTCTCTCAATCAATAATTGATCGAGTCTTTTTTTAGAATCAGGATTTTTTTTGGACAATCAAAATACCTTAGAGGCTATGTTTCCCATCAGAATCATTTGGACCATTTTTAGGTGAACTCTCTTGCTTTTTCTCAGCTTCTGGAATTGCAACGCTCCAAACAAAAAAGGAGATTAGTCCAGCAACAACAACAAGAAAAACAATTAACTTAAAGAAAAGTATAAATATCATTCCAAAAACAAGCGCTATAACCGAAGCAGTCACACCGTTGTCTTCAATCCAAATTCGAATTTCATCAAGATATCCAGCGACAAGCTTTATCCATTCTTCACGACTCTTTTCTCGAATTTTAGTTATCGGATCCATAATTTTCAGCATGTTTAATTAAAACAACACGGACATTATAGCTAAAATAAGATGATTTTCCAAGAAAATGCGTATTTAGCAGACTTGCATATACTCTAAACGCAGAAGTATAATAAAACGATTCCAACTTTGTTTTTGAAAAAATCATATTATGAAAAAATTAGTATTTATTCTTAGTATTTTCTCATTTTTACCTACGATGCTTTTTGCTTCAGATGCAGTAAAAGGCAAAGAAAAATTTGAGACTCTATGTGCTAGCTGTCACGGGGCTACAGGAGCTGGGGATGGTGCCATTGCAGCAGCTTTTCCAGCCGATCAAAAACCTAGAAATTTAAAGACCGGTCCATTCAAATTCGCTACAGATGAGGCTAAATTTAAAGAACTTCTTAAAAAAGGCGGTGCCTCTGTCGGATTAAGCCCACTTATGCCAATGCAAGCTGGACTCACTGATCAAGACATTGATAATGTCTATGCCTATATCAAAAGCCTAAAAAACTAGGATGGGCGAGGATACTGAGTCAAGTCTCTATAATAGGCTGGGTGCCTCTTCTTCTAAAGCAGGAGTGCTCAAAGCAGTAGGCGCAAAAACTCCCTCTCATTTCATAGAATTCTGTGATGATGTTTGTGATGATCCAAACTATCAATCCTTTTTACATGCCGATGGAGCAGGAACAAAATCCATAGTTGCCTACCTTGCATACAGAGAAACAAACGATCCTACTTGGTTTAGAAGTCTGGCTTTTGATTCACTGGTAATGAATCTTGATGATGTTATTTGTGCAGGTATTCCCGAAACACTGATTCTTTCAAATACAATTGGACGGAATAAAGCACTTATTCCAGATGAAGCAATCTCCGCCATTATAAATGGATATAAAGATCTAATCTCAAATCTTAAATCTCAAGGGATTTCAATATCATTGTGTGGGGGTGAAACTGCAGATGTTGGAGACTTGGTTAGGACTTGCATTGTTGATTCAACATTATATGGACGAATTAAAAAATCAAATATTATTTCAACTGATTCGATCAAGGCTGGAGATATCATCATTGGACTTTCAAGTACTGGAAAAGCAACTTATGAAACTGAAAACAACTCAAGCATTGGAAGTAATGGCCTTACCTTAGCCAGACATGCATTGATAAACCAAAAATATGCTCAAAAATATCCAGAAATTTTAGATCCAAATATTCCTAAAGAGAGTAGTTATTGTGGCAAATACTCTCTCTTAGAACCCATAGCAAACTTATCTGGCATATCTATTGCCAAAGCTCTTCTTTCTCCAACTCGAACTTATGCACCTGTGATAAAAAAAATATTAGATACTGAGTCTCGAGAATTAATTCACGGCATTATTCACTGCACAGGTGGAGGTCAAACTAAAGCATTGAGATTCGGAAAAAATGTTCGATATGTAAAAAACGATCTTTTCCCCTGCCCTGCGGTTTTCCAATTAATAAAACAGTCTTTGAATGTTCCTTGGAAGGAAATGTACTCCGTCTTTAATATGGGACATAGGATGGAGATTTATTGTGCTGAAAGTGTGGCGGCTTCAATAATTGCAATTTCTAAATCATTTGGGATTGAAGCTAAGAAAATTGGGTACGTTGCGGCTTCTAAAAGTAGTAATACCCTTTGCATTTCAAGCCCTGAAAGTGACATAGAATATTCAAATTAGGCTTACCAGTATTTCTCAATATGAATATTGCCAGGAGATTTTTTGGAATGCTCTTTGAATCCTAGTGTTTCCAATAGATCTGATACATCTTTAATCATGGCTGGGTTACCACAAAGAAGGACATGATCTTGAGAAGGATCTGCTTTTACAACCTCTTTTTTAATTAGATCTTGAACGTATCCTTTTTGACCGTTCCAGTTTGACTCAGGTCTACTAACAATTGTTTCATAAGTTAGGCCATACTTATTTGAAATCGTTTTTAATTCATCTTTGTAAGCTAGATCTGTTTGATATCGTACACCTTGAATTAGAGAGATTCGATTATAGTTGTCCAAAATACCTGGGGTTCTTAACATGCTCAGATATGGGGCAATCCCAGTACCAGTTGAGATCATGATCAAATTTGTTTTCTCAGGTACATGTTCCAAAGTAAAAGTTCCTTTCATCTTTGGAGCCATGAAAACTCGATCGTTTTCTTTTACAAGCTCAAGCCGGCTTGTTAGCTCACCTTCGGGTAAAATTGCTATGTAAAACTCAATATATTCTTTATTATGTGCCGAGGAGGCAATTGAGTATGGACGTTTAACAATTTTATCTGGCGTTGGAGAAGTTTTTTCAACTGGAAAATGTTCAGGTCTCGGAGCTGTCCCAAAAAGACCCAAAGTGGCATATTGACCTGGGATAAAGCCAGCTAAACCTTCATCTGGTTTGACACAGAAAATGGCTAAACCCTTTGCAATATCAATTCGTTTTACTATAGTTGCGTTAAGCATAATTCCTAGAAAGTTTACTAATACATCACTATGTTTTATAAAAAATAGAGTTAACTAACAATAGTGACCCCATTGGATATAGTATTAGTTGAACCACAAATACCTCAAAATACTGGCTCAATAGCTCGAACGGCAGCAGCTTGCAAAACCCCTTTACATATTGTGGGTAAGGCCGCATTTGAGATCTCAGATAAGACAGTAAGAAGAGCAGGTCTGGATTATTGGCCATTTGTTGAACTACATCATCATCAGGATCTTGAAACTTATATTGATAAAGTTAAGCCGCACAAATTTTGGCTTTTCTCAAAGTTTGGCACAAAGATTTATTACAAAGCTGATTTTCATGAAAAGGATGCCCTCATCTTTGGCGGCGAAGTTAAGGGACTTGGCAAAGAGCTTTTAGAAAAATACCCTGAACAAGTTTTAAAAATCCCAATTCAATGCTGCGGTGTTCGAAGCTTAAATTTAAGTAATGCAGTTTCAATTGCTCTGTACGAAGCTAGAAGACAATTAAAACTTGATGAAGTAGATTAGGACTTAGAGTTTAAATCAGAAAGTTCCCTTGCCCGACTGTCGGCAGCCAACATACCTTTGATTATTAAATCGCCCAATCCGGATTTATCAAAAATACGAATAGCCGCATTCGTAGTCCCGCCTTTTGATGTAACTTTTTTTCGTAGTTCCGCTGGAGAAAGATTAGTTTGTTGCCAAAGCTCTAAGGTTCCTCGCATTGTTTCCTTAATTAAAAGCTCAGCTTCCTCCTTTGAAAATCCTAATTTACATGCGGCAGCAATCATATATTCAAGAAAATAGAAGAAATATCCTGGACCTGTACCTGGCACAGCAGTAGCGGCATCGATTAAAGATTCATTTTTAACTTCCAAAGTTATTCCGGCTGAGCCCAAAACTTTTTCTACTAAACTCTTTTGTTTAAATGAGAGTTTTTTAAAAGACTTATAAACGGTAATGCCTTTTTGCACATGAGCCGGTAAATTTGGCATACTCCTTACAATCTTATTGTGGTCATTTAATTCCGTACTTAAATCAGCGAGTTTAATTCCAGTCATTAAAGAAATTATAAACTGATTTGGCTTTATAAATGGAGATATCTTATCTAATAGAATCTTTGCATCTTGTGGCTTAACTGCCAAAAAAACTAAATCATAATTTTCAATACTCTTATCTGCTTTTTCTTTGACTGAGCATTTAAGCTCTTTAAGAATAAAAGGCTTTCGAGATATTGAGCGATCAATGACTAAAAGATCTGACCTTTTTACAATTGCAGCTTTTAACATGGCTCTAGCAAATGCTAAGCCCATATTACCACCACCAAAAATTGCTATTTTTAATAACTTCATTAAAAAAATACTTTATTAAATCAATCCTTTTGCCTGAAGCTCGAGAAATAATTTCTTAGCAGCTTTATATCTATGAGTATCGACCTGAACTCCAAGATCCTTCAATTCAGAAAGAGTCTTATCAAACCCTTCTGGAATAAGTACAGAATCGTAACCAAACCCAGCTCCTCCACGCTGTTCAAATGCAATTGTACACCATAGATAATCTTCGGAAGAGAAAGATGTTTCTTGATCGATTTTTGCAATTAGAGAGCACACTAACCTGGTACGCCTAGATTTCTGTGGATCTCTTAATTCATTTAGTAGTTTTTCAATGTTCTTACTACTATCTGAAGGTAGTCCAGCATACCGTGCTGAGTAAAGTCCGGGCTGCCAATTTAAACCCTCAACTTCCAAACCAGCATCATCTGAAATTACTGGCAATTTTGCCCAAGTAAAATATGCCTCTGCCTTAATTAAGGCATTGTCCTTGTAGCTACTGCCGTTCTCTTCAACTTGTGGTGCTTTACAAGCAAAATTCTGCTCGGCATTATTTAAGGATAGAATCGAAACTTCAAAATCGGCAGAAGCTTCTTCTATCTCAGTAATTTTCCCAGCGTTAGAAGAGGCGAAAAGAAGTTGAGATATCATTTTGTTGGTTCAGATTTAAAATGTTTTCGTAGAATTAATACAATAGAAAAAATTACGGCAATTGAAATCCATGCCAATGGCAAAGATACGACAAAATATCTTCTAGCAAGTCCGTTAACAAACGGATCTAGTGTAGGCGCAATTTTAGTGAAATAAAGCAGTCCCTTTGCAGCAAAAATCCAACCGGCATGAAGTCCGATACAGAGCCAGAGATTCGACGTTAAAATTGCTGTTGTGCCAAGGGTTATTCCAATAAGTAATAGACCACAAAAAGGGGCCAGATTTTGAGGAATAAATATTATTGAAAAGAGTTCAGAAAGATAGGAAAAACCAATATTCCATGAGTATCCTGGATAAAGCCAACTTTTGGAAGGAGATATAAAATGAACTCCTGCATAAAAAAAGGAGACAAGGATTACAGAAGAAAATTTTGAAAGTTTTGTTGTTAGAGTATTTAATATTAAACCTCGAAAGAAAACCTCTTCTAAAATTCCTACCAAAAATGCAGCGGCCACTACTTTTGGAACTGCTTTTAGATAAAATGAGAAATCTTTTATGGCCCACTCAAGTTCTCCAGAGGCAACTACAAATGGTAAAAGTAAGGTTGAAATACCAAGCGAAATAAGTATTCCGAAGAAAACCGGTTTCTTCCATGGAACAGATTTAAGTCTTTTAGTAATCTCAGAAAAACTAATTTGTTTTCTAAACTTATAGATTAAAACCGCGAGCCATAACATCACAACGCGATCGAATACCCGTGAGTATGGCCATGGAAAATTATCGACGTTCGTAATCAGAAGTTCATAAAAAAGTGGTGTTGTAAGGGCACTCAGGAATAATGATAAAATAATAACAACTGCTAAATAGAACAGCATAAGTTCAACCTATAGTCTTAAAAGACATCACTAAAATTACTTCTGTAGTTATCCCAATAAGTAATTTCCGAATACTTTTCTGTTGAAAACCTTCGGTTTACTTAAAATATTTATTTGGGATAACTATTTATCATCCCTCCGAGGGATCGTAAATCCAAAAAAAGATTTTCTTTAGGAAAGTTCTTTTTGGACTTACTATATTTGGGATGAAAAACAATTTAAGAGGAGGTACCGAACACAATGCTCAATACCATCATACCAACGACAAAAAATGCTGCGATCTCTATGCCACTCATGATTTAAAACGCTCCCGAGAAACAATCCTCGAATTACAAAAAGTATTTTGCCTTCAATTAATTAGCCCGACAAGGGGTGAAAACACTCGTGTTCTTTGAAGCACCGACTGAAAGGTAGTGCGAAGGAGAACGAGGCCATTTGTTTATCATGAAAGCAATTAAGAGGAAATAGATTGGCGAAGTTATTATAACTAATAAGCATATAATATTATTGGATATTAATGTAATTCCAAACCCCGAGGTCTCTGAGAATATGTGGTAGTGAATATGTGGCAGTATTAAAGCTTCGTTGGTTGCGAAGAGGAAAAAAACGATATCTCCTTTCTATTAGAGATATAGAAACAACCAACGAATGCAGGACTGAAAGTGTCTCAGTCGTCGAGGATGCTGTAAGAAACCATGAGGATCGGTCCACCGTGAGCTTCTTCGCATCGACGATGGATCTCCTCGAGATTCATCGTCCTGGGGGACGCCTTCGAATCGAGAGCCTTGACGAAGCGGTGAAGCTGCATCTCGGCCGGATCGGCTCCGCCTTCTGCAAAGGAATCGCGCTGCAGGGACTGCCTGGCGGATTCCACCTTTTTCTTCGCCAAATCTTTGAAGTCCGATTTCCTGAGTGCTCAAATCATGTTCTCCACGTAGGTGGTACGTGCTTCGTAGCTGGTGTTACTGAATGGGGGCGGCTTGAGGTTCATGACGGTCAAATACCGTTGCCGGTATTGATTGTGGGGTTCTTGCGGATTTGTAAAACGATTGGTGCAAAACCTAGATTATTCGCACCAACGTAAAGATCTCATGTGTCACGAAATCTTGACGTTGATGAAACTTAACTTCTACAAAATTGCTAGGCTTTTAAAAGACCCTGGGCCTCTTGCAAAACTATCTCCGTAACGAGAAAAGAGAGATTTGTGCCGAGACAAGCAAGTCGAGAGAGAAAACCGCAAGCATATCCTGTGGATATGTTAAGGCTTTTCTCTCGAAGACTGACGATGTCGCAGGCCAAAGATCGCTTTTCGCAGTAGGAGAGAGTTTTGCAACAGGCCCACTACATCCAGGGTAATCTTACCATAAAAGAAACCGCAAATCACCAGGTATAAAGAATATGAATTACCACAGATTGCTGAGGTAGATCCTATGCAGCAGCTTGTTCAAAAGTTGGAATTTCCATGGTGGCAATCGGCAAAGAAACTTCCTCATCTTTAGTAAACTTACGACGAGTAATGACTTTTCTAAGGTTTCTATTTCGAGAAATCTCTTCACCATCATCGTAGTTAGGTTTGCCTTTTAAGCCTAAGACTGGGGATAAACTCTCGTGCAATACATCAAGAGCTCTTTTCTTTACTCTTGAGATATGACAGCGGCTATAGCCTAATGATTTTGCAATATCTACTAACTGCTCTTCTTGAACGTAAAGTCTGAAAATCACTTCTTGCTCAAGTTCATCAAGTTTTGAACATGCACCACTACTGATATTAGCAACTTCTTTTTTATATAGATGTTCATCTGGCAATAAATAATCTTCGTTGTTTATAGAATCAGCCATATCAGCTACGGCACTCATGCCACTTTCAGTCTGTTCTCTTGTTGGATTAAAACCACTAGTTAAATCTTCTAATTCAAAATCAGCAGCAGAAACTAAGTTTGAGTTAGCTGCAGTATCTACAGCTCTCACTAAGCAACCTCTTAGGTGGTAATACATAAAAGTCATGAAGCTTGCGCCTTTTTTTGGATCGTATCTTTCGGCAGCTTCACATAGAGCAAGATCTACCAAGCTATCCAATTCTTCAAGCTCAATGCGAGAACGCCATCTTCTTAAAATACTTCTAGAAAGTTTTCTAGCATTGGCTCGGTAATTTAATATCAAATCTTCTTTAGATAGTTTTTTGAATTTTACTGTAGGCTCTTTTTTAACTTCTTTTTTTATTTCTTTTTTTACAATAACTTTTGCAGGCTTTGCTTTGAGAGCATGTACGAGAATTCTTTTTTTCTTAGTGAAAATTTTGGAATTAACTTTGCGAACAACATTTCTTTTGAGCGACATGCTTCACCATCCAACAAAAAATCAAACAGGCAAAAACTAAAAGGGCCGTGACACCGAAAGCAACAGCCCTATTATGAACACCTATCGTGGGTACGAATGATATCGCTTCTATAATTCTGTAATATATTGGAATAATTAAGAAAAATGCCTAGGAAAGATGCACTTATAAAAATGTTATGAAGGAATTGTAAACTGACGTTACATAGAAATAAGCATACTATTTACAGATGGATAAAACCTAGGGTTTTCCGTAGGTTATAGCATAAACACAAAGTCTCAGAGATGTTGTGATCAAATGGTTACAGGTGAAAATACAGAAATAATTGCCTCCACTCCCCTTTCTAAGGAGGAAGTCGAGCAACTGGTAGTGGAGAATCAAGGTTGGGCCGAAAGCATTGCCAGATCCGTTGCAAGGGCTTGGAGCATGGACTGGCGAGGCGATGGTCTTGATGGAGCGGCAATGGAGGCACTTTTATTTTGTGCTAGACGATTCGATCCTGCACGTGGCATACCATTTCGCGGATATGCAAGACGCCGTATTCATGAGGCCTCAACAGAAGAAGCAAGAAAATCAAAAAGTTGGAAAACTGGATTTCAATACAAAGGATCGGGCTCAAACCAAGATAAAGCCAGGGAATTATCCGTAAAATTACTCGATATCTTTCCTGAATTAAGAGAAGGATCTCTACCATTTGGAGAAGATGACGATGTCAGAGGATCTATCCGAACAATGCTCGTTGGAGCCAGCATCTCTGCATTTAAAGATGGAATAGATATTTCTAGCCCAGAAGATGCCATGGATTTTAAAAAAGTTGTCGGAATAGTTGGAGCACTTGAGCCAATTCACCAGATGCTTATCTGGAAGACTTATTGGGAAGGGTACTCCCTTAGAACGGTAGCCGAGGATTGGGGAACGGATGAGCTCAATGTTATCCGAGAGCACAAAGTAATAATTGATTATTTGAGTAAGTGCTTTGCGGCCTCAAAAAAGGCCCTGCGGCCAAAAATTCGCCCAGGGTTACGACCAGTAGCTTTTAAATTAAAAAAAGATCTGGACATGGGGCCATTCGCCCAGATCTTGGTACACACAAAGCTATCGAAATAGAATTTCAAAGGAACTGTTTATGGTAAAAAAAATTGGCGATAAAAAGGTTGGCAAAATAAATCCAACTGACGTTGCAAAAGAGATTGAGCGCGCTCATTCAGTGTCGGAGGTTGCGCCTGTAAAAGCAACTAAAGGTGTTCAGAGCGTAAGTGGACTTTCAGGTCTCTCTAAACGAGGGGCAACTCGTGTAATGTCTCTCGCAGAAAGAGAAGAGTTATTACGGTTAGTAAGTGAAGAAGCTGAGAGAATGTTTCCCAAAGGAACCTTACCTCAAGATAAACGGGAAATAATTGAAGGAGCAGTAAAGATGGCTCTGGATTCTGCATTGGTGGAAGAGAAGGATTAAGCAATCATCTCATGTCAAGCATGGATCCAATTGAAAAAGTAGATCTTAGTGATCACCATACTAGAAATACCATTTTAAAAACCCTGATTCTGCAAAATATATAGTAACTTTCAAAAGTCTTTTCCGAAAAGAAAAGGCTTTAGAAAGTTAATATCCCCCGGAGGGATAATAAATAGTGTTTTTCATTTTCAAAAATCATAGCTAACCCGAAGGGTTAACAAGAAAAAAGATTTAACTTAGTCTGCATTGCCATATCTTGTGATTCGGCAAAGACTTTTTGAAAAACACTATACACCTGAGATTCTTCACACCGTAAACTTTGATATTGGAGATCCTAAAATCGAAATGTCACAGGTTTTAAGTAAAAGAGCCAGATCTATGCACCGTGGTGGCAATAC
>Ga0163144_10000264_pt1 | contig 120386 bp, 85 predicted proteins | sample OliLak19BULKMAT1_FD_123175 | JGI IMG/M metagenome (GOLD analysis project Ga0163144, IMG submission 123175) | Freshwater microbial mat bacterial communities from Lake Vanda, McMurdo Dry Valleys, Antarctica - Oligotrophic Lake LV.19.BULKMAT1 | ecosystem: Environmental > Aquatic > Freshwater >...
CAACGAACCGGGCGACCTGGCTACGATCGAGTGCCTAGGCATTTTGCACCGCGACCTGGGCGACTATGCTTCCGCCGCCGAGCGATTCCACCAAGCGCTGGCGATCGACCCACGGTCGGCCCAATGGCATGTCCACCTCGGTGACGTCGCGGCCGTGCAACACGACTGGCAGGCTGCGATCGGCCAATTCGAAACGGCGATTGCAGTCGACCCGCAGTCGGCCAAAGCCTACATGCACTTGGGTTCGGCCTGGCAGGCGCAGGGCGAGCTCGAGCGGGCGATCGTCCACTACCGCCGCGCGATCGAAATTCAGCCCGATCGCGCCGACGCGCACTACAATCTGGGCACGGCGGAGCAAAAGCTCGGCCGATTGGGCGAGGCCGCGGAGCACTTTCGCGCCGCGCTTGCCGCCGATCCCCGGTTGGCCGACGCTAGCTTGCACCTGGGGGCCTATCATCAGCAACTGGGCGAGCTCGACTTGGCGCTCCACTATTACGACCGAGCGCTGGAGACCAAGCAGGTTTCTGCCAAGGCTCATTTCAATCGGGGAATGATTCTGCTGGCCAAAGGGCGCTGGAGCGAGGGCTGGCAAGAATACGAATGGCGCACCAAGATTCTTGAATCGCCAACCCGCCGCTTTGACCACCTGCCGCGATGGGACGGCGGCCAGCGGCCGTCTGCCACATTGCTGGTGCACTGGGAGCAAGGGCTCGGCGATTCGCTGCAGTTTATCCGCTACGTGCCACTGATCCAAAATCGAGTCGGTCGTGTGATTACCTTGGTGGCGCGACCTTTGGCCAGGATCTTGCGACACGCCGGATTTGTTGACGTTTACGACGACGAGCACGCCCTGCCAGAGATCGACTGTCAGATTCCGCTGCTCAGCCTGCCGGGCATCGTCGGCACGACGCTGGCCAATGTGCCCGCGGCGGTTCCCTACCTGACCGCCGATGAATCGCTGGTCGAGAAATGGCGCGAGAGATTGTCCTCGATGACGGGCACCCGCATCGGCATTTGCTGGCAGGGGAACGCTCGCAACCTGATCGACAAGACCCGTTCGCTGCCGCTGGCGTCCTTTGAGCCCGTGGCGCAATTGCCGGGCGTCCACTTGATCAGCCTGCAGAAACGCGACGGCCTGGAACAGGTCGACCAGGTGCAAGAACGGTTTGCGGTGCACAAGCTGGGCGGCGATTGGGACGAGTCGGCCGGACCGTTCATGGATTCGGCGGCCGTGATGCAAAACCTCGACCTGGTAATTACCGCCGACACGGCCGTGGCCCATCTGGCGGGTGCGCTGGGCGTGCGGGTGTGGGTGCTGCTGTCGACCCGGCCCGATTGGCGCTGGCTGCACGAGCGCGGCGACACCCCCTGGTATCCGACCATGCGGTTGATGCGCCAATCACGCACCGGCGATTGGGACGAGCTATTGGCCAGGGTCGCCGCCGAGGTCGCGGGCTTGCACACCAACGGCTGATTCTCGACCCTCGTCTGCGACTTCGTCACGCGGACGTCAGCTTCACGTTGGTCGGCGTGCGGCCGGTGCCCGCCGCCTGAAAGCCGAATGTCACGTCGCCGCCAGGCGTGATCGTGCTGTTCCAGGAAGCAAATTGGATCACGTAGTGATTGCCGACGTGGCTAACGATCACGGCATTCCAAATGTTCGTGATGTCGGCCGCCAGGTCGAACTCCAATCGCCACCCGTTCATGGGCGCCGCGTTGACGTTCTTGATCTTTACATCCATCACGAACCCGGCGCCCCAGTCGTCGCGCTTGGTGAAGGTCACCGGACTGGCGGGCGCGAGCTGATCGTCATCGCTGATCGTGCCCGTGCCGATGCCTGCGGCAATCGATGCGCCGCTGGCGGAGCTCAAGAGCACGCGGAACGATTCCGTCCCCTCGACCAGCACGTCGCCGCGCACCGCCACGGTCACGGTCTGACTGGTCTGGCCTGCCGCAAAGGTCAAGGTGCCGCTGGCGGCGTTGTAGTCACTGCCGGCACTGGCGGTGCCATCGGCGGTCGCATAGCGCACCGTGACTGCGCCGGCGGCCGCCTGCGACAGTGTGACGATAAACACCATGTTGACCGTGCCGGTGTTGCGCTCGCTCACAATGGCGTTGCCGATCGAAACGGTTGGCACCGGGGGTGGTTGATCGTCGTTAGCGATTGTGCCGGTGGCTTGCGAAGTGGTGATCGTCGCGCCGGCTGCCGAGGTCAGCCGGACCAGGAACGTCTCATCGGCCTCGACTTGCGTGTCGCCGGTGACCAGCACGTCGATTGTCTTCGCGGTCTCTCCGACCGCAAAGCTCAGCGTGCCCGACTTGGCCGTGTAGTCGCTGCCGGCAGTCGCCGTGCCATTGGCGGTCGCATACACAACGCTCACCGGCGAGCTCGCCGCGGCGCTCAAAGTGACGGTGAAACGGGCCGTGGTCGTGCCGCTCTGTCCTTCGTTGAGCATAACGTTGCCGATGGTCACGCCGGGCGCCGGCGGCGGCGTGACGCGGTCGTCGTCCAAAATGGTCGCCAGGCCGGCGGCGCGAGTTAGCGTGCCCCCCGTCGCACTGCTGAGTTGAACGCTGAACGTCTCGGTCGACTCGCCCACCAGGTCGCGCAGCACGGGCACGCTGATGCTGCGCAATGTTTCGCCCGGCGCAAACGTCAGAGTCCCACTGACAGCCGTGTAGTCGCTGCCAGCGGTCGCGGTGGCATTGGCGGTGACATACCGCACCGTGACCGCCTGGGTGCTGGCCTGCGACAGCCCGACGGTGAAGACCGCCGTGGTCGTGGCGTTACCTGCGCCAAAGGGAAACTGAATCGGCGCCAGCTTCGTCACTTTATTCTGGTTGATGGTGTTCCAATCGTCGGCCAGGATTCCGCCAGTGTCGCCGCTGTTGGGGTTCCACGACCAGTAGGTCCAACTGATCCCCTGCTGCCCGGCCGCCAGGTCCTTTGTGCCATTGCCGTCGAGATCGCCGGCGAGATAGGCGGTCATCTTGTCCAGCCACTGCTGGTCGCTGGCGGTCGCCAGCTTGCTGCCAAATTCGCCGAGAATTACCGGCGCGATACCCTGACGAAACAAGTAGCCCCAGTTCCGATCCCAAACCGCCTGCAGGTTGTTGGGATAATTTGGATCGCTGAACCACGATTGCGAATAGACCGACGCGGGGTAGTCGTGCGCCGAGTACACGAGCCGGCCCGGCTGGTTGAGCCGCACCGGACTGGCGCCGGCGTTGGAAAGGTTACCGCCCCACCAGTAGTTTCCGCTCGACGCCTGCTCAACCCCCTCGACGACGATCAGCCAGTTGGGATTCGCCGCCAGCACCGCGTTGCCCGCGCGCTCCGCGGCCAGTCGCCAATCGTTGGCGCTGCCGTCGCCCCAGGTCGCTCCTCCGTGGGGCTCGTTGTGAAGGTCGGCGCCGATGATGGTCGAATTGCCGGCATAGCGCGTGGCGAGCATTGTCCAATCGCTGATCCAGCGGGCCTCGGGATATGCCGAGGTGTACCACAGACCCGACTCATTGGCGCTGTTGCCAGCATTTGAGCGGTGATGGTCGAGCATGATCCGCAGACCGATCTGGCCGGCGTAGTCGACGATCTTGTCCATGACTTGCAGGCCGCTGAGCCCTTGCAGATCGGCATTTTTCGAAAAGTCGATGCCGTTGGGCGTGCTGCCCGCGTCGAAGAGTTGATTGGAGTACGGCAGACGAATGGTATTGAAACCCTCTTGCTTCATCTGGTCCATCATCGACTTATATCCGCGCGTCCAGAGACCGTGAGGTGCGAAGTTGCTGGTCTCAAACCCGAACCAATTGAGCCCGGCGATCTTCACGACCTGGTTGTTGGCGTCCAGAATCTGGTTGCCCGAGGTATGAAAGTAGCCAGAGACAGAGGCGTTCGATGGATTTCTCTCGGTCACCGTGACGTCGCCGATAGAGATGCCCGGCGGCGTCGGCTGGGTCGCGCCGCTGCCCGCGAGCGTGAGGTTCTGCGGCGTGCCAGAGCCGGCGCCGGCGGTGAACCCAAACGAAACGGTCTGACCGACGGCGAGCGTGCGATTGTAGCTGGCGCTCTCGACGACGTAGTGGTTGCCGACGTGGCTGACCACCTGGGCGTCCCAGATGTTGCTGATGTTCCGGCCGAAGTCAAACTCCAATCGCCAGCCGTTGATCGTGGCCGCCTGGTCATTGGTGATCGCAATCTGTCCCTGCAAGCCGCTCCCCCAGTCGTTCACGGTGGCATAGCTCGCGGCCAGCGCCAGCCGGTCTTCCAGCGATTCCATCACCAGTGGCGAGTGCCCCAGCCAACGGCGCTGACCGTGCTGGATGCGGGTGTGGACAAAACCTCTCTTCGAAGTTGGCAGCCGGCGCATGGATGAAACCTCCAGGTGTGGTCGAGGCAAGGGCCGTGGGCCGCGGCACACAGGGCGCGCAAGCCCGGCGAATATTTCAGAAAATCCTCTTCGCGAGAAATGAAGACGCCTGAGCGTTGTTCCGAACGCAGGGCATCCGCGTGAGGGCTCGCCTTGCCGGCCCCCGACCGATTTGGCTCCAGGATAGTTCGCAGCCTAAGCGCATTGAACCCTTTTTCCACATTTTTTTCATGACCCCGACATCGACGTGCGGCGGTGGGTTACACTGGCCGGCGGTTTCTCGGACCAACGATGGGCTGCCCATGACCGACTCAGCGCCTCATCCCGCGCCCGCCGCTGCCAGACCGCAGTCTCCGCCGCCCGAGCCGGGCGCATTGCGCAGCCTGAAACCGACCAAGGTCGTGGAAACAATCTCCACCTTGCAACGGCGGATCGAGGAGCGCTTTCCTGGCAGCAGCTTGGCAAACATTGCCAGGGAGCTGCACGTGATCGGCGAAGACGCCGTGGTCCGAGCCGATCGGATTCGCCGACCGCAATGGGCGCTGAGGCTGGGCATTGCCCTGCTGATCGCGGCCATTCTGGCGGTGTTGTTTGAGGTGGTCGCCAGCCTGCGGGTCACCGACGACGTCTTGCAAATCGGCAGCTTCGCGCAAATCGTTGACTCGTCGCTTGCCAGCCTGGTGCTGATCGGCGCCGCGATCGCCTTTTTGATTGGCTTGGAGGTGCGACTAAAGCGTCAGCGGGCCTTGGCGGCGATGCACGAACTGCGAGCGCTCGCGCATATCGTAGACATGCACCAGCTCACGAAGGACCCGGAGCGCGTGATGGGCCGCGGTCAACCGACCGATTCTTCGCCCAAGCGGATCCACACGCACTACGAGCTGGTGCGCTACCTGGACTATTGCAGCGAGCTGCTCTCGCTGATCAGCAAGGTCGGGGCCATCTACGTGCAAGAGTTCAACGACACCGTCGCCCTGGAAGCGGCCGATCGCCTGGCCACGCTCAACAATGGCTTGTCGCGGAGCATCTGGCAGAAGATCACGATCGTCGAGAGCATGGCCGGAAGTCAGTTGCCGGTGAAACCACAGCTGGATTGAGCGAAAAAGCGTTCGTTCATCCTAGCAACACTCCTATACCCAGGTCGGGCGCTTCACGCCTCTCAGTTTGGTGCCCCTTCGGATTCGTTGCCAGGCTCGGTGGTGTCGGAGCTTCTTCTTGGTGAATATACACGCGCAAACTACCGTGAGACGACTCTGCCCAGATTCCGCAAATGTCCGTTGTCCAAGGCACCGGCTTGACCTTCCGGCTCCCATTGTCCCTCGGCCACGTTATACTGGGGGCACACGCCAACGTGCCCCGACCACTCGTCCGCCCTGCCCCGCCGCGAAACAACTCCATGTCCCGCCCTGCCCCGACCTCTGCCGCTGCCAGCTCGCGACGCGAGTTTCTGCGCATCGGACTGGCGGGTCTGGGTGCCTTGTCCTGGCCGGCCATGCTGCGGCTGCGGGCCGAGGCGCCGCTGGCAAATGCTCACCAACCGACCGCCGTGATCATCGTCTGGCTGCGCGGCGGCTGCAGCCACCTGGATACCTACGACCCCAAGCCCGATGCCGGGTCGGAGTATCGCTCCCCCTTCGCGACGATCGCCAGCAAGACTCCTGGTCTGCGGCTGACCGAGCTGCTGCCGCGTCAGGCGGCTTTGTCCGACAAGTTTGCCCTGCTCCGCTCCATGGCACACACCGGCGGCGGCCATCCCTCGGGCTCCCTGCAATTGCTCTCCGGCGACCCTGACGCCCAGGACAAGATCACCCCGATCTATCCCGACCTGATGAGCGTGGCCCACTACCTGCGATCTGCTCAGCCAAAGCCGCTGCCAAATTATGTGGGTGTCAACCCGATCACGCGTTACGACAGCTTCACGATCGCCGGTCCGGCCTACCTGGGTCCGTCGTACGAGCCGTTCGTGGTCGGCGGCGACCCCAGCGCCCCAAATTTCAAAGTGCCCAACGTCGGCCTGGGCGATCCCAGCCAAGAAACGCGCCTGCGCGACCGCGTGAAGCTGCGCCAGTCGTTTGACGGCTTCCGCCGCGACGTGGACCGCACGGGCGTGATGCAAGCCATCGACGACTTTGAGCGCCAGGCGCTAAACCTGTTGACCAGTCCCGAGGCGGCCCGCGCGTTCGATCTCTCGCAAGAGGCCCCCGCGGTCCGCGAGCGCTACGGCATGCACGCCTGGGGTCAGCAGTGCCTGATGGCCCGGCGGCTGGTCGAGGCGGGAGTGGAAGTGGTTACCACGACATTCGACGGTCCGCTCTGTGGCCGGGTGGCCAACTGGGACGATCACGCGGTAAATCATCACGTGTTCGACGCACTAAAGTTTCGCGCGCCCTATTTCGACCAGGCGGTTTCGGCGTTGATCGAAGACGTTTACGCTCGCGGACTCGACAAGCGGGTGCTGGTCGTGGTGACAGGCGAGTTTGGCCGCACGCCCCGCATCTCAGAGGCGGCCAGCAGCGGCGGCGGCGTGGCCAGCGCCGCGGCCGGGTCGACCCAGCCGGGACGCGACCATTGGCCCCACGCCAACTCGATGATCTGGGCAGGCGGCGGCATCGCCACGGGTCAGGTGATCGGCGCAACCGATCGTCGCGGCGAGAATGTGGTCGAGCGACTTGTCGGACCGCAAGACTTCCTGGCCACGATCTATCGCCACCTGGGCATCGATTATCAAAGCGTCACGATCCCCGACCGCGCCGGCCGACCGACGCCGATCGTGACCGAGGGGCACGCGATCGCCGAGTTGGCCCGCCGGGCATAAGGTCTCTCGACCGCGATAACGACCTGCGAAATCCGAGCGGCCCACGGTTCTCACGCCAGGCCTTTTTCGCGCGACCTATTATTCTGGCACTTCCGCCTGGGGCCAGTTACAATCGGCGTTGCGGCCTGCCTGCTACTGCCCTGCCTGACGTGGCCATCCTTCCCACGATATATCCAGCGCATACGCTTGAGGCGTGTCGATGAGGCGGATTCTCGACCATTGTTTCTCCCAGGCGATTGTTTCGACCATCGTCGTGGCGACGGTCTGCGCCCTGGGGTGTAGCGAAACTGTCCACGCGCCCGCCGCCGCCGAAAAGCAGCCGGCAGCGACCGCGGCCGATACGGTCGACGTGATCGAAGTGGCCCGCCGTCCCTGGCCGCACGTTGTCCGCACACAGGGCACCCTGATTGAGGACGAGATCGCGTTGTTGGGCGCGAAAGTCGCCGGCCGGGTGAAAGAGGTGGTTGTCGACCTCGGCATGTCGGTCAAGGCCGGCCAGGTCGTCGCCCGACTCGACACGGAGGAGTTCGACCTCAAGGTCCAGCAGGCCGAAGCCCAGGTCGCCCAAGCGCGCGCGATCGTGGGCCTGAAGGGGGACACGCCCGACGACCAGCTCGACCCGGCCAAGGCGGCGCCTGTGGTCCAGGAGGCGGCCCTGGTCCAGGACGCCCGGATGAACGTGCAGCGCGTCCGCGACAAGGCGAGCAAGGGCGCGTTCACGCAAGAGGAGATACAAACTCGTGAGACGGCGCTGCAAGTAGCCGACGCCCGCTATCGCTCAGCGATCAACGCGGTCAATGAACAGATCGCGTTGCTGGGCCTGCGGCGCGCCGAATTGGCGCTGGCCCTGCGCAACCGCGAGGACGCCGTTCTCAAGGCCCCGTTCGACGGCGTGATCCAAGAACGGCGCGTCGCCCCCGGCAGCTACGTGACCATCGGCCAGGGTGTCGCAACACTAGTGCGGATTGATCCCGTGCGGTTTCGGGCCGGCGTGCCCGAGCGCGCCGCGACGGGCGTGGCGGTCGGACAGCCGGTGAGGGTCATGCTGGAAGGTCAGCCGGTCATCGAAATCAAGATCGCGCGGATCAGTCCTTCGCTGGACGTGGCCAATCGCACGCTGATCATCGAGGCCGACCTGGAAAACTCGGCCGGCCGCTGGCGCACGGGCATGTTTGCCGAAGGTGAGATCGTTGTCGACACCGAGCAGACGGCCCTGGCCGTGCCCTCGACAAGCGTCGTGGCGTTTGGCGGAATTGAGAAGGTCTGGACGGTCACCGGCAACCAGGCTGCCCCGCGGCCAATCCGCACGGGTCGACGCAGCGACGACTTTGTCGAGGTGCTCGACGGCTTGCAACCCGGCGATCTCGTGATTGCCAACGGACGGCAAGGCCGTCAGGGTGTGGTGCAGGTCCGCCGCGAGCCGACCGACGTGGCAGGCGACCGCGCAGCGTCGCTCGGTCAGTAGGCTCCAGGTCAGAACAGACCGTGAAGCTCAACGAGTGCAGGAGTTCCAAGCGTGCAGTGGCTGGCTGAAATCTGCGTGCGGCGACCGGTGTTCGCCTTGATGCTCGTGCTGGCTATGGTCGTGGCCGGCGCTGCGTCCTACCAGGGCCTGGGCATCGACCGGTTTCCCAAGATGGACCTGCCCACGCTGATGGTCTTTACCAATCTGCCCGGCGCTTCGGCCGAGGAGATTGAGACCGAAATCACGCAGATCCTGGAAGACTCGGTGGCCACGGTCAGCGGCATCGACGAGCTGCGATCGCTTTCGCGTGACGGCAATTCGCTGTTGATCATCACGTTCAACCTGAACCGCGACATCGACTCGGCCGCGCAGGACGTGCGCGACGCCGTGGCCAGCGTGCTCAATCGGCTGCCTCCCGACACCGACCCGCCGGTGGTCCGCAAGCAGGACCTCGACGCCTCGCCGATCTTGTCGCTGGCCGTCTCGGGAAATCGTGACAGTCGCGAGCTCTATGTCTTGGCCGACCGTTTTGTAAAGAACGTCATCGAAAGCGCGCACGGAGTGGGCCAGGTGTTCATCTCTGGTGCCGCCGATCGGGCGGTGCAGGTCAACATCGAGGCCCGCCGGCTAGCGGCCTACGAGCTGTCGATCATGGACGTCCGCGACGCCCTGGCGCGGCAGAACGCCGACATACCTGGCGGCCGCATCGATGCCGGCGCCAAGGAGCTTACGCTGCGAACATTGGGACGCATGGAAGACGTCAATCATTTTCTGGATCTGGTCATCGCCAGCCCGCACGGCACGCCGGTGCGGCTGCGTGACCTGGGCGAAGTGATCGACGGTTCCAAGGAAAACCGCACGATGGCCCGGCTGGACGGCAAGCCGGCCGTGCTGTTGGAAGTGCAGCGCCAGTCGGGCACCAACACAGTGGACGTCATCGGCGCGGTCAAGGCCCGGCTCGACCGCAGCCGCGCGCTGCTGCCAGACGACGTTGAGTTGAGCATCGTGCAGGATCAGTCGGGCTACATCAACGCCGCCATGCACGAGATCCAAGGCCACCTGATCGTCGGCAGCCTGTTTGCCACCGTCGTGGTTCTGTTGTTTATGCGATCCTGGCGGTCGACCTTGATCGCGGCGGTGGCCATCCCGGGTTCGATTATCTCGACCTTTGCCGTGATGCGCTACCTGGACTTCACCTTGAATAACGTCACCATGCTGGCGCTCGTGCTGATGGTTGGCGTGGTCATCGACGACGCCATCGTGGTGCTGGAGAACGCGTTTCGCTTCATTGAAGAAAAGGGAATGCAACCGGCTGCGGCCACGATCGCCGGCACCAAGGAGATCGGGCTGGCCGTTTTGGCGACCACGCTTTCGCTCGTGATCGTGTTTCTGCCGGTCTCGTTTTTGCAGAGCGTCACCGGGCGGATGCTTTATCAGTTTGGCATGACCAGCGTTGTGGCGATCCTGATTTCGATGCTGATCAGCTTCACGCTGACACCGATGATGTGCGCCCGACTGTTGAAGCCCGCGATCCACAGCGGCGAAGGCGCCGGGTCGCGGCGCGGGTTCTATCACCTGTTGGAAGTGTCCTACGAGGCGGCGTTGCGGTTTTCCATGCGACATCGCTGGCTGGTCGTGATCGTGGCCATCGCGGTGATCTGGTCCAACGTGCCGCTGTACCGCATGGTCAAGCAGGACTACGTGCCCACGAACGTTGACGAATCCGAGTTCGAGGTCGGCGTGACGGCGCGCGAGGGCTCCTCGCTGGCGGCAATGAGCGAAACCATGGCCGCCGTCGAAGCCGAACTGCGGCTGGTGCCGGGCGTGGACCACCTGCTGTCCACGGTCGGATCGTTTACCTCCTCGGGCGTCAACACCGGCGAGATTCTGGTCACCCTGCCCGACATCCACAACCGCAGCTTCAGCATCGGGCGACTGTGGCGAGAGACCCTGGCGGGCCAACCCTCGGCCGCCTGGACCGGCAACTACTCGCAGCGTGACGTGATGCAGCAGATTCGCGAGCGGCTGAGCAAGTTCAGCGACCTGATCATCGGCGTCCGCAACCAGACCAGCCTCAGGCAGGGCGCGCCGGTCGATATCGACTTCGTAATCGAGGGGACCGATATCAAGACCCTGGCCGAAGTGAGCGAGAAGCTTCGCAAGAAGGTGAGCGAGCTGCCCGGCATCGTCGACACCTACACCACGCTGCGGATGGACAAGCCCGAACTGCACGTCGAGATCAATCGTGGCCGCGCCGCCGCGGTCGGCGTGGAAGTAAGCGACATCGCCGAAACGTTGCGGATCGCGGTGGGAGGCGACGATCGCGTCTCGCGCTATCACGACACCAGTGCCGACGACACCTACGACGTTGAGCTGCGGCTGGTGGGCATCGACCGCTCGAGTCGCGACTCGATCAGCCAGCTCTACGTCCGCACCCGGCCCGGCGCCGCGACCGAGGCGCAGACCGGAGCGCCCAAGCTGACCCGGTTGGACAACGTGGTCCGCTTCCACTATGCCGAGTCGTCGCCGCGGATCGACCGGGTCGACCGCCAGCGGATGGCCGCGGTCCGCGCCAACCTGGAGCCCGGCTACGCCCTGGCCGACGGCATCGAGGCCTTTCGCGCGGCGGCCGACGAGATGGGTCTGCCGCCGGGGTTCACCACCCGGGTCTCCGGCCGGGGCCGCGAGTTGGAGCGGACGTTTGCCGACTTTGGCTGGACCTTCGCGCTGTCGTTCATTTTCATGTACCTGGTGCTGGCCGCGCAGTTTGAACACCTGATCCATCCGCTGACGATTTTGATCTCGCTGCCGCTGGCCGTGCCATTCGGCCTGTTGAGCTTGTACCTCGGTTCCGAGACGCTCAATCTTTACTCGGCGCTAGGCATCCTGGTGCTGTTTGGCGTGGTCAAGAAGAACTCGATCTTGCAGGTCGACCATACCAACCAGCTGCGGGCACAGGGTCTGGACCGCACGACCGCGATCTTGCAGGCCAACCGCGACCGCTTGCGGCCGATCCTGATGACCACGATCGCCTTCGTAGCCGGCATGATGCCGCTGTTGATCGGCACCGGACCGGGGGCCGAAGAGCGGCGCTCGATCGCCGTGCTGGCCGTTGGCGGACAGACGTTGTCGCTGCTCTTGACGCTATTGGCCACGCCAGTGATCTATTCGCTGTTTGACGACCTGTCGCAATTCTTTTCTCGTATGCGGAGACAGCCTGCGGCGCCGGTCGCCGCGGCGATTCTCCACGAAACACCGCAACCACGACCTGCGGCACGACCCGTCGAGGAAGTACTCGAAAAGTCGGGGCACGTTTCCTGACCCAGCGCGACGCCGGCCGCATTCGCGCTCGCCTTGTTTCCGACTAAAATAGAGCGCCGACGGTTGTTTTGACGGCCAAGCGTGGGTTTCTTCGGTGAACTATGGACGTGCGAATCGACTTGCCAATCGCTGCGACTACACCGCACAAGGGCGTCGTCCGCTCTCACGTGACCCTCCTCTGCTGCTTACTGGCGGCCATCTGTGGCATCGTCGGGTCCGCTGGCGGCGATGAAGCCGACGACCGCCGGCATTTCGACCTGCAAGTGGCCCCGCTTTTGGCTCGCCGTTGCCTGGAGTGCCATAACCCCTCAGACAACAAAGGCGAGCTCGACCTGACCCGAAGTGACGTTGTCTTGGCCGACGGGGGTCCGGTCGTGGCCGGGAAACCTGACGAGAGCAGCTTGTGGCAGCGCGTCGCCGCCGACGAGATGCCGCCCAAGAAACCGCTCTCGGCCGCAGAGAAGCAGGTCCTCTCCGATTGGATCGCTGGCGGGGCCCGCTGGGGTCAGAGCCCCATCGACCGCTTTCGATTCACCAGCGACGCGCGTGCGGGGCACGACTGGTGGTCGTTGCAACCGGTGGTTCTGCCGGCTTTGCCCAAGGTCTCGCAAGTCGATTGGCCGCGCGGCCCGCTCGACCGTTTTGTGCTTGCCCGGCTCGAAGCCGCAGGACTGGCGCCCTCGCCCGAGGCCGACCGCCGCACGCTCATCCGTCGGCTGACCTACGACCTCACCGGCCTGCCCCCCTCGCCCGCTGAAGTCGCGTCGTTCATCGCCGACGCCGACCCGCAGGCCTATGAAAAACTGGTCGACCGTTTGCTGGCTTCGTCACACTATGGCGAGCGTTGGGCCCGGCATTGGTTGGACCTGGCCCGCTTTGGTGAGAGCAACGGCTTTGAATATGACGAGCCGCGCCCCAACGCGTGGCCCTATCGCGATTGGGTGATCGACGCGCTCAACCGCGACTTGCCTTACGACGAATTCGCCCGGCTGCAGTTGGCCGGTGACGTGCTGCGTCCTGCCGATCCGGCGGCGGTCACGGCCACCGGCTTTCTGGTGGCCGGCGCCTATGACACGGCCGGCCAGAACCAGCAGAGCCTGGCGATGAAAGCCGTCGTGCGCCAGGACGAGTTGGAGGATATGGTCAGCACCGTCGGCCAGACGTTTTTGGGGCTAACGGTCCACTGCGCCCGCTGTCACGATCACAAGTTCGACCCGATCCGCCAGGAAGAATACTACCGTCTGACCGCAGCACTGGGTGGCGTGCGACATGGCCAGCGCGATGTGACCACCGAGCAGGAACGGGGCGAGTTCGTCCGATTGACTGCCGAGCGTCGGGCCACGATTGCCGAATTGCGAACGCAGGTCGCGGAGATCGACGAGCCGGTGCGCAAGGCAATCTTGCAGGCACGGGGCGGCGCCGCAGCCGCGGTTTCGGTCCCGCCCGCGCCGCTTGCGCGCTGGGACTTCAGCCTTGACCTGACCGACCGCGTGGGCGACCTCGATGCTAAGCTGCAAGGCGCGGCGACGCAGACCCCTGCCGGGTTGCAGCTCGACGGCGTCGGCGCCTTTGCCGCTAGCGCCAAGTTGGTTCACGACCTGACCGCCAAGACGCTGGAAGCCTGGCTCACGGTGGACGGATTGCAGCAAGCGGGCGGTGCGGCGATCAGCGTGCAAACGTTGGATGGCGCGGTGTTCGACGCGATCGTCTTTGGCGAGCGCGAACCGGCGGTCTGGATGGCCGGCAGCGACGGTTTCTCGCGCACGTCGGATTTTGGCGCCCCCGCCGAAACGGAGGCCCACGAGCGCCTGGTCCACGTGGCGATCACCTACGCCGAAGACGGCACCGTGAGTGGTTATCGCAACGGCCAGCCCTACGGAAAATCGTTTCGCGCCGACGGCCCGGTCACCTACAAGCCCGGCAAGGCTCAGGTCGTCTTCGGCCTGCGGCACGGATCGCCGGGAGGCAATCGGATGCTGCGCGGCACGGTCGCGCGGGCCCAGCTCTATGACCGCGCGCTGTCGGCCGAAGAGGTTGCCGCCAGCGCTGCCGCCGGCGCGGACTTTGTCGCCGAGGCCGAAATCCAAGCACAACTTTCCCCCACCGCCCTGGCCGAACGTACGCGGCTCATCGACGCACGACGGCAGTTAGAAAAACAACTGACCGCGCCGCAGGAGCGAAAGTGCTACGCCGTGACGCCGCGCCCCAGCGAACCGGCCCATTTGTTGGCGCGCGGAGATATCCGCCAGCCGCAGGCCGTGGTTGCGCCAGGCGGTGTGGCGGCGCTGATCGGGGTGAGCGCGGACTTTGCCCTGCCGCCTACGGCGCCGGATGCCGAGGCCCGCGCGGCGCTTGCCCGCTGGATCACCAGCCCGGCGAATCCGCTGTTCGCGCGCGTGATCGTCAATCGGTTGTGGCAGCACCACTTTGGCCTGGGCCTGGTCGACACGCCGAATGACTTTGGATTCAACGGCAGTCGCCCTTCGCACCCTGAGCTGCTGGATTGGCTGGCCGCGTCGCTGGTGGACCAGGGTTACAGCCTGAAGCAGATGCACCGCACGATCGTGCTCTCGGCGACCTATCGCCAGAGCGGCCAAGCTCGATCCGAAGCAGCCAAGGTTGACGTCGACAATCGCTGGTTATGGCGCAAGAGCCTGCACCGGCTGGAGGCCGAGTCGGTCCGCGACTCGATGCTGGCCGTGTCCGGCTCGCTCAATCCCAAGGCGGGCGGACCTGGCTACCGCGATTGCCAGGAGGTCCTGCGCTCAGGGTCTTACAGTTATGTTCCCGCGGATTTCGTCGGTCCGGAGTTCAACCGCCGCAGCATTTATCGAGTCTGGACCCGCGGCGGGCGGAGCGGCCTGCTCGACGCCTTCGACTGCCCCGACCCTTCGACCACTTCGCCCAAGCGGGCCGTTACGACCACGCCGTTGCAAGCTTTGGCCCTCTTAAACAACGCCTTCGTGTTGCGAATGAGCGAGGCCCTGGCAACGCGGGTCGAGCGCGAGGCTGACAACATCGACGACCGCATCATTCGAGCTTACCAACTGGCCTACGGCCGCAACCCCGACGCCGGCGAGCTGGAGCTCGCGCGCCGCGTGAGCGAGCAGCATGGCCTGGCGGTGCTGGCCCGCGCAATCCTGAACAGCAACGAGTTTTTGTACATCGACTGAACGTCGGACTTAAAGGCGCCACGCGCCGCAGTCAACCATGCCACACCTTCGCCGAATCGACGACGCCACGCCGCTGCTGGACCGTCGCGGATTCTTCTCGTGGGCCACGTCGGGACTCGGGGGCGCGGCACTGGCGAGCTTGCTGCTAGAGCGTGGCGACCTGCGGGCCGACGCCCTACCGGGCGAGGCCGCCGATCCGCCGCCACATCGCCCGGCCAAAGCTCGACGGGTGATTCACATTTGCCTGTGCGGCGCGCTGAGCCACCTGGACTCGTTTGACTACAAGCCGGCGCTGGCCAAGTATCACGGTCAGCCGATGCCCAGCGAGGAAAAGCCCGACGTGTTCTTCGGCCAGATCGGCCTGCTGCGCAAGCCAGACTGGGAATTCAGGCAGCGTGGCAACAGCGGCCTGTGGGTCTCGGAGTTATTCCCTCAGATCGGCGAAGTGGCGGACGAGCTGACCGTGATCAACTCGATGGTCGCCGAAACGTCGAACCACACGCCGGCGACCTTTCAAGAGAACACGGGGTTCCGGCTTAACGGTTTCCCGGTCCTGGGCAGTTGGTTGTCATACGGCTTGGGCTCTGAGACCGATGAGCTGCCCAGCTTCGTCGTGATTCCCGACGCCCGGGGCCTGCCGGCGGGCGGCACGATCAACTGGACCAACGGCTTTCTGCCGGCCCGGCATCAGGGGGTGGTGTTTCGCAGCCGCGGCGCCGCGATCGACGATCTGTCCCCTGCTCAACCGATTGCGTCTGAGCGCGAACGGGCCACGCGCGAACTGCTGTTGGCGATGAATGAGCGGCATCGGCTCGATCGGGCCGACGATGCGCTGGCCGCGCGGGTGCGCAGCTACGAGCTGGCCGCCAAGATGCAACTGGCGGTGCCCCAGGTGACCAACCTCGAAGGTGAGGCGGCCGCCACGCAATCGCTTTATGGGTTGGACCGGCCAGAGAGCGCCGACTTTGGCCGCGGTTGCCTGTTGGCGCGAAGGCTGCTGGAGCAGGGCGTGCGCTTCGTGCAACTGTTCTCGGGCGGGTCGTTCGGCAATCCGCGGATCAATTGGGACGGTCACGAGAACATGGTCGCCAATCACGGCCAGGAAGCGCCCCGCATCGATCGGCCCGTGGCCGGTCTGCTGCGAGACCTCCGGCAGCGGGGCATGCTGGACGACACGCTGGTATTGTTCACCACGGAGTTTGGCCGCACGCCGTTCACCCAGAGCGCCGCCGACGTGGTAGGCAAAGGTCGCGATCACAACCAGTATGGGTTCTCGGTGTGGATGGCCGGGGCAGGTCTCAGGCCCGGCATGAGCTACGGCCGGACCGACGAGTTTGGCTACAAGGCCGTGGAGAACTCGGTGCCGTGGCACGATTTTCATGCCACCGTGCTCGACCTGCTGGGAATCGACCACAAGCGCCTGTCGTTCTATCACAACGGCATTCGCCGCCGCCTGACGAACGTGCACGGCGAGGTGATCAAAGAGATCCTGGCGTGACAGCGGCGCGTGATGCGGGCTTTGGCGGCGCTTTTTCTGACGGGGGCGCGGGCGCCAATTGCGTCAGGCCGTGCAGCGCACCGTAAACGATCAGCATCTCGCCACCCGCGTAGCAGACCCAGGTCAGTTCGTCGATGCCATCGAACGCTTCGTGAAAGAGCTGCCAGGCCAAGAGCACGTCGCTGGCCAGAAACAGGGCTCCGCCCAACGCCATCCAACCGAACGTGTGCCGCTGTGCAGCCAGGGCCGAAGCAAAGCCGGGCGTAGCGGCGACCAACAAGGTATAGACCAGCGTCGGCACGCGCAGCCCGGTCTCCTTGTCAGAGGTCAATGCCACGGCCCCCCAACTCACCAGCGCCACAACTTGCCAGGCAAAGATCGGCCCATTCCACACCCAACCACCGGACAGACCGGCCGCGCGGCGAGTTAGCCAGCACGCCGCGACATAGGCCAGGTGCCCCAGCCCGTAAAACACGATGCCGCCGACGATCTTTTGCGGAAATGGCGGCCACCAGAACCGATCGCCGACGTGCGAATCGCCGTAGAAGCCCAACGTCATGCCGATGGCAACCCAGAACATCGCCGCGCCCGCGGCGCCGCCGCCGCGCAGCAACATCCAGCCGCGCCAGGCGGCGACGACCAGCAGTAGACAGGAGACCATCCGCAGGTCCAGCCGATCGTCGGGCCACCACGTGCCCGCGGTTCGCGCGGCGACGAAGCTGGCGAGCAAGGTTGCCAGCCAGCCAATCCACAATGCGACGAGGGACGGGGAACGAGAAATCATCGGCGAACGATTCCGGAGTTGGTCTGGCGATTGTTGCCGAAATATATCCGGAATGGAAGTGCTGTCGACGAACGCGCTGGCGCGACTCCGGACTGCGAACTGTTATGCCCGCGCGCCTGCATAGGCTTGCGCGTGTTTTGCAAACAGCGCGTCGGCCAGGCCCGTGATCGTGAAGTTGGGGTACAGCGGATCTTTGAATCGGTTGTGCCGGGCAATGCCGTTAAGCAGCTCCAGAGCAAAACCTTCGCGAGGCCGACCGCGGGTCTCGACCCACAACGTGCAGTTTTCGCCGCAGGCCGTGCTGCACTCCACGACCTGGCAGTAAGGATGCGGGTTCGCTTGGCGCTCGTATCCCAGGTACAAGTCAAAGGCCCCGTCGGGCCGGCGATCGATGACGGTGCGATAGACGATCAAGCGCTCGGTTGTGAACAATGGTTTCATGCGCCGCCCTCCTCCCGGTTGCAGGACCCGCCGCGAGCGCCCCGCGCACCCGCCGGGGAAACTATCGACGATTATAGTGCACGGCCGGAGGCGATTGGCGATCAGCGCGACGCAATTTCCTGGTCCGGCGTTCCTGGGCCCGGCGCACCTGGCCACTGGGCGCCGCAGACGATCCGCCGTCTGCCGGGAGCTCGTTGACACAGCCTCTGCCGGGACCAAGAATGACCGACGTTTCCAGCTTGACGTCCCTTGGGGGCTGCCCGCGTGCCCTTGCCCGCTCCGTGCCGCACGACTGCGAGAATCGACCGTGACCTGCCTGACTTTTCTGCCCACAAGCCTCCGCACAACGCTCGCTAGAGTCTCGACGCTCGCCTGCCTCACGTGCCTGGCGATATTGGTCGTGCCATTCCCGTCGTCGGCAGTCGCCGCCGAGCTGCGGGCGGGGTGCTCGGCGATCGACGTCACGCCGCGCGTGCTGCCGGCGCTGCGAAATGGCGGTTTCCTGGAGCAGGTGACCGATCGCGTGGAAGACCCGTTGCACGCGCGCGCGGTGGTGTTGTCCGACGGCGAGACAACGCTGGCGATCGCCATCGTCGACTCGTGCATGATCCCGCGCGACGTCTGCGACGCCATCAAGCAAAGGGTCGAGAAGCTCTGTGGCTTGCCGCCCAACCGCGTGCTGATTGCCTCCACCCACACCCACTCGGCGCCCAGCGTGATGGCTTACACGCTCGGTTGCCGGCAGGACGTGGCGTACACCGACTATCTCATCGCGCGCGTGGCCGAGGGCATCGCCCAGGCGCATGCCGCGCTCATGCCGGCCGAGGCGGCCTGGGCGGTCGTCGACGCGCCGAACCACACGCACTGCCGCCGCTGGATTCACCAGCCGGACGCCTTTGAGGTTGACCCTTTCGGGGACCGCACGGTCCGCGCGATGATGCACCCCGGCTATCAGAATCCGAAGTACAGCAGTCCCTCGGGCCCGGTCGATACGGGGCTCACCGTGCTCAGCCTGCGGAGTATTGATGGGCGACCGCTGGCGGTGCTGGCCAATTACTCGATGCATTACTTTGGCGGACCCGTGGGGTTCTCGGCAGATTATTTTGGCGACTTTGCCAACTACCTGGCAGAAACGCTTGGCGGCAAGGCCGACGCCAAGCCACGGTTCGTCGGCGTCATGTCGCAGGGCACCAGCGGTGACCAGCATTGGATGGACTACTCCCGGCCCGAGCGCAAGGGCTACACCCGGCAGCAATACGCACGCGAGCTCGGTGACTTGACCCTGATGGCGCTCGGCAAAGCCGCGTATCGCCGTGACGTGACACTGGCCATGGCCGAGAGCCGGCTGGAGCTTGCGCGCCGCTTGCCGTCCGCAGAACGATTGAGTTGGGCCAAAAAGCTCAACGATGCCCGCGGCGAGCGACGACCGCAGAATTTGCCCGAGGTCTACGCCGAGCAAGCTCAATGGCTGCATGAAAACCCGCGGGCCGAGCTGGTGCTGCAAGCCGTGCGGGTCGGCGAGCTGGGGCTGACGGCGATACCCAACGAGGTCTTCGGCGTCACGGGACTGAAGGTCAAGGCGGGCTCGCCGCTGGCGGCGACGATGAACCTGGAGCTGGCCAATGGCGCCGAGGGTTACATTCCGCCGCCGGGTCAGCACCTACTGGGCGGATACACCACCTGGCCGGCGCGGACCGCTGGGCTAGAGGTCGAGGCCGAGCCCAAGATCGTCGAGGCGCTGTTAAGCCTGCTGGAGCAGGTCTCAGGCGGCCGGAAGCGTCGAGCCGTGCCAGCCGAGCTTTATTCCTCGTCCGTGCAAGCAACGATCGACCAAGCCCGGCGAGACGACAACAATCGCGAGAATCGCGGGGCCGATGCGGCGGCAACTGCGCCGGCAAAATAAGCGTGGCGAACATAAGTCGGGCAGCTGGGCGAGCGCCGCTCTTGGCCCCGTCATTTGGGATATCGCCGACTTGCCGCGGTCGGGCATAATTCAAGGGTCGTTCTTGCCCATCCCTCCCTGCAGTGCTCGCTAACTGCGAGCGCCCCCCAAGCCGCCATGCCTCTGGTCACCGTCAGCGATTTGAGCGTCGGATTTCGTGGTCCGCCCTTGCTGGAGAACGTCTCCTGCCAGATCGACGCCGGCCAGCGAATCGCCCTGCTCGGTCGCAACGGTGCGGGCAAGACGACCTTCATGAGGCTGCTCAGTGGTCAGTTGTCCGCCGACCACGGACAGGTGGCCTTTGCGCCGGGCATCAAGGTGGCCCTGTTGCCGCAGGATGTCCCGCAGGACCTGACGGGCACGGTGCATGAAGTGGTCGCCGCCGGCCTGGGCGACGACCGCCACGACCACGATGTCGCCTGGAAAGCCGAAGAGCGGCTGGAACGCATCCTGGAAGACATGAAGCTGCCGGTAGATGTCGACTTCACCGCCCTGTCGGCCGGCATGAAGCGGCGCGTGCTGCTGGCCCGAGCGCTGGTCGCGGCGCCCGACCTGCTGCTGCTGGACGAACCCACCAATCACCTCGACGTCGACTCGATCACCTGGCTGGAAGAAGCGTTGCGGCAGACCACGGCCGCGCTGCTTTTTGTGACCCACGACCGGATGTTTATGCGACGCCTGGCCACGCGCATCCTGGAGATCGACCGCGGTCGACTGTTCGACTGGTCGTGCGACTACGACACGTTCTTGGCGCGCAAGGAAGACCTGCTGGCCGCCGAGGAAAAGCAAAACGCACTGTTCGACAAGCGGCTGGCCGAGGAGGAAGTTTGGATTCGGACCGGCATCAAGGCCCGGCGGACCCGCAACGAGGGGCGCGTGCGGGCGCTCGAGGCCATGCGGCTGGCCCGCAGTCAGCGTCGAGGCGACGGCGGCAAGGCCCAGATCACGATCCAGGAGGCCGAACGCAGCGGCACCCTGGTGGCGCAGCTGAAGGATGTGTCGTTCTCCTACGGAGAGCGCGACGTCATCAGCGATTTCTCGACGACGATCTTTCGCGGTGACAAGGTCGGCATCGTCGGACCCAACGGCGCCGGCAAGACCACCCTGCTCAGGCTGCTGCTGGAGCGCCTGACACCCACCAGCGGCGCCGCGCGGCTGGGCACCAACTTGCAGGTCGCCTACTTCGACCAGTTGCGCGGCCAGCTCAATGGCGAGCTTTCGGTGCAGGACAACGTCGCCGACGGGTACGACAACGTGTCGGTCGGTGGACGCCCGCGGCATGTGATCGGTTACCTTTCCGAGTTCCTGTTCAGCGCCGAGCGCGCGCGGACCCTGGTCAAATTCCTCTCCGGTGGAGAGTGCAACCGGGTGCTGCTGGCCAAGCTGTTTGCCAAGCCGGCCAATGTGATCGTGCTGGACGAGCCGACCAACGATCTCGACGCCGAAACGCTGGAGCTGCTGGAAGATCGCCTCGTGCAGTTCCAGGGCACGGTCCTGGTGGTCAGCCACGATCGGGCCTTTTTAAACAACGTGGTGACCAGCACGATCGCGTTTGAGGACGGCACGCTGAAGGAATACGTCGGCGGATATGATGACTGGCAGCGGCAGCGAGCGGAGCGGGCTCGTGAAGCAGAAGCCGCCAAGGCCGCTGAAGCAGCGACCCGGGCAGGCTCGCGATCGCTCACAACCACTCAGACCAAGGCCAAACGTCGGCTTTCGTACAAAGAGCAGCAAGAGCTCGCGGCGCTGCCGGCTGTGATTGAACGCTTGGAAACTCAAATCGCCGAACTGCACTCGGAGATGGCCGAGACTGACTTTTATCGGCGGCCAGGCGACCAGATCGCCCAGCGGCAGACGCTCGTCCAGAAGCTCGACGCCGAATTGGCCACGGCCTACCGGCGCTGGGAAATCTTGGAACCGCCGGTCTGATTCAGGCGTCGACGCCGGGTCGGTTCACTCGCTCCCGGCCAGCCGCTCGAGTTCGGTTAGCGGCAGCTTGACCACTTCAATGGCGATCTTGTTGCGCGAGAACGCGATCACCAACTGGCCGTCGTGCTCGATGACATGCGGATACTGCAAGGTGTCCGGCTTGCCGGACCGATCGTTCGCGATTTCCTTGCCGCTTGCCACGTCGGGGATGGTTCCGGGGATTGGCAACTTCGCCAGCCGGTCAAAAGTCACACCGTCGTCGGAGATCGCCAGGCACAGCGGGTTGCGGCCAGCCGGATTGGCGTTGGACACCAGCACATAGCGTCCCTGCGACGTCCGCAGGCAAAAGAACTTGCTGGTCGCATCGGGAAAGTTGGTCCGCTCGGGGGCGCTCCAGGTACGGCCGTCGTCGTTCGAAGTCGCGCGATAAAACCGCCTGGACCGGCCATTGTCGCGAAACAGCCCCAGCAACCGTCTGTCGGGAAGCGTCCACCAATCTGGTTCCTCGGGCCGGAAACCGTCAACACTTCTTGCCGCGGCGACCGGCACGCTCGACCATTCCAGCGGCGACGTCACGCCACCCACCAGCAGCGAGACATTGCGGCGATGGTCTCGCCGCATCATCGCCCAGTCGCCGCCGGGCAACCGCTGCGGCGGAAAGTTGTTGATGGCGTCGCGATACAACACGCCCAGTTCTCGCCAGGTTTCTTCCCCGGGCTGCCACTCGAATGCCAATAGCTTCAGGCTGGCGCCAAAAAAGTGCACCCGGCCTTGGTCATTGAATGCCTCGTCGTGGCTGGCCAGCGCCAAGAGCTTGCCATCGCGCGGCCAGAAACCGCGGGCGATATAGCGAAAGCCCGATCGCGGGGAGGGGCCAACGATCTGCCGCGGCTCACTCCAGTGCAACCCGTCGTCGCTGGTGGCATAGCGCACATGCTGGGTCGGATTGTCCTCGACGACCGGCCCGTGGCTCCACATGCACCAGTAGCGGCCGTCGTGAAATGCCAGGTAGCTGTGCAAGCGAAACCGCCAAGGCTCCGCGCCGCGCGTGACCACGGCATGCTCCCCGCGCAAGCTCGGCAATCTGCCGAAGTCGATCGCGGTCGGATCCTCCCCCGTGACCGGCAGCCGCAACATGGGCGGCAACGGCTGCTCAGCTTGGCCTGGCTGCGACGCTAGCATTGCGAGCCACGCGAACGCTGCGACCTGCAGTGGACGTTTGCAACGGCTCAACAGGCGTAGCTCCAACAGGAGGCGCATCAGCGAATCTTGTCCAAGGCCTCGCGACCGGACATGCCGACCTCGATGCCCAGCTCCTGCGCTTTTGGCGTCACGGCTACGACCTTGCCGCCGGGGATGTCGACCAGTTCGGGCGCCGAGACGATGGCACATGCCTCGCCGCCGCGGGTAAATGTCTCAACGTTGAGGTAGGGGCAGGCCACGATGCCGCGTGACCCTTTGACCAGCAGCAGGGTCTGACCCAGTTGGATCGCGTGCGGCTGCAGGCCGCGCCAGACTTCGTCGTCGGGCACCAGTGGCGCCGCTTCAGGCTCAGCGGCCTGAATTGCCTGCGCTTCTGTCACCGCTCGTTTCGCGGCTGATTGTGTGGCCTCGACCTCGACTGCCGGTCGCTCGCAACCTGGGAACAGGGTGACGGCCAGTCCGCAGGCCAGCGTGGCGGCGACGTATCTGCAATGGTCCATCGCGATCCTCATGGTGGAATTCGTGGGCCGCGCCAACCTAGCGCGTCGGTGGCACAAAGAAACTCAGGTGCAGCGAGGCATGCTGCCTGTGAAACCGGTTCCACTGCGCCACCGAGAGCTTGCCGATGACCGGGTGGGGGACACGCCGATCGTCGCGCCCGAGGTGCTCGATGCCGTTTTGCAGCGACTGCAACCCATCCTCAAAAGAGATCTCCTTGGTCGGCACCAGTGCTCGTTCGGCGCTCTTGGGCAGTTTGGCTCCGGCTGGAAACCGCCAATAGAGGATTACCGGGCGATAGATCCATCGGCCCAGGATGCGAACCCGCGTGGGGACCTGGAACGGCACGCCATCGATCGAACCGTGCATGGCGGTGCCCAGGTGCTTAAGCGCGTTGCCGAGCGACCAGTTGCCCAAGGGGACGTAGCCTTCGGCATGCGCTCGCTGGGCGTCGGCCAGAATCTCATCAAACGAACTGAAACGCAGCTTGCGTCGGCCTTGCACCTCGGCACTTTTCACCGCCATGATCCCGACTCCTTGATGGGCGAGCATAAGAGAATTCTCTGCCCTCCTCTCGACTGCCGCGTTCCGGCTCCATTGTCAGGCGTTTGCGAGCAACGTGCAAGCGTGATCCGGCGCGGTGGCGACCGCTGTGGTTGACAGGCGGTCAACGTCGAGCCCGTCGGCCGGCAATTCGGGGTCTTTCCAGCGTGGCACGCCACTTGCAATACCAGATTCCGTGGCGTGGAGGTCACGCAATCGACAAACCTCAAATAAAAATGGAGCCAGCCATGGAAACCCTTCTAGTCGCCGCCGCCGGGTATTCGATTCTCTATTTGCTGATGGGCGGAGGATTCTTCGGCGCCATCGTGATCTTTTTCGTCGCCAAGATGCTGGGAAGGTAGGGAAGACGTCACCCTGCAGCAATTCACCCTCGCCCACTCGTGGGAGAGGGTGGCTTGCGCAGCAAGCCGGGTGAGGGGGAGCGATCTGTAGTCAAGGTTTCCATTTCAAGCGATTGCGTGTGCGCGGGATGGCGCGCGGAATCACGCAGCACTCAAAGGAAGATGCCGCGCCGCTCTTGTGCGTGGCGCGATCAGACGCGATTCGAGGTCAGCCACGGCAGACTCCAACGTGGGATGCTCGAATTCAAATCCGGATTTCAGCAGCCTATCGGGCACGACGCGACGGCTTTTGATGACGAGCTCCGATTCGGTCCGCAGCAGCCACGTGCCGATTTTAAGCATCCAGCGGGTCGCCGGCAGGCCGATCGGCATGTGAACCGCGCGTCGCATCACGCGCATCAGCTGCCGGTTGGTGACGGGCTCGGGCGCTGCCAGGTTGACCACACCGGACACCTCGCCGTGGCCGAACAGCCATTCGATTGCGCGGCAAAAGTCATCCTCGTGGAGCCACGAGACGTATTGTCGTCCACCTGCGATCTGTCCGCCGAGACCCAGTCGGGCCAGCCGACGCAAGACCCGATATACGGTGCCCGGTTGCGGGCCGAGGACCATTGCGGTGCGCAGCGCGACTTTCCGCGTCCGGCGCACGGTAGCTTCGCGGAACTCGCGTTCCCAGGCGACGGCCACCTCGATCGAAAACGCATCCTTTGCCGCAGCGGTCGCGCCGATCTCGCCGGTCAACTCGTCCATCGGCCGATCATACGAGTGTTTGTAGATGGTAGCCGTGCTGGAGTTCAGCCAGACCGCCGGCGGCCGAGAGCAGCGGGCGATCGCTTGGCCGAGCACCCGCGTGGAATCGATCCGCGAGTCCATGATCTGCCGACGGTTGCGGGCGTGATATCGGCAATTGACGCTGCGACCAGCCAGGTTGACCAGCGCGTCGGCGCCATCGAGTTCCGCCGCCCACGCACCCAACGTAGCGCCGTCCCAGGCCACGATGCGCTCGCTATCAGACGGGGGCGCTGGTGTGCGCGACAGGACGACAACCTCCCATTCTCGCGCAGTAAACCAGCGAACCAGCGCTTGCCCGAGAAAACCCGAACCACCTGCGATCACCAGTTTGCGCGGAATCATCGCAGCAACCTCCGACCAGGGTGCCAATCAACCCGTCGAGGGATCAACCGCAGATGGACGCGCGTCTTAACCGGGCCAGCGAATTCGGGAGCATTTGTCAGGCACGGAGTGCCTGACCTACTTATTGCGTCGTTGCCCTATGGCCTATGGCCTAACGGCTGTGGCCTACCGATAATTCGCCATCACGTCGTTCATGGTCTCGGGCGTTATCGACCCTTCGTCGACCAGGTTCTGCAGGCTGTTCTGCATGGAGACCATGCCGAATTTCTTGCCGGTCGTGATCACGTTTCTCAGGAAGAACGTGCCGCGATTGCGGATGATGTGTTTGGTGGCCTGGTTGACGATCAGGATCTCGCTGGCCACCCGCTTGCCGCCGTCGCGGGCCGGCACCAGTTCCTGATGGATCACGCCCACCAGGGTGTCGGCCAATACGTAGCGGATGTGTCCTTCGTCCTCGGTCGCCACGAAGCTCAACAGCCGCTCGATGATCTTATCGATCGACATGATGTGCAAGGTCGAGAGCACCAGGCAACCGGTCTCGGCGGCGGTCAGCGCGATCTTGATGGTCTCGAAGTCCCGCATTTCGCCGATCGAGATTACGTCGGGATTTTGCCGCAGGGCGGCCCGTAGACCGGAGTGAAAGTCGGCCGTGTCGCGCCCCACCTGGCGCTGCCGCACCAGCCCCTTCTTGTTGACGTGCAGATACTCGATCGGGTCCTCGATCGTGATGACATGCCGGGCATGGTTGCTGTTGATCTCGTCGATGATCGCGGTCATCGTCGTGGTCTTGCCCTGGCTGGCACTGCCAGTCAGCAAGATCAGGCCCTTGGTCGCGCCGGCCAGCTCCTTGATGATCGCTGGCAGCCGCAGTTCATCGAGAGTCTTCGGCCGCTGGGCCAGGATGCGGATCACGGTGCCGATGTCGCCGTCGAAGTATCCGACGTTGACCCGGTATCGGCCATACTCGTCGATGGCCATGAAGTCGTAGTCGTGGTCCTGATGAAACTGCTTTTGCTGCGGCTCGCTCAGTAGCTCCAGCGATAGCCGTTCGCTCTGCTTGCTGGTCAACACCTTCGGCGTGGCGGGCACCAGCTTGCGCGCGATGCGAAACAGCACCGGCGAACCCGGCGCCACGTGAATGTCGCTCACCCGATGGGCCCGACCGTGCTTGAGGACCTCGTGGATCGACAGCTGGTCCAGCGGGGTGGTCAACAGAGAGATCGTGGGCGTGGCGGTGGGCCGCTCTTGCATCAGCAGCGGATCGGGCTCCAGGTCCTCAAGCGCAGCCAGCCGCCCCGCGCGGATCACCGGCGCCGCCACCGTGCTCACCGGCCGGGCGGGGTTGACCGGCGTCGCCGTGGGCATGGCCGGCACGGTGACCAGACCCTTGCAATGGGCGCAGTGGACCTGGTGCTCCTTGCCGCGGGCCTCGACCTGAAACGTGGCAGCGCAGTGCGGGCAGCGGCAAGAAACCTGTGGCATGTCTGCTCCCAGATCGAGACCTGCTTTTGAGGCGATCGACGCGATCGTCACGGCCAAGACCGCGTCCTGGACGCACCGGCCGCACCTTTCAGTCTACGAACGCGGTGCGTCACCGGGCAAGCGGCCGCCGGACCCGCACGGAGCGACTGGGCGAACTGCCCGTGAAAGCGTAAAGATTGGCGCGGTCGTAGCGGCCGACCGAGCGTTTGACCCGGCCCATTACGCCTTGAATTTCCGCCCCCCACGACCTATAAAACGACGGTGGGCCGAAGTGGCGGAATTGGCAGACGCGCTAGCCTCAGGAGCTAGTCCGGGTAACCGGGTGCAGGTTCAAGTCCTGTCTTCGGCATTGGCCTGCTCAAAAACAGCAAAGGACCGGGAGAGCGGTGTTCTCTCCCGGTCCTTTTGCGTTGCTGCCTTGCACGGTTTGCGGATGGCGTGATCGAGAACCGGCTACTTCGCCGCAGGCGTCTCGATGTCCACACCAGGGGCTTTCACCTCGACGCCCTTGCCGCCGCCGGCCTCGACGTGCACGCCGGGGGCGTTGACCTCCACGGGAGGATTCACGACCGGCGGAGCGTCGGTGCGGACCTCCACCTTGTTTGCCGGACGTTCTGCGCAACCAACCAGGCCCGACATCAACAACGTAGCAGCCAGCATCGCAAAAACTCGCATGAGATTTTGTCTCCCAGGGGGAATGGCGAATGAGTAATCGCAGGTCAAACGTCGCATCTCGCCCCGAGGGGCGAGTAATCTAGCAGGCACTTTTGACCAGTTTCGCTCTTCGGTGCGGATAACGCCAATCGAGAAGGGGTCAATCTAGAAGGGACTGAGCTTGGCCGTCTTCGTCGCCGGATACGAGCCTGCCGCCAAGGGTCGCAGGATCGTCCGAGGCCTGGCTAAGGGCCCTGCAGCGGCGGCACGCTGCGGAAGCTCAGGACCACGGCCCGAGGCTAGCACGATGCCGAGTACGAGTAAGCCATAAAGACCGATCATTCCCAGGCATAGCGCAACCAAACCAGGGGTGCTCCAGAGAACGAAGGCCAGCGTAGTTGTCGCGAACATGAATCAACCCCTCCGAGCCGGGGAAACCTGACGACTGACTACAAAAGCAATCCCTATGCCAGCCTTGAAATATTGCGTTTCCTGCCGTCAAAATCGGAATGACTGGTCCATAAGCTGCCATCGCGAACAGATCGCGGCCAACGTGGCTCCGCGAGCCGGGCTGGAAGCGAGTCAAAATGTGCGATTATGGGCCAGTTGTGCGTATAGGCGTGCCAAGTGGACAGGCCGACGCCGGGTTAAGTACGATGGACTTTGACCGGCGCGGACCAGCATGCCCGCGTCGGCCTCCCCCCCACCGCCCGTTCCCGCCAAGCGCCTATGCCACGCACCGAGCGATCAATCCGAGCCGGTTTTGCCGTCGCGACGATCCTGCTCGCTACCGCTTTTGAGCGGGCCGAAGCGGCCGACGCCGTGGACTTCAACCGCGACATCCGGCCGATCCTCTCCAACAACTGCCTGGGCTGTCACGGGCCGGACGAAGCCGAGCGGCAGGCCGGCTTGCGGCTGGACCAGATCGACGCGGCCACCCGAGCGGCCGACTCAGGTCGCCCGGCGATCGTGCCCGGCCAACCTGACAAAAGCGAGCTCGTGGCGCGAATCAACGCCATGGACGACGCCGAGCGGATGCCACCGCCGGACAGCAACAAGAAGCTGACCGAAGAGCAGCGCACTTTGCTCACACGCTGGATCGCCGAGGGCGCGCAGGCCAAGGCGCACTGGTCGTTGGTGCCTCCCATGCGGCCCGCTGTGCCCAAGGTCGCCGAGGGCGCGTGGCCGCGCAACGAGCTCGACCACTTCGTGCTGGCCCGGCTGGAACGCGAGGGTTTGACCCCTTCGCCCGCAGCCGATCGGTTAACACTGGTGCGGCGGCTGTACCTGGATTTGGTTGGTTTGCTGCCGACACCCGACGAGGCCGACGCGTTTGCCAACGACACCCGACCCGATGCCTACGAGGCCTTGGTCGATCGGCTGCTCGACTCTCCGCACTACGGCGAGCGGTGGGCGCGGCGCTGGCTCGATCTGGCCCGCTATGCCGACACCAACGGCTATGAGAAAGACCGGCCGCGTTCGGTTTGGCCCTATCGCGATTGGGTCATTCGCTCGCTCAACGCCGACCTGCCCTACGACCAATTCACAATCCAGCAGATCGCCGGCGACCTGCTGCCAGGGGCCGGTCTGAGCCAGCGCATCGCCACCGGCTTTCATCGCAACACGATGACCAACGAGGAAGGGGGCATCGACGTCGAGGAGTTTCGCTTCTACTCGGTCGTCGACCGGGTGAACACCACCGCCGCGGTCTGGCTAGGCCTGACCGTGGGCTGCGCGCAGTGCCACAACCACAAGTTCGACCCGATCAGCCAACGCGACTATTACGGGCTGTTCGCGCTGTTGAACAACGCCGACGAGCCCGAGCTGGACGTCCCCCAACCGGAGATCTCGGCCGCACGAGCCGAGATCGAATCGCAGATCGCCAGTCTCACGACCCAGCGCGATTCGAAGCTCGACCCCGCCAGGCTGGCCGCCTGGGTCGACGAAACGGCCCGAGCCGCGCGGCCCTGGACCGCGGTAGCGCCGACCTCGGCCGTCTCGCAGAACCATGCCACGCTGAGCGTGCTGACCGACCAGTCGGTGCTGGCCAGCGGCGACAAACCGAACCAGGACGTTTATGTGGTCGAGCTGACCAGCCCCCTGGAGCGGGTGACCGGCATCCGGTTGGAAGTTCTGCCGCACGAGAGCCTGCCGGCCGGCGGGCCAGGTCGGGCGCCGACCTTTTCCGACGGCGATTTCATGCTCGGTGAGTTTAGCGCGGCTGTTGTTTACCCCAGTCAATCCGACGACGACAAGTCGGCCAAGACGTTGACGCTCAAGGGCGCAACCCAGAGCTATGCCGGCGACAAGACCTCGGCCGAGCAGTCGATCGACGGCGACTTGGACACCGGCTGGACGATTAAAGGTCGCGCGGGCCAGGCCCATCAGGCCGTCTTCCCGCTGGCCGAGCCGCTCAACAGAGCCGCGGGCGCCCGGCTGCGGATCACGATGGAGCAGCGGTACATTCATCAGATGACCCTGGGGCGCTTTCGCCTGGCACTGACGTCCGTCGACGCGCCGGCCGCCGCCAGCATATCTGCCGAGGTCGAGGCCACGCTGGTTAAGTCCGCAGCCGAACGCACCGCGGACGAGCTTGCCGCCGTGCGTGAGCATTACCTTTCGATCGCGCCGGAGCTCGCCGACGAGAACAAGCGACTGGCCGAGTTACGCAAGTCCTTGCCCGCGCAGCCGACCACGCTGGTGATGCAGGAGCGCTCGGCGCAACACCAGCGCGTCACGCACCTGCATCACCGGGGAGAGTTTCTCAGTCCGCGTGACGAGGTCGCCGCGGCCGCGCCGGCCGTTTTGCACGCATTGCCCGCGGGCGCCAAGGCCGATCGTCTGGCCCTGGCGCGCTGGCTGGTCGATCCGGCCAATCCGCTGGTCGCCCGCGTGACCATGAATCGGCATTGGCAGTATCTGTTCGGTCGCGGCCTGGTGCGCACCAGCGAAGACTTTGGTTCGCGGGGTGAGCCGCCCTCGCACCCTGAACTGTTGGACTACCTGGCGGTCGAGTTCGTGGCCCGAGGCTGGTCGCTCAAACAGATGCACCGGCTGATCGTCACCAGCGCTACGTATCGCCAAACTTCCAACGCTAGTGAGGCGCTCCGCCAGTGCGATCCGCAAAACGTGCTGCTGGCCCGTGGCCCGCGGGTGCGGGTCGACGCCGAAGTGGTCCGCGACGCGGCGCTGGCGGCCAGCGGGCAGTTGACCACAAAGCTCGGTGGAAGGAGCGTTTATCCGCCGCAGCCCTCCGGCGTCACTGAGCTGGCCTATGGCGCCACGTCCTGGCCCACGAGTGTCGGCCCCGACCGGTATCGTCGCGCCTTGTACACCTTCATCAAGCGGGCCAGCCCTTATGCCGCCATCATGACCTTCGACGGGCCGAGCGGCGAGAACTGCGTGGTGCGCCGCGAAAGGTCGAACACGCCGTTGCAGGCTTTGACGCTGTTGAACGACACCGTGTATGTCGAGGCGGCCCAGGCACTGGCCGCGCGCACCCTGGCCGATGAAGCGACAACTACATCCGAACGGGCCCGGTTGCTAATGCGGCGTTGCCTCACGCGCGAACCGGCGGCGGACGAGCTGGCCGAGGTCGCCGCGTTCTACGATGCCCAGCTGGCCCGCATGCGCGCCGGCGCGCTCGATCCTCGGTCCATCGTCGGCAAGGACGCCGCGGCCGACCAATTGGCCGAGCTGGCCGCCTGGACCCTGACCGCGCGGGCCGTGCTGAACCTAGACGAGTTTGTGACCAACCAGTAGCCCGATGATCCATTGCCGGCGTTAAGCACCCGGCGAGCGAGCCCTGCATGAACCCTTCCCACGCAGACCTGCACGCCATCACGCGGCGGCACTTCTACGAGCAGTGCGGCGTGGGCTTAGGCAAGATTGCGCTGGCCTCGCTGCTCGCGGGCGAGCTGACGTCGGGTGCCGCGGACGCCGAAACGGTCGACAATCCGCTCGTCGCCCGGCCGACGCATCACACGCCGCGCGCCAAGCGCGTGATCTACCTGTTCATGGCCGGCGCTCCCAGCCAGCTCGACCTGTTTGACTACAAGCCGGTGCTGGCTGCTCACGACGGACAGCCGATCCCGGCCGAGATCGTCAAGAATCAGCGCTACGCCTTCATCCGCCGCGACGCCAAGCTGTTGGCGCCCCGATTCAAATTTGCCCGTCACGGCCAGTCGGGCGCCGAGATATCGGAAATGTTGCCGCACCTGGCCGGGGTGGTCGACGACGTTGCGATCTTGCGCGGCATGCACACCGACCAGTTCAATCATGCGCCGGCCCAACTGTTCATGAACACCGGCAGCTCGCTGCCCGGCCGGCCGTGCCTGGGGTCGTGGGTCTCGTATGGCATTGGCAGCGAGACCAGCGACCTGCCGGCGTTTGTCGTATTGCCCAGTGGCAGCAACTCGGGCGGCGTGGCCAACTGGTCCAGCGGCTTTTTGCCCACGACCTACGGCGGCGTGCCGCTGCGGTCCAAGGGGGACCCGATCCTGAACGTCACCAGTCCGCCGGGCGTCGACCGCACAGCCGAGCGGCAAACGATTGACCTGCTGGGCCGGCTCAACCGCAGGCAGCTCGCGGCCGTGGGCGACCCTGAGATCGCCGCACGGATCGCCGCCTACGAGATGGCCTATCGCCTGCAAAGCTCCGCGCCAGAGTTAATGAACATCGGCAGCGAGACCAAGGAGACGTTGGAGATGTACGGCGCCGAGCCGGGCGCCGCCTCGGTGGCCAACAACTGCCTGCTCGCCCGGCGACTGGTGGAGCGGGGCGTGCGGTTCGTGATGATTTATCACGAGGCCTGGGATCATCACAGCGATGTCGAAGGGGGCGTGCGCACTCAAGCCGGTCTGACCGACAAACCGACCGCGGCGTTGCTAAAAGACCTCAAGCAGCGCGGACTCTTGGAAGACACGCTGGTGGTCTGGGGTGGCGAATTCGGCCGCACACCGATGGTCGAAAGCAACGCGGCCCTGGGTCGCAAGCTCGGCCGCGACCATCATCCGCAAGCCTTCAGCATGTGGTTGGCGGGCGGAGGGATTCGCGGCGGGATGACGCTCGGCCAGACCGACGAGTTGGGCTTTCACACCGTCGCCGACGCCGTGCACGTGCACGACCTGCAAGCCACGATCCTGCACCTGCTGGGTCTGGACCACAAACGGCTGACTTACAAATTCCAAGGCCGCGACTTTCGCCTGACCGACGTACACGGTAACGTGGTCGAAAAGATTTTGGCGTAAGCAGCGCGGAAAGCATTCGCATACCGTCTTCTGTAGCCGGCCTCTGTGAGGCCGGAGCAGCACGAAGGGCACCGGAGTCATAGACCCCGGCTACAGGATGGAATCGGCAGGGCACCGGGGTCACAGATCCCGGCTACAGGACGGCAGACACCGGCTACCGTTGACGAGAAGGCACGTATGAAAATCACGCAGATTGTCTGTCAGATTATTCGCATTCCCAATGTCCAGGCCAAGACGGCGAGCAGCCAGGACGCCGTGCTGGTGCGGGTCCGCACCGACAGTGGGCTGGAGGGGGTGGGCGAGGCCGACGCTTCTCCCGAGGTGGTCAAGGCCATCGTCGACGCGCCGTTCAGCCACAACATCGCCTGCGGGTTGCGCGAGATCCTGGTCGGCGAGGATCCGCTGGAGACCGAGCGACTGTGGCAAAAAATGTATCGGCGCACGATGTACTTTGGCCGCACCTCCGTGACCATCGCCGCGATGGCCGCGGTCGACATGGCGCTGTGGGACCTGAAGGGCAAGCATTTTGGAGAGCCGATCCACCGTTTGCTGGGCGGCAAGCAGCACCCGCGGATCAAGGCTTACGCCTCGATCCTGTTTGGCCGCGACGGCAAAGAGACGGCCGACATCGCCCGCCGCTGGCGCGAGGCCGGCTATCAGGCCGTCAAATGCGGCTGGGAGCCGATGGGACAAAGCGAGGCGGTCGATATTGACCTGGTGCGCGGAGCGCGCGAGGGCCTGGGCGAGGGCACGCTCTTGATCGATGCCGGCTGCGTGTGGGATGCCCGCACGGCGCTGCGCCGGGCGCACGCCTTTGCCGAATACGGCATCGAATGGCTCGAGGAGCCGCTGCGCGAGGATGACCTGGAAGGCTACGTCTGGCTGCGCGACCGCTCGCCGGTGCCGATCGCCTCAGGCGAGGGCGAGTGTGGCCGCGAGGCCTTTCGCCCCTTGATCGACCGCCGCGCGCTCGACGTCTACCAGGTCGACCTGTCGCGGTGCGGTTTTACCGACGCCGCCTACATCCGCGCCCGGGTCGAGGAGATCGGCGCCCGGCTGTGCAATCACTGCTATACCAGTCCGCTGACCGCGGCGGCCAGCCTGCACTGGCTGACGACCTGCCGCGACGCGTTCCTGTTTGAGGACTGCGTGGAAGATTCGCCTTTGCGTCACGAGCTCACGCTCGAAAAGGTGCAGGCCGTCGACGGCTGGATCACCGTGCCCGACGGGCCGGGGCTGGGCGTCACGCTGGACGAAAAGTTCGTCAAGCGGCATTTGATTTCGGAATCGACATAACGACCCGCACCGTCCGGCGCACGCGCATGCCCCAGGTCAACATTCCGCAATCGACTGGCTTGGTTGGCGTCGCGCGGCGGGATATCACGCCTCCGGTGGGCATCTACCATCGCATGTGGGGCGCGGCCACGCACGACCGATCCACCGGCGTGCACCGCCCGCTGGTGGCCACGGCGCTGGCGATTCGGCACGGCGGAGATCAAGCCGGCGCGGGCGCCGCGCCGCAGGTCGCTGAGCTGCAAGTCATCGTGGGCATCGACCATTGCCTGCTCTGGGATGAGCCGATGGACGCGCTGGAAGCGGCCGTCTTGGCGGCGACCGGCCTGGCGCCCGGGCAACTCCACATCGCCTTCTCGCACACGCACGCCGCAGGGTTGATGGATCCGGCCCGCGGCGACCTGCCTGGCGGAGAGCTGATCGCCCCGTACCTCGATCGCCTGGCCGACGACATCGCCGCGGCGGTAAGCGAGGCGGTGGAGAACCTCCGCCCGGCGCAGGTCGTCTACGGCTCGGGCCGCTCGAGCCTGGCCCGCAACCGTGACTTCGTCGACCCGATGTCGGGTGAGTACGTCTGCGGATTCAATCCGGCGGGATCCGAGGACGACACGGTGCTGGTCGCCCGTGTGACTGATGCCGAAGGTCGGATGATCGCCACAGTGGTCAACTACGCCTGCCATCCCACGACCTTGGCCTGGGACAACACGCTGATCAGTCCGGACTACGTGGGGGCGATGCGCGAGGTGATCGAGCAGGCCACTGGCGCTCCCTGCTTGTTCCTGCAAGGCGCCTCGGGCGACTTGGGACCGCGGCACGGTTTCGTCGGCGATGTGTCGGTGGCAGATCGCAACGGTCGCGAGCTGGGTTATGCCGCATTGGCCGCGCTCGAATCATTGCCGCCAGCCGGCCAACGCTTCGAATATACCGGCGCCGTGGTCTCGGGCGCGACAATCGGCACCTGGGGTCTCAAGCCGATGCCCGGCGACGAGTTGGCCTCACGGCAGTCCCTGCGGTGCCGGACCCTGAACATCGATCTGCCGTATCGCGCCGGGCTGCCCACGCGGCATTCGACCGAGACGCAACTGGCCAATTGGCAAAAGGCCGAGGCGGTCGCGGCCCATCGAAATCAGCGCGCGTTGGCCCGGGACTGCCGCGCTCAGGTCGAGCGGCTCGCCCGGCAACTGGCCCGGCTGCGCTCGCTGCCGCCTGGGTCGTTTGTGCCGCTGCGAGCGGCCGTGTGGCAATGGGGCGACGCCTACTGGGTGCTGTTGGCCGGCGAGCACTATCAGTATCTGCAACGCACGCTCCGCGCGCATCTGGCCGATCATCCCGTGATCGTCTCGACGGTCACCGGCGGCTGGCGACCGGGCTACCTGCCAGTCAGCGCCGCCTACGGCAAGGGAATCTATCAAGAGACGATCGCGGTGGTGGCCCAGGGCTCGCTCGAACAGTTGGTCGAGGTGCTGCACCAGCGGATAGTCAACTGGCAAGCGGAGGAGTAGGCCGCCGCGTCACCCTCGCCCACTTGTGGGCGAGGGACAGTTTGCCACAGGCAAACAGGGTGAGGGTCTTCCTTTTTGGCGAGGCCTACCTCAGTTGCAAATACCCTCACCCGGCTTGCTTTGCAAGCCACCCTCTCCCACAAGTGGGAGAGGGTACGATTACTCGCCCTCGTGCAAGCGGCGCCAAATCAACTCTTCGACTGCGTCGGTATCTTCTCGCAGCTCGTGGTTCCAGAAGCGGACGACGCGGTAGCCATGCTTTGCAAGCCATTCCGTTCGCGCTGCGTCATACTTTCGATGTAGTGTGTGTTGACCTCCATCGAGCTCAATCACGAGCGAACGAGCAGTGCATAGGAAGTCGGCAATGAAAGGTCCGATGGGAGCCTGTCGACGAAACTTGAACTTACCGAATCGTCGATTGCGGAGCTTTGACCACAGCAGTCGCTCCTGGTCGGTCATCCCGCGGCGAAGCTGGCGGGCACGCGCTAGCGGCGTTGGGTTTCGTTTTGTTGGCTTCTTCATTGCGGAACTCGATGGCAGGGTCGAACTATCCTATCCCTCGCCCGCTTGCGGGAGAGAGACAGTTTGCCGCAGGCAAACTGGGTGAGGGTCTTAAATGTCGAGGTCAACCGGCCGCGCGCGTTGCCCTCACCCGGTTTGCTTCGCAAGCCACCCTCTCCCACAAGTGGGCGAGGGTATTAATAGTCGCTCTCGTTCAGTTCGTATTTCCAACCGGCGTCGCGGGCTTTTTTGTCCGGCAGCCCTACGATCGCGTCTTTGCCGTTGGGTGTCATTAGCTGGGTGTAGACTTTGTAGTCGATGTCCTCGCTGATGAAGCGATAGTGATTGTCGCAGAAGAAGGCGTTCACGCCGCCGGGATGGTTGGAGGACGGGCGCGCGTAGTTGAGGCCGCCCGAGGGTGAAACCGGCACGGCTGCGTCGCGGAGTGCGTTGACGCCGAGCGCCTGCGGATTGAACGTCGCGCCGGCAGCCGCGGGGCCGGTATTGTCGGGGTTGCCGGTCACGAACCAGACCATGCCCGTGTTCTGGCGGATCTGAAACTCGCTGGCAAATGGATACGCCGGCTGGTGCTTCTCGTCGGTCGGGTCGGTGGCCCAGGTCGTGGCTTGCAGGTTCTCGCTCAGCATGATCGTGTTGGAAGGGCCATCGTGCTGAAAGATGAAGTCGATCGTCATGCGGGGCCCTTGATCCGGCGAGAAGGCGTCGGCCGGCGGATTCGGATTGGGAGCGCCTGCGGCAAAGTCGGCCCGCGCGCGATTGAAGAACACGCCGCTGTTGACGTCCTCGACCCAGGTGTTGGCCGGCGAGATCGGCGGCAGGAAGTCGTTGGCGGTGCGAGCCGAGCCGGTGTTGACGACGTAGGAGAGGGGGTTGGTTTCGGATCGCTGGTTTAAGTCACTTGGGCACACAAGCAGCTCAAGTCTCGTGTGTGCCCAGGGATTGAAGGTCTGTGGATTCGACCGAAGTATGATACCGTCAGTCGAAGAAGGTAGCGGGAGCTCGATAGGGTCTGCATTCGACCAGTAACGGTAAAGATCGCTTCTCTCCAGCATGGGCAAGATTGGCACGACCCATGATGCTCGCTTGTTTTTGACGACGTTTGCATAGCCGGGTAACTGACGTTGAGTGTCCGCGTATTGCATTAGGGCAGTTCCACAGTTGCGCATGTTGTTGACGCAAGTGCTCCGCCGACCGCCAGTGTCGCTGCTTCGCTGAACCAAGGGCAACAGGAGCGCGAGCAGCAACAGGGCGACGATCACCACCACTACTACCTCGATCAACGTGACGCCGCGTCGCGAAAGTTGCATTGGCATGGCTTGTCCCCCCTCGGATGGATGGCCTATCCGGATTGTCACCGAGGACCACGATTCTGCCAAGCAAATGGCGCGAAGGGGCTAGAGCGGTCGGTAGATATGTGGCCACTTTCTTCTCCCTCGCCCGCTTGCGGGAGAGGGACAGATTGCCGCAGGCAATCAGGGTGAGGGGCGTTCGGCGCGGGGACTGACGGCCAGTTAAGATGCCCTCACCCGGTTTGCTTCGCAAACCACCCTCTCCCGCAGGCGGGCGAGGGTAAAGCGAAAGAACCTTACGCAACCACTTCTTTCACCACCGTGCCGGCTACGTCGGTCAGGCGGAAGTCGCGGCCGTTGGAGCGGTAGGTTAGCTTCTCGTGCTCGATGCCCAAGAGGCGCAAGATCGTGGCGTGCAGGTCGTTGATGCTCACTCGGTCGACCACTGCCTTGTGGCCGATCTCGTCGGTGGCGCCGTGGTGCACGCCCCCCTTCGCGCCGCCGCCGGCCAGCCAGGTGGTGAAGGCGTGCGGGTTGTGGTCGCGGCCCGTGCCCCCCTTCTGCACGATCGGCAAGCGGCCGAATTCGCCGCAACAGATCACCAGGGTCGACTCGAGCAGGCCCCGCTGGGCCAGGTCGGTCAACAGTCCGGCGATCGGCGTGTCGGTCTCGCCGGCAAACTGCCGATGGTTGTCGGCAATGTTGGCGTGACCGTCCCAACTGCGCTCGTTTTCCATGCCGCCGGAGTAAATCTGCACGAACCGCACGCCCCGCTCGACCATACGCCGCGCGGTGAGCACTTGCTTGGCAAAGTGCGTGCACTTGGGATCGTCGATGCCGTACAACTCGCGAATGTGGGCCGGCTCGGCGTCGATGTTCAAAGCATCCGGCGCGGCCATCTGCATGCGATAGGCCAGCTCAAAGCTTTCGATCCGAGCGGCCAGGTCGGGCTCGTGCGCCTCGGGCTTGTGTTGATTCAAGGTCCGCAACAATTCGAGCTGCGCAAGTTGCTGCTGCTCAGTCATGCCTTCGCGGCGAAAGAGGTTATTGATCGGCGCGCCCTGGGCATTGAGGGCCGTGCCCTGGAAGACGCCCGGCAAAAAACCGGCGCCCCAGTTTTGCGCGTGTCCCTTGGGCAGGCCGCGGCCGAGCGTGTCGTACATCACGACGAAGCCGGGCAGGCTCTGGTTCTCGCTCCCCAGGCCGTAGGTTACCCACGAACCGACGCAGGGAAAGCCCATGCGGCTGAAGCCGGTGTTGATCTCAAACAGGGCTGGCGAGTGATTGTTGGTCTTGGTGAAGCAGGAATGGATAAACGCCATGCGGTCGACGTGTTCGCCGAGCTTCGGAAAGATCTCCGAGGCCCAGGCGCCGCTCTGGCCGCGCTGCGTGAACTTGAAAGGCGATTTCATCAGCGGCCCGACCTGATCGGTGAAGAAGCCGGTGTTTTTGTCGAACCCGGCCAGCTCCGTGCCATCGCGCTTTTCCAGCTCGGGCTTATAGTCCCAGGTGTCGACCTGGCTCTGGCCGCCGTTCATGAACAGCCAGATGACGCTCTTGGCCTTACTGGGAAAATTGCCCGGCCGGGGTGCCATGGGATTGAGCCCCAGGTTGATGCCTGCCGCGTCAGCAGTCGAGGTCAACAAACCTTGCTCGCCGAGCATCGCGGCCAATGCCAACAGGCCGCAGCCGCTGCCGGCTTTGGTCAGAAAATCGCGGCGCGAGGCATAGCCGCGCGGCGGTGACGCGATCAGGTGCGGCTGGTGCATCAAGGTCGCCAGGGCATGGGGTGCGGCGGGGCGTGTGGAAGATCCAGCGGGCTTAAAACGAGTTTACTCGATGTAAACAAACTCGTTCAAGCTAAACAGGACCTGGCAGAAATCAGCCAGGGCCAGTTCGCTGGCTTCCATCTTACCACCGGCCGCGTACGATTGCGTGGCTGCCGTGACAAAACCGACCGAAACGGCCAGCTCCTTGGGGTCAGCTGCCCGACCCAAAGCCAGCGGATAGGCCCGCTCCACGGCCTGGTCCAAGCTCGCGCCGCCCGACAGGAGTTTTTGGGCCATTGCCCGGGCGCACTCCACGACCTGGGCATTGTTGAGCATCGCCAGGGCCTGCGGAGCGACCGTGGTCGAAGACCTTTGACCCAGTCCTTGCAGCGAGTCCGGCGCGTCAAACAGGACCATGCTGGGCACCAGTTGGCTGCGCTTGATGGTGAAATAGATGCTGCGACGATGGTGCGACGCGTCGAGCGTGCCGGGTCCAAACATTTTCTCGTCTAGCTGGCCGCTGGCCGCCAGGATCGCGTCGCGAATGACCTCGGCCTCCAGCCGCGCGCGATTGCGACGCCAGAGCAACCGGTTGTCGGGATCGACGGCGATCCGGGCCTCGTCGGCCGCGGCCGTTTGCATGTAAGCGGCACTGGTCATCATCAGCTTGTGCAAGGGCTTCAAGTGCCAGCCGCCGGCGATCAGCTCTCCGGCCAGGTAGTCGAGCAACTCGGGATGCGACGGCCGTTCGCCGCTGGCGCCAAAGTCGCTGGGCGTGGCCACCAGACCACGGCCAAAGTGGTGCTGCCAAAGGCGATTCACAATTACCCGGGCCAGCAAATGGCCGGCGCCTTGCTCAGAGTCGGTGATCCACTGGGCCAGTGCGCGGCGGCGATATGACGTGCGAGAGCCTTCTGGCGGCGCGACCTGCCAATGCTTTTCGGCATCCGGCGCGTTGGTCAGGACCTGCAAGAAGCCCTGCTCGGCCGGCGCGACCTTCTGGCCGAGGTCGCCCCGCTTGAGAAAAAACGTCTGCTCGAGGAAATCGCCCCCCTGCGTGTGCAGGCGGATGGCCGGCAGACCTTCGGTGGAGATCAGCACCTTGGTCAGCTCGGGTTTCGGCGCTTGACGCTGATGGTCATCGACGGCGGCTCGCAGCTTTAGCCATTCGGAGTCGTGCTCGCGATGCCAGGCGGTCAGGGTCGCGCGGTGCGCGTCGGTGCGCTCGGCCGCGGCGATGGCCAGAGCCTGGTTTACCTCGCGGACGCGATTTTCGCTGGCCACTTCGCCATCGAGCGCGACCGGCTTGGCCGAGTTGCTCAGCGCGATCCGCAGCCGGCCAAGGTTGTGGTTGGCGTTGTTCTCGAACTTCAGCACAAAGGTTAGTGTCGTGCCCGCTCCGCCCTTGAGGGGCGTTTCGATCTCGAAGCTGGCGGAATTGTCCTTGCCCGCCTGCGGGTCGATGGCCCAGGCCGACATCTTGTTGTCGTCGATCGCCGAGGCGACGGGCAATTTGTCCTGCGAGAACGTGGCCTGCGGTTTCACCAGCTTGACCGGCGCGCCGGGGCTGGGGGTTCCGGCCGGCGCCGCCCAAACCTGGAAGTCGGAGAGCGCAAAGTTGCCATTGGTCGCGCGACCCGGTCCGTTCTTGGGCAGCGAAGGATCGGCCAGTACGTCTAACCGCACGGCGGTGATCCCCTGGCGGTCGGTCGGCACCGTGAAGGTGTAAACATCCTGCGACGCATTCTTGCCGCTGGCCAGATACGAGCCGTCGGCTTGCAGCGCAAAGGTCGCGCCCCCTTCGCTCTTGGTGCCGGAGACGTCGACCACCTGCCACTTCGGCGAGACAAACTCGGTGGTCTTGGCGAGCCATTCTTCGTGCCGGCTCGGCAGTTGGTCGGCCTCGAAACGCGTGAGCGCTTCGACCAAGGGCACGTGCTGAGCGTCGAACTCGACCTTGGCCGCGCGATACTTTTCGGGATGGAAGTCCAGCTCCACCTCGCTGCGCACGGTCGTGGTGAAGGTCGACAGCACCCGGTAGTAGTCGGCCTGCGGGATGGGGTCGAACTTGTGGTCGTGACACCGCGCACAGCCGATGGTCAGCCCCAGCATCGAGGTGCCGATTGTGGCGGCCATGTCGTCCAACTCGTCGTAGCGTTCCTTCTCGACCTGGTTGGCTGTGATCTGCGTGGCGTGGGTACCCGCGGCCAGAAAGCCCGTGGCCATCAGGGCCAGGTTGTTCTCCGGCTCGAACTCGTCGCCGGCGATCTGCCAACGGACAAACTCGTCGTAGGGCAGATCCTGGTTCAGGGCTTGGATCACGAAGTCACGATAGTGAAACGCACTCGGCCGATCGTAGTCCTGCTCATAGCCGTGGCTTTCAGCAAAGCGGGCCAGGTCCAGCCAGTGTCGCCCCCAGCGCTCGCCGTAGTGCGGATTGTCCAGCAGGCGGTCGATCAGCCGATCGTAAGCGTCGCCGGCCGGATCGTTGACGAAGGCCTCGACCTCGGCCGGCGTCGGCGGCAAGCCGACCAGGTCAAAATAGGCACGCCGGATAAGCTGTCGCCGGTCGGCGAGGCCGTTGGGAGCCAGCTTCGCCGCCTCGAGCGACGAGAGCACAAACTGGTCGACAGGCGTGCGCACCCAGCTGGAGTTAGCAACCTGCGGGGGTGCAACTTTAGCCAATGGCCGCAGCGACCAGAACTGTTTCGCCTCGGGATTGATTCGCTTGGCGGTGAACTCTTCAGCGGCGTTGGTCAGCGGGCTGTCGTAGGCCGCGCCGGCTTTGATCCAGGCCGTGATCGCGGCGATCTGCTCATCGGAGAGCTTGTCTGCCTCGGCAGGCATGTTGGGCTCGTCCTCGTGGCGCACCAGCTTGACCAGCAGGCTCTCCTCCGGCTTGCCGCTGACGATGGCTGGTCCCTGCTCGCCCCCTTTGATCAGACCCTCGCGGGTCGTCAGGTCGAGCTCTCCCAGGGTCTTCTCGCCGCCGTGGCACTTCACGCACTGATCCAGCAGCACGCCGCGGACCTGGGTCTTAAAGAGGTCCAAGCTGGCGGCCATCTGAGCGGCATGGTCGGCGGAAATGGCCGGCTGGGCGGCGGGCTCTGACGCCGAAGATGCGGGCTGGGACGCCGGAGCGTCTGCTGCCCGAGCGGTAGTCCAACAAGTGTCGCACGGCAGGCAGAGGGTCGCGACCGACAGACCGGACGCCAATGAAAATATCGGCCGAGCAATCCCGCTCAGCCAGTTAAGTAGGCATGTTCGGACACGCATCATTTCGGGCACTCCAGCCACGACATCGGGACGGGTGACAGCTACTCCTAGGCCCCATTTCCCTTGAGGCGGCCGGGCATGTCAAGGGGCGGGACCGCACCCCCGGTCGAGCCAGTCCCCCTCCAGAGATACATAGCTACCCAGTCAGACGCGGTGGTCGGCCCGAAACCGATCAATGTCCTCCAGCCGGCCCATGACAATTACCGTATCTCCTGCCTGGAGAATGATTTCCGAGCCGGGATTGAACATGATCTTGCCGCTCTTGGGCTTGATGGCCACGATCAATAGACCGTGCTGCTTGCGTGTCTCGGCCTCCATCAGGCTCTTGCCCACCAGATTGCAATTGGGTCCCAAGAGGACCTCGTCGACCTCGACGTCGAGGACTGACTGGCCGGCCACCAGCTCCATCAGCTCCACGGTCGAGGGCCGGGTGATGATGGCAGCCATTCGCAGCGCGCCGATGGCAGCCGGCAATACCACGCGGTTCGCGCCGGCCTGCAAGAGCTTCTTTTCCGTGCTCTGGTATTCGCCCCGGGCCAGGATCTGCAAACCCTGGTTGAGATTGCGCGAGGTGAGCGTGATGAAGACGTTAGCAGCGTCGCTGGGCAGGGCCGTCACCAGCGACTTGGCCCGCTCGATGCCGGCCGCGATCAACACGTCTTCTTCGTTGGCGTCACCCATCCGGACCAGAAAGCCCTGGCTCTGGGCGTCGGCAATGGCGTCGGGGTTGTTGTCCACGACGACAAACGACTGATCCTTGCGGTACAGCTCTTTGGCCAGGATTCGGCCGATGCGACCGTAGCCGCACAATACCACGTGGTTTTCCAGCCGCTCGATGGCCCGGGTGGTGCGGCCGAGGCTCATGGCCCGTTCGATCTCCCCTTCCATCATCATTTGGACGAAACCTCCCAGCGAAGTGAAAGCGGCCGTGATGCCAAAGAGAATCACGCCCATCGTGAGCCACTGCTCGGCGGGCGACAGCGTGCTGGCTTCGCCAAAGCCGACGCTAGAGACCGTGATGACTACCATGTAGACCGCGTCCAGCCAGGAGCGTCCGGCCAGGCGATAACCGATGACGGCGCTGACCACGACCACGGCCAAGACGATCGCGCCGATCAGGATCCGCCGGATGGGAGCCTTCATGTGTGCCTGTCGGTCCTTCAAGTGTGCCTGTCGGTCCCTCAAGTATGATAGTCGGCATTGAGCCGGACATATTCGGCCGTCAGGTCGGTGGTCCAGAAGCGGATCTTGCCGTCACCCTCGCTAAATCGCAACCAGACGTGCGTGTCGCGATTGCCGCGGATCGACTGCGAGACCTCGACCGCGTCGAACTCGACCGGAGCACCCCGCTCGTACAACAGAAAGTCATTCACCTTCAGGTCCACGCCGGCCGGGTCGAACTCGACGCCCGCATAACCGGCGGCCGAAACGATCCGCCCCCAGTTCGGGTCGGCGCCAGCCACGGCGGTCTTGACCAACAAGCTGTCGGCGACGGTGCTGGCAATTTGCCGGGCGTCGGCGGCACTCTTACAGCCGACAACGTCGATCGTGATGAGGTGCGTGGCCCCTTCGCCGTCGGAAGGAATCGCCTTGGCCAGCTCCGTGCAGACTTCGTGGAATGCGGCGGTGAAGGACTTGAGATCCGCGCCCGAGAGCGTCGGGCCGCCGGCCGCGCCGTTGGCCAACAGCAGCACGGTGTCGTTGGTGCTCATGTGACCGTCGACGTGAATGCAGTTGAAGGTCTCGTCGGCCACGGCCGAGAGCACCTGCTGCGCGACCTCGGGCGTGAGCGGGGCGTCGGTCAGCACCACGCCCAGCATCGTGGCCATGTTCGGCCCGATCATAGCGGCGCCTTTGGCCATGCCGGCAATGCGAATCGTGCGGTCGCCCAGCTGCAGCTCGCGGCCGACCAGCTTGTGCGTGCTGTCGGTGGTCAGCATGCCGCGGGCGGCCGAGACCAGCGACTCATCGTCGGTCGCCAAGACCTGGCCAGCCGCGGCGATGCCGGGCATGATTTTGTCCATGGGCAAAAACGCGCCGATGATGCCGGTCGACAGGACCAAGGCCTGCTCGGCCGGCGCGCCGCAGACGGCGGCTGCGGCCCGAGCCATCTCCTCGGCGTCGCGCATCCCGCGCTCGCCCGTGCAGGCGTTGGCATTGCCCGAGTTGATGACCAGGGCCCGGATGTTCGCGGCCGGAGTGCGGGCCCGGTCGAGCGCCACCGGCGCGGCGAACACGAGGTTCCGGGTGTAGACCCCGGCGGCCACGGCCGGCGGGTCGGACACAATCAGCGACAGGTCCAGCTTGGAGGTGTTGCGCTTCACGCCGCTGTAAATGCCAGCGACGCGGAAACCTTGGGGAACGGAAATCGACATGGCTCTCTCAGAACGGGCGGATGTGCGGACACGATGCTCGGCGAAACGGCGAGCGCTCGGCAAGCCTTACAGGGCCGTGGTTTCAGGCAATCCGTGCATCAGGTTGAAGTTTTGCACCGCGGCCCCAGACGCCCCCTTGATCAGGTTGTCCAGGCAACTGATCGTGATCAGCTTGCCGCGGACCACCCGGGCCGTGATGTCGCAAAAATTGGTGTCGGCCGTGTCTTTGGTGCCGGGCAGGTGATTGACCACGCGCACAAACGGCTCGTTGGCATAAAACTCGCGGATCACGGCCAGCGCCTTCTCTTCGCTCAGCTCGGCCAACGGCTGCGAATAGGTCGTAGAGAGGATCCCCCGGTCCATCGGGATCAGGTGCGGAGTGAAGATCACCTCGACCGTGGTGCCCGAGGCCCGGGAGAGAATCTGCTCGATCTCGGGCGTGTGGCGATGCCGGCCGACGTTGTAGGCCGAGACGCTCTCGTTGCACTCAGGAAAATGCGTGGTCAGCTTGGGCGTGCGACCCGCGCCAGAGACGCCGCTCTTGCTGTCGACGATGATATCGCGCGGTGAGATCAATCCCGCCTTCACCAGCGGCGCCAAAGCCAGGATGGCCGAGGTCGGATAACAACCGGGGTTGGCCACCAGCCGGGCCTCGCGAATCTCTTCCCGAAAAAGCTCCGGCAGGCCATAGGCGGTTTTGCCCAGCCGCGCGGGGTCAGGATGCTTCTGGTCGTACCACTCCGCGTAGCTCTCGGCGCTGTTGAGCCGATAGTCGGCGCTTAGGTCGATCACTTTCAACCCGCAGTCGAGCAGCCGGGGCACCAGGGCCGCGGTCACACCGTGCGGCAGGCAGCTAAAGGCCACGTCAGCCCGGGCGGCGATCTCTGTCGGACCGAGGTCGGCCATCGTCAGGTCGATCCGCCCGGCCAGTTGCGGGTGCACTGAAGCCACGTGCGGGCTGCCCTCGCTGCGGCTGGTGAGCGTGGTGATCTCGACGTCCGGATGGCGCAGCAGAATCTTCAGCAGCTCGAGGGCCGTGTAACCGGTTGCTCCGATAATCGCGACGCGAATCATAGGCCCATTTTCGGCAGTATTGACGGCGAATCCCCGGACAAATTCCGGATGCGACAGTATAGCCAAACCGCCAGATGGCGGCTACGGGCGCTGGCGCTTCGAGGTAAGAGCCGGGCCGCGGGCCAAGGGTTCGCGTTGCCGGGCGGTGAGGAGATCGAGCGGTTGAAACGCTGCTGGTTTATTTTCGCCAGCCGGTCGCCTCGATCCGCGCCAACTCCGAGTGGATGTCGTCCCCCTCGTAGAACGACAACCATCCGCGCAATCGCTGGGTGTCTCCCGGCGGGCAATCGGGAAATTTTGGGTCCGAGTGCAGGCAGGGGCACGGCGCGTTCGACCAGGCCCGGTGGCAAGGGTCCCAGGCCGAGATGACCCACCGCTTGCCGTCGCGCGAGCGGCAGGCCGCGTACGGCGCATCGAACAGCTTGTTGTCGACCGTCTGGTCTTCAAAGCCGACCGCCCCTTTGAGCATCACGCAGTTTTGGACGCGCAGGTCGCTGAGCGTTTCGCGGGTGCCATTGGTCAGCCACATCTCCATCCGCACGGCGTCGGCCGCCGGCCGCGCGCGGGTGCCAAAGCGGATGCCATTGGGAAGCGTCCGCTCGATTTCAAAAGTGCCGTCGGCGTGACGGGTCCATTCCAGTGGCGGCAGCTCGACGTTGGCCTTGTTCCAGATGGTCGGCACGTGGGTATGCGCCAGATAGGTCAGGCCCAGGTTCGACCAGATCGCCTCGGGCACGTCGGCCACGACATAGCTGGCGTCGTCCCAAGGGGTAAACACGCTCAGCTTGGTCTCGCGTTGCGGCCGCACTGCGCCTTCCAGAAATCCGATCCGCGGATGCCGACCGCCCGGGTAGGGCAGCACGGTCAATGGATCCCCGGGCTGACGCTTAACCTCGCTGGGAAGCTTTATTTCAAACTGCTTCAAGCCTTCGCTCACCTCGGCCGCGGTCAGTCCGGTGGCTGCCGTCATCTCTTCGACGGCGAAGCGGTGCCTGGTCATGTTCGCCAGCCAGTACTTCAGCTCTTCAGGATTGGCGGGCCGGCGAGCGTTATCGGCAGGGGTCGCGGTCGCCGCCGGTTGTGCCGCGAATGCATAAAGTGCTTTCTCGGTGCGAATGTAAGCCCGGCCGCGGTCGAGCACGGGCGAGGCGGCGGTTCGCTCGCCAAAGTCGCGCGAACTCAAAATCTCGAGCGCGTTGCCGGCCGCGAACACGGTCACCGAGCCCGCGCTGCTAATGGTGTAAATCTTGCCGTCGCCAGCCACGGGCGAGGCGTAATAGTTGCCCGCGCCGCGCGCCCGGGCCTGCTTGATCAGTTTGCCGCTGTCGGCATCCAACAACGTCACCACGCCGCCGTCTTTGGCCAGGAACACCTGGCCCCGATAGACCAGTGGACTGGCCACGTAAGGCAGGCCTCGCTTGTATTCCCAAAGCTGCTCAGGCGGCTGGCCCGCTTGGGCCGGCCGCAGGGCGACCAGCGTGTTCTGCGCTAGCTCGAACAGTCGGGCGTATTTGCCCCACTCGGCTTCGTCCAGCGATTGGCTGTCGTCCAGGTCGATGCGATAGAACCGCGTCCGCACCTCGCCGGCCGGCAGTTCCTCTTTGCTGATACGGCCGTCCTTGTCGGCATCCCACAGGCCGATCGCCGTGCTCCATGACTCCATCGCCACCCGGGCCTCGGTATCGCCACCGGGCGACCAGGTGCAGACGAACAGCTTGTCGTCGGACTGGGCCGGCGTGGTGTTGACGATCCGCGCGAAACCGTCCTTGGTCCAAAGCTGGCGCCCCGAGTCCGGATCGTAGCCCACCAGTTGCAGCGCTCCCGCCATCACGATCTGTTTGCGCCCGTCGACCTCAATCACCACCGGCGTGGCATAGCTGCGGGTGAAACCTTCGCGAGGAGTCTGCCAGACCGTCTCGCCGGTGTCAGCGCGCACGGCCAGCAGGTAGCTGTCGATGTCGTGGTCTTCGCAGAGGATCAGCTTGTCGCCGACCAGGATCGGCGAGCTCGATGAGCCGAACTCGTCGCGAAACGGTCCTAGCGGCCGGTTCCAAACTGGTGTGCCGTCGACTGTGTAGCAAACCAGGCCATAGCTGCCAAAGAAGGCAAACACCCGACGGCCGTCGCAGGCCACGCTGGCGCTGGCGGGGCAGCCTTCGGCGTGGACCTTTTCCAACTTCTCGACTCGCGTGGTCTGGGTCCACAGCACCTTGCCGCTCGTGCGGTCCAGACAGAGGGTCTGCAGGTCGTGGTCGTCTTGGGCGGTAAGGAATATCCGATCGTCGACCACCAGGGGCGTCGAGTGTCCCTTGGCCAGCGGCGTCTTCCACGCCAGGTGTGCGTCGTCGAGCTCGCTGGGTAGCGGTTCGGCATCGGCAGCGGCCCGACCGTGGTCCTGGCGAAAGTAGCGCACGGACTGCGCGGCGAGCGGGGCAGCGCTCGCGAAAATCACGACCGCGACCACAGCGGGTATCAGGCCGAGCTTCATCGGGATGGTAACTCCGCGGGGCGACGAGGCGAATTGAAGAATTATCCGCAGGGCACCGAGGTCACAGACCTCGGCTACAGAGTGCAGGTCCAGCGTTAAGTCGGCGTTACTGAACGCTCAGGTTCTGCTGGGCGTTGATCAGCGAATCTGGAATCGGAGGCAGGCCCAAGAGCTTGAGCGCCAGGTTGCCGCCGTCGCCGTTGCGAATCGGCTGACCGTCGGTGGCGGTGTAGTCGGGGCGGCCGGTCTGTGGGTTCACTCGGCTGGACGAGTTCAGCTCGTACAGGTCCTTGTGCCCGACGCCTGCGCCCCAAACCAGAAACGGGATGGTGTAGTTGAGCGGGTTGCTGTTGTACCCGTGGTCCAGGCCGGTGCCGCCGTGGTCGGCCGAAAGGATGATCGCGGTTTTGCCTCTCAAGCGTTCGTCGTTGGCGATCAGCTCCAAGATTTGGGCCAGGTATCCGTCGACCGCTTTCACCGCCGCCTTGTACTCCGGGCTGCCCCAGGTGTGGGCATGGCCGGCGGTGTCCGCATCGTGGAAGTGCAGGAAGGTGTAGTTGAAGGGATTGGCCTTCATCTCGGCCAGGTAGCGCTCCATGAGCTTGACGGAGTCGCCGGTGATGACCGACAGGTCGATCTTGTCGCGGCCGTTGTCCGGCCCGGTCGTGTCGGGCGCGCCCATTTTCTCGTCATAGGTCTGATCGTAGAGCCGGAACTTGCCTTTGGAGGCAAACATGGCCGTGCGCAGGCCGTTGTCGTGCGCGACGTCGAACGTGCTCTTCACGTAATCGTGCCGATTGCCGTGGATCGTCTTGTCGCCGGGGTCGGTATTGACCGTCCAGAGGTGTCCGGCGATCGCCACGGCCGCGCCTGTCTTGTCCTTCACCGGGCGGCCCGTGACCATCGAAGTGTGGTTGGGCAACGTGATGGTGTAGTCAAAGTCGGTGCGGGCATTGTGCGTGCCCGCTCCCTCGGCCTCCAACCGCTTGAAGCTCGGCAGCTCGCCCTCTTTTTGCAAGGCCTCGAGCCAACTGGAGCCCAGCCCGTCGACGCTGATGTGGATCACGTACTGGGCCGGGGCATCGGCCGCGCGCACGAATTGCGGCACAATGAGACCCAGGGCAAATACCGGCAACCACGAAACACGCTCGCAACTCATTCGCAACCTCTCACGACAAAAAAGTTAGTCGATGTACTAATTACTTAAGCGACCAGGCGTAGGCCGCCACACTCACACGTTCTTGGGCACGGCCCAGTGACCGTCTCGATACTTGCGGCGGACCAGGGCGGCAGCGTCCGGGTTGTTGGTGACGCGCTCGCTGTCGGGATCGAACTCAAGCGTGCCGGCCGTGCGGCAGGCAATATTGCCCAGGTGGCACAGCGTGGCGGGCAAGTGGTTGATCGCGACGTCGGCATTTGGCTTCTGGCCGCTCTTGATGCAGTCCATGAAGTTCTGATGGTGGGCCGGCAGGTTCGGCTCGCCGTCGGTGACCTCTTCGATCAGCTTGTTGCGCGGGCCAAAGATCTTGTAGCCCCCCTTCTTTCCCAACAGCATCATGCCGTTCGTGCCGTAGTAGGCGTCGCCATTCTCAAAGCCTTCCTGGACGTAGGGGCTCCAGATACGCTGCTCGAAAATGAGCTGCCGCTTGTGCGGAAACTTCTCGGTCGGCGCATATTCGAACACGACGTACTGGGTGTCGGCGTGCTGCTGGTCGTCGTCGAAGAAGTACTTGCCGCCAATGGCCGAGACCTTGGTCGGATGCGTCTCGACCCCCAGCCCCCAGACGGCCAAGTCAATGTCGTGCACGCCGTCGTTGCCCATGTCGCCGCAGCCGAAGTTGTACCACCAGCGCCAGACACCCGGCAGCAGGTTCGACTGATACGGCGCCATCGCGGCCGGACCAACCCAGAGGTCGTAGTCCAACGTGGAGGGCGGCTCGCTGGGTTGTGCGTGACCGATCGAGCCGCGCTTCTGGCTGTTCCAGGCCTTGGAGACCAGGATGTCGCCGATCACGCCGGAGCGGAGCTTTTCCATGGCGGCCTGCACGTGCGCGGTGCTGCGGCTTTGGGTGCCGACCTGCACCACGCGGTTGTTTCGCCGCGCTGCCTCGATCATCAGCCGGCCTTCGCGAATGTTGTGCGAGCAAGGCTTCTCCACGTACACATGCTTGCCGGCGTCGCAGGCCAGGATCGTGGCCGGTGCGTGCCAGTGGTCGGGCGTGGCGATCCAGACCGCGTCGACGCTCTTGTCATCAAAGACCTGCCGCATGTCCTTGACACTCTTGGGCGTGCCGCCGCCAAGTTTCTCGACCGTCTCGGCCGCCGCGGCCAGTCGCTTTTCATCGACGTCGCAGACGTAGGCCAATTGCACCGCACGATTGGCCGAGAGCAGCCGCAGATGGTTGCTCCCCATGCCGCCGGGGCCGATCACGGCCACGACCAATCGCTCGTTGGCCGCCTGGGCCCGCGCGGCAGTCGACAGAGCCAAGGTGGCGGCCGCGGTCGCCTGGCCGCTGCGCTTCAAGAACTCACGACGGTCGGTGGTATTCATGGCAGGCCTCGTGGGGGTGGGAGGGAATTCCGTTTCAATAGGGCGGGAGCAAAGCTTCTTGGCAGCTTGATTCCAGTTGGTCTATCTTAGTTGGCCGGTGCGAGCAGGTATTGCTTCATGAACTGGATCGTGGCAAAAAACTGGTAGTCCATGTTCTTTTTCTTGGCGAAACCGTGACCCTCATCGGCCGCCATCAGGTACCAGACCGGGGTCTGGTTCTTGCGCGCGGTGGCCGTGATCTGCTCGCTTTCAGACAGCGGCACCCGGGGGTCGTTCTTGCCCTGCACCACAAACAAGGGCTTGGTGATCTTGTCGGCGTGGTTGAGCGGGGCGATCTTCTCCAGAAACTCGCGCATCTTGGGGTCGCGCTCGTCGCCGTACTCCACGCGGCGCAGGTCGCGGCGATAGCCTTCGGTCCGTTCCAGAAAGGTCACCAGGTTGGAGATGCCCACGACGTCCAGGGCGCAACGAATCCGGTCGGCATAGCGTGTGGCCACGGCCAGGGTCATGTGACCGCCGTAGCTGCCGCCAGTGACCATCACGCGATCGGAGTCCAGGTCGTCACGCGTTTTGAGCCAGTCGAACAGCGCCTCGATGTCGCGATAGGTCCCCTCGCGGAGAAAGCCGTTGTCCAATTGCAAGAACGACTTGCCATAGCCGCTCGACCCGCGGACGTTGGGCGTGATGATGGCCACTCCTAGCTCGTTCAAGAGGTAGTTGTTGCGGGCCAGAAAAATCGGCCGCGATTGCCCCTCGGGGCCGCCGTGGATCACGATCAATACGGGCCGCTTGCCGCTAAACTTCTTCGGTGGGTTGTAAAGAAAGCCAGAGATCTGGCGGTCGTCGAACGATTTCCAGTGAACGAGCTTCGGTTCGCTGAAGGTCGCGGCGTTTAGACCGCCGGTTTCGCTAAACGTCCAGCGGTCGACCTTGCCGCTGCTCACGTCCAGCGAGTACACGTCGGCCGGCGAACGGGCCGAGCTGACCACAAACCCCAGGTCGCGACCGTTCTCGTGCCACTGCACGCCGCCGATCACGCCGGCCGGCAGCTCGGGCACGGCCAGCTCCTTGCGGGTCGCGGTGTCCAGCAGGTGTAGCCGGCTGATGCCGTTCTCGTTGGTCACAAAGGCCAGCTTGCCGCCGTCGCGCGAGAGCCGAGCGGTCTCGACGTCCCAGGGAATCTCGCCCGAGAGGATGGTGAACTTTTTGCTGTCGAGGTCCAGATGCGCCAACCGCATGAACTCGCTGTCGCGGTCGGTCACCACATAGATGCCCTTGCCGTCGGGCGTGAAGGCGACCGGCTCGTAGGCGATTTTTTCGGCGCTTCCCTTGGGGGTAACTGCCGTCTTGGCGCCGGTGGCGGCGTCGATCAGCCAGACGTAAGTCTCGTTGATCGAGACGTACTCGACCGCCAACAGCCGTTTGTCGTCAGGCGACCAGTCGACCACGGTCCAGCCGCCGCCCGAGTTTTCGGCCACGAGCTTTTCGGTTTTCGGATCCAGCGGGTCGACGACGTAAAAGTCGACATCGTTCTTGGTGCGGCGCGTGGAACCGTAGGCGATGCGGTCGCCGGCGGTCGACCAGCGCGCGCCGGTGTTACGTGACTTGCCGTCGGTCAGCAGGTGTGCTTCGCCCGTGGTAGGGTCAAAGCGGTAGAACTGAAAGAACTCACTGCCACCGGTGTCCTTGGAGAGGACGAAGTAGTCGCCCGAGCGGGGTCGATACGAGGCCGAACCGACCCGGTCGGGAAAGAACGTGAGCTGCCGGCGGTCGGCCCCCGGCGCGGCGACCTGGTGCACCTGGTTGGTATCGGCAAAGCGGGTGGCGATCAACAGCTCGCGTTTGGTGGGATGCCAGTCCAGCAGGTCGGCCGAGCGAAATTCGGTATAGCGCCGCGCGCCGTCGGCCAAGGCCAGCGGAATCGGCGGCAGGCCTTCGACCGTCAGGTTGTCGCCCGCGGCAATCACAGTCGGCTCGTCGGCGGCCGCCGATTCGGCAACAAAAACCGGACATCCCAGCAGGCAGAATGCGGCAAGAAATCGGGCGCGGACCATGATGGAGCTCTCGTGACAGGGGGCAGGCAATTCAGGCGGGAGCGGACGCCGACGTTGAGCTTAAGGCCCCCGCAGGCCCGATGCAATGGTCGGACTTGTGACCGGCCCGCCATGGTGTGCGGCGGCCGTGCGGGGTCTATAATGACCTCACGAATGGCCAAGCTCGCCAACATCCGCCGGTCGACCTATTTGCCGCCCGGTTTTGAGACCGCCCCACGCCCGAAGGAACCTTGCCGATGAAGTGCCCCAACTTGTCGTCGCTTACCGCCCAGCGCCTGCCGCGCCGCGCCGTGCTGATCGCATGCGGATTGTGTTTGATTCTGGTTACGGCGGCCGCCGCCGACGAGCCGACGTTTAAGGCCGGTTTTGCCAAGCGCGATATCACGCCGCAGGGAGCCACGCCGATGTGGGGCTACGGGGCGCGGCACGCCATGCTCTCGCAGGGCGCCGTCGACCCGCTGATGGCCAAGGCGGTGGTGATCGAGGTCGGCGACACCCGGCTGGCGATCGTTGGCATGGACATCGGTCGCGGACCGACGGTGGCCATGATGGAGCAGATCCGCAAGGCGGTGGCCGAGAAGGCTGGCGTCGAACACGTCATGATCGCCGGTAGCCACTCGCACCATGGCCCGGTGATTGAGCTGACCGACCGCGAAGGTTTTGGCAAGGGCAAGTTCGACGACGCCGTGGCCTACACCAAGCGCCTGCCCGAGCTGTTAGTCGAGGCGATTGTCGAAGCAAAGAACAACGCAGTGCCGGCGCGGATCGGCGTGGCCAAGAAGGACCTGGAGCTCAACCGCAACCGCCACACCAAGCGGACGCCCAAGCCGACCGACCCGATGCTGGGCGTGATCCGCCTGGACGACGCGGCGGGCAAGCCGATCGCGGTGATCGCCAACTTCGCGGCCCATCCGGTGACGATGGACGAGAAGGTGCTGAAATTCTCGCCCGACTATCCCGGCTTTCTGCAAGCCAAGGTCGAAAGCGCGCTGGGCACCAACTGCGTGTTCATGCAAGGCGCTTCGGGTGACATGAGCCCCAACCGCGGCAACCTGGACACCAAGGGCTTTGGCGAGGCGCTGGGCGACCACGTCGTGGCGCTGGCTCAATCGGTGGAGACCAAGGCGCCCAAGAGCCCCTCGATCAAAGCCAAGGTCGACAAGTTCAAGTTCTCCAGCCGGGTCGACTTCAGCAACCCGATCCTGGTCGCCACATTCGAACGAGCCTTCTTTCCCGAGCTGGTCCGCAACTTTACCCAGGAATTCGTCGGCGGGATCGAGCCGGAAATGACCACCGTGCTGGTCAACGGCGAGCTGGCCCTGGTCGGCGGCTCGGGCGAGTTCTTCTCGAACCACTCCAACCGACTGAAGCAGCGGGCCTATGTCGACGACACGCTGTTCTTTGGCTATTGCAACGGTCACCACATGTACTTCCCCACGATCGAGGCGGCCAGCGAAGGGGGCTACGGCGGCGACCCCACGGTCTCGCCCGTCGAGATCGGCGCGGGCGAGCAGATGATGAATCAGGCCCTGGTCAACCTGTACGTGATGCTCGGCAAGTTCCCGGCGAAGGGGAATTAATGGGATTTTCGATTTTGGATTTCGGATTTTGGATTGGGTTTACTTCCGACCCTGGTGCCTAATCCCTGACCCCTTGTTTACTGATCACTGACCACCAGCCACTGACCACCTTCCTCCATGCTCCGCATCACTCGGCGTGAATACAAGGTCATGCTGGAGCATCGGTTGTTTATCAACCGCAAGCCGGCGGCGCGCGAGCTGAGTCATGAGTTGCACGCGATCGCGCGGCGGCTCAAGGGGGTCGCGTGTGACGGCCAATTCGACAAGAACAAGAAGCGCGACATCACATTTCTAGACACCCGCGACCTGACCATTCAGCTCAACGGGCTGTTGCTGCGGCAGCGCGTGAACCTGAATAAGGCCGGCACCGAGTACACCCTGAAGTGTCGCTCAGCAGATCGCTACCTGGCGGCCGGCGCCGACCTGCGGGCAGGCAAACGCTATCAGAGCTACGTCAAGTTCGAAGAAGACATCGGCGCGCCGTTCGTCTGCCGGTTCTCGCATTCCAATACGATCGTCGGCCCCGACCGCACGCCCCGCACGTTGGCCGATGCTGCTCGGCTGTTTCCGGCGTTGGGACAACTCGAGCGCGACGGCGAGGATTGCTCGGGCCAGTTGGCGCTGCGACCCGTCAGCTTGCAACGGGTTTATGAGCGGGTGCTGACCGGGCCAGTGCTGCGTTTCGGCAAGGCCAAGGCCGAGGTGGCCTTGATCATCTGGAGTGAGGGGCAGCGCGGTCGGCCGCTAGTGGCCGAGTTCTCGTTTCGCTACGAGGATGAGAAAGAGAAGTTTCCGCGGCCGGTCGCCCAGCGGGCACTGGACTTCTTTCGCGAGTTGCAGCGGCTGGACTACTGCCTGCCGCAGGGGCGAACCAAGACGCAGTGGATGTACGAGCCGCGGAGCTAACCCCTACCGTGAGAGGCCCAACACGGTCTGCGCCGAGAAGGTCCGCGGTCCGGCCAGCACACCCAATCGGCTTCCCTCCACCCAGACGCCGCCGGCGAAACGAAAGCGGCCCTGCGCCGCCCGCGTGAATGACTTGCGCAGGAGCTTTCGCAGTACCCGAGCGGGCGGCGCATCGAGTTCGACCGCATACAAGTCCAGCGCGTCGCCACCCGAGGTCGGCGAATCCGTGCCCAGCAGAAACAACTTGCCCTGGGCATCGGTGATCAGGTTAACTGCCTGATACGCGCCGAAAACGCCGTCGGGCTGCCAATTCTTGGTGTCGGCGCCGGCCGAGGTCCAGCGCAGACGATGCTCGAATCGCGTCTTGCTGTCGAAAAGGTCCTTGGCGGTCGACGCATAAAAGTCGATCGCCCGGCTGTCCCAGTTGGCGACCGCGAGCAGGAAGTCATCGGGCCGTTCGACCAAAGCGACGGCGCCGGCGGTTTGGTCCTTAGGCACGCCCAATCGCTCGATCGTCAGGTGCTCCAGTTGCCGCGGATCGCTCGGCAGCGCGACGTCCCAAAACTGAACCTGCGCGCGAAGCTTCTGTTGATTGTCCTCGACCCCGACGGCCAGCACGGTGCCGGCCATTTGAAACCCACCGGCGTGCCGCAGCGGCGGCGACTTGCCGTCGCTCGGCAACGTGTGAACGTGCAGCACCTTGCCGGCGCCGGCCAGATCCGCCGGAAACTCGACCGCGACCAGATAGGCGGTGGCCTGCGAGTCGTGCGAGATAAACGCCACGTGCCGCTTGCTCTCGGGATAGAACCGCAACTGCACTCCTTGCAGATGGCCCCCCTTGGGCAGCGAACCGACATTGGGGAAGGAGAACGCCAGCGGCTGCGCGCGGGTCGACAGTTTTTCGACCGCGCCCGGCACGTCTACCAGCGATGGACCGTCGGCAACGGCCGCATTGGCTAGCAAAATCGCCAGGCCGAACGAAGCGACGGCGGACTGGAAGAACGCCCGGATAGATCGACCTTCGGTGAACGGGGGACATTTCATTGGGTTAGTGCCGATCGCGTCGAAGTTTTCAAGGGGACGTCGTAGTATCGGACTCCGCTGGTATCACCCTCGGCACCGACCTGATCAGGCGGAATTAGCAGCTTGTCGCCAAACAGCTCGGCGGTGACGATCTCACCGTGCGGATTGGTCACGAGGAACTCGGCCGGGTGCACGAACACGATGGTGACGCCGTTCTCGCGGGAGCGCGACTGCACGATCGGGTCGTTTGACTTGGGACCGAACATGCCGCCCGAGGGACAAATCAGAAAGTCGGCGCCACGAGCGCAGAAACCCTGCACGATTCCAGGCTCAGTGCGGTCGGCGCAGATCATGATGCCGATCTTGCCGTAGGGCGTCTGCCAGACGCGCGACTCATTGCCCGGCGTGTTGCGGACCAGTTCGTGCTGGAGCTTCTGCTTGCGATACTTGCCGACCAGCGTGCCGTCAGGAGCCAGGAGCACAGCCGTGTTGTAGCGGGCCTCTCCATCGGCCTCGCACATGCCAGCGACCAGGTGGACGTCGAGTTCATCGGCCAGTCTGGCCAGTTTTTCAAAATACGCTCCGCCGGGGATCGGTTCGCCCAGGGCCCGGTAAGTTTCCAGGGGAATCGATTTGTCAGCGATGGCGTAACCATCGAGAAAACACTCGGTTGTGCAGACGATCTTGGCGCCGCCGGACGCCGCGGTCCGCACCATCGGTTCGAGGCGGTGGTAGTTGGCCTCTTTGTCGCCGCGAATCCACTTGAGCACGATGCCCGCGACGCGAACCGTGGCCGGCGTTTCATCCGCGCGAACCATCTGGGGGCGCGCCAAGCTGCACACCGCCAGGCTGCACGCGACCGCCAAACCGCGCAGCAACGCGCCGCAATGGCAACGCGCTGGTCTGGCGGTGCTGGCAGTGGGTTGCGAGGTTGGCACCAGGGCGCCCTTGGGTCGTTCAACGTGCAAATGGGTTCAAATCTCTGGCCGAGGCCAGGAATCCGGCGACGATTTGCCGGCGGGACCTATCGTAGCATCCAACGACAAGCGGACGAAATCGGCACGGTCCAACATCGGCCGGCGTCATGTGGGGTTTTACTTTGCCTGGCCCGCGGCGGCGGGCTACAATCTCACACGTGCGACCCGGGGCCCCCAACCGTATCGCCGGCCGTACCGATCACGTTCACGTCTCTTTAGGCAAGGGGTTGATCCATGCGTCGTATTTCTGTCGTGGCCCGTTTGGGTTCGTGCGTCGTGGCCGTGGCCGCCTTGTTGGCGACGGCGACCGCCCTGGCGGCCGATGCGCCGGTCCGCTGGAAGTTCAAGCCGGGCGAAACGCTCAACTATGTGCTGGAGCGCGGGACCGACGGCAAGATGAAGCTGTCCGGGTCCGAACTCGGCATCAAGGTGGGCATGTCGTTTGACACCACCTGGAAAGTCGCCTCGGTCGAAAGCGACGGCACCGGCAATATCGAGCAGACCATTGACCGCATCCAGATCAACATGGAGTCGCCGCTGGCGGGCACCGTCAAATACGACTCGGCCAACACGGCCGCAAAGCCGGCCGGTCCGATCTGGGCCATGATGGGTCCGGTGGTCGAGGGGATGCTCGGCCAGACGTTCAAAGTGAAGATTTCGCCGCGTGGCGAAGTCAGCGACATCCAATTGCCCCAGAAACTGGTGGACGGCTTTGAGGCTCAAAAGGTCAGTCAAAACCGCCAACAGGGCATGGGCAACACCTTCAACGAAAAAGGCATCAAGGAGCTGATCGCCAAGGCCGTGCTCCCGCTGCCCGAGACGACCGAAAAGGACGTGACCTGGACCCAGTCGTTCACCAATGCGATGCCGTTTGTCGGCGCCGAGACAGCCGAGACGACCTTCTCGTTCGCCGGCCACGAGACGCTCGACGGCAAGCCGGTGGCCAAGATCGAGGCCAAGACCGAGCTGATCTTTGAGCCGGCCGAGAATCCCCGGGCCGAGTTGGAGATCACCGAACAGGAGGCCAGCGCGACGTTTTATTTCGACGCTGCGGCCGGTCACCTGGTGAAGTCCAAAGGCACGCAAAAGTCCATCAAGGAAATCTCTGGCGGTCAGGAAATCACACAGGACTTTACGGAAACCAGCGTGATGTACCTGGGCAAGAGCCCCGTGAAACCGGCCGAAGCCGCCAAGGAACCGGCGAAAGCGGCCAAGTAGGTTTAATGGCATTCGCTCTCGCGCGGATCAACGGCCCGCGCGAGAGCTTTTGTAGTGCGCCGGCAACGCCGTAGGTCAGGCACCCCGTGCCTGACATGGAATTGCCGAGCGACGCGATTGTCAGGCACGGGGTGCCTGACCTACGTTTGGTTGTTCCGGCAGGCGACAGGCGCGAGATTCAATTCACTGGAACCCCCGCCTCGCGCACTTTTGCGCGGGGGCAAAACGAGAGTGCCCCGGGAGTCTTGCGACTCACGGGGCACTCCACTTGCCCCCACCCCCCAGGTGGGTTTCCTTGCTATTCTCTTTGCTTCACCTTGCACCCGCTGGGGGCGGGATCACGCTCAAGGCCAAGCGTCTGTTTTCTTTCTCGTTGTTACTTCTGGGCGACCGCTTGCGCTCCGTCGGCCATGAGCTTGGCGATCTCCTCCAGGAGCTTTGCCGCCTCGGGCGGGAAGGCCTCAGGCTCGGCGCTCCAGAAGTTGATCGTCGATGGCTTGCCCATGTAGGTCACGGGCACGTGCATGCTCGAACGGATGTCCTTATTGGCCATGCCTGTCATCACCGAACCGGTGGTGTTGGCCATGGTCTGATTGATGATCACCTTGTCGCCCGCCGCGTAATCGGCCAGGGCCTGCCCCTTGGCCTTCATCACGGTCGACTTGCTCTTCAGCGAGGTCTTCAGACCCAAGCGCTCTTGCAGCATCTTCAGCCGTAGCTTGTCGCCTTCGATACTGGTGATGCAGATCCGGTCCAACTGCGGCACCAGTTCGAAAATCTGGTAGCCGAAGCGCTCAAAGGTCTTGTCGCTGGTCATCGATCCGCGGGCCATGGCGGCCAGTTGATCGTCGACCTTAATGTTGCTGGCGTCGGCCAGGAACTCTTTAACCCGCAGGGCGCCGGCCGAAGCTGGCTGGGTCAAATCCTGGTCGGTCAGCGACATCTCGAACCAGCCGAACATCATCTCTTCCCAGGTCTGCTCGCCCCAGGAAACTTCCTTGCTCGGATCGGGATTGGCGTAGTTGTCGGCCGAGTTGTCGAAGTGGGCCACGCAGTACATCTTGGTCCCTTTCGGCAACTTCTTGGGCTCGGTCAGCTCATAGGTCGTCTGCCAGCCAAAGTCATACTTCGGCACCCACAGAATGGTTTCACGCTTGCCGTCCGGATAGATCAGGTCGTAGCGAAAATCCTTGCCGCGGACGTGCATGTGCGGCGAAACGGTCAACAACGTGGCGTTCTGGCGAAAGACAAATTCGCTCTCCACCTCGTAGTTCGAATCGCCGGCCGGAATCTTGAAAGTGAAATTGCCCGCATTCTGCACGGCGACTTCCTGCTTCACCAACTTGGGGTCGGCCCACTTGAAGCCCACGTAGCTGCGGTCTTTCTGTACCTTGCCGTTGGGCGTGTAGTGCATTTCAAACAACAGCTTCGAACCGGCCTGGATGTAGCGGGCCTTGGTGTCTTCCAAGACCTGCGGACGCAGACCCGGCGCGAAGGCGCCCAGCCAGTTGGTACGCAGCCGGCCGGCCTGACCCGAGGGACTCACGCCCGGCGGCACAAGATAGACGATGATGTGATGCACGACCGACGGATTGCCGGGAATGCACTGCATGGCCTTGACCCACTTGTCTTCGGTGAAGCCAGGGTCGACCACGAAGCGTTGATACTCGACGGTGCCCGTGGCCGGCACCTCGTAGCCCTCCTCGGGCATGTAGACGACGGTGTCGGGCTCGGGAATCAGCCAACCGTCGGCATACTGCTTCGGCTTCGGCAGGTCGGCCGGATTGCCCTCGGGGGCGCCGGCGGCGACCCACTTGTCGATCAGGGCGACGTCGGCATCGCTCAACCGCGCGTCGTTGGCAAAGTGACCAACCTTGGGGTCGGCGTGCCAGGGAGGCATGCGGCGATCGTCCACCACCTCGCGAATCATCTCGGCCCAACCCACTGCCTCGTCATACGAGGTCAACGAGAAGGGGCCGATCTGGCCGGAGCGATGACAAAACACGCAGTTGTCGTTGAAGATCTTGGCGATGTGCTTGGAATAGGTCACTTCGGCCGTCGCGTCCGGCGTGCGCAGCCGACCGATGCGGCAACCCTGGCTGGCGACCACGGCGGCCGTCACGGGCTTGCCCGCAAGCACCTCGGTCAAGGCATTGGCCAGGTCGCGAGCCTTGGGCTCCGAGCGTTGAAAGGCCACGCCTGCCTCTTGGAAGCCGTACTGGTCGTCGATCCGACCCCAATACTGCACCGTGCGATCCTTGTCGAGCAGGAACACTTCCGGGGTGCGGACCGCGCCGAACAGGTCGGCGATCGTGTTGCCCGCATCTTTCAGCAGCGGAAAGGTCAGACCGTGCTCCTTGGCATAGTGGGCCATTTCGGCAATCGAATCCTGCTGATTCGAGACGACGCCGACAAAGGCCACGCCCTGATCTTTGAACTCGGCGGCAAGCTCAACCAGCCGCGGGGCATAGAGCTTGGCCAGCGGACACTGGGTGCCCAGGAAGGCGACGACCACGGCTTTGTTGCCCGAGTAGTCGGCCAGCGACACCGGCTTGCCCTGGAAATCTTGTGCCGAGAAGGCGTCGATCTTCTTGCCAATCGGCGACGGCTCAGCCGCGACGACGGGACCACAGATCAACGCGGCCGCCAATGCGACCATCGAAAGCACGGTCTTGCCCATTTGTTCTTCCTCCACGTGCGAAGTGCGTTGTTTCGCGTTTCGGATCCAATTTGTGAAGTACGCCGTTTGTGAAGTACGCAGTAGTTTGTCGTCCCTGCCCAGGGACGGTGAACGACCGCTAAGCCGCGGGCGGCTCCAGCGTTTCGTCGGTCGTGTCGCTCCAGTCCGGCAACCCGGCTACGCCCAAGTAGCTGAGATATGCCCGAACCAGTTCCTCGGCAACCTGCTCGCTGGTCAGGCTGAGCTTGGTGCGTTGTACGTTGTCGAAAAGTGCCGCCATGTCGAGCGTGTCGAACGCCATCCGCAGTCCAAAGTCGACCGCCAGCACGGGATCGGGATGGCGAATCTCATGGCGCCTGGCCATCAACAAGCGAATCAGCCGCTCGGAGATCTCACGGCCCACGCGGCAGCCCCGCTCAGAAAACGAACTATCGGTGCTGCCCCGCACCATGAAGGCGCGAATCAGACCTTTTTTCTGCTGATAAACGTGCACGACAAACGGCAGGGCCGATTGCAGGATCTCGGCGATCGTGGCCCCTTCCCAGCGGGCCGGGTCGAGCGCGGCCTCGGTCGTGGCGATGGCCTGCTCGCAGAACCGCTCGTGCAGCACGACCAAGAGCGAGTCCTTGTCGTTGAAGCGGGCGTACATCGCGCCAACCGAAGAGTTGGCCCGCCGCACAATCTCGGACACCGTGGCGTTGTCAAAGCCCTTCTCGCTGACGACCTCTTCGGCCGCATCGAGCAGCCGCTCGAGCGTCTCCTGACTGCGGGCCTGATGCACGGGCCGCACCCATTCAACTTGGGTAAACGCCTGGGTCACGCGAGAAGACTCCCAATACCGCGAATACGAATACCGCTAGAACGCCGGCCGAGAAAGGAAACAAGAATCCGTATTCTGAATGGCCCGGTTTCCAGCGGGAAACAGGCAATTGAATCAGAATTCTCATTCTCTTTATATCGACGGGGGGGTGCCCTGTCAAGAAAGAAAACGGTCGGGGACCTGGGAAAAGGCGTCGGAGGGTGGCTTAAGGTGAACCGGCAGTGTCGGCTAAGCCGCCAGCGTTCGGCCAATTCTGCGGCCGGCGGAAGCGTTCGCGCCGCCAATCCAAAATCCGCAATCGAAAATCAAAAATCCCCGGTCCCTGGCCCCTCGTCCCTTTTTCCCTCTCACTTCTTCCGGCGCTCGCGTTCGTAGCGCACTCGGCAGCCGATCGCGGGGGCCTCTGCCGTGTCCGGTTGCTTGCCGGCCAAAGTTGCTTCGACTGCCGGAACCAGGAAGTTGGCCTTCACGGCGTCGGCCTGGCTACTGTCGTCCATGCCGCCCATGAAGACCACCTTGCGGTCGCGGTTGAGGACGAAGAACTCCGGCGTGAAGTTGGCGCCAAAGGCCCGGCCGATCTTTTGCGTGTCGTCGTAGAGGTACGGAAAGTCAAAGCCCTTGGCTTCGGCCCGCTCACGCATCTTGGGCAATTGATCCTCAGCGATCTTGTTGACGTTGATCGCCACCAGCCCGACCTTGCCCTTGGGTCCGGCAAACCTTTTTGAGAAGCCCAAAACCCGATCTTCATAGTCCGTGGCCACCGGGCAGCTATTGCAGGTGAACACCACGACCACGACCTCCTTGTCGGCCAGGTCTGAGAGCGAATGCCGCTTGCCGTCGACACCCTCCAACTCTTTCCAGGCCGGCGCGTCGTCGCCAATCGAAAGCACCTCGTTGTATTTGCCGGCTTCGGCCAGCGCCAGGCCGTTCATCAGGATGACGAGCGAGAAAATCATGCGATGCATGGCTGGTTCCCATTCCCAAAGATTCCGCGACGACTATGGCCGTCAAATATAGGTCCGACCGATTGTCTCTCGCAAGGTTTCGCTCCCGCGTGCAGCCACCCGCGATATGCGCAGTCGCGCAGCACGATTGGAGTATTTCCGTCTTGTGTTGTCCAACCGATCGCCTACTATCAGCGGCGGCAGAGAAGACGGCGCACTCGACACACGCTTTGTCCCCCCAGGTGTCCTATGCGCGAAGTCGAACGGATCGCACGACAGCTCCAAAAAACGTTTGAAGGCAAGGCCTGGCACGGTCCCGCCGTGATCGAGGCCCTGGACGGAGTGACGGCCGAAATGGCCGCAGCCCCCGGGCCAGGCGGAACCCACGGCATCTGGCAGATTGTCCAGCACATGGACATCTGGCAGGACGCGGTCGGCCGCTGGTTGGCCGGCGATACCTTGCGCCCCAAGGATGAAGAATCCTGGCCGGACATTACCGATACCAGTGAAGCTGCCTGGCGAAAAACGATCGCCAGCCTGCGCGCCAGCTACGAACGCCTGCGGGCCGAGGTGCCCAAGCTGCACGACGCGCGGCTCAGCGACCCCGTGTTCGATAATATGCCCAGCATCTACAGCACGCTGCATGGTGTGATCCATCACAACTTGTATCACGCCGGGCAGATTGCTTTGTTGAAGAAGGCCGGCGGCGGGGGAGCTTAGGGCGTTGTCAGGCAAATGCCTGACCTCCCCTCGCGACGATGCTCTGTTTGGTTGGGACGGGGCGGGCGGTTACAATTGCCGGCGGTCCTGCCTTCGGCCCCAAGCCCGCTCGCCTCCGGCCCGTAGTGCATTTAGCCTCATGCATCGAACCTCGCCGCCGCACGCCTTTGCCTTCCTCAATGCCCGCGAGCGCGAAGGCCTGACGGTCGTCAGCCGCCGCAGCGTGCTGAAGGCTAGCCTGGCGGGCATCGGCGGCCTGTCGCTGCCCGGGCTACTGCGAGCGCGTGAGGTCGCGGCCGCCAGCGGTCAGCCCGTGACGCGGCAAAAGAGCGTAATCCTGCTGTGGATGACGGGCGGCCCAAGCCACATCGACACGTGGGACCCCAAGCCCGACGCTCCGCGCGAGGTCCGCGGCCCGTTTGGCACGATCGCAACCGCCTTGCCGGGCGTGCGAATCTGTGAGTACTTGCCGAAGCAAGCTGCGATGATGGACAAGCTAACCATCATCCGCTCGGTCGATGCGCGCCATAGCAATCACGAGCCCAACCAGGTCTTTCAGACCGCCAATCTGGCAGCCGAGCCCCGCATCAATCCCGAGGCCGACAAATTTCCGGCCATCGCCAGCATCGTGGCGCGGCATCGCGGCGACGCCAACCCGGCCATGCCGCCCAGCGTGGTGCTCAACATGCAGTCGCGTTCGCACGTGGCCTGGGGCGGATACCTTGGCAAGCAATACGACCCATTTCAAGGTCATCAGGCCGCCGGCCTGTTTCAAATGCCGCGCGGCTTGGACCACGACCGCCTGAGCACGCGGCAGTCGCTCGCCCGGCAGTTCGACCGCTTACGCCGCGACCTGGACCTGTCGGGCTCGATGTCGGCGATGGACCGCTTTGAGCAGCAGGCGATCGACATTGTCGCGGGGCGCAAGGCGCAGCAAGTCTTTGACCTCGAGCAAGAGCCGCTGGCTACACGCGAACGGTACGGCGAACACAAGTGGTGCCAACAGGCGCTGCTCGCGCGGCGGCTGGTCGAGGCCGGAGTGAGCTTTGTCACGATCGACCTTTCGAACCATCCCTCCAGCGGCACGTGGGACACGCACGGCGACAACATCCCGCCCTATGGCGGCATCTGGAATGGTCTGCGGCCGCTGTTGCCGGTCTTCGATCACCTGCTGACCACACTGGTCAGCGATCTCGGCGAACGAGGTCTGTTGGATGACGTGCTGGTGATCGCGATGGGTGAGTTCGGCCGCACGCCGAAGATCGGCACCCAGGGGAGCAGCGATGGTCGCGATCACTGGCCGGTGGTGATGTCGCTGACGATGGCCGGCGGCGGCATGCGTCACGGCCAGGTGATTGGCGCCACCGAGCGTGACGGCGGCCAAATTCTACATCGCCCGGTCACGCCCGGCGACCTGGCAGCCACGATCTATCACCACGTAGGCGTGCCGCTGGACGGCACCTACGACGACGCGCGCGGGCGGCCGCGATACTATGTCGAGCACGGCGAGCCGATTCGCGAGCTCGTGTGAAGGTGCGTCGATCTTCCGGAACTTCACTCAATCGCCGGAGCCGGCCGTGCGGCGACGCCGGGCAGAGATGAACGAGCCGATGCACAGGCCGACGTAGATCAGGCAGACCAGCGACATCAGTAGGGTCAGACGCACGGGCCGACTGATGGTCAGGTCATCGCTGGCGGCCAGGCCGAGCTTCATGATTCCGCGACCGCCGGCCATCAGAAACCCGATCAGTCCGACCGCGGCGGCGGCGTGCATTGCGTGTTTGCGCACCCCAGGCTTATGCGCCACGATGCCCAACACAATCAGCACAGCGCCGAAGCCGGCCGGGATCAATGCCGTGGGGCTGGGCGAATCGGACGCCGAACCGAAATAGCCGAACAGTCCCAGGGCCACCAGGATCACGCCCACGCCGATCGTAATGTGATGCACGATTTCGTCTCCTGAACAACCGCGTGAGAGAGAGGGCCGCCAACCGCTATTCGCCAGGCGCCAAGCTAGCCCCGCTGCGGTTTTCTGTCGAGAGCAGTCGCGTCTGGGACGGCATCAACGCCAGGACCGGCGTCCCTCGTTGACTTCGCCGCGCTACTGGCTACTCTGGGGTCTGAATTGGTCGCGACGGCACGCCAGCTTGAGCTTGTGCCGCGTCGGACGCTCCGCTGAACTGATTCGAACTCCCACGAGAAACTTTCCTGATGAAAGCTGTCGCTGTTATCCCGGGCAAAGCCAATAGCGTGCATCTGGCCGAGCTGGCCAAACCCCGGCTCGAAGAGGTGCCCGGCGGACGCGGCGTGCTGGTGAAGGTTCTGAAAATCGGCGTCGATGCCACCGACCGCGAAATTAACGAGGCCAAGTACGGCGCTGCCCCGCCGGGCTATGACTACCTGGTGCTCGGTCACGAATCGTTCGGCGTGGTCGAAGCAGTTGGTCCGGCCGTCACCCACGTGCGACCCGGCGACTTTGTGACCGCCACGGTGCGGCGGCCAGGGGGATCGATCTATGATCAGATCGGCACCTCGGACATGACCAGCGAGGAAGTCTACTACGAGCGGGGCATCAACCTGCTGCACGGTTTCCTCACCGAGCACTACGTCGACGACGCCGAATTCATCGTCAAGATGCCGCAGGGGCTCAAGCACCTGCACGTGCTGGCCGAGCCGATGAGCTGCGCCACCAAGGCCGTGCAGCAAGCGTTTGAGGTGCAGCGCCGACTGCGCGTCTGGCGCCCCCGCGTGGCCTATGTGATGGGCGCCGGACAGATCGGCCTGTTGAGCACGCTGGCCCTGCGACTGCGCGGGCTAGAGGTTTACACGCTGGCCCGGGGGCAGGCACCGTCGCTGAAAAGCGAGATCGTCGAGGCCATGGGCGCGCACTACGTCAGTACGGCCCAGATGGAGCTGGCTGAACTTCCCAAGCGCGTGGGCAAGGCCGACCTGATCGTCGACGCCACGGGCTCGAGTGCCATCGCCTTTGGCTGCATGCAGCTCTTGGGGAACAACGGCGTGCTGGTCTGGACCAGCGTCACCGGTGGCTTGCAGCACGTCGAGGTCCCTTCGGACAAGGTGAATCTCGACTGGGTGCTTGGCAATAAACTGCTGTTGGGCTCGGTCAACGCCAACCGCGAGCACTTTGAGATGGGCATCAAGGACATGGCGCTGGGCGAGGTGATGTACCCCGGCGTGATCCAGCGAATTCTCACCACGCCGATTCGCGGCATCGAAAACTATCAGCAAATGATGAACGCCCTGGTCGACGATCCGACCGCCCTGAAAGTCTATGTCGAGGTGGCTGAGGGGTAAGAGAGAGAGAAATCAAACGTCGAAGGTTGACCGTGAACTGCACCCTGCCCTGCTGGAGACACTTTCATGCGCTACAAACCTTGCTTCGTTGGACTTTTGCTGATCTGGGCGGTAGCAGCCGCCGCGAATCTGCCGGCCGCCGAGCCGACCTTGCGCGTGATGAGCTTCAATATCCGCTACTCAAGCGCGCCCGACGGCGAAAACTCCTGGGACAAGCGCAAGGAGCTCCTCCTCGACGTCATCCGCAAGGCCGACCCTGACCTGCTGGGCACTCAGGAGGTGCTGGCCGGGCAGTTTGATTTTCTCGGCAAGCAACTGGAAGGTTACACCGCCGTGGGCGTCGGCCGCGACGACGGGGTGCGCAAGGGAGAGTTCTCCGCCCTGCTCTTCAAGACCGACCGCTTCGAAGCCGCCGAGACCGGCACGTTCTGGCTCAGCGAGACTCCCGACGTGGCCGGCAGCAAGAGCTGGGACAGCTCGCTACCGCGCGTGGCCACCTGGGCGCGGCTGCGCGACCAGGCGGTCAAAGGGCGGGAGCTGCTCTTCGTCAACACGCATTGGGACCATCGCGGCAAACAGGCCCGGGTCGAAGCCGGACGGATCATTCGCGCCTGGATCAGCAAGCATGCCGGCAAAGCCAGCGTGGTGGTCACTGGCGACCTGAACGTGCATGACGACAACGAAGGCTTTCTGGCCATGGTCGCCGAAGACGGCAAGCCCCGCCTGCTGGACGTCTATCGATTGGCACACGAAAAGCCGCGCAACGACGAGGCCACTTTCCACGGCTTTAACGGTGAGAAACAGGGGCAACGGATAGATTTTATTCTCGCCTCGCCAGACCTGACCGTGAGCGAAGCCCAGATCGTGCGCACGCAGCGCGACGGTCGCTACCCTTCGGACCATTACCCGGTGACCGCCGTGCTGGAGTATGCGGCAAAGGGCGCCAAGTAGGCGGGATTGCACCTATTGCGCCGACTTGCCATTGCCATTCGTCTCAGCATCTAACAGCTTTTGCACGCCGCGCAGTCCGTAGCCTAACCAGGCGTGCTCCAAACCGTTGCGGGCCTGCTTTTGCAAGGTCTCTAGCGCATGCCGCTTGGCTTCTAGCGCCGGCCGGTTGCCGGGTTCGCGAGCAAGCGCCGCGTCGGCCAGCCGCAGACCGCGCACCGCGTCGCCGCTGTCAGTGACCTCGCGCGAACGCGCGGCGACCTTCTCCGGTCCGCCGGCCAGCTCGACCAGGTCGGCATCGCCCACGTTCGGGCTTTCGCCATACATCGTGGCCGGGTTCCGATCGAACCAACCCACGTAGCCGTCGTAGATGCCCCGCACGCTCCACGACACCTTGCCGTAGGTCTCGCCGATGTCGAGCTCTGGGGGCAGTTTGATCTCGCGCATCAGGGTGAAGACGTCCTTGCCTTCGTTCATTCCCTGCACGACCTTGTCATGCACATATTGGATGGCGTCGCGGTACTTGATCAACTGTTTGACCACGTTCTCACGGCCGATGATCGGCAGCCCGTGGCTCGGCAGCACGATGTCCGGGTTCAACGCCAGCACCTTGTTGATTGACTCGACGTAGTCCAGCGCCCAGCGGGGTTGCGTGCCGCGGAGCGTGTAAATGTTAGGAAACGAATCGTAGACGTTATCGCCGACAAAGGCGGCCTTGTATTTCGGCACCCACACGGTCAGGGCGTCGGGGGTCTCGCCGGGGGTGTGCAAGACCTCGAACTTCACATCGCCGACCTCGAAGTCATAGCGATCGGCAAAAGTCTCGGTCGGCACGACCTTGCCCTTGGGGTTTCTCGACAGCTCGCCCAACCGCTTTTCGTCAAAGTTGAACTGGGCGGCGTTATTGCGAACAAAATAGGGCCCCAGCCGATCCTGATAGGCAGTCAGCTTGGGAAACTCCCGCTGTGTGATGATCTTGGTGTCTGCCTGCTTCCAGAGGTGCACACCGCCGGTGTGGTCGCCGTGGCCGTGGGTCAAAATGATGTAGCGAATCGGCGCATCGCTGACTTTTCTCAGCAGCTCGTAGTGCTGCGGCGCCCGATTTGCGCTCGACGTGTCGATGATCACGTTGCCACCCGGCGTCACGACCATGAAAGTGTTGGCAAAGCCGATGCCCTGGTAAATGGCGTCGTTGACCTTGAGCGCCTCGGTCTGGTCGGCGCCGATCCGGGCAAAGTCCGCGATACTCCCCTGCACCTGGCCGAACGGCGCCTGGGCCTTCGCACTTGCCGCAGCCAACGCGCTAACGGCTGAAATCCAAACGATGCTGCGCAACCAACCCATGATGTGCTCCCTGCCGTGATCTGTCGTGCGACGTGAACCGCCGCGGAAATGTGCCGCCCGAGGATCGCTCCTCAAGTGGCGAGTTGACATTGTGCCCGCCCCGGCCGGAGGATGCAATCGAGACCTCGCCCGGGCCGATCGGGTACAATCAGACCCGTTCCCTGGCTCGCCTGACACACATTGAGCATAGCACCGCCGAGATTTCCCGCATGCGTCTCATTTCGTCCTCGTTTCTGTGGACCGTCCAGCTGCTACTGCTGGCCTGCCCGACGGTTCAAGCCGAATCTGCGCCGCTGGTCGTCGAGACCATCGCTGGCAATGGCCAGAGCGGCGACCTGCCGGCCGAGGGCGGAGCGGCACTGGCGGTTCCGGTCGATCAGCCCTTCGGCGTTGAGCTGGGCCCCGACGGCGCGCTGTACATCACCTCGGTCGGGCAGCATCGCGTGCTGCGGCTAGACCGTGCGACGGGCAAGGTCACCAGCGTCGCCGGCAACGGCACTAAGGGTTACTCGGGCGATGGCCAGGCGGCCACGGCGGCCCAGTTAAACGAGCCTTACGAGGTTCGCTTCGACCGCGACGGCAACATGTTCTTTGTCGAAATGCAGAACCACCTGGTTCGCCGGGTGGATGCCGGCAGCGGCAAAATCACGACCGTGGCAGGCACCGGCGCGCCCGGCTTTGCCGGTGATGGCGGACCGGCGATCAAGGCGCAGCTTCGCCAGCCGCACTCGATCGCTTTTGACGACCGCGGACAGCTCTACGTTGCTGACATCGGCAATCACCGCATTCGCCAGATCGACCTCATGGCGGGCACCATTCGCACCATCGCCGGCAATGGGCAACGTGAGCTGCCTGTAGACGGTCAGAAGTCGGCGGGTCAAGCGATGGCCGGTCCGCGGGCGTTGGCAGTCACGGGGCGCACGCTCTGGGTAGCGCTCCGCGAAGGACACAGCGTGTGGCGCATCGACCTGGACACGCTTCTCACGCGTCACGTCTCGGGCACGGGCAAGAGCGGGTACTCGGGCGACGGCGGACCCGCGACGGCCGCGACCTACAACGGGCCGAAAGGTCTGGTCGCCACCAGCAACGGCATGCTGTACGTCGTCGATACTGAGAATCAGGTCATTCGCCGCATCGACACCGCGCACGACCGGGTCGAAACGATTGCCGGCAGCGGGCCCGGCGCCCGCGGTTTCGCCGGCGAGAAGTCCGCGGCACTCTCGGCGAAGTTCGATCGACCGCACGGCATCGGTATCTCGCCAACCGGCGAGCTGTTCATCGGCGACACGAACAACCATCGGGTGCGGGTATTAAGACCGTGATTGAATTCTGTAGCTGGGGTCTGTGACCCCGGTGACCTGCCGCTCGCCGCGCGACCGCCATTGAATAAGCCCGAAGCGCGTGCCGACGCGACGTCGCTCGGACTGCACCGGGCTCACAGAGCCCGGCTACAGAAGAGTAAGAAACAGCAACTGCTACTTCTGTTCGACCCGATACAGGTGCGTCTTCGTGCGAATGTACAGCGCCTTGCCGTAAATCGCTGGCGAGGCCATGCAACCGTCGTCGAGCTGGTTGGTCGCCAATAGCTCATAGGTCGGCTGGGCTGCGACGACGAACGATGCTCCGTCCTGGTTGCAATAATAGATCCGCCCTTCGGCACTGACTGGCGACGAGGTGAAGTCCCCCTTCAGCCGCTTCTGCCAGACCGCTTTGCCGGTCATTGCATCGAGACAGGTGGCGATGCCCGCGTCGCTGACCATGTAGATATTGTCGCCGATCAGCAACTGCGACGAACGGGTCGGCGCTCCCTGGCTGCACTTCCAATCGACGTGGCTCTGAGTGACGTCGCCCGAGCCGCCGGTCTTGAGCGCGAACAGCTTGAAGCCACCCGCGGCCGTGTTGAGATAAATGCGGCCGTGCCCCACCAGCGGTCGCGAAGAGGCATTCATGCCGCCGTGACGCACGCGCCACAGTTCGTCGCCCGTGGCCGGGTCATAGGCGATCGTGTCGCCGGCGCTGGGATATACCAGCTCCTGGCGACCGTTGACCTCAATCAGACGCGCCGTGCAGTACGCCTTCTTAATGTCGCCGTCGTCGGAGCCATAGTCAATGTTGCGGTCTTTCTTCCAGACGGTCTTGCCGGTGTGCTTGTCGAACGCAATGACGTATTGAAAGTCAAATCCATCGAGGGCCACGATCAACAGGTCGCCGACCAGGATTGGCGACGCACCAGGGCCGCGGAAATGGTCGCACTCCAGGTCGGTCCGCGACCACAACGTCTTGCCGGTGGCCGTGTCGATGCAGGCGGTGCCGGGACTGCCGAAGTGGACATAGAGCCGGCCGGCCTCGGTGGTCGGCGTGCAGCTGGCGTAACTATTGAACGCGTGGCAAAACTGCGGCTGCGCGATTTCAAAAACCAGCAGGTCTTGCACGACCTTGCCACTCTCGCGGTGCACGCACACCGCGTACAGCTTCGACCCACTCTCGGTCGCGGTGGTCATCCAGATCTGGTCGCCCCAGATCACGGGCGAACTCCAGGCCTTGCCGTGGATGGGGGTCTTCCAGCCGATGTTCTCGCTCTCGGACCAGGTGACCGGCAAGCCCGTGGCGGTCGACATGCCGTCGCCCGACGGCCCCCGAAACTCCGGCCAGTTCTCGGCGGCCGCCAAGGGCCCGGTGACCGCCGCAATTGCCAGCCCGAGCAGACTAATTAATCGCGTTCCCAACTCCACATCCTCCGAACTTGGCCAATTGTGACCCGTACATTCTACCTGCTTTCACGGACGGATGAAGCCGCCGGGCCGTCTGGTCAAGGTCGTTGTCGCATGCCATCATGGCGGGTATTCCAAGTACGTCAACACAGGGGGGATGCGCTCCATGGCGCCGATCGTCGGAATTGACCTGGGCACGACCAACTCCCTTGTCGCGTATCTCGACGACGACGGCCCGCGGATCATTCCCAATGTCCATCGCGAATTGCTCACGCCGTCTGTCGTTGGCCTGGACGATGACGGCACGCTGCTGGTCGGAGCCCCCGCGCGCGAGCTGGAGACGGTCAAGCCGAGACGCTGCGCCTCGATCTTCAAACGCTACATGGGCTCTGATTGGACGGTGAAGATCGGCAATCACGACTTCAGTGCCGAGGAACTGTCGAGCCTGGTGCTGCGGTCGCTCAAGCGTGACGCGGAGGCCCATTTTGGCGAGCCGGTTACCCGGGCCGTGATCACGGTGCCGGCCTACTTCAACAACCGCCAGCGTGAAGCGACCATTCGGGCCGGCGAGATCGCCGAACTAAAGGTCGAGCGGATTGTCAACGAACCGACAGCCGCGGCCCTGGCTTACGGATTTCACGAGGCCGGCGAGGAGAAAACGCTGCTGGTGTTTGACCTGGGAGGCGGCACGTTTGATGTTTCGCTGGTCGACCTGTTCGACGGCACGATCGAGGTCCGCGCATCCTCGGGAGAGTGCTTCTTGGGCGGCGAAGATTTTACCCGCACGCTGGCGGCCCGCATCCTGGCGCGAAGCCTGGCCAACGGCACGGTCGAAGACGACCGCGCCGGCGCGCTTTACGAGCGGGCCGAGATGAAGTACCCGGTCCTGGTCGCCCGGCTGCTGCGCCAGGCCGAGCTCTGCAAGCGAGCATTGACCTCCAGCACCGAGGCCGAGGTCTCGGTGCCCAACGAGCGGGGCGAACTGACGGCCGACGCGCGCAAGGTGACGATCGCGCGGGCCGACTACGAGCGATGGGTCCAGCCCTACCTGGGACGGCTGGAGCTGCCACTACGCCGGGTGCTGGCCGACGCGCAGCTGAAGCCGGCAAACGTTGACGAGGTGATCCTGGTCGGCGGGGCCACACGCATGCCGAGCGTGGGCGAGCTGGTCCTGCGGTTCTTCGGCCGGCAGCCGCATTGCCGGCTCAATCCCGACGAAGTCGTGGCCCTGGGCGCTGCGGTGCAGGCCGGGCTGATCGACCGCTCGGCGGCGGTCAACGATCTGGTGGTAACCGACGTGGCGCCGTTCACGCTGGGGGTTGAGACGATGCGCGAGTTTGGCGGCGTGCGCCGCCAAGGCTATTTTCTGCCAGTGATCTTCCGCAACACGACGATTCCAATCAGCCGCGTGAAACGGGTCTTCACGGTCTCTCCCAACCAGAGCGAGGTCAACGTGAAGATCTACCAGGGCGAAGCCCGGCGCGTGGAGGACAATTTCTACCTGGGCGAGTTCAGCGTGCGCGATATTCCCCGCGCGCCCGCCGGACAAGAATCGATCGACATCCGCTTTACCTACGACCTGAACGGCGTGCTGGAAGTCGAGGCGACCGTGGTTTCGACGGGGCGCAAGGTTGCGCACGTAGTGACCAAGCATGCGGACGACATATCATCGGCTGACGTCGCGCGAGCGATCGCGGCCATGCAGCGCCTCAAGACCTCGCCCCGCGACCTGGAGGTCAACCGCTTGCTGCTCCGACGGGGCGAGCGAGTCTATGCCGAGCTGGCGCACTTGGAGCGGGAATTGCTGTCACATTTAATCGACGGTTTCGAAGAGGCGCTCGAGCTGCAAGACCCCGCGCTGATCGAGCGACACCGCGCGGCCCTGGCCGATTTTCTCGACGAACATGCCGAGCTCGATCGCGGGGAGGGCGTATGACCAAACCGGCCGGCAAAGCGCAGACTCGCGCGCCGCTTGTGCGGCATGCGCTCGCCGAGCTGAAACTGCCGGGCGACGCCGAGCGATCGCAGATCGCCGAGCACATGCTCACGCAATTGGCGGGCACGAGTTTCCTGCCTGACGGTGAGGCGCACGAGCTCTACCTGGCGGCGCTCGGCGAACCGAACATCGCGAAGTGCGACCTGCTCCAAGTCAGCGTCGCGCTGGAAGAGCGGGTCTTCCGCACGCTGATCGACAGATTCGCCCAGCGGTTCTTTGCGATCGAGCCGGTGAAGCGCACGCGGCAGTGGCAATGGTTCGTTTTGCATACCGCATCGTATCCGGAAATCGTCACCAGGCTCCGCCGCTGGGAACAGGGGCTGGCGGTAACGCACGACGCGACCGCCTATCCCGACGAGCGCACCGCGCAACTGGCCCGCTGGCTGGCCGACTGGTTCTTGATGCCGCACGCGCAGGCCGCCTGGGCCCGGCAAGATGCCTGGCTGGAAGTGCGGCGCGAGCCGGAATTGTGGGCCGAGGCGGCCGCCTGGCTTCGGCAGAATCGCGCACCGCTGGCTGCACTGGACGCCGCGTGGCTTGATCGGGTGGTCCATTGGTCCAAAGAGGGCGACTACTCGCGAGTCCGCGCCTTTTTTAACCGCAAAGACACGATTGCGCGGAAAAAGAAGGGCTACAGTGCAAAATCGATCGGAATCTGGGTCGCCGCAGTGATGCTCATCTCAGTCGTCTCTTCGCTGCTGAGGGGCCCGAGCTCGAACAAGCGGCCCCGCCCGGAGAGGCCATCTCCGAGCTCGCAGTTTGGTTTGCCACGGTCGCTGCCTTACGGTCCGCCCCGGGATTCCACCGACCCGCAAGTGAAAGGAATTCGCCGCGGCCTTGAAGTATTCGAGCAGCTCGAGCAACAGCGCCGAAAGTCTCCCGCCGAGGAGTTCATCCGCAATGGCATCCGCTGATCTGCCAGACGACGTGAACGACTGGCCGGACGACCCCCGGGAGTTGCTCGGTGTAAACCGCGGCACTAGCCAGCGCGATGTTCGCCTGGCCTACACTCGCCTGATCAGAAAGTACCGTCCCGACACCCATCCGGCCGAGTTTGGCCGCATTCGCGACGCCTACGAGCTCATCAAGGTGATCGCGTCGCTCGAGCCGTTTGTCACTGAGTCCGATCAGGGGTTCACGTTGGTTGAGGAGAGCCCAACAAACGGCACGCTCGGCACCGATTCTGAACGAGCCGATGCGACCCGCGGACCGAACGCCGAACGCGTGAAGCCGCTCGGAGACTCCGCGACGTGGCAGTTGGCTTGCCGCGGCGACCGCCTGGCGCTCTATTCCAAGCTGGCTGAACGTCGCCAGCAGCGTCCGAACGAGGCCGATGCATACTTAAAGCTCTATTGGCTCTTGACCGCCGAACCACAACTGGACGCCAAGCGGGTTGCGCCCGAGTGGCTCTTGCGCGGTCTGCTGGCGACGGAATTCGACGGTCGTCTCGCGAGCCTGTTACAGCGCGAGGTGCGCCGCCGTCCGGCCCTGGGTCTGGCGCCGGCTTATGCCAGGCTGCTGGAGATGCCGCGGCTGGCGCCATTCATACCCCGCCTGCTAGAGTGGCGATGGCAGTCGCTAGCCGCTCATGACGCGCAGGGCGATCTGATCGCCGCCGACGTCGATCGCGCGCGGCCCGTGGTCGGCGCCGACCTGGAACGCTGGCCGGAGGTGCTGGGCCTGGCCGTGGGTCACCTGGCCTGGCTGCAGGATGACGCCACGGCCGGTATCGCTTTTGCGCGATACCAGAAAGAACTCAGCGCCGTGCCGGTGTCGGTGCACGAGCAGGGTGGTGCGCTTTCTTGGACCGATTGGAGCGTCGAACTGGCCGAGGCCGCCCGCTGCCTGTCGACCGCGGACCTCAACGAGGGGCCTCTGCGAGCGATCCTGGAGCAACACTTCCGCTTTCACGCCGCGCCGGCCCGCCGCAATTTGTTAGCCTGGCTCGACCGACTGCTGGCCGAGCCGCAAGTCGCGATCGATCGCTGCGAGCGGATGTTGAGTAAGTCGCCGACGGTTTTTGGATCATTGTGTCAGATGGTCGGCGCGCACAGTCCAATGGTCGACCGCGAGCGAGCTATGAAACGTCTCTGTTTTGAGCCCGCCGTGTTTGATTTTTTTCACCGCAACAAGCCAAAGAGTTACGAGAAGCTCCGCCTACCACTGCTCGAGCTCTGCTGCCACGAGGTGATCTCTCCGGACGCCGTGGCCGACACCTTGCGCGGCCAGGCCGAGGTTGTGCAGGGTACGCTGGCGCAATGGGCCGATCGGATTCAGGGCGACGCGGTGCTCGAGATACTGTTCCGCGCTCGGATGCTACTGGCCGCCTGACGGCAGGCGTTGGAAGTCGCCAGGCGTCACGCTTTCCAATGGGTCATTACCTCGGGATTTACCAGCGACGCTCTGGGCGTGCGCCCGGCGAAGAGGTCGACGAGGTTCTGAGCCGCGGCCACCGACATGTCCACGATCGCTTGCGTGTCTAGCGACGACACATGCGGCGTGACCACGACGTTTTCGAGCCGTAACAGCGGATGATCGGCCGGCGGCGGCTCGCACTGCAAGACGTCCAGTCCCGCGCCGGCGAGGTGACCCGACTTAAGGACCGCCAACAGATCCTGTTCGTTGACCAGACCGCCGCGGGCCGTGTTGATCAGCACGCTGCCCGGCTTCATTCGTGCCAGCGTGTCGCGGTTGATCAGGTCCTGGGTCTCGGGGCCCATTGGGGCATGCAGCGAAACAAAGTCTGCCCGCGACAACAGCGTGTCGAGGTCGACCAGCTCAATGTCGTGCCGCCGGACGAACTCGACGTTCGGATACGTTTCGCAGGCGATCAGCTTCAGCCCAAACGCTTCGGCGCGAACCGCGACGCTACGACCGATGCGTCCCAGGCCGACGATACCCAGGGTCTTGCCGCGGAGCGGGATGTGGACGTTTTGCCGCCGCCACTGGCCCGTGCGGGTCTCGGCGGCGCTGCGCGCGATCGACCGGGTCACGCACAGCAGCAACGCTAGCGCGTGCTCGGCCACGGCCTGATGATTGCCCTCCGGCGTGATGGTCACGGCCACGCCGCGGCGCGTAGCGGCCGGCACGTCGATGCGGTCGTAGCCCACGCCGTTGCGCGAGATGACGCGCAGCTTGGGCAGCCCGGCCAGGACCCGGTCGGTGTAGGGTTCGCTGCCGGCGATCACGGCCGGCATGTCCTGCATCGCGGCGAGTGTCTCTTCCTCAGAGAGCAGGAAGCCGCGCGGCGTGTAGCAGACCTCGAAGCCGGCCCGCTGGAGGATCGGCAAGTGCGGGCCTGAGTTTTTGTGCAGCGCTTCAGTGGTAATCAGCACGCGAGGCATGGGGCGGGTTTCCCGGGCGAGTCGAAGTTGGCCAGTGCGCGAACCGCGATCATACGCTCTCGCGCGGCAGGTATGCAATTCGCGGCGACCGGCCGAAATGGGTCGTGCCGCGGCCCGTTGTTCTGACGGTCGCAATCGCCTCTCCATCGGCCTGTGGTTATACTAGGAGACCGTGTTGCACTGCACTGTCCCCCTTCGCTCTGTCAGTGGTCGTCTGCCTGATGTCACGCCTGCAAATTATCACGTTGCTAGTGTGCCTGGTTCTCTGGGGGACCTCGGCGGCGCGGGGCGACGACGCACAGTTTCGCGACCAAGTCGCGCCAGTCCTGGAGCAGCACTGCCTGCGCTGCCACGATGGCGCCAAGCCGAAGGGAGGTCTGGCGCTCGGCGAGCGAGCGCATCTGCTCTCGGGCGGCGAAAGTGGCGCGGCGGTCGTGCCCGGCAAAGCTGCCGAGAGCCTGCTGTTGCAATACATTTCGGGTGACAAGCCCGAGATGCCCAAGGACGCCCCGCCCCTTTCGGCGGCTCAGGTGGCCGCGGTCGAAAAATGGATTGCTGACGGCGCCGTTTGGCCCGACGGATTGGTGCTGGTCGACAAGCGGGTGATCGACGCCAATTGGTGGTCGCTGGCCCGGCTGAGCAAAGTCGCGCCCCCCGCCAGCGACGATCCTTGGATTCGAACGCCGCTCGACGCGTTTATCTTGGCCAGGCAAGCGGAACATGGCCTGCGTCCCGCGGCCGAGGCCGATCGTCGCACGCTCGTTCGCCGCTTGACCTACGATCTGCACGGCCTGCCGCCCGCGCCCGAGGAGGTCGACGCTTTTCTAACTGACGCCCGGCCTGACGCCTATGAACTGCTGGTCGATCGGCTCTTGGCCTCGCCCCGCTATGGTGAGCGGTGGGGTCGCTACTGGCTGGACATCGTTCACTTCGGCGAATCGCACGGCTACGACAAGGACAAGCCGCGGCCCAACGCCTGGCCCTATCGCGATTGGGTCATCAACAGCCTGAACAACGACATGCCCTACGACCGCTTCGTGGCCGAGCAGATCGCCGGCGACGTGCTGTTTCCGCTCGATCCGCAGGCCACGATCGCCACCGGCTTTATCTCCGCCGGCCCTTGGGACTTCGTCGGCCACGTCGAGTTGCGCGAGGGGACCGCGGACAAGGATATTGCCCGCAGCAACGACCGCGACGACATGGTGGCCAACACGATGTCAACCTTTGCCAGCCTGACCGTCCACTGCGCCCGCTGTCACAACCACAAGTTCGACCCGATCCGCCAGGAGGATTACTACGCGCTGCAAGCGGTCTTCGCCGGGATCGATCGGGCCGACCGGCCGTTTGACGCGGACCCCGTGGTCGCAGCAAAACGCCAGGCGCTCGCGGCCGAGCACAACCGGACCACAGCGCAACTGGCGGCCGTCACCGCGCGGATTGACGCGCTCACCAGCCCGGAACTCGCGGCGGTAGACGCCACGCTAGCCACGGCACGGGTCGAGCTGGCTAAACTCCCTCCCGACGCGCCCAACCAGACGCTCGGCTATCACAGCGCGATCATGCCCTCGGCCGCCGAAACCAAGTGGGTGCAGGTCGACCTGGGAGCGCTGACCGAGATCGAGGAAGTCGTGCTGGTCCCAGCCCACGTCGCCTATGGCGGCCATGCCGGACCGGGCTTCGGTTTTCCGCCGCGGTTTAAGGTCGAGGTCGCCGACACGCCGGACTTCACCGCGCCGCGCATCCTTGCCGACCATACCGCCAGCGACTTCGCGCACCCGGGCGACGACCTGGTGCGGTTGCCGGCCGCCGGCGTCAGCGGTCGATATGTCCGCGTCACAGCCACCAGGCTTTGGAACCGAACCGACGATTGGATCTTTGCCTTGGCCGAGCTGGAGGCGCGCGGCGACTCAGGCAACCTGGCGATCGGCAAAACGGTGACCGCGCTCGATTCGATCGAAGCCGCGCCGAGTTGGGCCCGAGCCAACCTGGTCGATGGTCGCAGCAGCCTGCGGAAGCTCGACGACGGCCAGCCAACACGGCGCGAAGTGCGCACGAAAGAGATCGCTGCCGCCGAGCAGGTCCGCGCCGACCTGGTCGCGTCCTTGACCGACGCTGCAACGCGGCGCGAGCACGACCGTTTGACGGCCGATCTTGCAGCTGTCGGGAAACAACTCGACGCGCTGCCCAAGCCGCAGCAGGTTTACGCCGCCGCGCGCGAGTTTTCCGCGCAGGGTTCCTTTCAACCGCCGCGCGAGCCGCGGCCGATTCATCTGTTGGTCCGCGGCGACGTGAAGAATCTTGGCCCGCTGGTGTCGCCGGCTGCACCGGCCTGCGTGCAAGGTCCGAGTGCGACTTTTGCGCTCGTCGACCCGGCGAATGAGGGAACCCGTCGCGCGGCGCTGGCGCAATGGCTGGTGGACCCGGCCAACGGGCTCACGCGGCGCTCGATCGTCAATCGGGTCTGGCAGTATCACTTTGGCCAGGGCCTGGTTGATTCGCCCAACGACTTTGGTCGCATGGGCTCGCTGCCGACCCACCCCGAGCTGCTGGAGTGGCTGACCGGTTGGTTCATCGACCACGGTCACTCGCTCAAGCAATTGCACAAGCTGCTGGTCATCAGCGCCGTGTATCGCCAGCAGTCCGGCGCAAACGAGGAGTTTGCCAGAATCGACTCTGGCAATCGCTACCTCTGGCGGGCCAATCGGGCGCGGCTCGACGCCGAGTGCGTTCGCGACGCGATGCTGGCGGTCTCTGGCAAGCTCGACCTGGCGATGGGCGGCCCCAGCGTGCAGCAGTTCTTTTTCAAGGACGATCATTCGCCGGTCTACGACTACGCCCGGTTCGACGTTGATGACCCGCGCGGCCTGCGGCGCAGCGTGTATCGTTTCCTGGTTCGAAGCGTGCCCGACCCGTTCATGGAATGCCTGGACTGTGCCGACCCGTCGATCATGACGCCGAAGCGAAGCACAACGCTGACCTCGATCCAGGCCTTGGCCCTGCTGAACAATGCCTTTGTCGTGCGTCAGGCCGAGCACCTTGCCGTCCGGCTGCGGGCGATCTCCAGCGATCCTGCCTTACAGGTCGCCGCAGGCTACCGGCTGGCGCTGTCACGCCTGCCCACGGATCGGGAAGCGGCGGCCCTGGTCGAATACATCGGACAGTTCGGTCTGGAAGCCGGCTGCCGGGTGATCTTCAACTTGAATGAATTCGTGTTCGTCGACTGAGCTGTTTGTCTGCTGAACTAACCATGAAGCCTCAATCGCAACCGCTGAACGAAACACCGGCGACCCGCCGCGAGTTCCTCTGGAACTTCGGCGGCGGCCTGGGCGGAATCGCGCTGGCGCACTTGCTGGCTCAGGAGAAGTTGTTGGCCGACGATGCGCGTCCGCAGGCAGGTGCTGCGCCGGTCCGCTTGCACCATCCGGCCAAGGCCAAGCGGGTCGTGCAGTTTTTCATGTCGGGCGCGGCGAGCCAGTGCGACACGTTTGACTACAAGCCCGAGCTCATCAAGCTCAACGGCAAGCCCTTCGACCCGGGCGAGAAGGTCGAGCTGTTTCAGAGCAACCCCGGCGACTGCATGGCCAGCCCCTGGGGTTGGCAGCAGCATGGCCAGTGCGGCAAGTGGATGAGCGACCTGGTGCCGCACCTGGCCTCATGCGTCGATGACATTGCGTTCATCCATTCGATGCAATCCAAGAGCAATGTCCACGGGCCGGCGACCTTCATGCAGAATACGGGCTTCGTATTGCCCGGCTTCCCCGCGATGGGTGCGTGGATCTCTTATGGTCTGGGCAGCCTGACTGAGAACCTGCCGACCTTCGTCGTGCTGCCCGACGGTCGCGGGTTTCCCCCCAACGGACCGAGCAACTGGAGCGCGGGCTTCTTGCCTGCCGCGCACCAGGGCACGCTGATTCGCCCAGCGGCGGCGAACCCGATCGCCGACCTGTATCCGCCGCCGAGCGCCAAGTACATCACCCCCGACAGCGAGCGTGCCGCCTTGGCACTGCTGGAGCGGTTGAATCGCGACCACCTGGAAGGTCGCGCGGGCGATACGCGGTTGGACACGCGGATTGCCTCTTATGAGTTGGCAGCTCGCTTGCAGACCAGCGCGCCCGAGGTGCTGAACATTTCCGGCGAGACCGAGGCCACGCGACGGCTGTACGGCCTCGACGAGAAAGTGACTGAGGACTTTGGCCGCAACTGCCTGATCGCCCGGCGACTGCTGGAACGGGGTGTGCGGTTCGTGCAGGTCTGGAGCGGCGCGGACAATGGATTTCCGCGGCGCAATTGGGACAGCCACGAAGACCTGGCCCGCGACCACGGCGAGATGGGGCGCAGCATGGACCAGCCCGCCGCCGCACTGATTAAGGATTTGAAGGCGCGCGGCATGCTGGACGACACGATCGTGATCTGGACCACCGAGTTTGGCCGCATGCCGTGCAGCCAGGGCAGCAAGGGTCGCGATCACAACCCGTTCGCGTTCACCAGTTGGTTGGCCGGCGGCGGCATCCGGGGCGGCACGAGCTACGGTCAGAGCGACCAGTGGTCGTACAAGGTGGCCGACAACCCGGCCTATTGCTACGACCTGCACGCCACGGTGCTGCACCTATTGGGTGTGGACCACGAGAAACTGACGTTTCGGCACAACGGCATCGACCGCCGGCTGACCGACGTTCACGGCCATGTCATTCGCGAGATTATCGCCTGACCGCCGCCCCTCGACCCGCGAAAGGAATCCGCATGCCCTCGCCCATCGACGCCGCGCCTCGTTTTGCCGCGGCCGTGAGCCTTCTGGAAGACACGGCCGCCGCTGCCCGCGAGGCCTGTCGGCAGGTCAAGCAATCGCTCGACGGCGCGCTCGGCGGCCAACTCGAAAGTGAAATTAACCTGGTCGCCGTGTTCGCCTCGCCAAATCACGGACCGAACTTCGACACGCTTGCCGGCGTCGTCGCCGAAGAGCTAGCTGCGAATTGCGTAGTCGGCTGCACCGGCGAGAGCATCGTCTGCAACGAGCGCGAGTACGAGAGCCAGCCGGCTTTGGCGGTCTGGGCAGCGCGGTTGCCGGGGGTCTCGCTCGTGCCGATGCAGCTCGACTTTCAGGCCACACCCGAGGGGGGCGTCTTTGTCGGTTGGCCCGACGACCTGCCCGAGGTCTGGCCGACCGGGTCCGCGTTGGTGCTGTTCGGCGAACCGTTCAGCTTTCCGGCCGACGTGCTCTTGGCTCAGCTCAACGAAGGTCAACCGGGCGTGCCGATCACGGGCGGCATGGCCAGCGGCGGACACGACCAAGGTCAGAATCGATTGCTCTTGGGTGACAAGGTCCTCTCGAAAGGCGCCGCGGCCGTCCTGATCCACGGACCGCTCGGCATTCACACGGTGGTCAGCCAGGGCTGCCGCCCGATTGGTCACCCGTTCGTCGTCACCAAGGCCGACCGCAATGGGATCGTCGAACTTGGGGGCAAGTCGCCGTTGGCCCAGTTGCAGGAGATGTTCAACCACCTCTCTGCTGAGGATCAGCAGCTCGCCCGGCGCGGGCTGCACGTGGGACAGGTCATCGACGAGTATCGCGACAAGTTCGCGCGCGGCGACTTCCTGATTCGCAACGTGCAGGGGGTCGACCCCGAGAGCGGCTCCATCGCCATCGGCGACTGGGTCCGCGTCGGTCAGACCGTGCAATTTCATGTCCGCGACGCGGGCACCGCCGACGAAGACCTGAACGTTTTGTTGTCGGCCGCTACCGCAGGATCTGCCGCCGGCGCACGGGGTGCCCTGCTCTTCACCTGCAATGGTCGCGGCACCCGCCTGTTCGACGCGCCCGACCACGACGCGGGCACGCTCGCCCACCATTTCCAGGGTCTGCCCACGGCGGGCTTCTTTGCGCAGGGAGAGATCGGTCCGGTGGCGGGCAAGAATTTTCTGCACGGCTTCACGGCCAGTATCGCGCTGTTCACGCCGCCGGCGTGAGTGCGGCTGTAGCCGGCCTCTGTGACGCCGACGCGACAGGCTGTGTTTCCGGGGTCACAGAACCCGGCTAAAGGGAAGGCTCCGGGGTCACAGACCCTGGCAACAGGACCTCAGCTCCAATTCGCCGTTGCGATCGGCGCCATGCGCACAATCGGACCACGGCGATGGCCCGCGCGCAAGCTACGTTTGTTTGTCGGCGATGGGCGAATTTCAGCGACCGTTTTTGCGCGAGGCGTTTGTGGACACGATTATTTTTGGACTGATCCTGAGCACCCTCTGGTCGATGACCGGCCCGCGGCGCTGGTTGACGTTGGGATTGTTCTTCGTGACCGTGGGCGCGACAGGCTGGCTGTTTGCAGCGCACGCCACTGACTCGCTGCACCTCAACTTTTAGACGGCATTTCTCGCGAAAGAATCTGCAATGACGCATCGATTGGGATATTGGGTCGCACTGACCTGCGTGCTGGCGATGTGCGGGGTGCTGGCCGGCGGCTTCGTCGTGCAATTTGCCTGGGGCGAGTTTCCCTGCCCGTTGTGCCTGCTGCAACGGATGGCGATGATGCTCTGTGCGCTCGGTCCGGCCTATCTCGTGCTGCGTGCCCGTCGGGGCGACGTGAGCCCCGTCGACTTTGCCAGCGGCTATGGCATGAGCATCGTCGCGGCGATGCTGGGCGCCGGCATCTCGGTGCGACAGATCCTGCTGCACGTCACGGGCTCGGACCCCGGCTATGGCACGCCGGTTTTCGGGCTGCATCTCTACACCTGGGCCCTGATCGTATTTGCCACGGCGATCGTCACCAGCGGCGTGAACCTGGTGTTTGCCCGCGAGCTGGCGCCGTCCCGCGTGACGCACCGCTGGCCGTCGCGGCTGGTGCTGGGCGCGTTTGCCCTGGTGATCGCGGCCAACCTGGTCGCGGCCGGAATGCTGGAAGGCCTGCACTGGAAGCTGCCCGACAGCCCGGACCGGTACCAGTTGCTGGTGGACCTGGGCTGGCGCTAAACGCAAAATTGTCGCGGGGGCATCGGGGTCACAGAGCCCGGCTACAGGCGCAACCGACTAGTGACCGCCGTGCCCCTTGCTGCCCTTCCCCTTCGCGCCGTGGTCTTGTGCGCCCTCGGACTTTGCACCGTGCTCGCCGTGGTCGTGGCCGCCGTGGAAGAGCGGCAGGTCGGGATTACCCCGAGCCACGACATAAGCAATCAGGTCCAGGATCTCTTCGCGCGAAAGCTTGTCGAGCAAACCCTTGGGCATAATTGACGAGCTGGACTTTTGCCGGCTCACGATCTCGCTGGGCTTGAGCTCCAGGGCCTCGGCTTTGGCCAGCGGGTTCTCGATCACGCGGACGCGCTCGGGCGTTTCGTCCAGCACCAGGCCGGTCACGACCTTGCCGCTGTCGAGCTCGAACAGGTACGACTGAAACTTCTCGTTGATCCGGGCCGAGGGCTCCAGTAACTCCTTGAGGATGTCGAGCGTCTGAAATTTGTCTTCGAGCTTGGTCAGATCCGGACCGATGGCATTGCCCGCGCCGTCCATCTTGTGGCAGGCGATGCAGTTGGCCACGGTAAAGATCTGCTTGCCGCTGCCATAGGACCGGCCGCCTTTCAAATCGCCGACGGCAGTGGCCAGGTCGTCGAGCTTCCACTCGGTGCGCGGCCGACGGTCCTTCAAGAGCGCGTCCTTGATCTCCAACGGATGAGCGGCCAGGTAGCTCTCAGGGTTCTCCAGATAGGCGTCCAGGTCCGCCACGACGTACAGCGCACCGTACATCCGTCGCCAATGGCCCGGATAAGTGCAGACATACGGATACACACCCGGTTCGTCGGGCACGTTGAACGTCAGCTTCTCGCTGGCCCGCGGCTGTAAGAGGGTGCTGGCCAACAGCACGTTGGGCGATTGCGGCACAAAGCTTCGCTCGGCCGCGCCGGGCTGTTGCGCGGTCGCCTCGGCCTGCAATCCCAGCTCTTCCAGCGAACCCGGCCGGGCCACGACGAGGTTGTGCGGCATCAGGTCCGAGTTCTCAAAGACGAACTCGACCGGCTTGCCAGCCCGCACGACGATGACGTCCTGATCGTACGACATTCGCTCAAACAAAGTTCCGATGCGGACCACGCGCACGCCGATCTCATTCAACTGCCCCCGCGCTGCCCGGGCCTCGCTGGCCGGCAGGAGGGATGCCAGGGCATGACCAAATTCCATCGCGTCCAGCGCGTCGGGACTCGTCCGCTGGTCCACCGGCAGCGCGGCCAGGTAGCCAGTGACCGTGTCGAACAACCCACGGGCCTGGTCGGCCGGCCAATCGGTGCGCGGGATCCGCTGTAACGCGCGAATGGCCGCGGTGCGCAGCGCCGGGTCGCTGACCAACGGGGCCAACAGGGCAAACGTCTTGACCTCTTGTCCGCGCACATAGGTCAGCGCGAGCATTGCCGAGCGGCGCACGGCGGCGGCTGGGTCGCCGTCGCTCACCTTCACGGCCACACTCTTGCGCGGCGCGTCGATCCGATCCTTTTCAAAGACCGGATTGTGGTCGGCGTCCAGCACCTTGAGCGAAAACCCGTCCAGCCGGCGGCCGAGGTCGCCATCGGTACGGTTGTAAACGGTCACGCTTTCGACCGGCAGCACGGCGCCCAGGTCGACCTCCCACCAGGGGTTGCCGGTATTCTCTTCGCTGTGGGTTTGTCCGCCGGCGCCGTACTCGCCGCTGGTGTTGCCGTCGATGGCCCGCGCGGCGTCGCCCCCCGAGGCGGTGCTCTTTTGCTTCGCTTTGCCGGCCCGGGCCACGTTGCGGCCGCTGCTGGTGACCTCGACCTCGGCCAAGGTGAGCGTGCCGCGCCGCGGCAGTTCGATGCGGACAAAGCGCCCCGCCGCCGCCGGCGTCGCGTTCTCCTTGGCAAGCGCCACAGGCAAGCCGGCGACCAGCGGGGCGATCTTGGAATACAGGGCCGCTCGCAGGCTGGCGTCGGCCACCAGCGGCATCGCGTCCACAAAGTCTCGCAAGCTTGCGACCGAGCGAGTCGCCACGGCCCAGGCCTGGTCGGGCGACTTGTCGATGTTTATCAAAGACACGAAACCAATCTGCCGCAGCACGGGCTGACGGGCAGTGGTGGCCAGCTTTTCCAACTCAGCCCGCGCGCCGGCCAGCTCGGCCGCGTCACGACCTGACAGCAGCCGCACCAGGTCAAACACCAGAGCCGGTTCGGCCTGGTCCTTGCGCTCGTCGAGCTTCTGGATCGCACTGATGACGACCGCAAGCTCGCTGGTGCCGTCCAGCCGCGCCAATTCGCGAACCGCCGCGCGGCGATCTTCATCGAGCAGCCCGGCGCGAGACAGCATCTCGACGCACACGGCCCGCGACCGGTCGAGCTTTAACAGCCGATCGTTGGGCAGTGCGGCCAACAGGTAGCGCTCGCCCGCCTCGGTAGCGAAGGCGATCGGTGTGCCTGCCGCCAGGGCTTCTTTCCAGATCGGGTCGAGCGTCTTCTGGGTCTCATTGCGGACGAACTGCAAGTACTCGTCGGTCGGTTGCTCGCCGGCGATCACCCCGATCTCCACAGCCTCGGGCACGGCAAAAAAGCTGGCCGCGCGAACGGCCTCCAAGCGGACCCGCGGATGCGGATCGGCCGCGAGCTTCTTCAGTCGGTCGAGCGAATCGCTCACCCGGTCGCGCTGATAGCACAGCACGCGCACTGCCGCGGCCCGCGCGTGAAAGTCTTTGGCGGCCAACAGTCGGTCGAGCAAGCCGAGGTTAACCCGATTGTGATGCTGATTGACCCACAGAGCTTCCAGCAGGCAATGCTCGAGCTGCTCGTCGTTTTTGTCCAGGCCGGCCACCCAGCGGTCAACCGCGGGCAAGACGTCCTCCGTCTTGCGGGCGCTCAGCTCGCTCTTGACCCGATACCTCAGGCGATACTCTGGCTCCTTGAGCAGGTCCAGCAGTTTGTCGATCGGCGCGCCGGCGACCTGCGGCGGCGTGATGAGCGGGCGACCCTCGTAGGTCACACGATACACACGGCCATGCTCGCGGTCGCGATTGGGATCGCGAAGATTGTGCTGCATGTGGCCGATGATCGGATTGTGCCAATCGGTGAAGTACAGCGCGCCATCCGGTCCGATCTCAAAGTCGGCGGGCCGAAAACTGGGATCGCTCGATGACAACAGCGGCTCGACCTCGACCGCGGTGAAGCTGGCTCCCTTGCCCGAGACCTTGTATTGCAGGATTCCCTGGAAACCGATCACGTTGCCAACCAACAGGTTGCCCTGCATCTCGTCGGGGAAATGGCGGCTCGACAGGTACTCGATGCCTGAGCAGGGTCGGGTGCGCGGCTTGTAGACCATTGGCGGCGTGGGATGCTTGTGCGGAAACTCAACGTGACCCGAGAACAGAGCCGCGTCATAAGGATTGGCGCCGGTGCCGTCGACCACGATGTCCTGCCCCCATTGGTCAAAGGCGTGACCGTGCGGGTTGGCAAAGCCATGGCTCACGTAGACGTCGAACTTCTGAGCCCGCGGTTCGTAACGAAACACGCCGGCATTGGCCAACCGAACCGACGGACCATAAGGTGTCTCGACCTGCGAATGGTGGAACGTGCCCTCCTGGAAATAGAGCGCGCCACCCGGGTCTAGCGTGAAACTGTTGGAGGCATGATGTGTGTCGGCCGAGTCGAGACCGCTGATCACGCGCTCGCGCGTGTCGGCCTTGTCGTCGCCGTCGGTATCTTTCAGAAACAGCAGGTTGGGGGCCGTGGCGACGTAAACGCCGCCGTTGTAAAACTCAAACCCGGTGGGGTTGTGGAGGTGGTCGGCAAACGTGATGCAGCGGTCGGCCCGGCCGTCGCCATTGGTGTCTTCCAGGATCAGCAGCTTGTCATTCATTTCATCCTTGGGCTTCCAGTGCGGATAGCTCTGCCAGGCGGCAACCCACAACCGGCCCTTGGTGTCGAAGGCCATTTGCACAAGATTTACCAACTCGGGAAACATCGACTCGTCGGCCACGAGCGAGACCTTCAGTCCCTTGGCCACGGTCAACGTTTCCAGCTCCTTGATGCCCGACAGGAACACGTGCTTGCCGCCGGGCAGCGGCCCCTGCTTGTTGGAAATCACGTCGATGAACGGCGGCGTGTTGCTGTCGTCCACCGTCAGGTCGCTGCCCTGGGCGCGGGCCCAGATGCGACGGTCGCGATTGGCCGTCATCACGTCCAGCACTTCCATCTCGCGCTGCATGACCTCGCGATTGGTCTGATCGTTGGTAAATTTCAGGTCGGCCCGGCCGCCGAAGATCGAGTAGCCGTCGGTCGTGCGGTAGCGTTCGAACCAGGTGAAATTCTTGTCTAGCACCGCCTGGCGAATCTTTTCCAGCGTCGCGGCGTCCGCCTGCTTCGCTGGCGGCGCCTCGCCGCGGGCGCCAAACAGTCCGGCATCGATCACTCGAGCCAGCCGCAGGTCGCCCTCCTCGTTCAGGTGCACGCCGTTGATCGACGACGGCTTGCCGCCCGCCTGGTACATCGCCTGGCTGGGCGCGAACAGGTCGACGAAGATCACGCCGGCCTCAGCGGTCACCTCGGCCATGGCCTGGGTGTACTGCTTCAGCCGGGCATTGTTTGCTTTGCCGTCCGGCAGGTCGGGACTCTGGAGGTTCTCGTGCGCGATGGGAGAAAAGATCACGACCTGCGGCGCCGAGCGGCCGTTGTACTTCTGTGAACGGAGGTGCTTAATGTAGTCCGCCAGGTCCGCTTTGAACTTACTTAGTCCGGCCTCACCGCCGAACGATTCGTTGTAGCCAAAGAAAGCCAGCACCACGTCGGCAGCCACGGCCTTCAGGTGGTCATCCGGGCTGCCAAATCCGGCCGAGCGGAGCCGCAGCGTCAACTCGTCGCCCGAGAAGCCCAGGTTGCGCACCACGAGCTCATGTCGCGGAAAGCGGCTATGCAGCAGGGCCTCGAAGTGGCCAAAGTGCTGCATCCGGTCGGCCAGCGTGTTGCCGACGATCGCGATGTGCGCTCCCTGTTTCAACTCCAATCGAGGGCTGGCGGCCGATGCGTTGAGCGGGCAGAGGAACAATAGCCCTAGGAGGCAGGCAACAGTTTTCACGGGGACTTCCTTGGAATCGTGGTCAAGCTAGGTTGAGGGTCGCGGCATGGGCCGATGGGTAGCGCGGTGCCGGTCCGCAGTCATTTCCAGCGCGGAGTTCCAGTTCGTCGGCCAGGTCTGAGCGCCGACCGCACGACGCACCGGGGCGGGCAAGCCCAATTGTGAACCAAGCCGGACGCGGATTCAAGGCGCGCGCCCGCGCTCAGCCGGGCGAGCGGTTGGGCTGGCCGGGCCGCAAGATCTCGGCCATGTGCATGGCCAGCGCGCGAAACTCGGTGGGATTGGTGGGCGCGTGGGCCAGCCGCACGTTCTCGTCCGACAATGCCGCATTCGGATCGACCGGCATGCAGACCTGGTGCGTGCGAATGTTGTGCACGCCGTAGAGCACTTCGATCTCCCACTTGCCGTTGCGCTCGACTTCCTGGCGGAGGTCGAAGGCCGCCTGTGCAGCGTTGATGCAGACGGCCGCTTCGATCAGCGCCTCGCGATAGCCGGGCATGTCTCGGGCATCGGGCCCCCAGACGTCTTTGAATGCATTGGCCGCTTCGCGCACGGCGACAAAGATGCGCTGGATGATCGATCGTAGCATCGGCGAGAGCGAGCGCGACCAGAACTTGGCCGGGCGGAGGTAGGCGTCGACCGCACCGGTCACGGCGCCGCAGCCGCTGTGTCCCAGCATCACCACCACGCGCACGCTGTCGCTCAGCGCATTGAGCGCGAAGTCAACGCTGCCCATGCACACGTCACCCAAGACGTTACCCGCCACGCGGATCACGAACAGATCATTAAACCCCTGGCCAAAAAGCATCTCGGTCGGCACTCGGGCGTCGGAGCAGCCGACCACCACGGCAAACGGCATTTGTTTGGGCATTTGTCCCTGTGTGCGCATCATGCCGACTTCCAGGCCATTGCAGGGGACGACATATCGCGGCTCGTCCTTGCTCAGGTTGCCGGTCCGGCAGCTCTCCATCCAGTGAGAGAACAACCGGTTGCCATCCTCCAGAATTCGTCGCGCCGCGTCGGGGTCGTTAGGCAACGGCTTGGCTGACGGATTGCCGGGATCGAAGCGGTAGATGTAGTCAATCGTATTCATGGACGTGGCACCTTGGAGGGGCAAAGTCTCAGCGACGGATGAGCGGACGTGGACGTCACGCTTTGCATTCTATGATGGCCGACCTGAGGATGTCAGTCCAGCGCAGTACGACCCTCGGCCGGAATCGCCAAGCGACTTACCGTTGGGCAGGCGTGACGCTGTCAGCGGCCTCGACCTCGTCGGCCTCTGCCGAGGCGTACTCCGCCGGCCGCTCGGACGGGGCCGAGCGCGCCGCGCGACGGAGTATCAACTCCGTCGCCACGCGATAGCACGAAGTGACCGCGGGTTGAGGATAGAGTCCGCCGCCTAATAACAGCAGCGTTAGCACCATCACCGCGATCTGCTCGGGCAGGCGGATGCTCAGGTCGATTGAGCCCGTGTGGTGCTTGCCGGTGAAGACCCGAAAATAGGCATGCAGCACGGCCAGACCATTCAACGCCGAAACGATGACCACCACGATGCCCGCCGCCGGGTAACTGTGCACGCCGGCATCGACCAAAAGCTCGGCGCCGACGAAACCTGCCGTACCCGGAAAACCGATGCTCGCCAGCCCGGTCAACAGAAAAAATGCCGCCAGGCGGGGAGTGTGCCGGTAAAGTCCGTGAAATTCATCCAACGACAGGCGGCCGGTGCGGGCCTCGACGCTGCGCAGTGTGAGGCCAAAACCGGACATCGACAAACCGACCGACAGCCACAGGCAAAATGCGCCGGTCAGCCCCACCGGCGTCAGACTTTCCAGCCCGGCGAAGACCAGAGAGGAGTGGCTGAGAAACAGATAACTGAAGAACCGCCGAGCGTCTTTCTGCACCAGGGCCATGCCGGCCGCGTACACCGCCGTGACCAGCGACAGCACGGCGATGGCATGCAGGGCCGTGTCCGGGGCCACGGGCAGCACCAGGCGAGCGGCGACGTAGGCGCCGACCATCGGCGTGACAAACAACAGTGAGCCGCCGAAAGAGGCATGCTCAAACAGGTCGGGCATCCAGGTGTGAAACGGTACAAAGCCGCTGCGCACCAACACGGCGCCAATCAACAGCCCGATCCCCCAATAGGTCAGCGTGCTGCCGGTGTCGGCAAACTCCAATAGCGCTTGTCCGGCGAAGAGCAGCGCCACGAACAGCACCATGTGGACGCCAAACAACCGCGTGCGACATCGATGGGCAACCAGGTCCGCCCACGGCGGAATCACTCCGGCCGCCAGCAAGGCCACGATCAGCCACGGGTGCAACGCGCTGAACGTGGCCAACAGGATTGCCTCGGACACCAGCAACCAGGTAAACGGCAACCGCCGCACCTTGGTGCCCATCGTGGCCAGCACGGTCAGCAGGTAAATCAAGGCATACAGCGGGAGCAGCGGCGCGCTGAGGGCGTCGATCGCCAAGAGCGGCGTGCCGAACATCAAATCCGCAACGTCCAGGTAGTCGCTCGCGCGGCCCGGCGATACCGTTAGATAGTCGATCGAGGTCGCCAGGGCCACGCAGAGAGTGGCTCCGCAGACGATCAGACTGTGAGCGCGGGCCGTCTCCTGATCGCGCAGTCGCGAAACCCAGATCGCGCCGGCGATCGGCAGCAGCACCAACAGCTCGAGCCATTCGAAGTGCAGCGGCGTCATAGCGAATCCTCGACCGGGTCCAAGTCGGCCGGCAGGTCGTGCGACCTAGGATGTCTTCCTCCCAACAGCACGACCCAGCGTCGTTCCATCCGGTCGCACCACTTGAACAGGCCGACAAACGGCCTGACGAGGTAGGTGTCGATCAGCGAGTCTAGCCAGCCACGCTCATACGCCAAGCGATAGACGGCGGTGCGCACTCGCCGCGGAACCAACCGCTCAAACGCACCGGCGTCGGTAGGCAGGTGGTCGCCGATTGCGTTCTCCAGCGAGCGATAGTCTTGCAACAGCGTGGGCGCCCGCAGCAACTGCAACGTTCGCAGGCAGGCATGACCGAGGATGTGGACCAGCGGGATATAGCGGAGTCCAAGGCCGATCTCGGCGGTGATAATTCCCACCTGAGTGAGCGAGGCATATGCCAGCGCGCCCTTGACGTCGGTCTGCACCCGCGAGGCCAAGCGCGCCAAGATCGCCGATGCCGCGCCGAGCACAAAGACCGCGGCACTGAGCCAAAATGACAGGTCCAATAGCGGGCTGACCCGCAGCAACAAGAACGTGCCGAGGTGCACGCTCAGAGCGCCATAGAATACGGCGCTCGAAGGGGTCGGCCCTTCCATGGCCCGGGGCAGCCAACCAGAGAACGGGATCAGCGCCGACTTGCCGGCGGCGGCCACCAGCAGCAATAGACCGATCACCAGGGCTTCGTTTGAAGTCAGCGCGGCGTGACCCTCGGGCCAGGGTCCGCTGCCCATCAGCTTAGCAAAGTCGCCTTCGCCGGTCAGATGATGCAACGCGACCGCGGCAATCAGGAAGGCGGCATCGGCAACCCGATACACGCTCCACACCCGCTGACCATTGATCACCGGCGACGAGCGTTCGTGAAAAAACGCGACCAGCAGCGCCGACGACAGGCCGACCAACTCCCAGCCAAGAAACAGGGTCTCGATGGTCCCGGCCAGAGAGGCCACGATCATGCCGACCAGGAACATGGCGTAGAACAAGAAAAAGCGGGTGTAACCAGGTTCGCGGTGCAGGTACTGATTGGCAAACGCCCCGATGGTGCCCAATAAAATGAACGACAGAATGGCAAACGGCACGCTCAGCCGGTCGAACATGAACTTGATATGAAAATGAAAGTGCTCCTGCGGGATGACGACCCAGTCGCCCACTTCAATCGGCACGTCGCGCGTGCCCGAAGTGAGCATCAGGGTCAGCATTCCCAGCGACGCCAGCAACCCGACACACACGGCCGCTTGTGTCAGCCGCGCGGTCCAGCGCTCGCTGAGCGGGCGAGCCACGAGCATGGCCATACCGACGACGGTCAAGAGCAACACGGGCGCGATGACGGTAGCCATGCCCAGCGCCGTGAACAACGATTCGAAGTTCATCGGGAGCTCTCAATCTCATCGGCGTCGTGGCCTGGCACGACCGACGCGCAGCCCAAGTGGTCGCGCCAGCCGCGATACCAGTCGTCGGAAGATTTGACCTGGGGCAATTGCGACGACTCGACCACGTACGGCTCGAAGACGCCTTGTCGAAACACTTGCAGCGTCGGCGATTCGGGGTCGAGCACAGCGAGCTGCACCCATTCGTTCTGCACCAGCCGGCCGATTCCCGGGTTGCTCTCGATCACCCGCAGCATCGCCGCGGCGTCGACCTCCACGATAAACAGCAGTCTTAGGGGCTCATGAATCTCGACCATCTGCCAGGGCAACCCCGGTCGCAGGTCGCTGGCTGCGCCGTCCATCACGCCCAATAGCGACGTGATGTTGTGCGGCAGTTTGGTTCCGCAACCGTAGCCCTGCGGATCGACGTAAGAGAAGTAGTACTCCAGGTTGATGCCCGCGCAGACCGGAAACACGGCCTGCAGGATGCGGGTCAAGATAGAGCATTGCTCGTCATCGTTGGTGGGATCGTAGGAGGTTAAAAAGCAGCGTCGATCGAGGAACAGCCCCTTGGTCCGTTGGCGGCGCCCGACAAAACAGATCGCGTTGGTGGCATGGCCGCACTCGGGACGAGTCTGTGACAGGTCCTCGCTGCGACCCTCGACGTGCCGCAGCGCCGCTTCGGGCGACATGGCCAACTCGGCGGATTCAAAGCGCCGGCAGCGCTCGTGCGCGTTGCGGCGCCGGGTTTCATCGAGCGCGGCCATTGCCGCCTCGAAGTCGTCGCGGTGCGATGATGGCAAGCGGTCCAGGTCGAAGTAAATAATGCTGTCGTCACACGTGTTGTGAAAGCCGCCGACAAAGACGGTCTCGCGCGGGATCAACAGCCCGGCGGCCGCCAACCGTTCGCGAACTCGCAGGTCGTTGGCCATGCCGGCGATGGCGCGTGCGTTTGGCCCGCCCCGCGCGCCGCCGCAAGCGCCGCAGTCGTAAGCCGACCCGTGCGGGTTGTTCAGGCTGCTGGATCCGTGACCTAAAATGACCACCAGCCTGGCAAAGCGGCTGGTCAGTCCGATGTCGTTCAGCACCCTCTCAACGATCGTAACCATCTCGTCGACCGAGTATCCCACGTGGGCGCCTGCTGGCCCGGGGTTGGCATCGAGCCGCTCGATCAACAATCGCGTGATTGGCGGCGGCTGCATGAACCGGCCAAACAGCCGGCGAATCCGCGCCGTGGCCCGTGGAAACAACACCCGCATCACCAAGGGAATCGAGGCCAGGCTGCCCAGGATCGCGGTGGCGGCACCGCCCACGATCGAGCGGCTGACCACGTGCAATTGATGCACAACTCGGCCCAGCACGCGGCGCGTCTCGGTCCGCCGCCTGTGCGAGCGGGCAAACGAGTACACCACCTCTTCCTGCACAAAATGTGTCGGTTTGATCACGATCGGACAGAGCGGCACGAAGTGCGCATCGGTCACCCCGCGATAGTACATCGCCACGCCGAAAAACCCGGCGACCCCAAAGGTCTCGCAGGTCGGGGCGACCTCCTCCAGGTGCCGGCGAAAGGATTCTTCGCGCTCGTCGAGGCAGCACACGACCTGAAACGTCGGCCGCTCAAGCTGGGGCGGCACGCGGTCGGCATGCGCCACCACCGCGTCCAGGATTCGGTTGCGATAGCGCCGCTCGAACGCCAGGTGATAAATCCGCCGCCGCTCGAGCTCTGAGAAGGTCTCGATCTCACGGACGAGACCGCCCCATTCCAGCTTGGACAGCCGCTGCAAGTGGGCCGGCTTCCAGCCCAGGTACTGCGCCAGTTGAAACACGAAAAATGACCGCTGCACCACGCTAAATCGCGGCGGCTGCGCTGTCCGCTTCCGCAATCGTGACCGCATCCGTGCCAGGTCGTCTTCGTCGTCCCAGTTTTCGCGGGCCACAGACGCCAGCGCCAATCGCTCTAGAATCAGCCGGATCGCCACGTACTCCACCAGCGTGCCAACGGGAGCCGGGTGCACGGTCCACTCGGCGTTGGTCTCCATTTGCCAGAGCATGCCTGCCCAGCCCCTGAGCGCCAGTAAGGTCTGCGACAAATACTCCTCTTCTTCTCCAGGGCTGACCCCCAAGAGCCGCAGCGATTCGTCGATCGATGCCAGCGGCCCCAGCCCGCGCGCCGAGATCCGCGCCAGCTCCGCCGGCAGGCCGCGCAGCCAAGGATCGACCGGACGGCTGTGCTGATAGAGGGCCGTCCACGCGCCGAAAAATCCGGCGTCGCGCTCGGGCAACGTCCAGCCGGCGACCCCCTGATCGAGGAATGCCGCGCAGAATCGAATCAGGACGTCGTTGACCAGCCGATCGCTGTCTACGCCCGTCGCATCCAACAGCAGGTCACGGTGCCGCAGCGGCGCCGGCGGCTGTTCGGCAAATTGCGGCAAGCCGTGCACCCCCTGGTGGCAAATCTGCCAGAGCATGTGCAGGGTAAAGGTCTCCCAGGTGGCGTCAGACCAGCGCTCAATGTTGTCCTTGCCAAACCGGATCAGCAGGGCGTCGCTCATCCGCCGCGTGCGCTCGTCGATCTGCTTGCCCCCGTCGCGCAGGTCGCGCATTACCCAACGCCGGGTGTGCTGCAACATTTGATCGCGCGCATCGGCCGACATCTCTGGGCAGAATTTTACCAGCGCGTCGGCTTCGGCCACCAGCCAGCGCAGCTCCGCGTCGGGTCCCAAGCGGAACGGATACTGGAGCATTGCCGAGCGGATCTCGTAGCGGGTCGAGAGAAACCCGGTTTGCCCGCCGGCTTCGTCGCCAAGGTCCTCGGCCAGCACATCGGCGATGTTCCGCGGCAGGAACCGCCCCTGCCTCAGCTTCTCTCGGTACCTCTGCTCGGGCAGGTAAGCATGGCAGCCATAGGTTATCCCGCCTTGCTTGACGGCCGCATGGAACGGCAGATGCTCAAACGCGTGCAGCGTGTTGTGGTGGATGAAAACCCGAATCGGCGACTGGGCCGGAAGCAGATGCGCCGCGTGGTGGATCAAGTGCTCCAAGTGGGCCAGCCGCTCGTCCTGATGCGGTCCGCGTCCCACCGAACTCAGGGTCGCTGCTTCACTCACGATTTCCCGGTCCCCTTGCATCACGTTCGAATTGAGGCCCACTGGCGACGGTCGGCCCCATTTGGCCCTCGGGTGAAGCGGCCATCATCCGCCGTTGACCGCCGCGGGCCAATCCCGATAGATTGATGTCGCGCGTGCGGCGGGGCGCGCTTTGGACTTGGTGTGCGAAGATGCTCACGCGGGTGGCGATTGAGTTGGTCCGGTTTTCCGACCATGGCCTAACTTGGCTGCGACGGATCGCCTCGCTCGGTCGAGATTGCAACCGCCCTGCACCGCTCAACCGGCGTGACATTCTCACCGCACTCCTCCGGTCCCGCGCCCTCGTGTGCCGGATTTGCTGGCTTCGATCAGCCAGCGGCACGAGGCCTGGATTTCAATCGTAGGTGGGTATCGGCATTGTCGCCAGGGCGAAGAGCAAAGCTTAACGGAATTTAACCTTATCGCCGAGCGAATCGTCGTAACTCAGTAAAGCAAGGAGCGAGAGCGTGGATCTGATTTATCGATTCGATCCGTACCAACCGTTGATAGCAAAGCGGCCAGCCGACTTCGAAACGGCGCTGGCCGCTCTGGTCGACGGCAACCAGCGGCTGGTTGACCTGGTCGCCCAGATGCAGCGGTCCTTCATGGACGGCAGCAGCAATGGCGAGGCCATGATCGTTCCCCGCGATTTCTTCGCGCTCGGTCTGCCGCTGTTCACCGAGGAGGCGCTCGACCAGGCTCCGTTTGCGATGGTGCTGGGCTGCTCCGACGCCCGGGTGCCCGTGGAATCGATCTTCGACCAGAACTTCAACGACTTGTTCGTGGTCCGCATGGCGGGCAACGTGCTTGGCGCCGACGGTATCGGCAGCTTCCAGTACGCGCTGCGTAACCTCGGCCGCACGATCAAGACCACCGTGGTGCTGGGGCACACGACCTGCGGCGCCGTGAGCGCCGCGGTCGACGTTTACCTGCGCCCCGGCGAACACTCCGAGATCGCGTTCTCGCACTCGCTCAGGTCGCTGGTAGACCGCATCCTGATCGCGGTGCGCGGCGCCGCCTCGTCGCTGGATCATCTGTTCGGCCACGAGGTTCACCGCCATCCCAACTATCGTGCGGCCCTGATCGACGCGTCAGTCTATCTGAACGCGGCCATCACGGCGTTTGACGTGCAGCGCGAAGTGGCCGGCGCGCACTACCGGAACGTGGAAGTCGTGTACGGCGTTTGCAACCTGCGCAACATGCTGGTCAGCGCCAATCCCGCGGCGCAGGTCGGCGACACGCCCCAATTGCGCGCGGCGCCGCAAGATTCTTCGGAATTCAGCGATCTGGCCACCGAGATCGTCACGGCGGTGGCATCCACCGGAGTGCTCTGCTGAACCACCGGCGGTGATTCCGCGCGAGCAGCTTGCAATGGCAGCGCATAACCGCTTGACATGTCGCACACCGCAAGTCACGGGAGACGACCGATGGAACTGCAAACCTGGCTGCTGGGCGCGAACCTGGGACTGCTAATCCTCTCACTATTGGTGCGCAGCAATCCGGAACCGGCGCGGCTGCGGGCCGTCGACCGCAAGCTGAACCTGATCCTCAGCCAGTTGGGCATCGATCCCGACCAGGGACTCGATGCACAGCTCAAGGAACTGTTGCAGAGCGGACAAAAGATCGAGGCCATTCGCCTTTATCGCCAGCAAACTGGCTGCGGACTGAAGGAAGCCAAGGACCACATTGACGCGACGTATTGAAGCAACGGCGCCAAGCTGCTCTGGATTGAAAATTGGCGGCGCAATTGGTCTACTTTAAGGCTTCGCAAGTCCCCAATTCTTCCCGATCGATGCACGTGCCATGGCGTTTCGACCCGTTGATGCTTCCGTCAAGTTCCCGGCGCTGGAGGCCGAGATCGGCCAGTTCTGGAAGCAGCACAAAATCTACGAGCAGTCGCTCGCTCAGCGAGCCAGCGCCGAACGGTTCGTGTTCTATGAAGGTCCGCCCACGGCCAATGGTCTGCCCCATCCCGGCCACTGCCTGACCCGGGCGATCAAAGACCTCTTTCCGCGCTACAAGACCATGCGCGGCTACCTCTGCCAGCGCAAGGCCGGCTGGGATACCCACGGCCTGCCGGTCGAGGTGGAAGTGTCCAAAGAGTTGGGCATCCATAGCAAGGAAGAGATCGAGCGCTACGGCGTCGAGCCCTTCATTCACAAATGCCTGCAAAGCGTGTTTCGCTACACGCAGCAGTGGGAACGCGTCACCGAGCGGCTGGCGTTTTGGATCGACCTGAACGACGCCTACGTGACCTACCATCAGACCTACATCGAGAGCGTCTGGTGGGCGCTCAAGAACTTGTTCGACCGCGGCCTGCTGTACCAGGGTTATAAGATCGTTTGGTGGTGGGCCCAGGGTGGCACCGCGCTGAGCTCGGGAGAGGTCGGCCAGGGCTATCGCGAAGTGGCCGATCCCAGCGTTTACGTGCGATTTCCCCTCGTGGACGAAGCTGGCAAAGCGACCAACACATCGTTGTTGGTCTGGACCACGACCCCCTGGACGTTGCCCAGCAACCAGTTTGCGGCGGTCCATCCGGAGCTGGAATATTCCATCTTGGAAGAGGCCGATGGCAATCGCCTGGTCGTGGCGGCGGCCCTGGCCGAGGCGGTCGCAGCCAAGACTCCCGGCGATGCGCCGCCCCAGGTCGTCGGCACCATCACGGGTCGCGAGCTCATCGGCAAGCGGTACGTCCCGCCGTTTGACTACTACCACAAATCGCTCGGCAACAAGACTGGCAAACTTCGCGACGGCGGCTCGCAACACCTGGCCTGGCGGGTCGTGGCTGCAAACTTTGTCACCACCGACAGCGGCACTGGCGTGGTCCACCAGGCGCCGGCGTTTGGCGAAGTGGACTACGACGTGCTGATGGCCGAGCAGGCCCGCTTCGAGCCCGGCGCGGGACCCGAGTTGATCTGCGCCGTGGCTCCCAACGGCACCTTCACCGCCGAAGCGCCCGACTATCAGGGCCGCTGGGTCAAGGAGGCCGACAAAGACATTTCGCGCGAGCTGCGTCGCCGCGGCCTGCTGTATCACCAGGAACAGTACCTGCACGAGTATCCGTTCTGCTGGCGGGCCGACGAGGATCCGCTGATCCAGTATCCGCGCAAGAGCTGGTTTATCCGGACCACCGAGTTCAAGGACCGGATGATCGCCAATAATCGCCAGATCAATTGGCTGCCCGAGCACATCAAGGAGGGGCGCTTTGGCAACTTCCTGGAGACCAACGTCGATTGGGCCCTCTCGCGCGAACGCTACTGGGGCACGCCGCTGCCGATCTGGGTCTGCGATCGCACCGGCAGCGCCCAGGCCGTCTCCAGCTACGACGAGCTGCTGGCCAAACCGGGCTTGCAGGGAACCGACGTTTGGCAAAAGGCCAAGGCCGCCCAGCCCGATTTGTCAGAGCACCTCAAGGTCCACAAACCGTACATCGACGCGGTGACCTACACCTCGCCGTTCGACCCGGCCGGCACGATGCACCGTGTGACCGAAGTGATCGACGGCTGGTTCGACTCGGGCGCGATGCCGTTTGCCCAGTGGGGTTACCCCCATCAGGGGCGCGAGCGGTTTGCCGAGCAGTTCCCGGCCGACTTCATCAGTGAGGCCATCGATCAGACCCGCGGCTGGTTCTATAGCCAGTTGGCAGTGAGCACGCTGTTGTTCGGCGACGAGACGTCGACCGATCCCGATCGGCCGCACACGCAGTTTCCGCACCCGTTCAGAAACTGCATCGTGCTCGGCCTGATGCTGGGCGAAGACGGCCAGAAGATGTCCAAGAGCAAGCGAAACTATCGCGAGCCGACCGAGATCTTTGACCGCTACGGCGCCGACGCGCTGCGGTGGTACTTCTTTGCCAACCAGCCACCTTGGACCACGATCCGCTACAGCGAGCAGGCGATCAAGGACAGCATTCCCGAGTTCCTGCTGCGGCTCTGGAACGTCTACAGCTTCTTCGTGATCTATGCCGCGATCGACGGCTTCGATCCGGCTGCGTCCTTCTCGGGCAAGGTCGACCAGTTGCTAAGCGGCGAATTGGCCCAGGCCAAAACCTATCGGCCGGTCAACCAGCGGAGCGAGCTGGACCGCTGGATCTTGAGCGAGCTGCACCGCACGGTCGCGCGGGTTGTCGTGCACATGGACGCCTACGACAACTTCACCGCCTGCGGCGAGGTCACGTCGTTTGTCGACGCGCTCTCCAACTGGTACGTGCGCCGCAGCCGCGACCGCTTTTGGAGCGAGGACAAGCTGGCGCCCGACAAGCTGGACGCCTATTGGACATTGTACGAATGCCTGCTGACCACCACGCGATTGGTGGCGCCGTTCGTGCCGTTTTTGGCCGAGACCATGTGGCAAAACCTGGCCGTGGCGGGGTTTGGCGGCGGCGTGCGCAAGAGCGTGCACTTGTGCGACTTTCCGACGGCGGACGCCAAGGCCATCGACGAGGCCCTGTCCGAGCGGATGAGCCTGGTGCGCGAGGTCGTGTCGCTGGGTCGCGCGGCTCGCATGGGCGCCAAGCTGAAGGTGCGTCAGCCGCTGGCCAAGGTCGAGGTGATTCTACTCGACCGCGCGCATCGCGGTTGGCTCGAGCAGCACTCGTCGCTGATCGCCGAGGAGCTAAACGTCAAGCAGGTCGAGTTCACCGACAAGGCCGAGCACTATATCACGTACACGGTGCTGCCGGACCTGAAGCGACTAGGACCCCGCCTGGGCAAGCAGTTGCCTGAGGCCAAGCAGGCCATTGCCAAGGCCGACGCAGCGGCCCTGTTAGCCACGCTTGAGAAAGAAAAGCAGGTCACCCTGGACCTGGCCGGCGGCCCGGTCGTACTGGACGCGCTCGACTTGCAGGTCCGCCTGCAAGCCAAGCCGGGTTGGGCGGCGGCGCAGGGGGCCACCTCAGTGGTGGTGCTCAGCACCGAGCTGGACGAGGCGCTCCTGGCCGAAGGGGCCGCGCGGGAGTTGGTGCATGCGATCCAGACCCAGCGCAAGGATAGGAATTGCCAGTACACAGACCGCATCGAGGTCGGCTGGCAAAGCGACGACCCGCTGGTGCGCGACGCGGCCCAGCGGTTCGCCTCGTTCATCAAGAGCGAGACGCTGGCCGCCGCGCTCACCGAAGGTCCGTTGCCGGGCGTCGAACCGGTCGAGCTCAAGCTGGGCGGCGCGGTGGTGAAGCTTTGGATTCGCGTGGTGAGCGCGTGAACGCCATGAGCTCATCCGCTGGCAAGCTGCGACTGGTCGTGCTGATTTCCGGCGGCGGCACCACGCTCAAGAATTTCCTGGCCAAGATCAACGCCCGACAACTGGCCGCCGAAGTCGTGCTGGTCATTTCCAGTAGCGCCCAAGCGCGCGGGCTGGAGATCGCCGCGGCCGCCGGCATTCCGACCGAGGTCATCGCGCGCCGCGACCACGCTACGCCCGAAAGCTATAGCGCCGCCGTCTTCGGCGCCATCCGCGCGGCCGGCGCTCAATGGGTCGCCATGGCCGGCTACCTGACCCACGTGTTGATTCCCGCGGATTTTGAGAACCGCGTGCTCAACATCCACCCGGGCTTGATCCCCGCCTTTTGCGGCAAAGGCTTTTACGGCCATCACGTGCACGAGGCCGTCTTGGAATTTGGCGCGAAGATCAGCGGCTGCACGGTGCACTTTGTCGACAACGAATACGACCACGGTCCAATCATCCTGCAAAAGGTCGTGCCTGTGCTGGACGATGACACGCCCGACACGCTGGCCAAGCGGGTGTTCGACGCCGAGTGCGCCGCCTATCCCGAGGCGATCAACTTGCTGGCGCGCGGCAAGCTCACGGTCGACGGCCGGCGGGTAGCGATCCGCTAACACGCGGGCTCAATCGGCCGGCACGTAACCGGCCGCGGTATATAGCCGGGCGGCCTGGGCCCAGGCGCTGTGCGTCTCCAGCCAGACTTGCCGGCCCTCGTCGTCCCACACAGCGGCTTCCAGCGTGGCCAGTAACAGCCGCCCGATGCCGCGTCCGCGAAAGCCGGGTCGCACGGCCAACCAGTGGACCACCGGCTTGGCGCCCGGCCCTTCACCGCGGCGAGCCAGCGTGATGGTGCCCACGGCACGCGGCGGTTCGCCTTCGACCGAGCTGGCTTCGGCAAACCACATGGTCTCGGGCCGCCACCAGCCCTTTTCCAGGAACTCGCGGCAGAAGTCCTCGGCGGCCCAGTCGCGCACGCCCAGCTTTTGCCGGGCAAACGCCCGGCGGCGCAGGTCCAGCCAGACCTCGATGTCATCGCTGCCGCGATAGTGACGGAGCGTAGCGCCCTCAACGGCCGGCGTCTGGGGTCTGGTGGTCAATCGATGGGTCATCTGCAGCACGGTGGTCATTCAACCTATTGTTCCGCCCAGGCTAGCAAGCTGACCAGGGGTCGGGATCGTCGTGATCTGGTTCCTGGCAGCGGAAAACATGTGCGAAATCCGTTAAATAGCCGTGAATAAAGCACTTGCGCCATCGTTAGTGCAAATGCCGGGCCTACATTTGAAAGGAATCTATCATAATCTTCCATTGCGGTGGTTGTTTCCGGTAACAGATATGACCATAATCGCAAGAGTTATCGCAGGATTCGTCAGTTTGGCTGAGCGGAAGGCGCGACAATCTTGCTCGTCGAAGAACGCCGCAATCAACTGCTGGAGATGGTCCGCAGCCGAGGATTTGCCTCGCTGCCGGAACTTGCCGAAGAGCTCCGCGTGTCCGAGTCGACCGTGCGTCGCGACTTGGACTACCTGGAAGAGGTCGGCACGGCGCGGCGGACACATGGCGGAGTCTTTTACACCGGGCCCAGTCCCAAGCTGCCGCACTTCGACGAGCGGCAGCCGGCCCAATGGGACAAGAAACGAATGATCGCCGTGGAAGCCGTCAAACGAATCGACGACGGCGACACGGTTCTTTTGGACGGCGGCAGCACGACCTACGAGGTCGCGCGGCTGCTGGTAGGTCGACCCTTGCAGATCGTGACTAACTCGCTGCCCGTGGCCAACTTGTTTGCCGCCAGCGCCAACCAGGACCTGGTGCTCTTGGGCGGATACGTCTATCCGCGCACCGGCGTGGCCCTGGGACCTTATGCCAACGAGATGCTCGCCCGGCTCAACGTTCGCCACACGTTTCTAAGCGTGTCGGGCATCAACGATCGCGGCTTTTACAACAACAACCTGCTGTTGGTCGAAACCGAACGGGCCATGATGCACGCCGCCGACACCGTGACGGTCGTGGCCGACAGCACCAAGTTCGGCCGTCAGAGCCTGGCGCTGCTGTGTTCGCTGGGCGACGTCGACCACCTGGTGGTCGATCCGGACATCACGCCCGAGTGGCGCGAAAAGCTGACCGCGGCCGGCGTGACCCTGGACATTGCCGGCGCGGCGGCCTGATCGACCTGGCAAACACAATACACCACTAAACCACTCGACCCACGATCACACTCATGCCCGCTACTTTGGATCGAGCCACCGTAGAACAGATCGTACGCGAAGTCGTGCTGGGCGCTCTCTCGGGCTCGCCCACCAACGGCCCTTCGACGACGCCAGAGCTGGTCGTCAGCATTTCAGCCCGGCACCTGCATCTGACCGATGAGCACGTCGAGACTCTGTTTGGCCGCGGACGCACGCTGACCGTGCAAAAGCCACTGTTTCAAGACGGCTTCTTTGCGGCGGAAGAGACCGTGATGGTCGTCGGCCCCCGGCGGCGGATGCTGCCGGCCGTGCGCGTGCTCGGACCAACGCGGCCATATAGCCAGGTCGAGCTGGCCTTTACCGACGCGATCTCGCTGGGCATCGACGCCCCGGTTCGCGCCAGCGGAGACATCCGCGGCAGCGCGGGCTGCGTACTGGTCGGACCCGCCGGCGTGGTGGAACTGACCGAGGGCGTGATCCGCGCTGAGCGGCACGTGCACATGAACCAGGACCATGCGGCCTGGTACGGCGTAAAAAACGGCGACCGCATGAACCTCCGCATCCAGGGCACCTGCTCGGTGGTGCTCGAAGACTTGCTGGTCCGCGCCGACAAGACCAGCAAGCTGGAAGTGCACCTCGACACCGACGAAGGCAACGCCGCCGACCTGGACCACGCCACGAGGATCGAATTGTTCAAGTAGTCAGTAGCCAACCTGTAGCCGGGGTCTGTGACCCCGGAAGCACAACCGATAGCACAACAACCGGCCTCACAGAGGCCGGCTACAGACCGAACTAACAATCAACAACCGTTTTCCCTTTTCAACCGGAGACTCTTTACATGGCCAAGAATGTCGAAGCGCTGGGCATGATCGAGACCAAGGGGTTCATCGCCCTGGTCGAAGCCAGCGACGCAATGATGAAGGCTGCCAACGTCCAGTTTTTGGGCTGGGACAAAGTCGGCAGCGGACTGGTCACGGCGTTTGTGACCGGTGACGTGGCCGCGGTCAAAGCCGCCACCGACGCCGGCGCCGCCGCCGCGGGCCGCATCGGCGAAGTTGTAGCCGTGCAGGTCATTCCCCGCCCGCACGACGACCTGGGAATCGTGATTCCCGAGCGCAAGTAGTCAACACCGCGACGCACCCCGCGGGGCGCACCGCAAACAGCAATTAACTCACTCTCTGACAAAGGACAGCACGTACTATGAGCAGTGCAATTGGACTTGTGGAAACCAAGGGCTTGATCGCGTTGGTTGAAGCGACCGACGCCATGGCCAAGGCGGCCAATGTGGAAATCGTCAAGCGCATCTCGATCGGCGGAGCCTACGTCACCACCGTGGTGCGCGGCGACGTCGGCAGTGTGCGGGCGGCGGTCGAAGCAGGCGCGGCGGCGGCCAACCAGATCGGCGAGCTCGTTTCGAGCCACGTGATTCCCCGCCCCAGCGAAGGCCTGGTCGCGGCGTACCTGTCGTAACCCAGCTCCGCGATACAGTTCCGCAATCCGGCAGGAGCCGGCCGCGGCCGTGAACTCGTTGTTCGGCCGCGGGGCTATGCAGCAAAAGGATGAACGTGCCATGAAGGTTCTGGTGGCCAACTTGGGCTCGACGAGCTTTAAGTATCGCCTGTTCGACATGTCCGACGAGCGCCAACTGGCGCGCGGCGGCATCGAGCGCATCGGCTCGCCCGAGAGCAAGTGCACGGTCGAGATCGGCACTGCGCGCCGTGAGCTCACGGCCAGCGTGCCCGATCACGCGGCGGCCGTGCGGCAATGCCTGGCGCAGTTGACCGACCCGGCCGAGGGCTGCTTAAAGGACGCCGCCGAGGTTTCGGCCATCGGCTTTAAGGCGGTGCATGCCGGGGGGATTTCCGGCGTGCAACGGGTGACGCCCGAGGTGTTGGCCGCCATGGAAGACATGAGCGAGGTAGCGCCTGCGCACAACCCGCCGTACATCGCCGCGATGCGACTGTTGGGCGAGAAGCTGCCAGAGATTCCGCTGGTGGCCGCCTTCGAGACCGGCTTTCACGCCACGGTGCCCGACCGCAACCGCTACTACCCGGCCCCGTTTGAATGGGCCGAGCAGTATCACATCAAGCGGTGGGGTTTTCACGGCGCGAGCCATCGTTACATCGGCACGCGGATCGCCCAGATCCTCGGGCGCGACGACCTGCGGGTCATCTCGCTGCACCTGGGCGGGTCCAACTCGCTGTGTGCCATGAAAGGCGGAAGGAGCCAGGCGACCTCGATGGGCATGAGCCCTCAGTCCGGCGTGCCGCACAACAACCGCGCCGGAGACTTCGACCCGTTCGCCATTCCCGTGATCATGAAGCACACGGGCAAGACCCTGGCCGAGGTCTTGAACGACCTGGCCGAGAAGAGCGGGCTGTTGGGCTTGAGCGGTGTGAGCGGCGACATCCGCGACCTGGAGGAAGCGGCCGCCGCGGGCAACAAGCGGGCCCGGCTGGCGCTGGACGTGTTTAGCTCGGACATCCGCCACTCGCTGGGCGCGATGCTGGTGGAGCTCGGCGGCGCCGATGCGATCGTCTTCACCGGCGGCATCGGCGAGAACGGCGTGAACGTCCGCAGCGCGGTCCTGGCCAACCTGGCCGAGTTGAGCATCGTGCTCGACCCGGCTGCCAACGCCGCGGCCAAGGGCGAAGCGAAGATCAGCGGCGCCGAAAGCCGGACGCAAATCTGGATCGTACCGACCAACGAAGAGCTGATCGTGGCCCGGCAGACCCAAGAACTACTGGCCCAAGAACTTCTGGCCAAACAACTACAAGAAGGCACAGGTTAAGACCATGTTCGTCGCCAAAGTCACCGGCTCATTGGTCGCCACGCAAAAGGTCGACACCATGGTCGGCCACAAGCTGATGGTCGTCGAGCCCTACCGGGTCGACCCGCAGGACCGCAGCCGGCTGATCACGACCGGCCGCACGTTCGTGGCCGTTGACACCGTCGGCGCGGGCGAGGGCGAGTTTGTCATCATCACCCAGGGCTCCAGCGCCCGGTTGACGCCCGAGACCAAGAACCTGCCGATCGACGCCGTGATCGTGGGCCTGATCGACACCATGCACGTTGACCAGACCTGCGTGTTTCGCCGCGAAGGCGGCCACGACTAACAAACATAACGTATTCATTGCGTACTCTTTGACCATCGATCCCAACGGACGAACCGATGCAAGCCACTGAAGAATTGATTCGCAACGTCGTCGAGCAAGTGCTGTCGCGAATGGGTACCGTGCCCGCGGCGGTCAATGGCCGCGGATATGCCGGCCGCCACGGCGTGTTCGACTGCGTCGACGAAGCAGTCGCCGCCGCGACCGACGCTTTTGAGCAGCTCAGCGAGCGTCCGATCGAGGACCGCAAGCGGATCATCGACCACATCCGCCGCATCTCGATCGACCAGTCGGTCGAGCTGGGCACGATGGAGATGGAAGAGACTAAGATCGGCCGGCTCCATCACAAGATCGAAAAGCTCAAGACCCTGGGCGAGAAGACCCCCGGTGTCGAGTTTATGCGAAGCGAGGTGTTCAGCGGTGACCACGGCCTGGCCGTGATCGAGCACGCTCCGTTTGGCGTAATCGGCGCTATCACGCCGGTCACGCATTCGCTGCCCACGATCACCGGCAACGCGGTGAGCATGATCGCCGGCGGCAACACGCTGGTGGTCAACCCGCATCCGGGCGGCAAGAAGGTCGCGGCCGAGGGCGTCCGCCGGTTTAACCGGGCCATTTACCAGGACCTAGGCATCGACAACTTGATCTGTGTGATCGCCGAGCCGACGATCGAATCGGCCGACGCCATCTTCCATCATCGGGGCATCAAGCTGATCTGCGTCACCGGCGGACCCGCGGTGGCCCGCGCGGCGATGAAGGCCACCAAGCGCGCAATCGTGGCCGGCCCGGGCAACCCGCCCGTGGTGGTCGACGAGACGGCCGACCTCGACCGGGCGGCCCGGGCGATCATCCAGGGCGCCTCGTACGACAACAACCTGTTGTGCATCGCCGAAAAAGAAGTCTTTGTCGTGGCCAGCGTCTTTGACGCGATGCTGAAGGCCATGGACCGGGCCGGCGCCGCGCGGCTCAACGCGCGCGAGATCGACAGCCTGACCAAAGCGGCCATCAGCACCGTGGGCGAAGGCGACCACAAGCACGACGTGCCGCACAAGGACTTCATCGGTCAGGACGCCGCCGTGCTGGCCAAGGCGATCGGCAAGCGCGTGCCCGACGGCACCGAGCTGTTGTTCGGCGAGACCGACGAGAGCAACCCTTTCGTGCCGGTCGAGCAGATGATGACATTCGTGCCGTTTGTCCGCGTCCGCGACGTCGACGAGGCAATCGCCAAGGCCAAGCACTTCGAGCACGGCTATCGCCACACCGCGATCATCCATTCGAACAACGTGCGGAACATGACCAAGATGGGCCGGGCCCTGGACACCACGCTGTTTGTGAAAAACGGACCGTGCATGGCGGCCCTCGGCCTGGGGGGCGAAGGATACCTGTCGTTCTCCATCGCCACGCCCACCGGCGAAGGCGTGACCACGCCGCTGACTTTTACCCGCGAGCGCCGCTGCTCGCTGATTGACGACCTGCGAATCCTCGGCAAGTAGACGAATCGCGACGAATCAACCGTTTACGACTTTCACGGACAAATCATGCAAGCTGGCGTCGTCATTGGCACCGCGACCTCAACGGTTAAGCACCCCTCCTTGAACGGATGGAAGCTGCTGCTGGTGCAGACCTACGGCGTCGACGGAATCACTCCCGACGGCGAGCCTGTGGTGGCGGTCGACGCCCTAGGCGCCGGGCGGGGTCAGCGGGTGATTATGACCAGCGACGGCAAGTCGACGCGGCAACTGCTCAATAGTGAGACCACGCCGGTGCGCTGGAGCGTGATCGGAATCGAAGACTGACATGAGCGCAGGAGGAAACAACGAATCGCGCAAGCAGCACATCGAACAGATCGTGCGCCAAGTGCTGGCGGAGCTGCTGGGAGGTTCCACCAAGCCCGGCGACGGCGCGGCGATCGGCGAGCTGGTGCTGATTGAGCGGGTCGTGAGTGTCCGCGAGCTGGAAGGCAAGTTAGTGGGGGTCACGCGACTGCTAGTGCCGCGCGGTGCGGTCTTCACCCCGGCGGCCCGCGACCTGCTGAAAGAAAAACGCATCGCCGTGGCTTCGGCCGTGGCGACCGCGACGAACAAAACGGCGAAACGGATGACCTTGGGCGTCGCGGAAACAACCTTTGAGCCGGCGGCACTGGTCAGTGAGTTGACACGCGACGGCTGGCAGGTCGAGCGGTTGCCGCAGGTCGGTTTGGTGAGCACGAGCGAGGAGCTGTGTGAGCAAGTGGTCAAGGGAGGCGTCCGCGGACTGTTGATTACCGAACAGTCGTCCGCCGCGCTGTGCCTGGCCAACCGCCGCAGTGGCGTGCGAGCCGCCCTGGCCGGCGACGCGCCTTCACTCGCAGCGGCGATCGAGCAGGTCGCGCCGAACATGTTGGTGGTCGATCCCCGCGGCAAGAGCCAGTTTGCCTGGAAGCGATTGCTGAAGACCTGGAGCGACGTCGGCCAAAGAGACTGTCCGGAGCATTTGAAAAAGACACTGGGTTAAGTAAGAGACCCTCACCCCGACCCTCTCCCGCAAGCGGGCGAGGGAGCAGAGAAGTAACCCCTCCCACAGGGAGACGCGGAAGAACGCCATGCGAATCGCCGAAGTCATCGGAACCGTGACCTTGAGCCGGGCTCATCCCAGCCTGACCAGTCTGCCGCTGCGCCTGGCGGTTCCGCTCACGCTCGCGGACCTGGCCGGCGACGCGACGCCCATGGGCGAGAGCCTGGTGGTGGTCGACGAACTGGGCGCCGGCGTCGGTTCACGGATCGCCTTGAGTGAAGGGGGCGAGGCGGCGCAGCCCTTTCGGCCTGCCGACAAACCAATCGACGCCTACAACGCGGCCATCCTGGACACGATTCAACTAGACCCGAACACGAAATAGCCACTAGCAGTCTGACCTGCGAGGAATCTTTGCGTATGAACGTTCATCAGCTCAAACTCGAAATCTGCGACATCGGTCGGCGGATCTACAACAAAGGCTTTGCCGCCGGCAACGACGGCAACATCAGCTATCGCATCGGGCCCAACGAGGTCCTCTGCACGCCGACCATGGTCTCCAAGGGTTTCTTGAAGCCCGAGGATCTCTGCACTTGCGACATGGAAGGCAAACAGCTCTCAGGCAAACGAAAGCGCACGAGCGAAGTGCTGCTGCACCTGGCGATCATGAAGGAGCGGTCCGACGTGAAGAGCGTCGTGCACTGCCATCCGCCCCATGCCACCGCGTTTGCCGTGGCCCGTGAGCCGATCCCGCAGTGCGTGCTGCCCGAGGTCGAAGTCTTTTTGGGCGACGTGCCGATCACGAAATATGAAACCCCCGGCGGACAGGTCTTTGCCGACACCGTGCTGCCGTTCGTCAGAAAGAGCAACGTCATCATCCTGGCCAATCACGGCACGGTCAGCTTTGGCGAGACTGTGGAGAAGGCCTATTGGTGGACCGAAATTCTGGATGCCTACTGCCGCATCCTGATGCTGGCCCGCGACCTGGGCCGGGTCACCTACTTCAGCGAGGCCAAGGAGCGCGAGCTGCTGGAGCTGAAGACCAAGTGGGGTTATAAGGACGCGCGCCTGGAGCCGGGCATGGAGAACTGCGACATCTGCGCCAACGATGTCTTTCGCGACAGCTGGAAGCAGACGGGCGTCGAGCGCCGCGCGTTCGAGCCGCCGCCGGTCATGCGGCCGGGCAGCAGCAGCTCGTCGTCCAACGGTTCGGCGAGCAGCTCAAACAATAGTTCGTCGAATGGCGCATCCCATTCGGCGTCAAAGCTGCCGGCCAACGTCGACCAGGAAGAACTCGTCCGGACGATCACGGCCCGCGTGATGGCGGCGCTGGGCAACAAGTAACACCTCGACACGCAACAACGGCCCTCGCTGTCGACAAGCACGGCGAACCGCGGAGTAAATACGACCTATGAAAGTCAGCATCATCGGTGGCGGCGGTTTGGTCGGCTCGTGCACGGCCTTCGCCCTGCAGACCGGCAAGATTGTCCGCGAGATCGCGCTGCTGGACGCCAACGCCGAGATGGCCGGCGGCCAAGCGCTCGACCTGTTGCACGGCGCCAGCCTGATGGCCGACCAGGAGATCACCTCCGGCGGGTACGAACAGATTCCATCGAGCGACCTGATCTGCATCACGGCCGGGCTGCGTCGCAAGCCCGACGAAAGCCGGCTGGACCTGATCAATCGCAATGTGGACCTCTTCCTGAGCATCCTGGCCGAAATTCGCAAGGTCGGTCACAAGCGCGACGCCACGGTGCTGGTCGTCTCCAACCCCGTGGACGTGCTGACCTACCTGGCCGCCAGCCAGCTCGACCTGCCTCCCGCCCGGGTTCTGGGCCTGGGCACGCAGTTGGACACGGTTCGCTTTCGTTCGCTGATCGCCCAGCAGCTTTCGTTGGGGGCCACGCAGGTCAAAGCCCTGATCCTGGGCGAGCACGGCGACAGCATGGTGCCGATCTGGTCGAGCGCCACCGCGGCCGGACTGCCGCTGGAGAAATTTCCCGGTTGGAGTCCCAACCTGGCCGGCGAGTTGTTTACGCGCACCAAGGGCTCCGGCGCGGAAGTGATCAAGAAGAAGGGCGGAGCCGGCTTTGCCGTTGGCCTGGCGATTCAAGAAGTGATTGAAGCGATCGCGCTGGATCGCCGCGCGATCCTGCCGGTGTCCAGCGTGCAGGGAGGCTGCTACGGGCTGAAGGACGTGGCGATCTCGGTGCCCACGGTGGTCGGCGCCGGCGGTGTGCTGGCGACGCAAGAGGTCGAGCTGTGGCCCAAGGAAGTGCAAGCGCTCCGCAAGAGCGGACAAGTGCTCCGGCAGATCATCGACACGGTTTTGGAACGGTTGAATAAGAAGTAGCGGACTGAAGAGCTAGACACCCTCACCCCGGCCCTCTCCCGCAAGCGGGAGAGGGAGAATTCGTAACCCTCGCCTCCTGGGGGGAGAGGGTGGCTTGCGAAGCAAGCCGGGTGAGGGGGCGACCGCCCGAGAAGGTAAGCAAAAACCAAGACAACGCACCCTCACCCCGGCCCTCTCCCGCAAGCGGGAGAGGGAGAATTCTTTGCCATGCAAAAATCGCTCGATCGCAAACTGGCCGCTATTCACGCCGACCCTTCGGGCGCCAAGGACTTCATCCTGGCTGACGCCAAGGACGCCGACATGGCCTTTGGCATTGGTTCGCCCGGCCGCTCGCCCGAGATGCACGCCGGCGAGGGTCGCATGCGGAACCTCGCCGAGTATCGCGAGAACATCCGGCAGATCACGCGGCAGGGCCTGGTCGACATCATGCTGATGTCGGCTTCGAGCAATGACGTGCTGGCGATCGGCGAGCGGTTGTTCGAGAACAGCGCCGTCACGCCGGCCGCCCGGGCCAACGACGCCAGCGACATCTTTGCCGTCCGCCACGGCCGCTACATCGCCGAGCCGTCGCGGCCGTTTCGCAGCGCGTCGCTCGACCACATCCAATGCGGCCATGCCGATTGCGAACCGGAAGAGCGGGCTCGGGGCGCAAACCTGGGTCTCTACAGCGTGACGTTCAACAATCGGCTGGACGAAGATCTGGTCGCCATCGAGCACTACCGCCAGTTTCGCGAAGAAGCCGAGCGGAAGGGCTTTCGGCATTTCCTGGAAGTCTTCGACCCCAATGCGCCCGAGGGACTGACTGCCGAAAACACGCCGCATTTTGTCAACGATTGCATCGCCCGCACTCTGGCCGGAGTGGCCACCGCGGGCCGGCCGGTCTTTTTGAAGATCGTCTATCACGGGCCGCGCTCCATGGAAGAGCTGGTCGCCTACGACCCGCACCTGGTCGTGGGCATTCTCGGCGGCGGGGCCGGCACGACCTACGACGCGTTCAAGCTGATTGCCGAAGCGCAAAAATACGGCGCCCGGGCGGCGCTGTTCGGCCGCAAGATCAACAACGCCGAGTGCCAACTGACGTTCGTCGAGTTTCTGCGCCGGATCGTCGATGGCGAGATTTTGCCCGAGGAAGCCGTGCGGGCCTATCATGGCGTGCTGGAGCGGTTGAAGATCAAGCCGCAGCGCAAGCTCGCCGACGACCTTGAGCTGCACAGTGGCGTGATGAGCTACGGCGGGTCGCAACAAGTGACCGTGCCGGCGGGCATGCCCAAGTCGGCAGCCAAAAAACAATCGGTCGCCCAGCCCACGGCGGGCACGTCGACGCCGGCGCACGACTGCGGCTGCGGCGGCAGCGACCCGGCCAAGTGCGAGTGCGATTCGCACGATCACGCGGACCATGGCAAGCCCGACTTCTCCAAAATGACCGTCGCGGAAAAGCTGGCCTACAATCAGGCCAAGCGCGACCGGATCTTCGGGTAAGCGCTCGTTGCACAGCGGCAACTCGCGACGCACTTCTCACCAAGCGTCGTCATCGGCCATAAGCCGCAGGTGCGAGAGCGCGTCTTCGACGTCCATGACCTGAGCGCCTTGCTGCCGGCCGCGGCGGTCACAGTCGGCCAAGAGCATCAGATGGTCAAAGTCCTCGTGGGCTTCCAGCCGCTTGCGGGCCCGCAGGCCCAGCGTGCCCTCGCGCAGCGCCTGGGCTTCGCCGTGATGCTCGATCAGCCAACGAGTGCGCTCGGTGATGTGCCCGTTGAGGGCGGTGAGCGCCGCATTGATGTGATCGCGCGGGTCGATGGCCTTACCCACGTCGTGCAGCAGGGCCGCCAGTTGAAACTCTTCGTCGTAAGGTTCGGCTTCGCGGGCCAGCTCGAAGACTTGCAGGCTGTGATAGAGGGCATCGCCCTCGGGATGCCGCTCGGGGTCTAGCTTCACGGTCTCCAGTGGCGCCAATAGCGTCTGAAAGACCTGGAAGGCGTCGCCCGGCAGCTCGTCGGAATCCAGCGCTGGGACGTGGCCTCCGCGCATCCGGACCATCGACTGGATCTCGTCGCGGACCTCACGATTGGTGGGCATGTCGCCGGGTCGCACCCAGCGCTGACCCAGCCGCCGGGCCGCGGTGAGCTTGGCCCGGTAGTATTCAGACTCTTGCTGGGCGACCAGCAAGCGGGCGGCTTCAAAGGTGATCTGCCGCCGCAACTTGTCGTTGCTCATGGTTGCACTTGCGCCGAAATATAGCCCCTCGAAGCGGCGCCAGGCTGTCTGATTGCAGTATATTCACCGGCAGCGGCCGTCGGCAACGCCAGCGGCCTTTCGACCGCCCCCATTCACTTGCTGAAAGTGCCCTACCATGGAACAACTGTGGCAAGAAATCGTCGCCGACTGGCCGGCGACCGACCAGCTGCTGGACACGACGTTTCGGCTGCTTTTGGCGGCCTTGGTGGGAGCCCTGCCCGGTGCTCAGCGTGAGCAGCTCGGCATGCCCGCCGGATTGCGGACCCACATGCTGGTCTCCATGGGCGCGGCAATCTTTGTGATGGCCGCTTTGGAAGCTGGCGCCAGCATGGGCGACACTACCCGCGTGATCCAGGGTTTGGCCACGGGCATTGGCTTTGTCGGCGCCGGCGCGATCATGAAGGCGACGCACGAGCATCACGTGCACGGGTTGACCACGGCCACCAGCGTCTGGCTGACCGCGGCCCTGGGCACAGCCGTGGGCGCCAAGCGCATCTGGTTGCCGATCGCGGGCAGCGTGCTGGGATTGGTTGTGCTAGGCGCGCTGCGACCGCTGGAGCGGTACCTGGGCGATAAGAACAAGTGAGACGCGGCGGTTTGTGTGAACGCGCCGACGAAAAGAGTTACTTGCTCTTGCGCAGTGCCACCCTCACCCGGCTTGCTGCGCAAGCCACCCTCTCCCGCGATGCGGGCGAGGGGTGAATTGGGCGGACAACGCTAGTTCTTCTCAGCTCCGGGATGGTAGCTGCTCTTGGCGTGGGCCAGCACGTCGGCCCAGTCGAACCAGGCGGGCTTGAACTGCTGCTTGGAATACAACTGAGCCTGGTCCATGAAGTGGGCCGAGTTCGGATCCGCGCTTTGGCCAAACTGCAAGACCGTCGCGGCCTCAACCTTGTCGCCAAACTCATAGACCCCGATGAACGACCCGCCCACGACGCCATACTGCTTCTTGCGCTGCGGGCTTGGCGGCAGGTAGTAGGTGTTAAACACAACGCCCAAGGGGCCTGGAGCGCCGGCGCACGGAAGGCTTGGCGCCTGGTCGGAGAAGGGAATCTTCGTGGCGTCGGCATAGTTGGCGTGACGCTGCATGCGGCTGACGTCGCCCCAACGGACCTTCCAGTCGCCATAGAATGCTTTCAGCTTGCCGGCCGCGGTCAGCAGAGCTTCAAACCGCTTCTGCGGCGCGTCGACAAACTCGGGCTTGAGCGTCTCGACCGGATAGCCGCGCCCGTACAGCTCTTCGTACCACAGGTAACAGAGCGTGGTCTGGGTCGAGTCGATGCTCGATTTACAGTCCCAATCCAAAAGGTGGTCCAAGAGCGGCTTAACCTTAGCGGCCAGCGTGGCGTCGTTCTTTTCCAAGGCCTTGAGCTCGACGGCAAAGGCCGGCAGTTGCACCAGCGGCCAATAGAGCGTGGTATCCCAGGCGGCCGTCTTCCACTGATCGAACGAGATATCGTGCATGTCGCGCAGCAACATCCGCGAGACCTTGGCCCGACGCTTATCGTCAAAGCGGTCCTCGATCATGTAAGCCGGAAAGTCGCCGATGGCCGGATTGCCCTCGTCGGTGGTGAAGAACGGCGTGGAATTGCAGTTCTGCACGTAGCCCGAGCTGGGATTGAGAATCTGCGGCAGGTCGTCAAATACGTGAAAGGCCTGCCAATCGGTCTTGGGGTTGGCGCCGTCAACCGGCTTGGTCCAGTCAAAGCTCGCGTCGCGCTTGGGCACGGCCGCGTTGTAGACATAAAAGATGTTGCCCTCGCGGTCGGCATAGCAGGTGTTGAACATCTGCAGGCTGAGCTCGTTCATCGCCCCTCGCCAGTCGGCGAAGTTCTGGGCCTTTGTCATCTTCATGGCCTGACGCAGGCGACTGCCCTCGGACAATTTCGAGATCTGCACGGCCATCAACCGCCCGTCCGGGCTCTTGCCGACGATCGGGCCGTGGTGCGTCTTGCGAAACGTGTAATCCTTGTCCTTGAAGCCGTCGGCCGTCTTGATCTTGAGCGTCTCTTTCCACTCGGTGGCCGCGCGGTAGCCGTCGCCGTGCTTGTAGTTGAGCTTGTTCTTCGGATCGTCAAAGGTCTCCAGCCAGACGTCGGCCACGTCCGGGTCGTTCACCGTGTGCGCCCAACCCAGGTGCTCGTTGTGGCCCATCGTGGGAATCGGCCCGCCAAAAAAACAGCAGCCCGAGAAGTTCAGACCTTCGCCGCTTTTGAGATGCCCTTCGTAAAACTGGCCGTAGCCAAACCAGGGCTGATGCGGATTGGCAAACAGCATGGCCTTCTTGCTCTTGGTGCGGCTGGGGCCGATGGCCCAGGCATTTGAGCCGGTGGCGGCCTGGATCTCTTCTACGGTCTTGCGGACGTTGCTCTTGGGCGCGTGCGATTTGTTAAACATGAACTCGAGCAGCACGTGCCGCTCATAGGCCACGACGTGCCAGGGCTCAAAGTGCTTGAGCAATCGCGGCGCCTGCGGATGCCTGGCTACATACAGATTCAGCCCATCGGCATAGGCCTTGCAGACCGCTTGCTGCTTAGGATCGAGATTCGGAAAATCGGCCTGCGACCGTTGCGGGATTTCGTAAGCCCTGTTGAGCACGTCGGAATCGACGCCGGCCTCGCCATAGAGCTCGGCATAGCGACCGAGGCTGGCCACGTAGGTGTCTTCGATCTGCCAGAAGTAGTCTTCGGCCTGAGCGTAAGCAAAGCCAAACGAGCAACTGGCGTCGGTCGGGCCTTCAATGTGTGGCACACCCCACTCGTCGCGATGAATCGTGACCTGGCTGGCCATGCTCTCGGCCGCAGGCGAGGTATCTTCGGCACGCGATCGCGCTGCGTTCCACGAACCGACAAACAGCCCCAGCACACTCAAGCCCGCTAGAATCGCACGACGGCGCGGCATGGCTCGCACTCCTGATGATCGATGAGACCGAATGGCCAATGAGAACTAAGCTTGCCATGGCCCGGGTGCGATTGCAACCAATTTCCGCCCGCGCCGCGCCAGACAGCGCGCTCGACGGGGTCCTCGTCAGCCGCCAGCCGCGATGCGACGGGGACAGCTATCGGTTGGCGGTCTCGCCGTTTCCGGCCGAATGGGCGAGCTCGACGATCCAAGGCGTGAACGCCTCGCCGCCTTGAAAGCGCACCACCTGGTTGCGGCCCAGGCGTTTGGCGGCGCGCAAGGCCCGATCAGCCCGATCCACCAGGTCGTCGACGCTGTCGGCGTCGCCCAGCCGCTCGGCGACGCCAAAACTGCTGGTTACCCTCAGTGCCTGGCCCGCCACGACGATCAACGTATCGGCCAATGCCATCCGCATCCGCTCGGCCAGCATCGCCGCCCCCAGCTCCGAGGTTTCCGGCACCAGCAGGCAAAACTCTTCACCGCCGTAGCGGCACACGACATCGCTGGGACGGCATTGTCGCGAGAGGATTTCGGCGATTCGCATCAGCGTGGCGTCGCCGGCCGCATGACCGTGGGTGTCGTTGATGCGTTTAAAAAAGTCGATATCCACGACGATGCAGGCCAGGGCCCGACCATAACGCGACGAGCGGGACAGCTCGCGCTCAAAGTGCTCGCGAAAGCCACGCCGGTTCAACAGCCCGGTCAACGGATCGGTATCGGCCAATTGGTGCAACCTCCGGGTCTGCTCGGCGAGGTTCACGTGCGCTTGATCGCTGGCCAATAGCAACCGTTCCAGCTCCAGGCAGACCTGACGATGTCCGGTGACGTCGACGCACCCGCCGACCATGCCCGCCAGCGTGCCGTCGGCAGCGAACCGCGGCACGCTCTTGACCAGCATCCAGCGATACTGACCGTGGCGGTCGCGCAGACGATATTCGATCTCCACCGACGTCACCGCCGCGGCCGCCTGGCGATAGGTCGTCTGCACCAGCTCGCGATCCTCCGGATGCACTCCGCCCAGCCAGCCGTCACCCAGCTCTTCTACCGGCATGCGGCCGGTGAAATCGAGCCACGCGCGGTTCACATATTCCAGCCCTTGGTCCGTCGCTGAGCTCCAAATCAAGACGGGCGCCGCGTCAACCAGCGAGCGGCCCGCCGCCTCGGCCACTTCGACGGGGGCGATCGCACCCGAAGCATGCACCTGTGCCGTGATCGGAAAAGGCTGCGCCGGTGAAATGGCTCGCAAGGCCTCGGCGATGGGGTCGGGCACAGGCATCTGAGGCGAATCGACGGTTTGAGTGGCGGAAACGCTGCTTAAGCGCGTGACTACGATTGAAGTCTAGGTCGATTGGACCTGAACCGCCCGTGCGCGCGCCGCTAAAACCGGCTCCCCACCAATGACAGGTAGGCAGGTCGCGGCGGTATTGCCAATCGTGAGGGTGGCGCCGGTGACTCGTGCCACGACATGCCAAACGCCGACCGGAGAATCACCGAACGGCCCGCACGCACCACAGATGCTCGTCGGTGCGGATGAAGATTTCGCCGCCCGAGACGACCACGGACGCGTTGGTCGCTTCTCCCAACGAGTTGGTCGCCAGCAGTTCGAACGTGGGCGAGGCGCGAAACACAAACGTGTCGCCCGCTTGATTCAGCATATACAACCGTTCGTCCGCCGTGAGTACCAGCGATGACCAGGTGGCGTTACCGCCGCCAGTGGTTGCCTTCAGCCGTTCTTCCCAGACCGGCTTGGCTGTCTCGAGGTCGAGGCACTGGACGACGCCCTGCATGTCGTTGATGTAGATGTGGCCGTTGTGGACCACGCCCGAGCCGAGCCGCAGCTTGCTCTTGGGCTCGTGCCAGACTCGCAGCGTGTCAGTGACGTCCCCTGCTCCGCCAGGCCGCACTGCCAGGCAGGCCCGATGATAGCCGCCCAGCGCGACCAGCAATCCGTCGCCCCACATCGGTGAGGTGTAGACCAGCGAACCCAGTCCTTCGCAGTGCCAAAGCTGCTTGCCCGAGCGCGGGTCGAACGCGACAACCCGATCGGGCAAGGTCATGATCAGCTCGTCGCGCGGCTTGCCGGTGGCCAGCGCCTGCGTGCGAATCACCAACGGTGTGCTCCACGAGCCTCGCAGTTCCGCATCGCGCGGGGCCGGGTTCTTCTCGCCCTCGGGCGCTTCGGCCACGGGGGACGCCGGCGGCACGTCGTACCGCCAAACATCGCGGCCCGTCGTCTTGTCGATTGCCAGGACAAACTCCCGCTTGCCTGGCCCGAAGTTCAAGAAGCAGAGGTCGCCGTGCAGCACGGGCGAGGCGGCGTAGCCCCATTCATGCTCTTGAAGGCCCAGGTCACGCCGCCACAGCTCGCGGCCGGTGAAGTCGTAACAAAATAGCCCCGCCGAGCCGAACCAGACGATCACGCGCTGGCCGTCAGTGACCGGCGAGGCAGAACAGAAGGGGTTGGTGGGATGTGTGGGCTCCTTGGCTTCGTAGCTCGTGCCCACCTGCCAGAGCAGCCGGCCGTCGGTGCGGTCGAAGCACATCAGCGTGCGACGGTTCTCCTTCTCAACCGGCTGAGTGAGAAAGAGATGCTTATCCCAAATGATTGGCGTCGAATTGCCCCGCTCCGGCAGTTTCGTTTTCCAAGCGATGTTCTCGGTCGGACTCCAGGTGAGCGGCAGGTCGCGCTCGGCAGAGATGCCCAGATTTTGCGGCCCGCGCCAGTTGGGCCAGTTCTCGCCGAGTGCCGATGACGCGCCGAAGAGCAGGACGACCATGGCCCAACAGGTCGAGAACGATAACCGTTTGCGCAGGCCGGGCATCGAGAGAGGCATGGGAACTCACTTGCGGTGGGACCAACGGGCAGGGCCTGGGGGGCACGCTTGACACATTCTGCGCGATGCCGGCATGATTGTCGATGCACGCAGGAAGGTCTATTCCAACCTGTAGCCGGGGTCTGTGACCTTTCCCTTACCCACAAGATTCATTGCTAGCGCTGGTGTCGGGTGGTGGGTGGTGCATCAGCCAGCCGGTGGTCATGTCGGAGAG